>Ga0153932_1000023_pt1 | contig 177239 bp, 150 predicted proteins | sample TSNJ016MetaG_FD_102273 | JGI IMG/M metagenome (GOLD analysis project Ga0153932, IMG submission 102273) | Attine ant fungus gardens microbial communities from New Jersey, USA - TSNJ016 MetaG | ecosystem: Host-associated > Fungi > Mycelium > Unclassified | place: USA: New Jersey, Wharton State... | reverse complement strand
GCGAACATAGGTAAAATGCTTTTTTAACCAGCTATCAAATTGACATGTCTGCCAGCGCAGTGAATGTGAACCCGGGGCGCAACGTCGTCGTGGTCGGCACCCAGTGGGGTGATGAAGGCAAGGGCAAGATCGTCGACTGGTTGACGGACCACGCCCAAGGCGTCGTGCGCTTCCAGGGCGGTCATAACGCCGGCCATACGCTCATTATCGGCGGCAAGAAGACCATTCTTCGCCTGATTCCGTCGGGCATCATGCGCGCCGGCACGGCTTGCTATATCGGCAACGGCGTGGTTTTGTCGCCCGAAGCGCTCTTCAAGGAAATCGGCGAACTGGAAACGGCGGGTATCGACGTCCAGAAGCGCCTGTTCATTTCCGAAGCCGCCAACCTGATCCTGCCGTATCACATTGCCATCGACCAGGCGCGCGAAGCACGTCGTGGCGCGGCGAAGATCGGAACGACGGGACGCGGTATCGGACCGGCGTACGAGGACAAGGTCGGCCGCCGCGGCCTGCGCGTGCAGGACCTGTACGACCGCGACGTATTCGCTGAACGTCTGCGCGAAACGCTGGACTTCCACAACTTCGTGCTGACGGGTTATCTCGGCGCGCCGGCGGTGGATTTTCAGCAAACGCTCGACACCATGTTCGGTTACGCCGAGCGCCTCGCGCCCATGGTGACGGACGTCTCGCGTCGCCTTTACGACGAGAACCACGCCGGCCGCAACCTCTTGTTCGAAGGTGCGCAAGGCACGCTGCTCGACATCGACCACGGCACGTACCCGTATGTCACGTCGAGCAACTGCGTGGCGGGCGCGGCAACCTCGGGCGCGGGCGTGGGTCCGCAGAAACTGAACTACATCCTCGGCATCACGAAAGCATATTGCACGCGCGTGGGTGCGGGTCCGTTCCCAAGCGAGTTGTATGATGCGGACAATGTGAATCGTCAGGAACAGATTGGCCTGACGCTTGCCACCGTCGGCAAGGAGTTCGGCTCGGTGACCGGCCGTCCGCGCCGCACCGGCTGGCTCGACGCCGCTGCGCTGCGCCGCTCCATTCAGATCAACGGGATCTCGGGCCTGTGCATGACCAAGCTCGATGTGCTGGACGGCCTGGAAGAAGTGAAGCTCTGCGTGGGCTACAAGCTCGACGGCAAGGACGTCGACATCCTGCCGCGCGGCGCCTCGGAAGTCGCGCGTTGCGAGCCGATCTACGAAACGTTCGGCGGCTGGAAGGAAAGCACCATCGGCATCACGCAATGGGACCGCTTGCCGGAAACCGCGCGCAAGTATCTGTCGCGTGTGCAGGAAGTGGCGGGCGTGCCTATCGACATGGTGTCGACGGGTCCGGATCGCGACGAAACCATCCTGCTGCGTCACCCGTTCAAGGTTTAAGACCTCGGGCGTCTGGCAAAGACCAAGTGGCCGCGAATGTGCGGCCACTTTGCATTTTCAACCGTTGCACGTATTTAAAAGAATTTGACCATGATCGCGATGAAAGACCCGCGCAACGACGACCGGAACCTGTGGGTGGGCTGGGACGAATATCACCGGCTGATCGAACTGCTGGCGCTGTCCGTGCACGACTCAGGCTGGAAGTTCGACAATATCCTGTGTCTCGCGCGCGGCGGCCTGCGCGTAGGCGACCAGCTTTCGCGCATCTATGATCTGCCGCTCGCGATCCTCGCGACGAGTTCGTATCGCGAGGCGGCGGGAACGGAGCAGGGGGCGCTCGACATCGGTCAATACATCACGATGACGCGTGGGGAACTCTCCGGCAACGTGCTGCTCGTCGACGATCTGGTCGATTCAGGCGTCACGCTTTCGCGCGTTCAGCAGCATCTGAAGGAGCGTTATCCGGCGGTAACCGCCGTGCGCTCTGCCGTCCTTTGGTATAAAGGCTGCTCGACCGTGAAGCCCGATTATTTCGTTCAGTTCCTCGAAACGAACCCGTGGATTCATCAGCCGTTCGAGGAATGGGATACGGTCCGGCCGCACAACCTCGGTGCGTGGATCAAGCGCGGTCTGCACGACGAACGTAGCTGATCGTTTGTTCCATTTCGGCACGGCGGCTGTTACGCCGTTCCACCCAAGATGCCGTTCGAATGCCTGTTAGGATGTTCGAACGGCATTTTCATGTTCATCGCCCATGCAGCTTAGTGACTTCGCCGCAATGTCAAATCGCCTAAATGCGCCCGTCGTCGCGGTATCACAACACGGCGGTGAGGCGACAGGCGCGGCGTTAGAATGGCGTTCGTTTTTTCCGATCAGGACGGCTCCGCCGCGTTTATGACAACAGTGACCCACGCGCATGAGCGCAAACAACCACTTCCTGCTCTGGCGCTTGCCGCTATCGGAGTCGTGTTTGGTGACATTGGTACGAGCCCGCTGTACGCGCTGAAAGAGGCGTTCAGCAAAACGCATGGCATCGAACTCAATGAGGCTTCCGTCCTCGGGGTCATCTCGCTGCTGTTCTGGGCGATCGTGATCGTGGTGGGCATCAAATACGTGCTGTTCGTCATGCGCGCCGACAACAACGGCGAAGGTGGCGTGCTCGCGCTCATGACGCTCGCGCTGCGCACGCTGAAGGAATCGGGCCGCGCCACCGGCGTGCTGATGATGCTCGGCATCTTCGGCGCCTGCATGTTTTATGGCGACGCCGTGATTACGCCGGCCATGTCGGTGATATCGGCGGTGGAAGGGCTTGAAATTGCCTCGCCGCGGCTCGCTAACTACGTGATTCCGATCACCATCGTCATCTTGATCGCGCTGTTCTGGATTCAGCGGCGCGGCACGTCGGTGGTCGGCAAGCTGTTCGGGCCGATCATGCTGGTGTGGTTCGTGACGCTTGCCGTGATGGGCGTGTTTCACATCGTTCAGGCACCGCGTGTGTTGGTCGCATTGAATCCGTATTACGCGTTTTCGTTCATGCAGGCGCATGTGTTGCAAGCGTATATCGTGCTGGGCTCGGTCGTGCTGGTGCTGACCGGCGCTGAAGCGCTTTATGCCGACATGGGACACTTTGGCGCCAAGCCCATTCGATACGGCTGGTACGGCCTCGTCATGCCCTCGCTGCTGCTGAATTACTTCGGCCAGGGCGCGCTGCTGATGCATTCGCCCGAAGCGCGCGAAAGTCCGTTCTTCCTGATGGCGCCCGACTGGGCGCTGCTGCCGCTCGTGATCCTGTCGACCATTGCGACCGTGATTGCATCGCAAGCGGTGATCTCCGGCGCCTATTCGCTGACGAGCCAGGCCATCCAGCTCGGCTACGTGCCGCGCATGAAGATCCTGCATACGTCGGATCTGGCTATTGGGCAGATCTATATTCCGGTCGTGAACTGGATGCTGCTGTTCATCATCCTGTGCATCGTGATCGGCTTCAAGAGCTCCGAGAATCTCGCGGCTGCATACGGGCTTGCCGTCACCGCGACCATGCTGGTCACGACCATTCTCGCGTCGGTGGTGATGACCAAGCTGTGGGGATGGAACAAGTTCCTGGTGGGCGCGATCATCAGCGTGTTCTTTATTATCGATGTCGGGTTTTTCGGCGCCAGCCTGCTCAAGATCGAGCAGGGCGGCTGGCTGCCGTTGGGTATCGGCGGAGTGTTGTTCTTCCTGCTGATGACGTGGTTCAAGGGCCGCATGATCGTCAAGGACCGGACCGCCGCCGATGGTATTCCGCTGATGCCGTTCCTGCAGGGTCTGCTTGCGCACCCGCCGCATCGGGTGTCGGGTACGGCGATCTACCTGACCGGCAGCGATTCGCTCGTGCCGGTGAGCTTGCTGCATAACCTGAAGCACAACAAGGTTCTCCACGAGCGCACGATATTCCTGAATTTCGCCACGCGCGATGTCCCTTACGTGGACGATGCTACCCGCGTGGAAGTGAAAGACGCGGGCGGGGGGTTGTTCCTCGTGAAGGCGCAGTACGGCTTCAATGAAACGCCGGATGTGAAGGCTGTGCTGATGGAAATCGGGCGCACACATGACATGACATTCGAGCTTATGGACACCTCGTTCTTCATGGCGCGCGAGACGGTGGTGCCGACGCAATTGCCGGGCATGTCGGTATGGCGCGAGCGTGTGTTCGCGTGGATGCATCAGAATGCCGCGAAGCCAACGGACTTCTTCAGCATTCCGGCTAATCGTGTGGTCGAACTCGGGACGAAGATCGAGATTTGATCGTCATGTTTGACTGAGGAAGACAAACGGCCCATCGAAAGATGGGCCGTTCTTGTTTCTGCTTCGTCGATTGCGATGACCTATTTCTTCAGCTTTGCGAACGCCGCTGCCATTGCGCTGCTGGCTGCTTCCGGCTCGCGCCGGCTGCCGCTGTTGCCGCGGACATCGCGGGCGCTGCCACCTCCGGCACTACCACCGCGGCGATCCTGCCCGCCGCGTTGCTGTTGCTGCGCCGTACCGCCCTCAGGCGCGAAGTCATCGTCAAGACGCATGGTCAGTGCGATCCGCTGGCGCTTCACATCCGTTTCGAGCACTTTCACCTTCACCACCTGACCGGCTTTCACCACCTCGTGCGGATCCTTGATGAACTTCGTCGACATCGCCGACACATGCACGAGTCCATCCTGATGCACGCCGATATCGATAAACGCGCCAAACGCCGCCACGTTCGTGACCACGCCTTCCAGGATCATGCCCGGCGTCAGGTCGGAGAGCTTTTCGACGCCTTCGCGGAACGTGGCCGTCTTGAACTCGGGGCGCGGATCACGGCCGGGTTTTTCGAGCTCGGCCAGAATGTCACGCACGGTGGGAAGACCAAACCGGTCATCGACGAAATCCGCCGGCGACAAGCCTGACAACGCTTCGCGTTTGCCCATCACATCGGCGGCGTGTTTCTTTATTTTCGCCAGGATCCGTTCGACGACCGGATACGCTTCCGGATGTACCGACGACCGGTCGAGCGGATTGGCGCCGTTGTTGATGCGGAGGAATCCCGCAGCTTGTTCGAAGGTTTTATCGCCGAGACGGGGGACTTTTTTCAACTGATCGCGTGAAGCGAAGGGGCCGTTGGCATCGCGGAAATCGACGATATTGCGCGCCAATGTCGCGTTCAGACCGGACACGCGTGCAAGCAGCGCCACCGATGCCGTGTTCGCGTCCACGCCGACGGCATTCACGCAGTCTTCGACGACGGCGTCGAGCGAGCGGGCGAGGTCGCGCTGATTCACGTCGTGCTGATACTGGCCAACGCCAATCGCCTTCGGGTCGATCTTGACGAGTTCTGCGAGCGGATCCTGCAAGCGCCGTGCGATGGAAACAGCGCCGCGCAAGGTTACATCCAGGTCAGGAAATTCCTTCGATGCCAGTTCGGATGCCGAATAAATCGATGCTCCTGCTTCCGACACCACGATCTTCTGCAGCTTCAGTTCCGGGTGTTTCGCGATCAGCTCGCTTGCGAGCTTGTCCGTCTCGCGCGAAGCGGTGCCATTGCCGATACTGATCAGCTCGGCTTGCGTCTGCGCCGCGATGCGCGCGAGCTTCGCGAGCGAGCCATCCCAGTCGCGACGCGGCTCGTGAGGATAGATGACATCGGTTGCGAGCAGCTTGCCAGTGCGATCGACCACGGCGACTTTCACGCCGGTACGCATGCCCGGATCCAGTCCGATAACCGCCTTCGGACCCGCCGGCGCTGCCAGCAAAAGATCCTTCAGATTGCGCGCAAACACGCGAATCGCCTCGCCTTCGGCCTCTTCGCGCAGATTCGTCAGCAAGTCGTTTTCGATATTCGGCTGCACCTTTACACGCCAGCACCAGCGGCAGACGTCGGAGAGCCATTTATCGGCGGGACGGCCCTGATTGGCGATACCCACATGGTTCGCGATTAGCGTCTCGCCCGGATGCGGCACCTGGGCATCAAGTTCGCCGCCAAGCCCCAGCTTGACGGACAGGACGCCCGCGTTGCGGCCGCGGAACAGCGCCAGCGCACGATGCGACGGCACCGTGCGGATGGTTTCCGAGTAGTCGTAATAATCGCGGAATTTCTCGCCTTCCTCGGTTTCCTTGCCTTCGACCACGGTCGAGATCACGCTGCCTTGCTTGAACAGATATTCGCGGACCTTGCCGAGAATCTCGGCAGTTTCGCCGAACTGCTCGGAGAGAATGTCGCGGGCGCCGTCGAGCGCGGCCTTCGTGTCCGCGACGCCTTTTTCTGCGTCCACATAACGCGCGGCTTCGGTTTGCGGGTCGAGCTTCGGATCGGCGAGAAGGGCGTCCGCAAGCGGCTGCAGGCCGGCCTCGCGGGCGATCATCGCGCGGGTCCGCCGTTTCGGTTTGTACGGGAGATACAGGTCTTCGAGCACCTGCTTGCTGTCCGCGCCTTCCACGGCTGCGCGCAGTTCGGGCGTGAGCTTGCCCTGTTCGTCGATGCTCTGGACAATCGCCGCGCGCCGGTCCTCGAGCTCGCGGAGGTAGACGAGCCGCTCTTCGAGATTGCGCAATTGCGTATCGTCGAGATTGCCTGTCACTTCCTTTCTATAACGGGCGATGAACGGAACGGTGGAGCCTTCATCGAGAAGTTGCACGGTGGCGGCGACCTGGCGCGGCTGCACGCTCAACTCGGTGGCGATGCGCTGGACAATCTTGAGTGCTACGGTTTCCGTCATGGGTGTCTGCGTCTGCCTGCTGGCTCATCAGGGGCGTTTCCATGCCGCGCATTTCACTTGAATCCGCGCGAACACGTTTGCCGGGTTGGTGAAGCGGGGCATTTTGCCATAAATGCCGGAGGCCTCCGGCGCACGGTGATAGAATTTCGGCACCGTAGAAGCTGCATTTCAATACATTGTCCAACCCGCTGGCTATCACGTTGCCGACCTCCCGCCTTTCGCCCGTTTTGCCGACTGTACCAGTCGATTTGTTCGCCACGCGCCACGCCGCGCGCTCTTGCTCGCGGTGGTTTCATCCGCTTCGCGCCGCAATGGCCGTGCTGGCGTGCGCGGGTTTTGTTCAGGCAGCCACGGCGCAGACGCCCAGGCCTATCAATCCGGGCACGTCGGTCACAGAATCGCCGCTCGACGACGCCCGTGCGACCGGCGCAAATGCCGCAAGTCCGGCGGACGCAGACGCGGACGCGAACGGTTTCGGCGCGCGTCAGAAGGCGCTTGACACGCGCAGCGAGGAAAACAACTATCGGTATGCGGTCAAGCAGCACGATTGTTATAACGATTTTTTTGTCAATCATTGTCTTAATGCCGCGCGTGCAGCGAAACGCGATGTAAGCCAGGAAATCCGCAAGCAACAACTGGCGCTCGACGACGAACAACGTCTGCAACACGCGCAACAGCGGGACCAGCAAACGGCGCTCAAGCGCGCCCAGTACGAAGCAGATGCGCCGCAACGCGCAACGACCGAAAAGGCGAGCGCGGAATCATTCGCTGAAAAGCAGCGCCAGAACGCACTGTCAGAAGCGCAGCGCACCGCAGAAGCGCCGCAACGGGCCCAGAATCAGGCGGCGTACGACCGCAAGCAGGCGGATTACCAGAAGAAGCTCGACGACGCCGCCGCGCGTGGCGCGCAGGACGCGCGTGATCGCGACGCGAAGGCTGAGCGTTACGAGGCGAAGCAGCGCGACGCTGCCGAGCACCAGGCGGAAGTGCAGGCACGGCAGAAGGAAGCGGCTGTGAAACAGCAGCAGCGCGCGCAACAGGAAGCCGCCGATCGCGCGCATCAGGAGCAGCTCAAGCAACAACAGCAACAACAATCGAAGTAAGCTGAAGAAGGTCTGGATGTGGACAGCAACCTCGGGCGATGCCGCCGGCGTTTTTCCGGCGTCCGCCGTGACGAGAGGAGCCGAACATGCACGCATATCCTGCAGCAGCAGTCGACACGGGCACGATCCGCGAGCGTATCGTGCAGTTGCAGGCGGAGCATCATGGCCTGGACAGCCTGATCGACAAGATGGCCGACGTGCCGGGCATCAATGAGCTGGAAATCAGGCGCCTGAAAAAGCGCAAGCTCAAGGTCAAGGACACGATCATCCTGCTGCAGTTACAGTTGGAACCGGACGCGCGCTGAACGGCGTCGCGCTGAAAGGCGTCGCGCTGAATGGCGTCGCGCGATTCAGCGGCGCGTGCATCGAACAGTTTTGCCTTACGCGCGGCAAAAAAGCCCAAGCTACAAGCAGGAACCTTCCCCTTGAATTCGCCCGACAACGCCCTCACAGACAACGCGGAATCCGTGCTGAAGCCGGCCGCGAAAGCGGGTGGCGCCGACACATCGCTTTCGCTGACACTTGCACCGAAGCGCCGCACCGAACTCGACGCGATTTTTGCCGCCGAGGGCCTGCTGGCGCGTCAAATCGATGGTTATCGCTCGCGTGCGTCGCAGATCGAAATGGCGCGCGCAGTCGCGGCCGCGATGGAAGCGTCCGGCCGCGCCATGCCCGAACCCGCCTTGTTCGACGCGCAACGCCGTCCGGCGCGCAAGCTCGGGCCATCGGATGCGCCGGTCGTGGTCGAGGAAAGCGGCGAGGAGGTCGGCCTGGCCACCGCAACCACGGGCGTCGACGGCGGTGAGAACACGTTGATCGTGGAAGCGGGCACGGGCACGGGCAAGACCTTCGCGTATCTCGTGCCGGCCATGCTGTGGGGCGGCAAGGTGATCGTCTCGACGGGCACCAAGCACTTGCAGGACCAGCTTTTCCAGCGCGACATCCCGACCGTGCGCGACGCGCTCGCGGTGCCGGTTTCCGTCGCGATGCTCAAGGGCCGCGCGAATTACCTGTGCCATTACTACCTGCAGCGCACCGCCGATAACGGCCGTTTGCCCACGCGCCAGGACACCGCGCATCTGCAGGAAATCATCCGCTTCGTGAAACTGACGCACACCGGCGACAAGGCCGAACTCGCGAGCGTGCCCGAGAACTCGCCGGTCTGGCCGATGGTCACGTCCACGCGCGACAACTGCCTGGGCCAGGAGTGCCCGCAGTACAAGGAATGTTTTGTCATGCAGGCGCGGCGCGAGGCGCAGCAGGCGGACATCGTGGTAGTGAATCACCACCTGTTTTTCGCCGATGTCATGCTCCGCGACACCGGCATGGCCGAGTTGCTGCCGACCGCCAACACCATCATCTTCGACGAAGCCCATCAGCTTCCCGAGACGGCGACGCTGTTTTTCGGCGAGACCGTATCGACCACGCAGTTCCTGGAACTCGCACGCGATGCCGTTGCGGAAGGCCTGAGCCACGCGCGTGACTTCTCCGACTGGACCAAGCTCGGCGCCGCGCTCGAACGTGCGGCGCGGGACGTCCGGCTCGCATTCAGGGAAGATTCGGTGCGCATGTCGCTCGGCCAGCTCGCCGACGATCATCCTTTATTCGATGCCCTCGACACACTTGAGGAACACCTCGGTGCGCTCACGGCCGCTTTGAACGCTCACGCCGAACGCGCGGAATCGCTGGGCGCGCTGCAGCGCCGGGCACGGGAGTTACAAGGTTTGCTGGGGGGCTGGACCGCACCGCCAACGTCCGTGGAAAAGGCCGTCGCGCAAGAGAAGGAAGCCGCCGCCAAAGCCGATCCGAACGAGATGGTCCGATGGATCGAAGTGTTCTCGCACACGGTCCAGTTGCACGAAACGCCGCTGTCCGTCGCGCCGATCTTTTCGAAGCAGCGCGCGGGCGTTCCGCGTGCGTGGATCTTCACGTCGGCAACCTTGTCGGTGCGCGGCGACTTCACCCATTACGCCGCGCAGATGGGCCTGAACGCGCGACGCTCCATGACGCTGCCCAGTCCCTTCGACTACCCCGAGCAGGGCTTGCTGTACGTGCCGCGCAACTTGCCGCAACCATCGTCGCCGAATTTCACCGACGCCGTATTCGATGCTGCGTTGCCTGTCATCGAAGCATCGAAGGGGGGCGTGTTTTTCTTGTGCACGACCTTGCGCGCCGTCGATCGCATTGCCAACCGCCTGCGCGACACCATCGAGCGGCGCGGCTGGGATTATCCGTTGCTGGTTCAGGGCGACGCGAGCCGCACTGAATTGCTCGATCGTTTCCGTTCTTATGGCAACGCGATCCTCGTTGGCAGCCAGAGTTTCTGGGAAGGCGTGGATGTGCGCGGTGATGCGTTGTCGCTGGTTGTCATCGACAAGCTACCTTTTGCGCCGCCCGATGATCCCGTGTTGTCGGCGAGACTCGATGCGCTGACGAAGAAGGGCTTGAGCCCTTTCGCTGTGCACCAGTTGCCGCAGGCAGTGATCACGCTCAAGCAGGGCGCGGGGCGTCTGATTCGCGCAGAAACGGATCGCGGTGTGCTGATGATCTGCGACACCCGTCTCGTCGATAAACCTTACGGCCGGCGCATCTGGCAGAGCCTTCCGCCGTTCAAGCGCACGCGTGAAATAGAGGTGGTACGCGCGTTCTTCACCGATCCTGAAACGGCGGTGACCGAAGCGGAAGAGTAAGTAACACGCATTCTTTCAACCGAACACATAAATAAAAAACCCGGCCTTAAAGCCGGGTTTTTTGTTGGTACGGTCAGCGAATCAAACTGCTTACCAGATCTGCCACCACGATTTGTTGTCCTTGCCCGGCCGCGACCTGCCGGTGACATACGGGCTGTCGGGGAACGTAGCGGCCAGCACGCGCTTCGTGTCGCCTTCCAGTTGCGGCTGATCAAGCTTGCCGTACGACAGCATCATGATATGCAGTGCATCTTCCGTTGCCGGCGCGTTCTTGTACTCGCGAATGGCGAGTTGCGCGCGGTTGATTGCGGCCACATAAGCACCACGCCGATAGTAATAATCCGCGGCATGAACCTCATGCGAAGCCAGTGCGTTCACGATATAGCGCATGCGCTGGGCTGCATCCGGCGCATACTTGCTTTGCGGGTAACGGTCGACAACGATCTTGAACGCATCGTAGGATTCGCGCAGCGACTTCGGATCGCGCTCGCTCATGTCCTGGCCGGAGAAGCGGCCGAACAGACCGAGGTCGTCGTTGAAATGGATCATGCCCTTCAGGTAATACGCGTAGGCAATGTCCGGATGATCCGGATGCAGCTTGATGAACCGGTCGATGGCAGCATCAGCCGAGTCGGTTTCGCCGTCCTTCCAGTTGCAGTACGCCACGTTGATCTGCGCTTGTTGCGCAAAATGTCCGAACGGGTCACGGCCTTCGAGGTTCTCGAAATACTTTGCGCATTTGCCAAAGTCGCCGCCGGTCAGCGCATCCTGCGCCTCCGAGTATAATTTCCCGTTATTCCACGTGGCCGTTTCGTCGGTTTTCTCGGGCAGGCCATGGCAGCCTGCGACAATGACGGCACCCGCAGCCAGCGCAGCAACCCTGACAGACGAATTCGACGATAGCCTGATCAACTGGCGCACAGGGTTCAAAACGGTTTTCAAAGCTTGATTCACGGCTCGCATCAGTGCTTGCATTTTCTAGCTCATGCCTTTCTGGCTAATTCCCAGCTTTCAGTCTAAATGACCCGCTCAAGTACAAGTCGTACCAAAGATCGCAGCAAAGATTATAGCCCAAGCGCATCGGCCGACGACGCACGTCCGGACGATTTGACCGCATCCGCGGCGGCATCCGGTTCTGCAACCGAAACGCATGGTGCGCCTGTATCCACCAACCTTCACGCGCGCCGCGCCGATGCCGAAACGCCACGCACGATTGCCGTGCCCGACGAGTACGCCGGCGAGCGGCTCGACAAGGTCATGGCGCGGCTGTTCCCGGAATTCTCGCGCAGCCGCTTGCAGACATGGATCGATGCACAGCGCGTGCAGGTCGACGGCGCGCCTGCAAAGATCCGGCAACCGGTGCCGCTGGGCGCGACGATCACGCTGATTCCCGACCTGTTGCCCGAGCAGCTTGCGTTCACGCCCGAGCCGGTGCCGCTCGACATCGTTTATGAAGACGATGCACTCGTGGTCATCAACAAACCCGCCGGCATGGTCGTGCATCCGGCAGCCGGGAACTGGAGCGGCACGCTGCTCAACGGCCTGCTTTACAGATACGGCGATGCCGCAGCCGGCCTGCCGCGCGCGGGTATCGTGCATCGGCTGGACAAGGAGACGTCGGGGCTCATGGTCGTTGCGCGCACGCTCGAGGCGCAGACCATCCTCACGCGCCAGTTGCAGGCGCGCACGGTGAAGCGCCGCTACGTCGCGCTGGTGTGGGGCACGATGCCGGACGAAGGCACGATCGATGCCCCCATCGGCCGCGATCCCCGCGACCGCACGCGCATGGCCGTGGTGGAGAGCGCATCGGGGAAGTACGCGCGCACGCATTACCGCACCATCGACCGGGCGATGTGGAACCAGCAGCCCGTCTCGGCCGTGCATTGCGATCTCGATACCGGCCGCACGCACCAGATTCGCGTGCATTGCGCGCATATCCGCCATCCCTTGCTCGGCGACCCGATTTATGGCCACGCGCGCGGCAAGCGCTCGGTGCAGCCTTTGCCCGATGGCTTCAACCGGCAGGCGCTGCATGCCTGGCGTCTCGGCCTGATTCACCCGACCACGGGCCGCGAGATAAGCTGGCGCGCGGACGTTCCGGAGGACATCGAGGCGCTGGCGGCTGAACTCGGACTCGGCCGCGATGAATCGACCGATCTCGATCCGGAAGATGAGGACTTCATCGAGGAAGAAGGGTATGACGCCCAGGCGCGCGGTGGCTGGGATGAATCGCAGCCGATCGAATACGACGAAGTTGACGACGAGGAATAAGGGCGATGAGCGAAACTTCCCGTGCGGGTTTTTCAGCTCGGCCGCTTTGTCACGACGATTGTCTCTGGCCTGACTGGTCGAGCAGGCCTGCGGCGGTATCGAAGCGCGTTCATGCGTTCGCGACCACGCGCAACGGGGGCGTGAGCGAAGCGCCTTACGGCGGAGCGAAGGGCGAGGGCGGTTTGAACCTCGGGTTGCATACCGGCGACGTTCTTGACACGGTGCTTGAAAACCGGCGCCGCGTGGTCGCGTTGACGGGCGTGTCTGTCGCGTGGCTCGAGCAGGTTCACGGCGTCGATATCGAAGACGCGGCCGAAGTGATCGACCGGTGCGCGGGTTCTCCCTCATCGACGGTCAAGGCCGACGCCGCCGTGACCGATCGCCCTGGCGTGGTCTGCGCGGTAATGGTGGCCGATTGCTTGCCAGTGCTGTTTTGCGATACCGCCGGCCGTGCCGTGGGCGCGGCGCACGCGGGGTGGCGCGGACTTGCTGGCGGCATTGTGGAGAAGACGGCGATGCGCGTCGCCAGTCTCGCAGGCGCTCGCATGGAAACGCTGCATGCATGGCTTGGACCTGCAATTGGTCCAAGCGCATTCGAGGTCGGCGAAGATGTGCTCGATGCGTTTGTAAGCCCCGCCAGTCCTGCGCATCGCGACGCAGTCATGGCCGCCTTCGCGCCGCGCGAACAGAAACACAAATATCTCGCTGATATCTATGCGCTTGCGCGTTTGCGGCTCGAACTGGCGGGCGTTGCGCCGCAGCACGTCCACGGCGGAACGCATTGTACGGTTACGGAGGCTGAGCGTTTCTTTTCGTATCGGCGCGAAAGGACAACCGGGCGTATGGCCGCCATGATCTGGCTTGCCAACTGAACTTTTCACCCGGCCAGCGCGCGCTTAGAAGTGCGCATTTCTTGCTCGCCATTGAGGCGTTATCGCGACTTATATGTTGCGCAACATGATTCATTGTCCGGACCTTTGATTACATCGGGAAAACGATGATGAAAAAAATATCGCACTGCGTCAAAATCAAGGTGACGCATTGACACGCCTTGCGCCGTGGAGCAAGAATGTTTCACAAAAGCGCACGGCGTAAGCAAAGTCACATCATCGCGGTCGGGCGTTCGTCGGGCGTTTGAACCCCCGGCACCTCACTCGCGATGGATCCGACGCGGCTCCACGTCACGCCTCTATCAGCAACTCAGTCTTTCGGGACGCTTAGGTCAAACGCGGATATGGCTGCCTCCAAATCTTCTTCCTCATCTTCATCGGGTTCGTCGCGTCCTTCGGGTAAGGCCGGGGCTGCGGATACAGCAGCGAACACGCCGTCCGGCGTGCCAGATGCGGACCCCGCCGCCATGCAAAAGATGTTCGAGCAATGGCTCAACACATGGCGTTCAGTCGCCGATCCTTCGTCGTGGCAAAAGCTCTCGGCACAAGCCAATGCGGGGTCATCGGGCGCGCCGGGTGCGAATCCGTTTGCGGCTTTCGGCGCCATCCCTGGCTTTGCGGGTTTTCCCGGCGGTAACGGCAACATTCAATCCATGTTTGCGTCGATGCCCGGTATGCCGGCCATGCCGAAGATTCCGACGGCCGCGATTGCGCCGCAACGCCTGCAGGATTTGCAGGCGAGTTTCTCGCGCGACGCCACGGAACTGATGAAGCAGGCGGGCGCGCAAAGCATCGATTTGTCGACATTGAAAGACCGGCGTTTCAGCGGCGCCGCCTGGCAAGCCACACCGGGTTTTGCATTCGCGGCCGCGTGGTACGTGCTCAACGCGCGTTATCTGCAGGAACTTGCGGAAGCGGTCGAGGGCGACGCCAAGACGCGCGAGCGCATTCGCTTCGCCGTGCAGCAATGGGCGGCGGCAGCATCGCCGAGTAATTACATTGCGTTGAATCCGGATGCGCAGAAGGCGTTGATCGAAAGTCGCGGCGAGAGCCTGCAGAAAGGCATGATGAATCTGCTCGCGGACATGCAGCGCGGCAAGATCCAGCAAAGCGATGAATCGGGCTTCGTGGTCGGCAAGAACATCGCGACCACCCAGGGTTCGGTCGTGTTCGAGAACGACCTGCTGCAATTGATCCAGTACACGCCGCATACCGCGACGGTGCGCGAGCGGCCGCTCCTGATCGTGCCGCCTTGCATCAACAAGTTTTATATCCTCGATCTGCAGCCCGAAGGTTCGCTCGTCGGCCACGCGCTCGATGCCGGTCATCAGGTTTTCATGATCTCGTGGCGCAATGCGGATGCATCGATTGCTCACAAGACGTGGGACGATTACATCGACGAGGGCGTGCTTACGCCTATCGATGTGGTGAAGCAGATCAGCGGACGCGAGCAGATCAACACGCTCGGCTTCTGCGTGGGCGGCACCATGCTCGCGACGGCCTTGGCCGTGCTGGCCGCGCGCGGGGAACATCCGGCGGCATCGATGACCTTGCTCACCGCCATGCTCGATTTCTCGGATACGGGCGTGCTGGATGTTTTTATCGATGAACAGCATGTGAAGATGCGCGAACAGACCATCGGCGGAAAAGACGGTACGCCCGCGGGCCTGATGCGCGGCGTGGAGTTCGCGAACACGTTCTCGTATCTGCGCCCGAACGACCTGGTGTGGAACTACGTGGTCGACAACTACCTCAAGGGACGCACGCCGCAAGCGTTCGATCTGCTTTACTGGAACAGCGACTCCACCAATCTTCCCGGGCCGATGTTCGTCTGGTATCTGCGCAACACGTATCTGGAAAACCGCCTGCGCAATCCCGGCGAGCTGACCGCCTGCGGCGAACCGGTGGATTTGTCGCTGATCGACGTGCCCACGTTCCTGTATGGCTCGCGCGAGGATCACATCGTGCCGTGGACGGCGGCCTACGCATCGGCGCCGTTGCTCACCGGCCCGCAGACGTTCGTGCTCGGCGCATCGGGGCATATTGCGGGCGTGATCAATCCGCCGTCGAAAAACAAGCGCAGCTTCTGGAAGCTGGACACGACCGATAAGACTCTTCCCGAGAACGCAGACGACTGGTTCGAAGGCGCGACCGAGCATCCGGGAAGCTGGTGGACAACCTGGACCGCCTGGCTCGATGGACACGGCGGCAAGAAAGTAAAGCCGAAGCCGGAACTGGGGTCAGCGGATTTCGCGGTGATCGAGCCGGCGCCGGGACGCTACGTCCTGCAGCGGGACCAGTGACCGGCATGCGGACCAGACCTGATTGCATTTCAACTGCGACAGGTCAACAGTAGGCGAGTAATTACACGCGTCGCGCACGCTCTCCGGAGCGCCGCGTGCATCGTCAGACAAAGGGTCAAGCAGGCTTCCCGAAGCGGGCTACCACTTTCGATTATCAAAGGAAACGGAAATGACAGACGTAGTGATCGTATCGGCTGCACGGACGGCAGTCGGCAAATTCGGCGGGTCGCTGGCGAAGATCGCCGCGCCTGATCTCGGTGCAATCGTGCTGCGCGCGGTGCTGGAGCGCGCGAACCTGAAGCCCGAGCAGATCAGCGAAGTGATCCTCGGCCAGGTGCTTACGGCCGGCTCCGGCCAGAATCCAGCGCGTCAGGCGCTGATCAAGGCGGGCTTCCCGAATTCGGTTCCGGGCATGACCATCAACAAGGTGTGCGGCTCGGGCCTGAAGGCCGTGATGCTCGCGGCAAACGCGATCATTGCCGGCGATGCCGACATCGTGGTCGCAGGCGGACAGGAGAACATGAGCGCGGCGCCGCACGTGCTGCCGGGTTCGCGCGATGGTTTTCGCATGGGCGACGCCAAGCTGATCGATTCGATGATCGTCGACGGCCTGTGGGATGCGTTCAACTCCATCCACATGGGTGTGACCGCAGAAAATGTCGCGAAGGAATACGGCATCTCGCGCGCGGACCAGGACGCGTTCGCTGCGTTGTCGCAGAACAAGGCGGAAGCGGCCCAGAAGTCCGGCCGTTTCGACGATGAAATCGTGCCCGTCGAGATTCCCCAGCGCAAGGGCGACCCCGTGCGTTTTGCCACCGACGAATTCGTGCGCCACGGCGTGACGGCCGAGTCGCTTGCATCGCTGAAACCGGCGTTTTCGAAGGAAGGCACGGTGACGGCGGCGAATGCGTCCGGCCTGAACGACGGCGCTGCAGCCGTGATCGTGATGTCCGCGAAAAAAGCCGACGCGCTCGGCCTCACGCCGCTCGCGCGCATCAAGGCGTACGCGAATGCGGGCGTCGATCCCAAGATCATGGGCATGGGTCCGGTGCCGGCATCGAAGCGGTGCCTGGAACGCGCGGGCTGGTCTGCAGGCGATCTCGACCTGATGGAAATCAACGAAGCGTTCGCTGCGCAGGCGCTCGCGGTGCATCAGCAGATGGGCTGGGATACATCGAAAGTGAACGTGAACGGCGGGGCAATCGCGATCGGCCATCCGATTGGTGCGTCCGGCGCGCGGATCCTGGTCACGCTGCTGCACGAAATGCAGAAACGGGATGCAAAGAAAGGGCTGGCGTCGCTGTGTATCGGCGGCGGCATGGGCGTGGCGCTTGCACTCGAGCGCCCGTAGGGAGGCCGTGCGAGCGGGCACGGTGCGCTGTACCATCGCGCATAACGATAAACGGAGCGAGCAATGACTAAACGAGTAGCGTATGTAACGGGCGGTATGGGTGGCATTGGCACGAGCATCTGCCAGCGGTTGCACAAGGACGGCTACACGGTCGTCGCGGGTTGCGGACCGAATTCGCCGCGCCGGGTCAAGTGGCTCGAGGAACAGAAGGCGCTCGGGTACGAGTTCATCGCGTCGGAAGGCAACGTGGGCGACTGGGAGTCGACCAAGAATGCGTTCGACAAGGTCAAGGCCGAAGTCGGCGAGATCGACATCCTCGTGAACAACGCCGGCATCACGCGCGACGTGGTGTTCCGCAAGATGACGCATGAGGACTGGACCGCGGTTATCGATACCAACTTGACGAGTCTTTTCAACGTGACCAAGCAGGTGATCGACGGCATGGTCGAGCGCGGCTTCGGGCGCATCATCAATATTTCATCGGTGAACGGCCAGAAAGGGCAGTTTGGCCAGACGAACTATTCGACGGCGAAGGCCGGCATTCACGGCTTCACGATGGCGCTCGCGCAGGAAGTGGCGACCAAGGGCGTGACGGTCAATACCATTTCGCCGGGCTACATTGGCACGGACATGGTTAAGTCGATCCGCCCGGACGTGCTCGAAAAGATCGTCGCGACCATTCCGGTCCGCCGGCTTGGGCGGCCTGAGGAAATCGGGTCGATCGTGGCGTGGCTGGCATCGGAGGAATCGGGTTTCTCGACCGGCGCCGACTTCTCGCTGAACGGCGGCCTGCACATGGGTTGAGGGCGCGAGGCACCGCGCGCGAGAGAACGTGGAGACCTTGCGCGCCGTGCCGCGGATGGCTTGACCTTCCGACCCGGCGCCCACTACGAACCGGCGGCTTCCCGGCGCTCAAAGCGCATGAAGTCCGCCGGCACAGTTTGAGTTTTGCGTTTAAAGGCGTTACATGACCACTACAAAGAAATCCGCTGAACGGCTCATAAAAAAATATCCGAATCGCCGGCTCTACGATACCGAAACCAGCACCTACATCACGCTCTCCGACGTCAAGCAGCTCGTGCTCGACCAGGAAGAGTTCAAGGTGATGGACGCCAAGTCGTCCGAGGACCTGACGCGCAGCATCTTGCTGCAGATCATCCTGGAGGAGGAGAGCGGCGGGCTGCCGATGTTTTCATCGGTCATGCTTTCGCAGATCATCCGTTTCTACGGCAACGCCATGCAGGGAATGATGGGCACGTACCTGGAGAAGAATATCCAGGCGTTCATCGATATCCAGCACAAGCTCACCGACCAGTCGAAGGGTTTGATCGATGGTGGGAACGGGACGCAACTGAACCCGGAAGTGTGGTCACAGTTCATGAACATGCAGGCGCCGATGATGCAGGGGATGATGACGAGCTATATCGAGCAGTCGAAGAACATGTTCGTGCAGATGCAGGAGCAGATGCAAAGCCAGGCGAAATCGATGTTCAGCACGTTTCCGTTTCCGAATCCGCCGGGCGCGAGTGGGACGGGGGAGAAGAAGTAACAGAACCCGACGGGTTGACGCCGTCCGTGAGCCATTCCTGGCTCACAGTACAATGACGGTTTGCGGTGCGGCGCCTGGGCGAACAGTCGCCTTGTGACGACAGCCGCGCCGGGTCTTTCCATTCCAAGCGTCTTCTGTCCTGCTTTTCCAGCGGTGACGCCAGCGGCAGCGCGCGCGCTGCCCGGCTCGTCAGCTTCGTGCCAGACCGGTTTGCCGCAAACCATACGTCACTTACATCACCAGAGTAAAAAATGTCCCTGATCGCTAATCCCGCTGTGCCCAAGGTGGGGTTGAGTTCACTTGGACGCCTGTAAAATTCGCAGACGCTGCTTAGGCGAGGCTTTCATATGAGCCGGCTGCTTCTTGCGCCCATGGAAGGGCTCGCAGACTACGTGCTGCGCGATGTGCTGACCAGCACCGGCGGATTCGACGGCTGCGTATCCGAATTCATCAGGGTGACGGGGTCGGTGCTTCCCCGGGGTGTCTACGAGAGAGAGACGCCTGAAGTCCTCCAAGGAGGCCGAACACCCAACGGCACGCCGATGGTGATCCAGTTGCTCGGCAGTGATCCTGAATGGATGGCGTTGAATGCGGCCACGGCAGCGAGTCTGTCGCCTCATGGTATCGATCTGAACTTCGGCTGTCCCGCAAAGATCGTCAACCGGCACGGTGGCGGCGCGATGCTGCTGGCGCACCCTGAACAGTTGCACCGGATTGTTTCGTCCGTTCGTGCAGCAGTCCCTCGCAGCATTGCCGTGACGGCAAAAATGCGGCTTGGCGTATCCGATACTTCGCTCGCGATCGACTGCGCCACGGCGCTGGCGGAGGGCGGCGCTGCCTCCCTCGTGGTGCATGCCAGAACGCGGGACCATGGTTATCGGCCGCCGGCGCACTGGGAATGGGTCGCGCGTATCGACGCCGCCGTGGACGTACCGGTCGTAGCCAACGGAGAAGTCTGGACCGCGGCCGACTGGGAGGCATGCCGTGCGGTCAGCGGCTGCGCGGACGTGATGATCGGGCGGGGCGCCGTCTCGGACCCGTTCCTGGCTTTGCGCATCCGCGGATTGATGGACCGGACACCTTCCGACGACGAATGGCCGGCCGTGCAGGGTCAAATTGCCGATTACCTTAGAAAACTGCAACTCCGGGTTGCATCCCGTCATGAGCACGGCCGCGTCAAGATGTGGCTCGGCTATCTCAAGCGGACCTGGCCACAGGCTGCCGAGCTGCACGCAGCAATTCGGCGCCTGCATGATGCGTATGACATTCTTGAAGTGATCGAGCGCGCTATGGGATTCGACGATGCAACACCGGTCGGTCAGCGTGCGACCCTCGGCTTGTGCGATCCCGTTGCCTCGCTACTTGACCGGCCGCGCTACACCAGGCGCGATGACATAACAGGATACGGCAGGATACGGCCCCTTTGAGATCAAGCCACTTGGCTGACCGTCTCAAACAGTGAGACGCAAGCTTGGCCGTCCATCCCGCAAACCCGCGCATACCGCCGTCATTCTCACCGCTTCGATCTCGTCGAACGTACACGCGCTCGTCTGCGGGTAAAATATCGGATTGGCCTAAACCGCTTGACTCGAGTTGCGGTCCCGGCCTGCCCCACATCTGGAAGTCCCGTGAAAAATCATTTAGAAACAACGGCTAAGGCTCATTCGGCGCCTAAAGTCGGCTTTGTCAGCCTCGGCTGCCCCAAGGCTTTGGTCGACTCCGAGCAAATCATCACGCAACTGCGCGCCGAAGGTTACGAGATTTCCAGCTCCTACGATGGCGCCGATCTCGTCGTGGTGAACACATGCGGTTTTATTGATGAAGCCGTGCAGGAAAGCCTCGACGCCATCGGTGAAGCGCTGCATGAAAACGGCAAGGTGATCGTGACCGGTTGTCTCGGCGCGAAAAAGAGCGCCAGCGGGACAGGCCTGATCGAGGAAGTGCATCCAAAGGTGCTAGCCGTGACCGGTCCGCACGCAACGGCTGAAGTCATGATCCACGTGCATCAGCACTTGCCCAAGCCGCACGATCCGTTCATCGATCTGGTGCCGCCGGCCGGGATCAAGCTCACGCCTCGCCATTACGCGTACCTGAAGATATCGGAAGGGTGCAATCACCGCTGCACGTTCTGCATCATCCCGTCGATGCGCGGCGACCTGATCTCGCGTCCCATTGCCGACGTGATGCTCGAAGCGGAAAACCTCTTCAAATCCGGCGTCAAGGAACTGCTCGTGATTTCGCAGGACACGAGCGCTTATGGTGTCGATGTCAAATACCGCACCGGCTTCTGGAACGGCAAGCCGGTCAAGACGCGCATGACGGACCTCGTCGGCGCGCTGGGCGAACTCGCGGCGCAGTATGGCGCGTGGGTCCGCCTGCATTACGTGTATCCGTATCCGAGCGTGGACGAAGTGATTCCTTTGATGGCGGAGGGACCACTGAAAGGGCACGTGCTGCCGTACCTCGACGTTCCGTTCCAGCATGCACATCCCGAAGTGCTCAAGCGCATGAAGCGCCCGGCGAACGCCGAGAAAGTGCTCGAACGCGTGCAGAAGTGGCGCGCAATGTGCCCGGACCTGACGATCCGCAGCACGTTCATTGCGGGATTCCCGGGCGAGACGGAAGAGCAGTTCCAGACGCTGCTGGACTTCATTCGTATCGCTGATCTGGATCGGGTCGGCTGCTTCGCGTATTCGCCGGTCGAAGGCGCGACGGCGAATGATCTCGACGGCGCGCTGCCCGACGAAGTCCGCGAGGAACGCCGTGCGCGGTTCATGGAACTGGCCGAGGAATTATCGGCGGAACGCATGAAGCGCAAGGTGGGCAAGACGCTGAAAGTGCTCGTCGATGAACTCAGCGCCGAAGGCGGCGTCGGACGTACTGCGGCCGATGCGCCCGAGATCGATGGCGTGGTGTATATCGAACCGGCGAAAAAAGCGTCCAAACGATATAAAGCGGGCGACTTCGTGTCGGTAAAGATCACTGGCGCCGATGGCCACGACCTGTGGGGCGAAGTTTAACAACGGGACAAAGGAGCTTTCATGACGCAGCGTGAAGTGGTGGTGGTCAGTGGAGTACGGACTGCAATCGGCGATTTCGGCGGTGCTCTGAAGGACTTCAGCCCGACCGATCTTGGCGCACGTGTGGTGCGCGAGGTTTTATCGCGGGCGGATCTGTCCGGCGATGACGTCGGCCATGTCGTGTTCGGCAACGTGATCCAGACCGAGCCGAAGGACATGTACCTGGCGCGCGTCGCCGCGTTGAACGGCGGCGTCACGCAACACGCACCGGCGTTGACCGTCAACCGGCTGTGCGGATCGGGATTGCAGGCCATTGTTTCCGCCGCGCAATCCATCTTGCTGGGCGATACCGATATCGCCATCGGCGGCGGCGCGGAGAGCATGAGCCGGGCGCCGTATCTCGCGCCGGCCGCGCGGTTCGGCCAGCGCATGGGCGACGCCCGTCTCGTCGACATGATGCTCGGCGCGCTCCACGATCCCTTCGATTCCATTCACATGGGCGTGACCGCTGAGAACGTCGCGGCGAAGTACGGCATTTCGCGCGAGACGCAGGATGAGCTTGCGGTGGAGTCCCACAGGCGGGCGGCGCGGGCCCTCGAAGGGGGCTATTTCAAGGAGCAGATCCTTGCGGTGACGCAGGCGTCGAAGAAGGGTGACATCGTCTTCGATACCGACGAACACGTCCGCATGAATGCAACGCTCGCAGACTTCTCGAAGCTCAAGCCGGTGTTCGCGAAAGAAAACGGCACGGTGACGGCGGGCAATGCATCGGGTATCAACGATGCCGCCGCTGCCGTCGTGTTGATGGAACGCAATGAGGCCGAGAAGCGCGGCCTCACGCCGCTTGCGCGTCTGGTCTCGTATGCGCATGCGGGCGTCGATCCGAAATACATGGGCATCGGACCGGTTCCGGCCACGCGGAAGGCCTTGGAGCGCGCCGGATTGAGCGTGGCCGATCTCGATGTGATCGAAGCCAACGAAGCATTTGCGGCGCAGGCATGTGCGGTATCGAAGGAACTGGCGCTCGATCCCGCGAAGGTCAATCCGAACGGCTCGGGCATTTCGCTCGGCCATCCGATTGGCGCAACGGGCGCGTTGATCACCGTGAAGGCGCTGTACGAGCTGCAGCGCACGGGCGGCCGATATGCGCTCGTGACGATGTGCATTGGCGGCGGGCAGGGTATCGCGGCAATTTTTGAACGTGTAAGTAGCGATTGAGCAGAGACCATTGATGACGCAATTGAAAGTGGCAGCATTCGCGGCGGCAGCGCTGATGCTTGCCGGATGTAATTCAGCCATGCCGCCCGATGGACCGCGCTCGGTTTCAGCAGCGCGTGCAGCGGCCACGCCGGGCGACCTGGGCCTGCGGGCGCCGGGGACGTCGGAAGCCATCGAGACGCTGGCGTTGCCGCCGGCAAAATCCTTGACGCCCAACCCCGAATTTGCGCGGTTTCCGGTGTACGCAGGTACGCTCGGCGACCAACAGATCGAGATGAAGCTCGGCGCAAAGACGGATGAAGCGTCGGGCGTTCACGGCGAATACCGGTTCGCAGGAAGTCCGACGGTGATCGTGGTGGCGGGAGACCGCGACGGCGATACGCTCGAAATCGAAGAGTCGACCGATGGCACGCACATCACGGGCAATTGGGTCGGAAAGTTTGCCGCCGACGGCAGCGTATCCGGTGAGCGGATGAACGCCGACGATTCCAACCCGGTGCCGTTCGAGCTCAAGCCGGTCGGCGCCGGATTGCCGCCCGCCCGTGCGGCCGGTGCGAATGCGCCGCTCGCGCCGAGAGCCGCGCCGCCCGCCGCGCCGTCGCTCGAACCCGCGCCCGTGCCGCCGAATAACGCAGTGGGCGGGACGAGCAACGTGATCATCGGCGAGTGATTTGCACTTAGCCGTCCAGCGTGATACGGCGTCATCGGCTTCTCGCGATGGCGCTTTTTTCTTTTAGCCCAGACATGCAGGACATTTCCATGACCGATTCCAGCCATTCGTCGAAAGAACTTAGTTTGCAGACTCGCATCGTCCATCCCGAGGACAAGCTGACGCCCGGTTTCCAGTCGTTTTCGGTGCCGGTCGCGCGTGCGTCGACGGTCGTGTTTCCGGATCTCGCCACCATGCGCGCCCTCGTCTGGCACGACGACAGCCAGTGGCGCTATGGCCTGCATGCCACGCCGACATCGCTTGCATTGGCGCAACGCCTCGCCGCGATCGAAGGCGGTCAGCATGCGTTGCTGGCACCGTCGGGGTTATCGTCGATATCGAATGTGTATTTCGCGCTCGTCAAATCCGGCGATCACGTGCTGATTCCGGACAACGCGTATTCGCCCAATCGCGAACACGCCGACTGGCTCGCCAAGGATTTCGGGCTCGAAGTGACGTATTACGATCCGCTGATCGGTGCGGGTATCGACGCATTGATCCAGCCGAACACCAGGCTGATCTGGCTGGAAGCACCGGGCTCGGTGACCATGGAAGTGCAGGACGTGCCGGCCATTACGAAGGTTGCGCGCGCACATGAGGTGTTGACTGCTATCGACAACACCTACTCCGCCGGCCTCGCGTTCAAGCCGTTCGAACACGGCGTCGACATCTCGGTGCAGGCGCTGACGAAGTACCAGTCGGGCGGGAGCGACATTTTGATGGGCGCGATCATCACCGTCGATAAATCCCTCCACGCCCGGATCAAAGCCGCGCGGATGCGCATGGGGATCGGTGTGTCGTCAGACGATTGTTCGCTGGTGTTGCGCAGCTTGCCGAGCATGAAAATCCGCTTCGAAGCGCATGACCGGACGGCGCTTTCATTGGCGCGCTGGCTGAAGACACGCCCGGAAATCGCGGCGGTGCTGCATCCGGCGCTGCCGGATTGTCCGGGCCATGAGTTCTTCGAGCGCGATTTTACGGGCGCGGGCGGCCTGTTTTCCATGGTCTTCGATAAGCGCTACAGCCCGGCGCAAATCGATACCTTCGTTGAAGCGCTGGCAAACTTCGCGATTGGCTGGAGCTGGGGCGGCGCGAACAGCCTCGCCATGCCGTACAACATCAAGTCGATGCGCACCGCCGGCGCGTGGCCGCATGAGGGAGTGCTGGTGCGTTTGTATATCGGGCTGGAGGAGGAGGCCGATCTGCGCGCGGATCTGGAGCGCGCGCTGGATGGCCTGGGCGACTGAGAACAACCAACGGCGGCGTTCAGAAGAGTTTCAACAGGCCATCGAGTCCCACGAAATTGAGCGCGAGCGTCGCCGATTCCCGGACCACCGGCTTTGCCCTGAACGCCACCGACAACCCCGCTTCCGCCATCATCTTCAGATCGTTCGACCCGTCACCCATCGCGATGGCGCGCTTCGGATCAATCCCGAGCTGAGTGCACGTTTCACGCAACGTGCGGGCTTTCACTTCTGCGTTGACGATCTCGCCGGTCACCTTGCCAGTCAGCTTCCCATCGATAATTTCAAGCGTGTTCGCGCGCGTGAAATCCAGGCCGAGGCGTGCTTTCAATTTTTCGGTGAAGAACGTGAAACCGCCGGACACCAGGAGCGTTTTCAGGCCGGCGGCGCGGGCGCCCGCGAGCATGACTTCCGCGCCCGGCGACAAGCGCAGGCGCTCCTCGTACACGCGCTCCAGCGCGTTTGCATCGAGTCCTTTCAGCAGCGCGACGCGCCGTGTCAGGCTCTCGTTGAAGTCCTTGATTTCGCCGCGCATCGACGCTTCCGTGATCGCCGCGACCTCCGCTTTCAGCCCGCAGAAGTCGGCGATTTCATCGATACATTCAATCGTGATCAGCGTCGAATCCATGTCCATTGCAACCAGGCCGAAGTCGGCAAGCCGCGCGTCCGGTGCCACGAACGCGTAATCCAGCCGATGTGTGCCGCAATAGGCATCGATGTCCGGACGCTGCAGCGGATCAGCGCCGCTCAACCGCAACACCGTGCCGTCAGCGGCCGCGCGCTCCGTTTGCCGCGAACGGGCGAGGGCGGCGAGCGGTTTCAGATGGGTATCGGCGATCGGTTCCAGGCTTTGGATGACGAGATTCATGGCGGGAGGGAATATTAAGCGGCGAAAGACCGTCATTGTAATGGTCCCGACCGATGGCGAACGCACGCGCCACGCCGCTATCATGAACGTCAGATGACATAACGGAGACCCGCATGACCCCGACCGACCACGCACGCGCCTTCGACCTGCGCCAGCTCGACGCCGCGTTCTACGCCGATCCCTATCCGGTCTACGATGCGTTGCGCGCCACCGAGCCGATCAAGAGAATGCCGGACGGTTCGCTCTTTCTCACACGATACAAAGACGTGCAGGCGGTATATCGCGATCCGAAGACCTTCAGTTCGGACAAGACCGTAGAGTTCGGCCCGAAGTACGGCGCCGACAGTCCCCTTTTCGCACATCACACGACCAGCCTCGTCTTCAACGATCCGCCGCGGCATACCCGGGTGCGCAAGCTCATTGCGGGCGCGCTGACGGCACGCGCCATCGCCGCGATGGAACCCGGCCTCGTTAGGCTTGTCGATGCTCTGCTCGATCAGGCCGCCGAGCGTGGCGAGATCGATTTGATCGGCGAGTTTGCATCGGCGATTCCGGTTGAAGTGATCGGCAATCTGCTCGATGTCCCGCACGACGAACGCGCGCCGCTGCGCGACTGGTCCCTCGCGATTCTCGGCGCGCTGGAGCCGGCGCTCACCGTGGACCAGCACGAGAAGGGCAATCGCGCGGTGACGGAGTTCATCGATTATCTGGTGACGCTGGTGGCACGCCGCCGGAGAAATCCCGGCGATCCGCAGCACGATGTGTTGACGCGTCTCATCCAAAGTGAATCCGACGGCGAAACGCTCGACGAAGCCGAATTGCTGCATAACTGCATCTTCATCTTGAACGCGGGCCACGAGACGACCACGAATCTGATCGGCAACGGCATTGTCCTGCTGGCACAGTGGCCGGAGCAACGCTCGCGGCTGCGGGCCCGGCCGGAGCTGATTGAAAGCGCGATTGAGGAATGCCTGCGGTACGAAAGTTCGAATCAGCTCGGCAACCGGATAGCAACGGCGGATACGCAGATCGCGGACATTGAAGTACCGCGCGGGACGCCGGTAACCTTGTGCATTGGTGCGGCGAATCGCGACCCGGAGCAATTCGATCATGCCGAAACATTCGATATCGCCCGTGAGCCGAACCGCCACCTTGCGTTCGGATTCGGCATTCACCAGTGCGCGGGTTTGTCGCTCGCGCGTCTTGAGGCCCGAATCGCGATCGGACGATTCGTGGCGCGCTTTCCGGCGTATCGGCTGAGTGGCGCCCCAACACGAGCCGCGCGTGCTCGCTTTCGCGGGTTTGTGGAAGCGCCGGTTCTGGTTGAATGACGGACTTGCTGCAGCTTCAACGCATTAGACCGTGCGACATGGCGTAATGGCGCAACGCGGCGTTCATGCGTGTTTGCCAGCCGTCGCCTTGTGCCTTGTACGCATGGACCACATCCGGATCGATCCGCAACTTGACGGGCAGTTTAGGGTTCTCGAGCTTGGGCCGACCGCGCGGACGCAGTAATTCCTGCGCGCGTTCCTGGCCATAAAGCTCCGGCAAGACCTCCGAGGCCGGACGCGCGCGGGCGAATTCGGTATCACCCCATTCTGGATTGTCTTCCGGCGCCAGATCCTTAACTTCTTTGATTTGCTTGTTCATATCTGTTTATCTCGCGAGAATTTGCTTTACGCAGGCTGATCACGTGCATCTTCGCGCCGCGCGGAGTAAAAACCAGCATGTGCAACCTGCCTTCAATTAAGCCAAGCACCTGGAAGCGCCGCTCCTCGTAAAGCTTCCTGATATCTTCGACAACCAGCGCCGTTGTCATATCCAGGTCGCGGACCGCCTCGAAAGACAGGCCACGCTCCCGAATGTTCGTCTCGCTTTTCAGTACGTTGTACGAGATTGGCATTAATAATGTACCCCCAAAAATCTGGACATGCAAGCTTTTAATGTACACCCACGAACTATGGATCGCGCCGGTCTAAAGGCCGTATCGATGTCTCGTTAGCAATAGTCTGAGGGCTAAAAATTATTTAAAATCGGAAAACTCTTATTCCCATTTCTTTGAGATGAACTTTGGCCTAGTCCTATACGTGTTGGCCTAGAAGGTCACTTTCGTTTATCGATCTTCGCGATTCGGAAGAAGATTTTTTAGCGATTACCGTATTTTTCCGCGAAGGTGGAAGTCCATAAGATGGACCCACACTCCGAAGGACGAGGTCGAAGAGTCGCCGCGCGTGCGCAGCTGGGATGCGGTGGGTACGGTGAAGGCGGTCGGTCCGGACATCACGCTTGGTCAAGATGGGCGACGCGGTCGTCTATGCGGGGAGCATCACGCGACCGGAATTGACGAAATGGGCAACGAGCTGGGCGCCGATCACAATGTGGATCACTTCGGCGACATGCCGAAGCGCCCGTGATCTCCGCAAGATCAACGCAGCGAACTTGCGCGAGGCGCATCGCCTTCTGGACGAAAGGCGTGCGATCGGGAAGTTGGTGACAACGGGGTTCTGATTCTCCGCTTGTTCGGCATTCATCGGTGCGCAGGCTTGTCGCCCTCGCCCCGTAAGGCGGGCGGGCGACTATTGTGTTGCCGCCTATACGCCGTATCGGCTGGCCGACGCCGCAACACGAGATGCGCGTGCTCGCTTTCGTGGGTCTGCGGAAGCGCCGCTCGCGCCTCGCGTGGCCAACAACGCGCAGCGCCTAGCGTCGTCAAGCACCTGGCCTCGAGATGAGTTCCCGTCGCATTTGAGCAATGACGCTCGACCAGTCTCGACCCGGCCGGGGCTGACGGAAGAGCCGGGCGCTTGGATACAAGGCTGACGTTTCACTTTTTGTCATCCAGCGCCAGTCAGTTCCGAAGTGAGGCAACATGATCCAGACCGGCTTGCCCAGGGCCCCCGCGAGATGGGCGACCGCGGTATCGACCGTGATAATCAAATCGAGCTGGTTGATTAGTGCCGCTGTATTTGCAAAGTCGTGGAGCTCACCGCTCAGATCGACAAGTTCTCCCCGACCGTCTGCCTCACGCGCATCACTTTCACCTTCGCCTTTTTGCAAACTGAAGAAATGAACTGCTTTGATTGAGCTCAATTCCAACAAGAGTTTGAAGTCGACCAGCGACGCTGAACGATTGATATCGTTCTTTAACTGCTTGCTTCCTTTCCAGACCAATCCAATTTTAAGCAGCGTATCGCTTTGTGGAATAACGCCGGTTCTTATGGTTGGCGCGCGCAGATATGGATTAACGGTTTCCGGAATTGTGCTGACTGCCGTATGAAAACGGTACGGCAGACTCATTGAGAGCACCCAATAGTCGTGACGATTTACCGACATGCCAGGAGATAACGGAAGAAAATCAACCTCTCCAATGCTCGCGAACAGGCTAACCAGCGTGGGCTTGCAGGCCCACGTAACCTTGCTTGCGCCGGCCGCGGCGAGCGAAGCTGCGTAACGGACCGTCTGGATTTCGTCGCCCAGCCCTTGTTCGCCAATGACCAGAATCGATTTGCCGACTAGGTTTTCCCCGCGCCATGGTGGAAACGGCAACTCTGGGGCATTGACTGGACGGGCATCCCACCGCTTTGAAAATCGGGCTTCATGCAAGGGCCATCCTTCGTCGAAGCGACCTTGTGCAAGCAGATTGACGGACAGGTTGTAACTTACCCAGTCGGCTGATTCGTCAATCTCAAGCGCGCGCCGATACCACTTCTCCGCATCAGCCAGGTCCGATAAACAGCTTTTGATCAATCCAATATGGCCTAGTGTTGTCACGTCTGTCTTGTTGCGTGCAAACGCCTTGCGGAACAGCTTTTCAGCGGCTTCAATATCACCCTGATCCAGCGTCAATCGACCAAGGTTATTTAATAATCCGACGTCGTTCGGCGTGATTTTTAGCGCCGCCTCGAAGTGGGCACGTGCTTCGGCTGACCTCTTCAACTGGGCTAGCAAGACGCCATAGTTGGTCAATGCCGCAATTGATTGCTTGTTAATTTCCAGGATTGCTTTGTACTGTTCTTCGGCTAACGCATAGTCACCGCGCTGGTGCGCTGTAAAAGCAGCGTGAAGCGTGTTTTGTTCGTCTTGCATAATTCAAGTTTAAATCAAAATATTGATTAATTAATTTAACAAATCACGCGCTCAATAAATATAGAGAACGATGCTACCACGGCTGATTTATCGAAGGTTCTTAAAAAAATGAATGAATTTGAGATAATCGGGCGGGTTGACAGGAGAAATGTAAATTGCAAGCTTCGCTGGCCGCGTTATCCCCGCAGGAACGGGCGTCTGCCCCTGAAAGAGCTCGTTCCAGGTAACTCTAGCGGGCGCATTTTCGTCTTTTAAGCGAAGATGTTTTATCGATTGCTGGGTTCTTTGTGAAGCCGAAAGCCCCTAGGATCGGGTTCACACCTTGCAGCCTGAAGCTGGAAACCTTCGAAGGAACTAATCCATGAAAGCCATTGCCCTGACCCGTTACCTGCCGATTTCCAACCCCGAATCGCTAATGGACGTCGAAATCGACAAACCCGCGCCAACCGGACGCGACCTGCTGGTAAAGGTCGAAGCGATCGGCGTGAATCCTGTCGATACTAAAGTCCGCGCGCCGAAGGACAAGGTCGAAGAGTCGCCGCGCGTGCTCGGCTGGGATGCAGCGGGCACAGTCGAGGCGGTCGGCCCGGACGTCACGCTGTTCAAAGTGGGCGACCCTGTGTTTTACGCGGGCAGCATTACGCGGCCGGGTACGAACAGCGAGTTTCATCTCGTCGATGAACGCATCGTCGGCAAGAAACCGGCATCGCTTGATTTTTCGCATGCCGCCGCGTTGCCGCTCACCACGATCACCGCCTGGGAAGCGTTGTTCGACCGGCTGGGGGTATCGGCGGAAGGGAAGGACGCGGGCAAGTCGGTGCTGGTCGTGGGCGGCGCGGGCGGTGTGGGTTCCATCGGGATTCAGCTCGCGAAGAAAGTGGCGAAGCTGAGGGTGATCGCGACCGCGTCGCGGCCGGAATCGGCGAAATGGGCGACCGAGCTGGGCGCGGATCATATAGTCGATCACTTCGGCGACATGCCGAAGCAATTGAAGGACGCGGGTTTTGAGCAGGTCGATTACGTGCTGATCTTCAACGATACCGACAAGCATTTCCCCGCGGCCGCCGAGGTCATCGCCCCGCAAGGCGGGATTTGCACGATCGTCGAAAACAGCATGCCGATTGCGGTCGAATTGCTGAAGGCGAAGAGTGCCGCGTTCCATTGGGAATTCATGTTCACCCGCGCTATGTTCGGCACGCCCGACATGATCGAACAGCACAAACTGCTCACCGAAGTGGCGCGACTGATCGACGCAGGCACGATCAAGACGACGCTGGGCCGTGATCTCGGCAAGATCAACGCAGCGAACTTGCGCGAGGCGCATCGCCTTCTGGAAGAAGGGCGTGCGATCGGCAAGCTGGTGATGACAGGGTTCTGATTCGCCGTCTGAACTGATCTGCCATTGCGTTGCACGCTGCGCGCGCCGCGGGTTTCCCATGAGAAGCCCGCGGCGCGCGTCGCGCTAGACTGGACGCGCCTCGCGCGCGGTCCGAGCCTCCTCGGCGCCGTCGTGTTCATCTCGCGTGACGGTGCAAACGGAGGGCAACGCATGATCGATCGTTCGGGTTTCGCTCAGTTTTGCCGGCCTGCGGGGACGGCATTCGCGCTGTGCTTTTGTATGGTGTCGGCGCATGCAACGCCCGGCATCAAGGTGATGTCCGAAGTCGCCAACGACGGCCCGATCAAATACACGGTCAAGATGGCGTCCAAGGCGTGGGGTAACGAACAGGAAACACGCACGATCCGCTCCGGCCAGACCGATGACTTCACCTGGCAGAGCAAACCTCCCGGCGGCGCGCAAAATGTGCCGGACGCCTGTCCGGACGTGGGTTCCATCCGCAACGCCAGCGGCGTCACGGTGCGCCAGGTGAAGATCCGCTTTGCGGCGGTGATTGCGAGCAACGGTGACGCCGATGTCCAGATGAATTTCCAGGGCCACACGCCGCGTGCCGCGACGGCGGTTACTGTAGCCGGCAAAAAACTGCAATGTCCCACCGATAATTCCTTTAGCCAGATGACACATTTCACGATGCCGACCGGTGGCGCCGAAAAATCGGTGACGCTCAGCGACGGTACGAAGCTCACCGTGAGCGCAAGCCGCAAGTAAAACCACGGCGCCACGGCGCTTTCCCATCTGGCACGTTTTCTGCGGAGCGTTGACGGTCCGCGCCCGCTGGCGCGGGCCAACACCGTCAACCGCAACGTCGATAAACCGCTCGTCGGAAGGTCAAGCACGATGCCACACATGATCTGGAAAGGCGCGATCAGCTTCGGGCTGGTCCACGTCCCCGTGCAACTCTATCCGGCCACGCAGTCGGAGAAAGTGGGCTTCAACCTGCTCGATAAACGCTCGATGGATCCCATCGGCTACAAGCAATTCAACAAGAACACCGGCAAGGACGTGACGCGCGACAACATCGTGCGCGGTTTCGAGTACGAGAAGGGCAAATACGTCGTGATGAGCGACGCCGAAATCCGCTCGGCCAATCCAGAATCGACGCAAACCGTCGATATCCTCGCGTTCGTCGAAGCGCCCGACATCTCGTTTCTGTCGCTGGACACCCCGTATTACCTTGCGCCCGACCGCAAGGGCGAAAAGGTCTACGCGCTTTTGCGCGACGCGCTGAAACAATCGGGGAAGGTCGGTATCGCGAGCGTGGTGCTGCATAACAAGCAGCATCTGGCCGCGCTGATTCCGGTTGGTCCGGCTCTCGCGCTCAACACCTTGCGCTGGGCCGACGAAGTGCGCGATTTTGACCAGTTCAAGCTACCCGATGAAGACCCGAAGAAAGCCGGCGTCACGCCGAAAGAACTGGAGATGGCGCAGCGCCTGATAGACGACATGAGCGATTCGTGGAATCCGCACGATTACCACGATACGTTCCGCGAAGACATCATGGCGCTCGTCGAAAAGAAGGTGAAGGAAGGGCACACGGAGGAAGTGTCCGAGGTCGAGGAAGGCAAGCCGCGGAAGTCATCGGCGGAGATTCTGGATTTGTCGGAGTTGCTTAAACGCAGCCTGAAGAAGGGCAAGCCCACGGCGAAGCGCGGCGCCAAAGCGGCCGCTGACCAAGGCGACGACGCGGCTGACACCGAAGAACCGGCCGCCGCCGCGAAACCGGCGCGCAAGACGGCTACGCGCCGCAAGCGCGCTTAAAGCACGCAACCGTCAAGCGGACCCGCCGATGGCTGGAAAACTCGAAACCTATCAGCGCATGCGGCGTTTCAACCAGACGCCGGAACCTTCCGGCGACGCTGCTGAAAAAGCTAAAGCCCGACGCGCATCGAAAAAGGCGCAGGCGAGCGAGCTTTCGTTCGTCATTCAGGAGCACGACGCACGCCGGCTTCACTACGACTTCCGGCTCGAACTCGACGGCACGCTGAAGTCGTGGGCCGTGCCGAAGGGGCCGAGCCTGGATCCATCGGTTAAACGGCTTGCCGTGCATGTCGAGGACCATCCGATCGATTACGGTTCGTTCGAAGGCGCGATCCCCGAAGGCAATTACGGCGCGGGCAGCGTAATCGTCTGGGATCGCGGGACGTGGGAGCCGCAAAGCGGGAGTATCGATGAAGCGCGCGCCACGTATGAAAAGGGCAAGCTCAAGTTCGTGCTTCATGGCGACAAGCTGCAGGGCGGCTGGACGCTCGTGCGCAGCCATATGCGCGGCAATGGCGACAAAGAACAGTGGTTGCTGATCAAGGAACGCGACGACGAAGCCCGCAACGAAGCCGACTACGACGTTTTGCTCAAGAAGCCCGGCAGTGTGATGAGCGATTCGCTTGGCGCGCGCACGAAAAGCGGTGAGGTGCGCGAGCGCGCCGAGCGCAAGAGCGCAGCGAAGACGACGAAAGCGGCGCCATCCCCAAAGCGGCCTGCCGTCAAGGACAAGGGAACGAGTCCCGAGCGGCCGCGGCCGGACATCGTCGCGAACCGCAGCGCTGAATCGCTGCGCACCCTCGCCGATAATCCCGCCATCCAGGACGCGGTCAAGGCGAAACTCCCCGCCACCATGAAACCGCAACTTGCGACGCTCGTGGACGCGTCGCCTTCGAGCGATGACTGGACGTACGAGATCAAGTTCGATGGATATCGGATCATGATCCGCATAGACCGCGAGGGCGGTGCAAAGCCAAAGGCAGCGCGAGCGCAATTCTTTACGCGCAACGGCCACGACTGGACCGACAAGTTCAGCCGTCAGGTCAAGGCGCTCGACAAGCTCGATGTACAGAACGCATGGCTTGACGGCGAAGCCGTCGTGCTGGACGACAACGATCTGCCGAATTTCCAGAAGCTGCAGAACGCCTTCGATACAAACCGTCCGCAAGACATCGCGATCTATTTCTTCGATATCCCTTTTCTGAATGGTTACGACCTGCGCAACGTGCCGCTGATCCAGCGCCGGGCGATCCTGCAAGCGCTGCTGGAGCCGCTGGACGACGACGTACTGCGCTTTTCGGCGGACTTCGAATTCGGCGCGGACGATCTGTTGAAAAGTGCGTGCGACATGGCGCTGGAAGGAATCATCGGCAAGCGTCGCGACAGCACTTATACGTCTGGGCGCAGCAATAGCTGGATCAAGCTGAAATGCAGGCGGCGGCAGGAGTTCGTGGTCGGCGGATACTCGGAGCCGACTGGCAGCCGTGGCGAGTTCGGCGCCTTGCTGCTTGGCGTCTACGATACAAAAGGCAAGCTGCAATACGCTGGCCGCGTGGGCAGCGGCTTCAATGCCGGAACCCTGCGCGATATCAAGAAGCAACTCGATAAACGCGAGATTCAAAAGATGCCGTTTGCGTCGGCGCCAAAAGAGCGCAGCCGTACGCCGGTGCATTGGGTCACGCCGGAGCTCGTCGCCGAGTGCAACTTTGCCGAGTGGACGTCTGAGCGGATTGTCCGGCAGGCATCGTTCGTCAGTTTGAGAACCGATAAACCCGCGAAAGAGATCGTGAAGGAAGAGCCGAAATCGACGAAGGAGGTCGCATTGAACGACGAAAACGAAGTCGCAGCGGCGCCCGCGAAAAAATCGGCGGCGAAGTCGGTGAGCAAAACCAATGCCGTCGCCAAGAAAGCCCCAGCCAAGAAAGCCCCGCCCAAGAAAGCCGCCGCGAAAAAAACCGCCGGCGCTGAACTGGTTGCCGGCGTGAAGATCAGCCATCCGGAGCGCGTGCTCGATCCATCGACGGGTGTCAGCAAGCTCGACCTTGCCCTTTACTACGAAGCCGTGGCGCCCTGGATGCTGCCGCATCTGAAGGACCGTCCCGTGTCGCTGGTTCGAGCACCAGGGGATATCGGCGGGGAGCTGTTTTTTCAAAAGCACAGCGAAAAACTCACGATCCCGAACGTGAAACAGCATCCGGGTATCGATCCTGGACACCCGGCGCTCATCACGATAGAAAACGTCGGCGCGCTCGTCGGCGCGGCGCAGATGGGCACCATTGAAATGCACACGTGGAACGCGCTTGCGGCGAAGCTGGAGAAACCTGACCGCATGGTCTTCGACCTCGATCCCGGCGAAGGACTCGGCTGGGACCGCATGAAGGAAGCCGCGCGTCTCACGCGCGAACTGCTGGAAGAACTCGGCCTTGCCTCCTTTTGCAAGACGAGCGGCGGCAAGGGCTTGCACGTAGTCGTACCGCTCACGCCGCAAGCCGGATGGGATGAAGTGAAGGGTTTCTCGCAAGCCGTCGCGCAGCACATGGCCGGCGCGTTGCCAAAATATTTCTCGGCGAAGATGGGCAAGCAGAATCGTCAGGACAAGATCTTCGTCGATTACCTGCGCAATAACCGCGGCTCAAGCACGGTCGCCGCATACTCATTGCGCGCACGGCCGGGAATGGGGGCGTCGGTGCCGATCGGCTGGGATGAACTCGATGCCACCACGGCCGGCGATCAATGGAACATCGGCAATCTGCATGAGCGGCTGGACGAACTCGACGCCGATCCATGGGCCGAGTACTGGAAGACGAAACAACGCATCTCCGCTGCCATGAAAAAGCGGCTCGATATCAAATAAACCGCCCGGAGGTTGCAATGACGCAGCAAGGCAAGACATCCCACGACGAAGCCACGCGAGCCGGTCCGACTGACGACGGCCGCGAACTGGAAAGCAAGCGCGCGGTCGATACGGCCGCGCCGCTTCCGCATGAAACCGATGAAAGCCCGGCCTCGCAAGATGATCGCGAGCCGCGCAAGGTCGGGGAACAGGCGCATGAGGATCTGGAGCGGGGACTCGAAGATACGGATCGCCGTGGCGGCGCAGACTATCAGGAGCGGACGCAAACCGACGAGCACGCGAACACGAACAGCCCTCGCAAGCCCTGATCCGCAACACGTAATCACTGCCCGTGGTCAACAAAGCGCCTCTTGCGTAGAATGGGCGCGCGGTATCGAAAATTGACGCGACAGCGCGTGAGTCAAGCTGGTAAAGGCGCTCGCGGGAGTTCGCTGCAGTTATTCCTACCTTTTTGCAGTTGGCAAAAATTGATTTTCGGTAATCCTTGCCGATATCCTCGCGCACGCCGGCCGGCCTTGCATCGGCAACGAGGTGTCCGCTAAAAAGCTGCGGATCTCATGCATCGTCGTAATGCGACGTGGGCCAATGCGCCGCAACCCCGTGGAAAACCATGAACGGACCATGCAATACGAACTTCTGTCCCTTCTGAAGGCTGCAACCGCCGAGAGTCATACGCGGCTTGAAAACGAACTGGACCTGATGCGCCCCGAATGGCCGCGTGAAGACTATGTCGCGCTGCTCGACGGCTTTTATGGCTATGTTGCGCCGTGGGAAGACCTGGCTGCGCGGTCCGTGCCGGCGCACTTGCGCCAATTCTTTGAAGCACGCCGGAAGGCAGCGCTTCTCGAAGCTGACCTGTCGTTTCTCACCGGCGACCCCGCCCGCGCGCAAACAGCGCCTTCAGTGGACCATTTGCCTGCGATGAACACCATTGGCCGTGTGTTCGGTTCCATGTATGTCATGGAAGGCTCGACGCTCGGCGGACGTTTCATCGCGCCGCACGTGGCCAAGCTCTTCAGCCTGGATGCCGGCTTGGGCAACGCGTACTTCGACGGTTACGGCCCGCGAACCGGCAGCATGTGGAATGCGTTTCGCGAAACGGCGAGCGGTGAAGTGCCGCGTGACCAATACGATGCTGCGCTCGAGGCTGCGATTGCCACATTCGACGGACTGCACGACTGGCTCGGCGCGGTTCGCGCAGATTCGGGGGCAACGGCATGAGCAGTGGGTCCGAGCCAACGCCGGGCGTTGATGCGACAGCGCGCGCGGCGGTCAGCGACATCGCATATTCTTCTTCATTGCCTGACATGAAGGCGCGCCAGCTCACATTAGCAGCCGGCGCTGCCAATGCGCAATGCGACGCCGAGCCCATCCATATCCCCGGTGGCATCCAGCCGCATGGCTATCTGCTGTGTCTGTCCGACACATTGACTATCCTGCAGGCGAGCGAAAATCTTGCAGTGCTTGCAAAGCGGCCTGTCGAGCAGCTACTGGGCGAACCGGTCGATGTACTGCTTGGCATGACTGCCGCAGAACAGATCGCGCATGCCGTGGCGAGCGCCGAGCTGGATGAGACGCCGCTTTACATCGGCGTGGTGGAAAACGTGCTTTATCTGCCGGCGGCATCGGCACAGGAACGACCGATTGCATCCGTCGATGGACCCGAGTTCGATATCACCATCCACCGGCATGACGGCAACCTGATCGTCGAACTCGAAATCGCGCGGCATTCGAACTCGGATGTCTTTGCATCCATGTATCCGCTCGTGCGCACCTTCACACGCAGCCTGCAGGATGTGGAGACAGTGACCGAGCTGGCGGAACTTGCCGTCCAGGAAGTGCGCCGGATGACCGGTTTTGGCCGCGTGCTTCTCTACAATTTCGACGAAGAAGGCCGCAGCCACGTGCTGGCCGAAAGCAAGGACGACAGCTACGTGTCGTTCCTGAACCAGACATTTCCCGCCTCGGATATCCCGCGTCAGGCGCGTGCGCTCTACGTCAAGCAGCGCGTGCGGCTGGTCGCGGACGTCGATGCCAAACCCGTGCGGATCGTGCCGCCGGTCAGCCCTGTCACAGGCCGCCCGCCCGACCTGACTTACACCTCGCTGCGCAGCTTCTCGCCCATTCATCTCGAATACATGCGCAACATGGGCACGTACGCGTCCATGTCGGTGTCGCTTATCGTGCGCGGCAAGCTGTGGGGCCTGATTTCCTGCCACGACCACGACGCGCAGCTCGTACCGTTCGAAGTGCGCATGGCGATCGAGCATCTTGGGCAGCTTGTGTCGCTGCAGATCGAGGCGAAGGAAGAGCGCGCCGAGGCCGCTTACCTGCAAAGCTTGCGCAGCACGATGTCACGTCTGATCGCGAGGCTTTCGGAGCACGAAGATTACCGTGTGGCCCTGGAATCGTCGCCCGACGATCTGTTGTGTTTCGCCGGCTCGCGGGGCGCGGCCATTGTCGCGGACGGCAAGGTGACGCTGATCGGTTTCACGCCCGACGCCGATACCGTGCTCGCACTCGCACAATGGCTCGAATCGAGCACGAAGGGCGTTTATGCAACCGACGCACTGCCTGAAGAGTGGCCGCGCGCATCCCGTCATATCGATACGGCAAGCGGCATTCTCGCTGTGCCCATCTCGCAGATTTTTCGCAATTACGTGATCTGGTTCCGGCCCGAAACCGCGCGCACGATCAAATGGGCGGGCGAGCCGGTCAAGCGTGTATCGAGTCAGGACGGCAGCGTAGCGCCGCGCAAGGACTTTGCGCCATGGCTCGAAATCGTGCGCAACCGGTCACTGCGCTGGCGGCCGGTGGAACTTGAAATAGCGGCTGAATTCCGTGCATCGATGCTTAACATCGTGTTGCGCCGGGCCGAAGAACTCGCGGAACTCGCAAGCGAACTGAGCCGCGCGAACAAGGAACTCGAAGCGTTTTCGTATTCCGTTTCCCACGATCTGCGCGCGCCGCTGCGCCACATTGCCGGATACGGCGACCTGCTGCGCGAGACCGAGGGCGAGACGCTATCGGAGCGCAGCAAGCGCTTTCTCACCAATATGCTGGATTCGGCGCGGCTTGCGGGCGTGCTCGTGGACGATCTGCTGACGTTTTCGCAAATGGGCCGTGCGGCGTTGCGGCCGGTACAGGTCGACCTGAATCAGCTCGTTCAGTCGGTGGTCCAGGAATTCGGCGCGGAAACCGCAAACCGGAAGGTCGAATGGATCATTCCCGAGTTGCCGAGTGTCACGGGCGACCCGGCGTTCCTGCAGATCGCGCTGCGCAACCTGTTCTCGAACGCCGTGAAATACACGCGTACGCGGGAATCGGCGAGAATCGAATTGTCGGTCAATTCGACGACCGACGAATACATCGTGAGCGTGCGGGATAACGGCGTCGGCTTCAACATGAAGTACGTGAACAAGCTGTTCGGGGTGTTCCAGCGGCTGCACCGTGCGGAAGAATTCGACGGCACCGGAATCGGGCTTGCGAACGTGCGCCGGATCATCGAGCGGCACGACGGCCGGACGTGGGCCGAAGGGCGCGAAGGCGAAGGGGCCGCGTTCCATTTCTCGCTGCCAAAGGTGTTCAGGACCGATTCCGTAGATGCCGACGGCAGGCGGCGCAAGTCTCGCGCGGCGCCGTCGTCCGGTTGAAACGCACCCAGGCAGCACCCGCTCAAAACCAGTCAATTACCAGACCATGCTGAAACCCATATTGCTTGTCGAAGACAATCCCAGCGATCTAGAACTGACGCTCGTCGCGCTCGATAAAAGCCAGCTCGCCAACGAGGTGATCGTGGCGCGCGACGGCCAGGAAGCGATCGATTACCTGCGCTGCGAGGGCGAATGGAACACGCGTAACCCGGGTAATCCGGCGGTCATACTGCTTGACCTGAAGCTGCCGAAAATCGACGGCCTGGAAGTGCTCGAGACCATTCGCGCGAGCGAGGTACTCAAGGCGATTCCCGTCGTCATGCTGACTTCGTCGCGTGAAGAACAGGACCTCGTTCGCAGCTACGCGCTTGGCGTGAACGCCTACGTGGTCAAGCCGGTCGAGTTCAATGAGTTCGTCGAGGCCATTGCGGATCTCGGGGTGTTCTGGGCCGTGCTGAACGAGCCGCCGCCCGGGTCCATGCGGGTACGCCGTCAGCCGGCTTCGGAATGAACCATAAGCACAATCTTGTCCGCCCGGCGCCTTGCTGCGCGCGCCGGTTCGCCTGAGCTCCCAGACCATGCAGCCTTTGCACCTGCTTCTCGTAGAAGACAACGCGCTCGACGCGGAACTGACCTTGAGCCAGCTGGAGCGCGCCGACTATGAGGTCGACGTACAGATTGTCTATACCGAACAGGATTTCATCGCGGCGCTGGACACCACCGAGTTCGATGTCATCCTTGCCGACTTTGTCATGCCGGTTTTCTCCGGCGTGGAAGCGCTCGCGATCGCGCGTGAACGCGTGCCGCAGACGCCATTCATTTTTGTGTCCGGCGTGCTCGGCGAGGAACATGCGGTCGACATGCTCAAGCGCGGCGCCACCGACTACGTGCTCAAGCAGCGGCTGCAGCGCTTGCCCGCGGTCGTGCGCCGTGCGCTGACGGAAAGCACCGAACGCCAGCAACGCATTGCGGTTGAACGCGCGTTGCGGGAGACGGAGACGCATTTCCGGCTGCTCGTCGATGCACTCAAGGACTACGCCGTCATCACGCTCGATCAGGAGGGCCGGATACGGACGTGGAATGCGGCATCGGAACGCATTTTGGGATTTGCGGCACATGACGTGATCGGCCGCTCGGCCGAAGTGTTCTACGGTCAGGAAGATCGTGACGCCGATGTCTTTGCCGCGGAACTGGCGATCGCGCGTGCCGAAGGTAGTGGAAGCGCCGACCGGTGGTTATGGCGCAAGGACGGGCGCTCGTTTTTTGCATCGGGCGTGACAACGGCCATCCGCGCGGATAACGGCGACCTGATCGGCTATTCGACGATCATCCGCGATGTCACCGAAGAACACATGGCCGCCGACGCCCTGCGCGTTGCGAAGGAGCAGGCCGAGACCGCGAACCGCGCGAAGGACCACTTCCTCGCCGTGTTGTCGCATGAATTGCGCACGCCTTTGACGCCGATCGTGGCTGCCGTCCGGCTGCTCGAGATGCGTCATACGCTGCCGGCCGAAGCCCAGCCCACGCTCGAATTGATCCGGCGCAACGTGGAACTGGAAGCGCGCCTGATCGACGATCTGCTCGATCTGACCAGCATTGCGCGCGGCAAGTTATCGCTGAATTTTGCGAACGTGGTGCTCGAGACTTTGATGTCGAGCGCGCTCGATATGTCCGAGTCCGATCTGCGCGGCAAGGGCCTGACGCTCGAAACCACGCTGGGCGCGAGCTCGACGCTGGTTTTCGGCGATGCCGCCAGGCTGCAGCAAATCGTCTGGAACCTGATGAAGAACGCGGTGAAATTTACGCCCGCGGGTGGACATATCGCGGTGCGGACGTGGAATCCGGACACATCGACGATTGCGATTTCGGTGACCGACAGCGGCATCGGCATCAGCGCCGAAGCGTTGCCGCGCATTTTCTCGGCTTTCGAGCAAGCCGATGATTCCATCACGCGCGCGTTCGGCGGACTTGGACTGGGGCTTGCCATTGCAAGCACGCTGGCGTTGAAGCATGGCGGCACGCTGACCGCCCAGAGCGACGGACGCGACAAGGGCGCGCGCTTCACGCTGACCTTGCCGCTCGTCAAGTCCGGCGCTGAAGACGAGGCGTCGCCGAGCGCCACTCAGGACCCCGATGAAATAGTGCGGTCGCTAAAGGTGTTGCTGGTCGAGGACAACGAATACACGTCGTCGGCGATGGCGCAGGTCCTGGAAGTGCTCGGGCATCAGGTCGCCGTCGCGACGACCGTAACCGAAGCGCTGTCGTTCGCGCGATCGGATGTGTTCGATCTGCTCGTCAGCGATATCGGTTTGCCGGATGGCAGCGGGCTCGACGTCGCGCGCGCCTGGACCGAGCTGCAGCCCGGCAAGCCGTCGGTTGCGATCACGGGTTATGGCATGGACGAGGATATCCGCCGATGCCGCGAAGCCGGTTTCCTCGATCACCTGACCAAGCCGGTGAATTTTGCACGGCTCGAGTCGCTGATTCATACGTTCGCGCGGCGGCCGGGCGCTTAGTTGCCTTATCTAGCTGCCTTATTTAGCTGCCTTATTTGCTTCTGGTTTTCCTCTCGACCAGTTTCGATGCCATGAACCGGTGCTCGGCGGAAAACAATCGCCGGTACGTCATCAATACAGCGCCGACCGTTCCCAGCGCCGACGAAGCCGCGATGAAAAACATGATCACGATCTGATACCGCACCGCCTGCAACGGCGATTGTCCGGCCAGCACCTGTCCCGTCATCATCCCGGGCAGACTGACCAGGCCGACCACGGTCATCTGGTTCAACGTCGGGATCATGCCCGCGCGCACCGCCTGCCGCGCCGGACCCTGCGCCGCTTCCCAGCGCGTGGCGCCCAGTGCAAGCGACATCTCCACCACGCCGCGTCCCGAGGTCAGTTCCTCCGTCATCCGCTCGATCCCGAGCGACACGCCCGTGAGCGTATTGCCGAGGATCATCCCGAGGATTGGAATCGCGTATTGCGGTTCGTACCACGGATGAATGCGGATCACGACAAACAATCCGACAGCCGCCACGAGCCACGAACTCACCCAGATCGACACGATGCTGTCTACCCGCTGCCCGGCATAGGTCCGCCGTCCACGATTGGATGCCGACAGTCCCGCGATCAGCGTCATCAACGCCATCAAAGGCAGGACGACATACCAGCGCGCGAACTGGAACACCCAGCCGAGCACATAGCCGATCGCCAGCAACTGCACGACGGTTCGCACCGCCGCCCACGCCAGCTTGCGTTCGAGATCGAGCTTCAACATCACCGACAACACGCCGTTCACCACGATCAGCGCGGCCGCAATGCCGATATCCAAAAGACTTAGCGTCTGGTAGCCGCTCATGCCAGGACTCCGGCAGTCATCACGAGCTGGCGTTCGCCCACGCGTTGCGCCTGGGCCGGATCGTGCGATATCCAGATGCTCGCGCGCGCGCCATGGCCTTCGGCGAACCATGCGCCGACCAGCGCTTCGATCTCCAGCGCCGAAGCAGGGTCGAGCGAAGCCGTGGGTTCATCGAGGAGAAGGATGTCCGGGTCGACCTGCAGCACGCGGATCAGCGCGGCAATCTGCGCTTCGCCGCCCGAAAGGTCGCTTGCGCGTTTGTCGAGGAAACCAGTGCTGCGGCCAGCGTGGTTCGCAAGCTCGACAACGCGCTCGCGATCGAACCGGATATCGCGATAAACCTTCAGCGAAAACGGATAGCGCAGATTGTCTTCGACGCTGCCATCGAGCATGGCGGGGCGTTGCGCGATGTAGGCCACCCGGCGTCTGTACGAAGGAATTTCGCCGCGCGCGATCGGCTGGCCGCGCCACTGGATCGTGCCGTCGTCGATGGGATCGAGCAGCGCCAACGCCCGCAAGAACACGCTTTTGCCCGATCCCGATGGCCCCGTGATTACCGCTCGCTCGCCGGCTGCAAGGGTGAAGCTGGTCGGATGAAGCAGGGTGACGCCGCGGGCTGGGTCCTGGCGCGTGAGCGCGACGGTGCGAAGCATTGGCGAATTTGCGTGTGTGGGCATCGAGCTGACGGCGGGGATTGTTGTTTGAGCGCAATCATAAGCCACCGATAAGGCATGGAAACGCCGGGCACGCGACGTGCTGACCCCGTTATTCAACAGAAAAAACGAGGATGCCGCGATGGCAATTGGCCGGAAAATCGGAAAAATAGTCGGTTGGATCATTGCGGTTCTGATCGTGCTGATCGTCGTTGCGGTGATCGTGTTCCTCACCTTCGACTGGAATCGCGCGCGGCCATGGGTTGACGACAAGGTCTCGCAAGCCATCGGCCGGGAGTTCCAGATTACCGGCGACCTGAAGGTCGGCTGGCAGCGTCCGCCCAATGAAACCGGATGGCGCCGATGGGTTCCATGGCCCCGTTTTTCCGCTGAAAAAATCACGGTCGCCAATCCGGACTGGACGAAACAAAAGTACTTTGCGACGCTCGACGAGATCGACTTTCAGGTCGAGATCCTGCCGCTGCTCGCACGCAATATCGTGATTCCATCGATCAACCTGATGAACCCCTCGGTCGATCTCGAACGCCTGAAAGATAACCGCAATAACTGGACGTTCAAGTTCAAGCAATCCACGGAGCCGTCCACGTGGAACTTGCAGCTTCATGACATTGCGCTGAATAAAGGCAATATCGCCTACGCCGACGAAATCACGAAAGCCGATATGCAGGCAGTCGTCAATACGCTCGGCCAGATGATTCCTATCGGCGATGTGATGAAGCAGCAGGAAGCGGCATCGCAGAAGTCATCGGCCGAGCAGGTCGGCAAGAGCGGCGCGAACAAGCTCAACCAGCAAGTCGATAAAGCCGCGGCATCGGAAGCGGCGGCGGCATCGGCGGCTTCTGCCGCGGCCGCGGCCAACGCGAGCGCGCCGAATCCGGCGAGCGTCTCCGCCAGCAACAGCATCACGACCAAGAACGCGCCGAAACCGCCTGTGCCGCCTTATGGCATTGGCTGGTCGGTCAAGGGCAAGTACAACAATGTGGCAGTGTCCGGCGACGGCAAGGTGGGCGGCGTGTTCGCGTTGCAGGACGCCACGCGGCCGTTCCCGGTGCAGGCGGATGTTCGTATTGGCGACACGCATATTGCGTTTGTCGGGACGGTGACCGACCCGGCGCATCTGGGCGCGCTCGATCTGCGCCTCTGGTTGCAGGGTGTGAGTCTCGATCACCTTTATCCGATTGTTGGCGTGACGCTGCCGACCACGCCGCCGTATGCGACCGAAGGACGGCTCGTCGGCCAGTTCCGCGAGGACGGCAACGTCTTCAAGTACGAGAACTTCACCGGCCGCGTCGGCGGCAGCGACCTGAACGGCTCGCTGACGTTCGTCGGGCGCAAACCTCGGCCGTTGCTCTCGGGCGAGCTTGTATCGAACCTGCTGCAGTTCTCGGATCTGGCACCGATCATCGGCGCCGATTCCAACGCCAGCAAAGCCAAGCGCGGAGAGACGGAGAAACAGCCGTCGGCCAAGGCATTGCCTGCCGAAGAGTTCAAGACCGACCGATGGAAGGCTGTCGACGCCGACGTGAAGTTCACCGGCCGCAAGATCGTCAAGGATCCGGCGCTGCCAATTTCGGACCTCTACACGCATGTCGTGATGAAGGATGGCGTACTGTCGTTCGAGCCGCTGAAGTTCGGCGTGGCGGGCGGGACGTTGTCATCGGATATTCACCTCGATGGCAGCACGACGCCGCTCAAGGGCCGCTTCTCGACCTCGGCGCGGCATTTGAAGCTCAAGCAGCTTCTGCCGACCGTCAAGACCATGCAGTCCGCCTTGGGCGAAGTGAACGGCGACGCCGCGTTGTCCGCGACCGGCAATTCCCCGGCTGCGCTCGCCGGCACGACGACCGGCGAAGTGAAGACGCTCATCACCGATGGCACCGTCAGCCGCCTGTACATGGAAGCGGCCGGCTTGAACGTGGCGAATGCGGTGTACGAGAAGCTTTTTGGCAAACGCGACGTGAAGATCAACTGCGCTGCCGCCGATTTCGTGGCGACGAACGGCGTACTTGAATCGCGCGTGTTCGCTCTCGATACCGACGACGCCGTCATCAACATGGACGGCACGATCAACCTCAAGACCGAGGAGATGAATCTTGGCATTCATCCGCACACGAAGGGCTTCCGGGTGTTTTCGTTACGCTCGCCGCTCTACGTGAAGGGGACATTCAAGGACCCGCACGTGGGCGTGGATGCCGGTGCGCTGGCCGCGCGTGGCGCGGCGGCGGTTGGGCTCGGATTGATCAATCCGTTTGCCGCACTGATTCCGTTGATTGCGCCGAGCAACAACCAGCCGCTGCCGTGCACGCAAATGCTGGCTGACATGCGCAAGGCGCCGTCGGCCCCGCCGCCCGGGCAGAAGCAAGTGGCGAAAGGTGCGCCCGGATATATGGAGCCGGGGGTGTCGAACCCGGCCGCGGCGTCGGCTCCCGGTCCGGCGGCTGCGAAAGGCAAAGCCAAGGCTCAGCCGGTAGCGCCTTCACCGGCAAGTGCGGCGGCTTATCGGGGTAGTTGATTTGCTGGTTTTGGTTGGCTTACGTAAAATGGCAAATGCGCATTAAAATGCGCATTTGCCATTTTCGCATCTAAAAAGCGCAATATAACGCGCAATTTCAAGTTATGACGTCGCAGGCATATCAAAACATGCCAATGCGTAAAATAATGCTCAAAAAATTAATAAAGCCTATAATTGAGCATCATGACGCGCAAAAAATCCGATCCTATCAGTAATTCGGAGCGAGTCGCCGCTGAGCTCAGAAAGCTCCGGCGTGAGCTTCGTATGAATCAGCAGACGCTCGCCGGCCGCGCAGGCGTGTCGCGGCGAACGATCACGAACGCGGAGACCGCGCAGAACGTCGGTCTCCATGAGTTTTGCCGAATGGCGAACGCGCTGGGTTACGACCTGACCTTGCGTCCGAAAGATACTGTGGTCTACGAGGACCTGGATTTCTTTTTCCGGGAGGAGGAATGAACACGCCTGCCTCCACTTTCGACATCGAAAAGCTTTTCGACAAAATCCGTCAACTCGATGTCCACACGCCCCAGGGCATCGCCGGATTGCTGGCGAAGGAAAGCACGTTTGTCTTCAATTACGGCGACGTCGAGCCAAGCGCGGCTGTCTCGCTGACCATGCCCGTTCGCCGCAAGAGTTACAGCAGCGGCGCGTTGATGAGCGTCTTCGCCATGAACCGGCCGGAAGGCTATCTGCGTTACATCATCGAAGAAAGACTGGCGCGCTTTGGCACGCCGAGCGACATGTTCCTGTTGTTTCTCGCCGGCCGGAACCAGATCGGACGGCTGACCTATGCGCTGCGCGGCGAAGCGGTGCCCGAAGGCGAGGGCGAGCAGCTCGACGAATTGCTGTCTTCGCCTTCGGGGCAACTGTTCGAGCGGCTCGTGAGCAAGTACGCGCTCGGGTCTGGTATCTCGGGCGTGCAACCCAAGACGGTCGTGCCGCTGCTTCCGGCGCCGGCCGAGCCTGCTACCGTCGATTCACACGCTGCATTGCCGCTCAAGACGGTGATCGTGAAAGCGGAGGGTGACGACTATCCAGGCATCGCGCGCAACGAGTTCCTTTGCATGTCGGTGGCGCGGGAAGCGGGTTTCGAAGTGCCGGACTTCTGGCTGTCCGACGACGGTCTTCTATTTGTCATGGCCCGGTTCGACCGCACGCCGGACGGCGCGGCGCTCGGTTTCGAGGACATGAGCGTGCTGACGGGCAACGAGAAGTATCGCGGCAGTTACGAGATGATCGCGCGTGCAGTGGAGGTGTACACGGGTGCGGATTTCCGCGCACAGGCCACGCGGCTGTTCGAGCGTGTGGCGTTGTCGTGCTTTCTGCGTGACGGAGATGCCCACATGAAGAACATAGGCCTGCTGTACTCGGATCCAACCGGACCGCGCCGCCTTTCGCCTATTTACGATGTCGTCTGTACGGGCATCTATCCGTCGCTCGATGGCCGCATGGCGCTGAACCTGAACAAGTCCAAGGTGTTCCCGGTGCCCGAACAGCTCGTGGCTTACGGTGAACGCCTGGGCCTGAAACGCGGCGAGGCGGAAGCGGTGCTGTTGCGCATCGATACCGCTTTCGACGCCGTCGCCGACCATCTCGCCGCCGACGAACGATATCGAGCCGATGACCTCCTTTCCCGCATCCGTGGCGAGGTTCGTCGAACGGGCCCGTTGCCGTTTACCAATCCAAGAAGACCCGCCGGTGGTTTTCGCTGAGCGCTGGCCGCCATGCCGAAAGCGCGCATTGAGTCAGACGTGTTAATTCGTGCTGCATCAGCAGCTTAGGTTTCAGGTCCCGCACTTATCAACAAGCCTGCCCACAATTTTTGGGGATAACTTGCCTGCGGTGACACGGATCGCCTGAAGCAGGCAAACGTGTATCAAAACCAGTCGCAGCTCGATTCCCAATTCGAATCAGAGGCTTACAGACATAAGCTCATGCTTGTCCACAGGGCCATCAACAGTTTGTGTGCACAAGTCGATGAACCGTCGACACGCCAACCACACGCTTTGATCGCTATGAAGCGGCGGCTGAAAACCGTTTGCTATCAATGTCATCCGGCGTTTGTCAGAACGTTTTCAACAGGGTGCTCCCCAGTTTCTGTGCATAAGTTTTGTCGAGCTCGTGCACGCAATATTTGCCGGAAACAGCCGCAGCCGGGCGCCATTAGCAGATAACAGACAGATCTACGCATTAATCCGCTAGCCGTTTTGTTTTCCGTCTTAAAATTGCGCCGACGTTCCGTGTCCGTCGCCTCCGCGCGCCCGTCCCAACCATTACTGAAAAGGTTCATGCGTGAAGCAGTTGACCATTCGAAACCGGATTCTTGCGAGCTTCGGCGTGATCCTGGCGTTGATGCTGGTGATGGCCGTGGTGTCGTACGCGTTGTTCAGCGACATCGATCGTGACGCGCATAGCCAGGAAGTCGATTCCTCACCGGGCGTTTATCTCGCGACGACGATCCGCGCGTCGTGGTTCGAGAACTACACGGTGACGCAGCGGTTGATCTACATCGATACCGAGCCCGATCAGATCAAGCGCGACACGCAGCGTGCAGCGGAGACGAAGGACTCGCTGGACAAGCTGATGGACAAATACGCAGCCACGATCTTCGACGACGAGGACCGTCGCCTCTTCAACAATTTCAAGCAGCAACGCACGCTCTACGCGCCGGTCCAGGGGCAGATCCTCGATGACCTGGCGGTATCGAAGGCTACGGCCGCAACGGCGTTCAACACCCGGCTCACGCCGATCTGGGAAGCGGGCAGGACCGCGATCCGCGAGTTGGTCGAGCTGAACAATTCACAGCAGATCAGGTCGGCGCAGAGCATTCGCCAGTCGGTCACGAAAGCTGAAATAACGCTGCTGGTCGTGCTTCTCGTGACGTTCGTGGTGGCGGCTTGGGCGGGCTTCCTGTTGCTCAAGGCCATCACGATCCCCATGCAGCGCCTGGTCGAAGTGGTCGATGCCATGCGTACCGGCGATCTTTCGCAGCGCCTGCACCTTGAGCGCGGGGATGAATTCGGCACGCTCGGCACGGGTTTCAACCGCATGACCGATGAACTCACGGGTCTCGTCGGACAGGCGCAGAAGTCGGCGGTGCAGGTGACCACGTCCGTGGCGGAAATTGCCGCGACTGCGCGCGAACAGCAAGCCACGGCGAGCGAAACGGCGGCCACGACCACGGAGATCGGCGCGACATCGCGGGAAATCTTTGCGACGTCCCGCGATCTCGTGCGCACGATGAACGAGGTCTCCGGCGTCGCCGAACAGTCGGCGCAACTCGCCGGCACGGGTCAGATCGGCTTGACGCGCATGGAAGACACCATGCGCCTGGTAATGGAGGCGGCCGGCTCGGTGAACGGCAAGCTGGCGATCCTGAACGAGCGTGCGAGCAACATCAACCAGGTGGTCGCCACCATCACGAAGGTCGCCGACCAGACCAATTTGCTGTCGCTGAACGCGGCGATCGAAGCGGAGAAGGCGGGCGAATACGGGCGCGGTTTCGCGGTCGTTGCGACCGAGATCCGCCGGCTTGCGGATCAGACGGCGGTTGCAACCTTCGATATCGAACAGATGGTGAAGGAGATCCAGTCGGCGGTCGCCGCCGGCGTGATGGGCATGGACAAGTTCTCCGAAGAAGTGCGGCGCGGCATGACCGACGTACAACAGGTCGGCGGCCAGTTGTCGCAGATCATCATGCAGGTGCAGACGCTCGCGCCACGTTTCGTGATGGTCAACGAAGGCATGCAGACGCAGGCGACGGGCGCCGACCAGATCACGCAGGCGCTCGCGCAACTGTCCGAGGCCGCGCAGCAGACGGCTGAGTCGCTGCGGCAGTCGACGCAAGCCATCGACGACCTCACGCACACCGCCAACGGCCTGCGCACGGGTGTGTCGCGCTTCAAGGTCGCGACGGTCTGACGGACCGAATAATCATGCTCTTCGTCCAGTTCACGCTCGATCAAGACCGCTACGTTCTCGACAGCTCGCAGATCGAGCGGATGTTGCCGCTCGCGCCGCTGAAGACCATGCCGGGCGTGCCCGCGTGGGTGGCCGGCATTTTTGAGTACGAGGGCGCACCGGTGCCGGTCATCGATCTGGCGGCGCTCGCGCTCGGGCGGCATTCACATGACCGGCTTTCGACGCGGCTTGCGCTGGTGTATTACCCGCACAAAAGCGGCGCGGACGTCGAAATGCGCCGGCTGGGCATCCTGTTGGAACGCGCGACCCGCACGATCTCCTTCGATGCAAGCGCGTTCAGCCCCGCTGGTATCGAAGCGGCGGATGCGCGCTATTTGGGGCCGCTTGCACGCGACGCGGAAGGACTCGTGCAGTGGGTCCGGATCGAACATCTGTTGCCCGAGCACGTGCAGGCGCAACTTTTCACCGAGAGCGCGGCATGAAGCACGACTTCATCTCCGTTCAGACGCGCCGCGCGCTCGATGCGCTGCATGAAAGCGTGCGCGAACCGCTCCCCCGTGCGCAGATCCTGCGCTTTGCGGCGTTGCTGCATAAAACGATCGGGCTGGATGCGGCGTCTATCGGCGACAAAGCAATCGAGCGGGCCGTAGCCGATCGTTATGCCGCGTGGCGTGCGGCGAACGCCGTGAAATTCCCGGCGGCCGGCATCGAAGATTTCTGGATTGCGGTGAGCGGTGCGCCGGAGCAGTTGCAGGCGCTGATCGAGGCGGTGGTCGTGCCCGAGACGTGGTTTTTCCGCGATAGCGAGGCATTCAACGCGCTCGTGACCCTCGCACGCGCACGGCTCGCCGAACAGCCGTTCAAGCCGGTGCGCATCCTCTGCATGCCGTGCTCGACGGGCGAGGAGGCGTACACCATCGCCATGGCCTTGCTCGACGCGGGGATTGCGCCCGAGCGTTTCACCATCGATGCCATCGATATCAGCAATCACGCCCTCACCATCGCTCGCGAGGCGCGATACGGCAGCAATGCATTCCGCAGTCGGGCGCTCGGCTTTCGCGACCGCCATTTCAAGCCGTCGGGCGACCATTGGCGCCTTTCCGCCGACGTTACCGAACGCGTGCGTTTTCGGCAGGCAAACTTGCTGACGCTCGAAACCCAGGCATTCGAGCCGTTCGATTTCGTGTTCTGCCGCAACGTCCTGATCTATTTCGATCGGGAAATGCAACGCACCGCCGTGCGCGTGCTGGACGATCTGCTTGCGCCTGGCGCGACCCTGTTCGTCGGGCCGGCGGAAACCGGGCTGATGATGCGTGAGGGAATGACATCGGCGAAACTCGCGCTTGCGTTTGCGTTCCGGCGGCCTGAGAACGGCCGGCCATCGTTTGACGATACCCGCCTGAAAGACGCGAAGACGCGGGCGCTGTATTCGGCAATCGCGAAAGCGGAAGAGGAGATGGGCTTTTCGGCGCGCCAAGCCGCGCCACGGGCTGTCTCGGCAAGCGCGAATCTGGCTGCAGCGAATGTGTTTGCATCGCAAGCCGGGTCATTGTTGAGCGGCCTGCAGCCGAACGCACGTCCTTTTGCATCGGTGCCCGCAGCGAAGACCGCAGCGCCGGCGGCATCTGTCCACGCGGCCGCGAGACCGGCGCCGGACGGGCAGGGCACGCTCGACCAGGCACACGCGCTCGCTAACAGCGGGTCCTTGTCCGAAGCCGCCGCTCTTGCCCGTGGGTTCCTCGAGACCCATCCGTCGAGTGCAGACGCGTATTACCTGCTGGGCGTCATTGCCGATGCTCAGGGCGCGCAAACCGAGGCGCGCGGTCATTACAAACGTGCGCTGTATCTGGATCCCGAGCATGGCGAAGCGTTGACGCATCTCGCAGCGGTGTTGGGACTGGAGGGTGATCGTGCGGGCGCGCAATTGCTGCTGGCTCGTGCGGCGCGGGCGAGTCATCCGGGTCGTGCTTCGGGAGGACGCGATGAGTGAAGTCCACGACGCGTCCCAGACAGTGCTCATCGATGATTGCTGGAACCGGGTCGGCGTGCGTGGCGACGGTTCGTGTCCACGTCTTGCCGGCTATATCCATTGCCGCAATTGCCCCGTGCACGATGCCGCGGCTGCGCTCGTGCTCGACCGTGAGCACGCCGTCGATTCGATCGGCGAACGCCAGCCGCTGAATTCGCTGGCCGACCGTACCGCGCGTGAAGCCGATACCACGTCATGGCTCGTGTTCCGCATCGGCGAAGAATGGCTGGGTTTGCCCACGGCCATCTTCCAGCAGGTCGCGCAGTTAAGGCCGATCCACTCGTTGCCGCACCGGCGTCACCGGGCGGTGCTCGGCGTGGTGAACATCCGCGGCGCGCTGCTGGTTTGCGCATCGCTTGCACGGCTTTTCGGGATTGCATCGGAGTTTGCGCAGGATGGCCGGCGCGACGCCGCGCAGCAGGTCGTCGATGCCCGCGATCTCGGCCGCCTGCTGGTCGTCGAACCCGCCGCCGATAGCGCGCCGCGCAGCGACTTCGCGAACCCGATCGTGTTTCCCGTCGATGCCGTCGATGGCGTGCATCGATTTGCCCGTGCCGACTTCCAGGAAGTCCCGGCCACGGTCGCGAGCATGTCGGCTTCGCACGCGATCGCCGTCACGGCGTGGAAGGGCGTGACGGTCGGTTTGCTCGACGCCGCGAAGCTCTTCGAAACCCTCAACCGGAGCCTGACATGAGCGGCGCCTCGCTCGTCGATCTGTTCCGCGAGGAAGCGCGGGCACAGGCGCAGATCCTGAGCGACGGCCTGCTCGCGCTCGAACGCGCGCCGCGCGATCCTGTCACGCTTGAAGCGTGCATGCGTGCCGCGCATTCGTTGAAGGGCGCGGCGCGGATTGTCGGCGTGCCGGTCGGCGTGAGCCTCGCGCACGTGATGGAGGACTGCTTCGTCGGCGCGCAGCAGGGCCGCGTGAACGTGGATGCCGCCATGATCGATGTGTTGCTGGCAGGCGTCGACCTGATCGTGCGCATCGGCCAGGCTTCCGGCGACGAAACCATCCCGCAGGCCGACGTCGACGCGTTCGTCGATGAGTTGAATGCGCGGATGAGTGGCGAAGCCGGGGACTCCGGGGAGGCTTCGTTCAAGCCGCCGGCACCGGACGACTTTCTGGATTTATCGAAGGAATTGACGCTCGCCGCGCCGGTTCCCCAATCGGAACCCGAACCCGCGCGCCCGTTGCCCGTCTGGTCGCCGGCCGAACAACGTGAAACGACTCGCATGCTGCGCGTTCGCACGGAAACCCTCGATCGCCTGCTCAGCCATTCCGGCGAGTCGCTGGTGGAATCGCGCTGGCTGAAGCCATTCGCGCAATCCATGCTGCGCGTGAAGCGCATTCAGCGCGACGCGAGCCGCGCGCTCGACTTCCTGCATGAATCGCTGACTGAATCTTCGCGTAGTTCGGGCACCGCTTCGGGCGCCGCTTCGAACGTTACGTCGACCGCCGCGCTCGACGTGCGCACGCTCGCCGCCCTCGATGAAATCCGCCGCCTCAACGCCGAGGCGCAGCGCCAGCTTGGCGAACGCCTGGCCGAGCTCGAGAACTACGACCGCCGTACGACGCACCTTTCGCAACAGCTCTACGACGAAGCGCTCGAATGCAGGATGCGTCCTTTCGTCGATGCCACCGGTGGTTTTGCGCGCATGGTGCGCGACGTCGCGCGTGCGCTCGAGAAACAAGTGCGCTTCGTGATCGCGGGCGAAGCAACGGAGGTGGACCGCGACATTCTGGACATGCTCGAAGCGCCGCTCGGTCACCTGCTGCGCAACGCCGTTGACCACGGCATCGAGGCGCCGTCGCTGCGCCGCGCGCTCGGCAAGCCGCCCGAAGGCACGATCACGCTCGAAGCACGCCACAGCGCGGGATCGCTTTTCATCAGCGTGAGCGATGACGGCGGCGGCGTCGACCTTCCCGCGCTGCGCCGGGCGATCGTGCAAAAACGCCTGTCCAACGAAGCGACGGCCGCGCGTCTGTCGGAAGCGGAATTGCTCGAATTCCTGTTCCTCCCCGGCTTTTCGATGCGCGATACCGTCACCGATGTCTCCGGCCGCGGCGTCGGTCTCGACGCGGTCCACGACGTCGTGCGCCAGGTTCGTGGCAGCCTGCGTGTCACGCAGGAAGAACTCGTCGGCACGCGCTTCGTGATGCAATTGCCGCTCACGCTGTCTGTGATCCGCAGCCTGATCGTGGAGGTCGATGGCGAACCCTACGGCCTGCCGCTCGCGCATGTGGCGCGCACGCTCGTGTTGCCGCGTGCATCGATCGATCTGCTCGAGGGCCATCAGCATTTCGAGTTCGAGGGCAGGCGTCTTGGCATCGTGACGGCGCACCAGATCCTGCGCGCCGGCACCTTCAACACGGTCAGCGACACGCTCAACGTGGTCGTGATCGGCCAGGGTGCGGCGACTTATGGCGTGGTGGTCGACCGGTTCCTCGGCGAGCGCATGCTGGTCGTGCAGCCGCTCGACAAACGTCTCGGCAAGGTGCCGAGCATCGCGGCGGGCGCGTTGATGGAAAACGGCGATCCGCTCCTGATCGCCGATCTCGACGACTGGCTGCGCGCGGTCGAAAAACTCGTCGTCGATGGCGAACTCGGCCGCGTTTCACAAGGTACTGCCCGCGCGGTCGCCGCGCCGAAAAAGCGCGTGCTGGTGGTCGACGATTCGCTGACCGTGCGCGAACTCGAACGCAAGCTGCTGGCCGGCCGCGGCTACGACGTGACCATTGCCGTCGATGGCATGGACGGCTGGAACGCGGTGCGCGGAGAGCGCTTCGACCTGGTGATCACGGATATCGACATGCCGCGTCTCGACGGCATCGAGCTCGTGACGCTGATCCGGCGCGATCCGCATTTGCGCGACACGCCGGTCATGATCGTGTCGTACAAGGACCGTGCGGAAGACCGCCAGCGGGGGCTGGACGCGGGCGCGGACTACTATCTGGCAAAGGGCAGTTTCCACGATCAGACGCTGCTCGATGCTGTGCGCGATCTGATTGGCGAGGCGCAGCCATGATGAAGCAGTTATAAAAACTAGAGAGCTGGGGGCTGGCAATGAAGATCGGAATAGTGAACGACATGCCGCTTGCGGTGGAAGCCACGCGCCTGGCGCTGGCGACGCGGCCTGATTTCGATGTGATCTGGGTGGCGACCGATGGCGTGCAGGCCGTGGATTACTGCACGGCGCAGAAGCCGGACGTCGTGCTGATGGACCTCGTGATGCCGCACGTCGACGGGACGGAAGCCACGCGGCGGATCATGCGTCAGGCGCCGTGCGCGATCCTGATCGTGACGGTTGACGTGGGTGCGAACTCGTGGCGCGTGTACGAGGCAATGGGCGCAGGCGCGCTCGATGCCGTCGATACCCCCGCGCTCGCCGGCCCCGACGCGAAGCGCGGGATCGCCGCGTTGATCGCGAAGATCGACCAGGTCGGGGCGCAGCAGCGGGCAAAAGCCGCTGCGAATCCGCTGGGTGCCGCGCCGCGTATTACACCCGGTACGGATTTGCTGGCGATAGGCGCGTCGGCCGGCGGTCCCGGAGCCCTTGCGGTGCTGCTCGCCGCGCTGCCGGCCGATTTCACGCCGGCGACGGTGATCGTGCAGCATGTGGATCAGGCGTTTGCCATCGGGATGGCGGAATGGCTGAACGCACAGTCGAAATTGCCGGTGTACATTGCCCGCGAGGGCGATCGTCCGGAGCCGGGAAAGGTGCTGCTGGCCGCGACCAACGACCACCTGCATTTTGGTGGCGGTAACCGGCTTGGCTACACGAAAGATCCGGAGGCGACGCCGTACCGGCCTTCGATCGATGTATTTTTCAACAGCGTCGTCGCGCGCTGGAGCGGTAACGCGGTCGGCGTGCTGCTGACCGGTATGGGCCGCGACGGCGCCGCGGGGTTGGCGGCCATGCGCGCCAACGGGTTTTACACGATCGCCCAGGACGAGGCGACGTGCGCTGTATATGGCATGCCGAAGGCGGCCGCCGCAATCAATGCGGCTGTTTCCATCCTGCCGCTTCAGAACATCGCGAATGCTGCCGTCAATGCGTTCGCATCGTCGCGCAAGCGAGGCGTATGAGCTCGCGCTTGAGAACCGATTGAGTATTCAGGATCACACAGGACAGTCATGGAACATCGAAACGCAGACCCGCTGGCAGAGCGTGCCCGACGTGAGGCGCAGAGCCGGGACGCCGCGCCGGAAAGCCCCAGCGAGGACACTTCGGCCGCGGCTACACACGCCGCCGACCTGCTCAACGACGCCCTGAACATGCCGAGCGCGGCGGAAAGCGCAGTCATGGTGCTGCTCGTCGATGACCAGACGATCGTCGCGGAAGCCGTGCGCCGCATGCTGGTGGATGAGCCGAGGCTCGATTTCCATTACTGCGCGAACCCGGAGGACGCGTTGCGGGTGGCGCAAGCCACGCGGCCGACCGTGATCCTGCAGGACCTGGTGATGCCCGGCGTGGATGGACTGACGCTCGTGCGGCAGTATCGTGAACATGAGTCGACCCGCGATATCCCGATCATCGTGTTGTCCACGAAAGAGGAACCGCGCATCAAGAGCGCGGCGTTTGCGGCAGGTGCCAACGATTACCTGGTGAAGTTGCCGGACAGCATCGAGCTGATCGCGCGGATCCGTTATCACTCGCGCTCGTACCTGAACCTCACGCAGCGCGACGAGGCGTATCGCGCGTTGCGTACGTCGCAGCAGAAGCTGCTGGAAACGAATCTGGAATTGCAGCGCCTCACGAATTCGGACGGGCTGACGGCCTTGTCGAACCGGCGTTGCCTAGATGATTATCTGAGCGCCGAATGGAAACGCGCCGCGCGCGACAAGTCGCCGCTTGGTTTCCTCATGATCGATGTAGACAGCTTCAAGTCATACAACGATACCTACGGTCACGTCGCCGGTGACGATGTGCTCAAGCACGTCGCGCGCGCCGTTGAATCTTGCCTGAACCGACCTGCGGATCTCGCTGCGCGCTTTGGCGGTGAAGAGTTTGCCGTGGTGCTGCCGTCTACGTCGGCTGCGGGATTGCGCCTCCTCGGCGAAAAAATTCGCGCGGCGGTCGAGACGCTTGCCGTGCCGCATGCCGGCGCGGTTGCCAAGTGCGTCACCATCAGTGTGGGTGGCGTAACGCAAGTGCCGCAACCCGGCGAAGATGTGAAGCAGCTTATCGAAGCGGCTGATCTGGCGTTGTATCGTGCGAAACGCGATGGCCGTAACCGGGTGGAGGTCGGCGGCGCATAAGCGCTTACTTTCGCGGCGAAGCCTCGGCGTCGATAACCAGCGGAGCGCGCCAGCGACCGTCCGGCGTTATGGCGATCAGGCGGCGCACGGTATTGCCGCTTGCCTGCACCTGTGTGCCCTTCGCTGAATCGGCAGGGTTGTTGGAATCCGGGCAACCCGGGCCGGAGAAGATGCTCCAGTCGCGATTGCAGCTTCGTGGCTGATGCGCCGATGCAAGCCTGAGGTTCTGCCAGTCCGCAGCGTTGTCGGCACCTTTGGAGGCTGCTGCAGGGGTGATCCAGGGATCGGATTGCGCACTGCCATCAAGTTTCAACACTGCGGCCGGTTGAGTCCCCCGATTGTGTTTTGTGGCGTCGCGTTCGATCGTCGCGGCCGAATCGGGCGCTACGCGCTTGCGCCATGCATTGTTGCTGGCGATCAGGCCGGGCGAACGTCCGCGCGGCGTTTCGTTCCAGTTCGAGCTGTCCATCACAAGGACGTTGGCGGGGTGCGCCGGTCGGCCCGGCTGGTCGGCTGCCGCCATTGTTTGTCGAGCGGGTGTGACTGCGTGCAGTTGCTCTCCCGATCTGACCTGATTGCCAGAAGGTGCGCTCCACGAATCGTCCTGCACCATGTGTACTGCGGCCGGGTTTGCCCACGGATCGTCGCGAACAGTATTCCGGACGATTTGATCAGCGTCCGGGACGCCCGGTTGAACGCCCGCTGGCAAGGCCCATTGATCGACAACCGCGGGTTCAGGCGGTGCCGGTTCATCGGCGCGGGCCGTTGCGTGCATCAAGCTGAAGGCAGCACATGCCAGCGCGACTTTTTCCAGTCCCAAATGAGCGAATCGGAAGACGTCGCGGATCGGTGGGCGAGACATGGCATTTCCTCGGATTGCACGAAAGAACGCAAGCCTATGGCAAACGGCAGTCCGAGATAACCGGATTTATCCGAATAGTGAATGGTTTTCTCCCGGCTACGCCATTCATTTGGCGTTCGCCGCAGCCACGTTCGCTGTACCGCCGTTCGGCGAGCCCATCGCCTGGAAGAGCAGCGCGGTATCGGTCAGGCGGGCGCTTTCGTAGCGGATTGCATCGAGCCTGGCATTTCGATACTGCCGCTCGCTTGCCCGAACCGACTGCGGCGGGACTGCGCCGAGCCGCGCACGGGCCGCGGAATCCGAGAAGACGTTCATGGAGGTGCGGCTGGCGGTATCGGCGAAATTCAGCGCCTGGTTGTCTTGCTCGAGCGCTGCGAGGGAATCGGCGACGTTGCGAAACGCGGTCAGCACCGTTTGTTTGTACTGCGAGACCGCGGCTTCGTAGCTCGCCTGCGCCGCGCGCTTTTGCGCAAGCAGCGCTCCGCCGTGAAAGAGCGGCTGCGAAAGTGATGCGCCGATACCCCAGATGGCGCCCGCGCCGGACAGCGCCGTGGGCCAGCTAAACCCGGCTTTCCCCATTTGCGCCGACAGCGACAGGCTCGGGTACATCTGTGCGGTCGCCACGCCGACCTGCGCGGCGGCGGCCTTGAGCAGGGCATCGGCGGCCTGGATGTCCGGCCGGCTGGCAAGCAGGTCCGATGGCACCACGACCGGCACGTTCGCCGGGACCGTGAGCGCCGCCAGATCGAGATCGGGGGGCGCCTGATCCGGCGTGCGGCCGAGCAGGACGGCGAGCGCGTGACGCGTCGAAAGCCATTGGGCGCGCAAGCCGGGAAGCGACGCGGCCAACGAAGCCGCGCCCGATTGCGCATTGAGCGCGTCCGAACGCGACGCCGAGCCGAGTTCGAAGCGGCGTTGCGTGTCGCGCGCGTCTTCATCGGCGAGAACAACGAGGCGCTCCGTTGTGTCGATCTGCGCGTGCAACGCGGCCGCACTGATTGCGCCGGTCACGATGTTCGCCGCGAGCGCTCGACGAGCGGCATCGAGTTGCCAGGACTGGCTGTCCACCTGCGCCGCCAGCGCGCGGTCGGCGAGCCGCGCCGCGCCGAACAGATCGAACGTGTACTGCGCGCGGATCTGGCCGACGAACAGGTTGTAGAGCACGGTCGGCGGCCCGAAATTCGGCACGCCGATCGCACGTTCGCGGTTGGCCTGTCCGCCCAGGTCGATGCTCGGCAGCATCGACGAGCCGACTTGCGCCCGCAGTTGTTCGCGGGCGGCGGCGAGGCTTTTATCGGCGGCGGCGAGGTTCGGGCTGTTGCGCAGGCCTTCATCGACGAGAGCGTTCAGCGCGTCCGACTGGTAGAGCTTCCACCAGTCGGGGACGGGTCTCGCGTTGGCATCGAAGGTCTGTGTCACGCCTTCGGCCATCACGGTGCGCGCGGGTTGCGCCGATACGCCGTAGTGCGGTACCGGCGGCAATATGGGCGGCGTTCCGTCCGGGCCAAACGAACAGGCGGACATGGCGGCTGCAACCCCAAGGGCAGCCAGGGAATAACGCATCATGACCGGCCTCCGTTTCCAGCATCGGGCGTAGTGGGTTCCTGGTAATCCGCGCGCTCATGGCGCTTCACTCTGAACGACGCCGCATACAACGCCGGCAAATAGAACAGCGTAAGCACGGTCGCGCTCGTGATGCCGCCCATCAGTGCGGTGGCCATCGGCCCGAAGAAGTTGCTGCGCAAGAGCGGGATCAGCGCGAGGACGGCGGCGGCTGCGGTCAGCGTGATCGGCCGGAAGCGCCGCACGGTTGCACCGACGATGGCATCGAAACGCGGATGCCCCGCCGCAATGTCCTGCTCGATCTGATCCACTAGGATCACGGAATTGCGCATGATGATGCCGAACATGGCGATCACGCCGAGCATCGCGACAAAACCGAATGGCTTGTTGAAAAGCAGCAGCGTGATCACCACGCCGATCAGCCCGAGCGGCGCGGTCAGCACGACCATCATCACGCGTGCGAGGCTCTGCAACTGGATCATCAAGAGTGTCAGCACGACGATCACCATGATCGGCATTTGCGCGTTGATGGAAGCCTGGCCCTTGCCGCTTTCTTCGACCGGGCCGCCGACTTCGATCCTGTAACCGACCGGCAGGCTCGCACGCAGCGTATCGAGTTTTTTCTCGATCGCATGCGTCACGTCGATGCCTTGCGCACCCGCGCTGACATCGGATTGCACGGTGATGGTCGGCTGTCGATCGCGCTCCCAGATCACGCCGTATTCCAGGTCGTTCACCACATGCCCAATGGTCCCGAGCGGCACGGGACCGTTCGGTGTGGGCATGGCAAGCGTGGCGAGTTTCGCCGGATCGACACGTTCGCTTTGCGGCGCACGCAGGTCGACGCTGATCAGCTTGTCGCGCACCCGATACTGCGTGACCGTGTAGCCCGTGAATTGCATCGCGAGGAAATTGGACACGTCTTGCGAACTGACGCCGAGTTCACGCGCTTTCTTCTGGTCGATCTGGAAGCGCACCGAGCGCTCCGATGGTTCGTCCCAGTCGTATTGAACGTTGGTCGTGCCGCTGTCGGCGCGCATTTCGGCGAAAACCTTTTCCGCGATGCCGCGCACGGTCGGCAAATCGTCGCCGCTCACGCGAAACTGCACGGGATAGCCGACCGGCGGACCGTTTTCGAGCCGTGAAAGGCGTGTTCTTATCGATGAAAACTTCTCGCGCAAAACAGGTCCCAGCCAGCTTGCGAGTTTCTCGCGGTCTTCCACGGACTTCGCGGTGATCACGAACTGCGCAAAGTTCGGTTGCGGCAATTGCTGGTCGAGCGGCAGATAAAAACGCGGCGCACCGGTGCCGACGAAGTTCACGATGTGATCGATCTCCGGACGTCCTTCGAGCACCTTTTCGAGACGCCTGGTCTCCCGCAACGTGGCTTCGAACGAGGCGCCTTCCTGCAGGCGGACATCGACGAGCAGTTCCGAACGATCCGAACTCGGGAAGAACTGTTGCGGCACGAGCGTGAAGCCCGCCATGGCAATGACAAACAGCACGAGCGTGATGCCAAGCACGACAAAGCGCCGCTCGATACACCACGCGAGCCAGCCGCGCAGCCGCGTATAGAACTTCGTGTTGTAGATATCGTGTTCGTGATCATGCGCGTGATGTGCCTCGCGCTTGCGTTCGGGCAACAGCTTGTAGCCAAGCAGCGGAATCAGCACGACCGCCGCGAACCAGGATGCAATGAGCGCGATCGCCGATACCTCGAAGATCGAGCGCGTGTATTCACCCGTGCTCGATTTTGCAAGCGCGATAGGCAGGAAGCCGCCGACGGTGACGAGCGTGCCGGTGAGCATGGGGAAGGCGGTGCTCGTGTAGGCATAAGCCGCGGCGCGCGAGCGGTTCCATCCTTGTTCGAGCTTTACGGCCATCATCTCGACCGCGATGATCGCGTCGTCGACCAGGAGGCCCAGCGCGAGAATCAACGTGCCCAAAGAGACCTTGTGCAGGCCGATATCGAAGAGATACATGAAGAGCGCGGTCACGGCGAGCACGACCGGAATCGAGATCACGACGACCATGCCGGTACGAAAACCCAGCGACACGAGACTCACGATCAGCACGATCACGACAGCTTCGGCCACTGCCTCGAGAAAGTCGTCCACCGACTTCGATACCGCGTGCGGCATGCTCGACACTTCGTTCAGCACGAGGCCGGCGGGAAGTTGCGTACGCAGTTGCGCCACTTGTGCGTCGAGCGCCTTGCCCAGACGCACGACGTCCTGGCCGGGTTGCATCGTGATGCCGATGCCGAGTACAGGCTTTTCGCCCGAACGCATTTGCGTGGAAGGTGGATCGAGATAACCGCGCTTGATCGCCGCGATGTCGCCAAGGCGGAACGAGCGGCCGTTCACGCGGATGAGCGTGTCGGCGAGCGCGGCCATGTCGGTGATCTGGCCGCTCGGGCGCACGAATACGCGGTCGTTCGGCGTGTTCATGGTGCCGGCGGGGGCGACGGCGTTTTGCCCGTCGATAGCCTGCGCGATCTGCTGCGGCGAAATGCCAAGCCGGGTCAATTGCGTATTCGATATCTCTACATAAACGCGCTCGTCCTGATCGCCGAAATAATTGACCTTCGCGACGCCCGGCACGCGCAGCAGGACCGTGCGCAACGAGTCGGCGTAATCGTGAAGCTGCGCAGGCGAAAAGCCGTCGCCGTCCAGCGTGTAGATGTTGGTGAAGACGTCGCCGAATTCATCGTTGAAGTAGGGGCCTTGCACGCCCGGGGGCAGCGTGTACGCAATATCGCCGACTTTCTTGCGCACCTGATACCACTCTTCGGGCACCTCCTTCGCCGGTGCGCCGTCTTTCATCGTGAAGAACAGGAGCGATTCGCCGGGGCGCGAGTAGCTGCGCAGGAAGTCCGTCGATGGCGTTTCCTGCAGCTTCTTCGCGATCTTGTCGGTGACCTGTTCCTGCATCTGGCGCGCGGTTGCGCCCGGCCAGAAGGTCTGGATGACCATCACGCGGAACGTGAACGGCGGGTCTTCGGATTGCGCGAGCCGCGCGTACGCAAGGACGCCGAAGATCGTTGCCATTGCGATCAGGAAGACGACCAGCGCCTGATGCCGCAACGCCCACGCGGAGAGATTGAAGCGGCCTTCTTCGTGACGATAATCGCCGGAAGCCACCGCTGCCGCCGCTGCCTCGGCGGCGGAGGTGTCGCGCGTCTGTTTGCCCTCTTGATCGCTCATGACGCGAAATCTTCCGGATGCAAGGGCGGGACCACGCGAACCTTTTCGCCGGCGGAAACGGTATGGACGCCTTGCCATACGATGCGCTCGCCCGCCGCGATTCCCTGCGATACGGTCACGGTCCGCTCGCCATAACGCGACACTTCCACGCGACGCAACTCGAGCGCGTTGTCCGCCTTCACGACCCACACGGCGGGCAAGTTTCCGGCATGAAACAGTGCCGTGGAAGGCAGCGTGAATGATTGTCCCGGGGTGCCGGAAGCTGGAGCTGTGCTCTGCGCGAAGGCGACATCGGCGGTCATGCCGAGCCGGACTTCCGGCGTGGGCGCTTCGAGCGTGAGCCTTACGCGGTACGTGCGGCTCTGTGCATCGGCGGCCGGGGACACTTCGCGCACGCGTGCGGCAAATTTCTTGCCGGCAAGCGCGCCGATGCCGACCGTAGCGTTCTGCCCGACTGCAAGCGAGGCAAGCGCCGTCTCCGGCACATCGGCCACCACATCGGTCTCGCCGCTCCATGCGAGGTTGTAGACGGCTTGTCCGGCTGACACGTTCTGCCCCGTGTCGGCCTGTTCAGCGGTGATGACGCCGGCTTTGTCGACGATGAGCGTGGTGTACTTCAACTGATCCTGCGATAACGCCGACTGCGCTTGCGCCTGATTGCGCTGCGCGAGCGCTGCGGCATACGCGTTTTCGGTCTGTTCGAGCTGCGCGCGCGAGATCAGGTTTTCCTGTGCCTGTACCCGGTCGCGCGTGACCTGCTGCTCGGCGTAGATCAACTGGTGCTGCGCCGCGGAGAGCTGGGCGGCGGCTGCAGTGGCGTTCTTGGTGTTGTCGGCGGGATCGAGGCGCGCCACGACGTCACCTGCTTTCACCCGGTCGCCAAGCCGCACGCGGCGCTCGATGATCTTCCCGCCGACACGAAACGACAGCGGCGTGGAATAACGCGATTCGATGGTTCCGGGCAACGACGATTGCGACGCGCGGGTATCGGCCTGTGCTGCGACGGCGACCACCGGACGCAAGACAACGGCCGGCGCGCCCTTCTTGCCGCACGCGGCCAACGTCACGACGGCGACCACGCCAATAGATCCGACAAGCGCTGCACGGAAGGAAACCGAGCGGCCTTCAACCCGCGGTAACAGCGAGAACATGCGACGACAGACTTGCAGAATCACGGATGACCTCGACGCAAAACGGTGAACGCGCAGCGCCGACTCAGCCTGATGCAGCGCGTTTTCATGAGATTCAAGCAGTTTGGTTGCGGTGATCGAAGCGTCCGAAAGCCAATGCCCACATGCTTTGGAGTGTGCTGATACCGAGATACGGGTTGCATTCTAATACAACACTGTATCTGGAATCGACTCTGTATCTAAATTTTTGAGATGATAAACTTCGCGGATGAAACGAATTCGCCTGACCCGGGAACAAAGCCGCGATCAAACCAGAGAGCGTTTGATGGACGCTGCCCAAGCGGTTTTCATGAAGAAGGGATTTGTTGCGGCAAGTGTCGAGGACATCGCGGCGTCGGCCGGTTATACGCGCGGCGCTTTTTATTCGAACTTCGGCAGCAAGTCGGCGTTGTTCCTCGATCTTCTCAAGCGTGATCACGACGTCATCATGAAACGGCTGCATTCCATCTTCGAGGGCGAGGCGACGCGCGCCGACATGGAAGCGCGCCTCCTGCAGTATTACAGCGTCTGTTATCGCGACAACAAGTGTTTTTTGCTCTGGGTCGAAGCGAAATTGCAGTCAAGCCGCGATGCGAAATTCCGCGCGCAATTCAATGCATTCATCCGGGAGCTATTGCAGATGACGACGGCGTACATCGTCGCGTTTTCGGAGCGTGCGGGAACGCCGTTACCCATGCCGGCTGAAGAACTGGCGCTGGGCCTGACGGCGTTGATCGATGGAATGCAGTTTTTCTATACTTCGGACCCGCAAGGCTGCGGGGCCGAAATGTCCGAGTCGGTGCTCGCCAAGTTCTTCAGCCGGGTGGTGTTTGGGGCTGAAAAGGCCGGGACCGCCTGAACTGGTGCTTTATTTCAAGCCGATATTCCCGGGCCTGCGCCACTGCCGAGCAATTGCTCGACTGCATCGGCGCTTGCGTAGTCCTGTTCGGGTAAGCCGTCGAACACACTGATTACGTCATTACTCACGCCCGCGGCGCGTGCTGCATCGACGATGCCGTCCTTGTTGGCCGGGAACTTAACGTCGCGGAGAACCTGCGCAATTTCATCGTTGATAGGTTCGTAGTTCAGGCCTTCGCTAATGCGTGTATCGGTCATCTGTGTCCTGGGTTGTGGTTGAGTCATGTACGGACTTGCACTACCTGACTCACCATGCCGTGACTAGGCGAGTGCGATTTCGGCAACGGCACGTGGCGCCAGCGCGCGTGATCGATTTCCTGTGCGGCGATGTCGGGCGCGGGTGGCGAGACTGGCGCTGCGTTTGCCCGGAGGGCCAGCGCCACGCGCGTCGCCTGCTCTTGCCGCGCGGCGTCGGCAGCTCCGTCTCCCGTGTGAAGCGGGGCCGCGTAGCAGGACACGGAGACCAGCGCCATGGATAACACCGTCGAGGTTTTCATCGCCCAACCCTCCTGACAACAAAACGAATCAGATCAAGGCAGTACAAGATTATCAGCGATGATTCGAGCAAGGGTTATGCCAATCAGTGGCCGCCACTCTTTCGCGAATCGACTGACGATTTCAGATGTAGCGCAAAGCCAGCCGAGGCCGGACGCGGCAAGAAGTTCTTCGCGTGATTTCTAGATGCAGCGCGTCTTTTCCTGGCCGCCGTGGACGCCACGTTTTTGCACGCTGCGCGCAAATTCAACGCGGGTTTGTCCTGACCTAGCGCGAGGCAGGATTGAGGCGGAAGTAAGCATCGAGCAGCGACGTCTTGTACACCACGCCCAGCAGGACCGGCCGCGCCGCGCAGTCGATGACCGGCAGACGCTCGCCCTGGAATGCCATGAAGTGCTGCAATGCTTCGCCTAGCGACATATTGGGCGTCAGCACATCGAAATGCGGTTGCAGATAATCCGCAGCCGATTTGACTGCGGTATCGCGTTCGTCGAGCAGGTCGGACGTGATGTCCTTCAGCGCGACTACGCCGCGAAACAGACCCTCTGTATCGACGACGTACAGGTATTTCACCGGATACTCGAGGAACACGCGCGTCATGGCCTTCACGTCGGCATCGAGTTGCACGATCGTGTCAGCCGGCTTGACGAGTTCGCGCATCTGCGTGGCAGCGAGGCGCACGCGTTCCTTTTCATCGCGATTGCGGCGCAAGGTGACTTCGTACATCGATGTCTGCGCCGAGGCCCGCGCGATAAAAAATGCCACCACGCACGAGAGCATCAGCGGCAGCATGACCTGATAGCTCAGCGTCATCTCGAAGATCATCAGGATGGCCATCAGCGGCGCGTGCGTGGCGGCGGCGAGGAACGCGCCCATGCCGACCATGGCGTAGGCGAACGGCGCGGAGGTGGAGTGCGGCCAGATGGCGTGCGCGGCGAGTCCGAACAGGCAACCGACGACCGCGCCCACGAACAGCGTCGGCGTGAAGATCCCGCCGACCGCGCCCGAGCCGGCAGTCGCTGCGGTCGCGACGATCTTGAAGAGCAGCACGGCGGCGAGCGCTTCCCAGGTCCACGCGTGATGCAGGATCGAGTTGACGACTTCGTACCCATTGCCCCAGACCTCGGGATACCAGATCGAAATCACGCCGACGATCAACCCGCCGAGCGCGAGCCGGATGGGCACCGGCAAGGGCAAGAGTGCGAAGCGTTCCTTCGATGCCGACAGCAAGCGCAGGAAATACGGCGCGAGCACGCCGCATATCAATCCGAGCAGCACGAACAGCAGCACTTCGACGCCGGTCACTGTCGGGAACACCGGCATTTCGTAAGGCGGCCGATACCCCGCGAATTCGCGCATCGTGATGTTCGCCACCACCGACGAGACGACGATGGGCCCGAAGCTTTCCATCGCGATGGAACCGAGCACGATCTCGGTCACGAAAAACGCGCCGGCAATGGGTGCGTTGTACGCCGATGTGATCCCGGCCGCCGCGCCGCACGCGACGAGCAAGCGCAGGCGCGGGGGATCGAAGTGAACCCAGCGGCCGATCAGGGAAGAACAGAGTGCGGCGAGTTGCACCATAGAACCTTCGCGCCCGATGGACCCGCCACTCGCAATGGTGAACAGCGACGAGACGCTGCGCCACAGGCTTTGCGACACAGGCACGACGCCATCGCCGATTGTCACTGCTTCCATGTAGTCCGCATGCGCCTGACTGGTCGGCCGACGCCGCGCCATCAGAAGACACAGTCCCGCGATCAAACCGCCCGCCGCAGGCAACGTAACGCGCACGGGCCACGGCAGGCGGGTGGCCATCTCGACGAAGTTCCCGTTCGTGCCGCCAAAGAGCCGCTGCAATTCGTCGATACCACTGCGGAACGCCGCCGTCGCAAACGCCCCGGCCACGCCGACGATCACCGCCCACACGAGCATGGTATGGGCTTCGGAGAACCGGAACCGGCGCTGTGCGCGGGTACGCAGCTTGAGGAGGAATGAAAGCACGTGAGCTGGGTTTGATCGGGTCGAGGCGGAGGTTTGCGGGGGCAAGGATATCACCGGCGACCGGGCGCGGGGACTTCACGCGCTGCGGGTGTCGCGGCAATAAAAAACCCGGTCGTGCCTGCACAAGACCGGGCTGTCCAGCATGCAACCGCTAATTCACCACTTGGGCGCGAAAGGCGGCTTGGCGTGGCGTTCGCCTTCGTCGAGGGCATCGATCTTCTTGATGTCGTCGGCGTCGAGCTTGAGTTTTTGCGAGTCCCAGTTCACCTGCTGATGTTCCGGATTCGTCGATGCAGACAGCACCACGATATCGCGCGACAACAGCCACGCGAATGTCACTTGCGCGGCCGTCACGCCATGCTTCTTCGCGATTTCGTTGAGCGTCGGATCCTTGTGCGCACGGCTTTCGCCAAGCGGCATGTACGCTGTCGCCTTTACGCCGAGCTTTTGCGTCGCTTCGACCAGTTTGCGGTTGGCGAGGAACGGGCTGATCTCGAACTGGTTCGTCACGATACCTTCGCCGCCCGGCACCTTCAGCGCTTCTTCCAGCAGCGGTGCGGTGAAGTTCGACACGCCGAAATGGCGAATCAGCCCTTGCTTCTGCGCATCCTGGAATCCCGCGATGGTTTCTGCGATCGGCACCACGCTGTCGGGCGACGGCCAGTGGACAAGCGCCAGATCGATCGTGCCGATGTTCAGTTTCTTGTGGCTATCGACGAGACTCTTCACCACATCTTCTCTGCGCAACTGGTCGTGCCAGACCTTCGTCGTGACCCAGATGTCCTCGCGCGGAATGCCCGAATCGCGCACGCCTTTGCCGACGGACTCTTCGTTGTTGTAGAACTTCGCGGTATCGATATGGCGATAGCCGAGCTGCAGCGCGCTCTTGACTGCGTTCACGGTCTTTTCGGCATCCACACGAAAAGTACCCAGTCCAAATGAGGGAATCGTTTCAACCATCTGATGCTCCTTTGAGTACGGTTATTCAAGGGCCGAGCGAGTCCAGGCGCGCTCAGGCATCCTGATCCAGCTCGGGATAATGCCGGAAGATACCGGATTCATTGAAGGGAATCCGGCGTTCCGAATCGACATATGCGGCAATGTTGGGGCGATCCAGAACGGCGTCGTGGAGCGCTTGCACGTGCGGGTATTGCTTTGCGAATGTCCTGGTTGCGCGCGGGAAGGCATAGTGAAGGCCCTCGACAAGCTGGAATATCGACAGATCCACGTAGGTGATTTGATCGCCGACCATGTGTCTGGAACCGTGAGGATTCTGCTTGAGCACACGCTCGAAGTAACCGATGAACTTCGGAATCCGGTTGTCGATGAAATCCTTCGCCCGCGTTTTCGCCGCGTCCTTTTGGTCCTCGTAGTACAGGTCGGAGGCGAGCGGGTGATGGGTATCGTGGACTTCGGCCACCATGTCCGCGATGGTGAGTTGCAAACCGTTGGCAACGTAACGCAGCTTTTCGTCCTTGGGCGAAAGGCCGAGTTTGGGACCAAGGTAAAACAGGATGTTCGCGACTTGCGGCACGATCAGCTCGCCGTCTCTGAGAAAGGGCGGCGCGAAGGGAATGTGTGGTTCGCTCTTGCTTTCGATGATCTTCATCATCGCGCCCGTGCCCTGGCCGTCTTTCCTGGCGCCGCGCGCCACATCGATGTAGTCCGCACCCGCATCTTCGAGTGCGAGCCGAACGAATTCGCCGCGACCCTGAAGGCCATCCCAGTAATAGAGCTCGTACGCCATTCGTAAGATCCTCATGTCTGAATGTTGGCGGGGTGAACTGGGAAGAGTAGCAACGGTTGTGCCGGTGGAAGCGCTGCAGGAGTGTCCTTGGCGAACTCGCCAATAAATCGCGCCGCGTTGTTGCAAAAGAGGGTATTAAGGTGCCCCCTCTCGCAAAAAACTCGTTTAATTCGTAAAAGCCATATTTTCCGCGAGTTTCGAAGCGATTATTGAAAAAAGATCAGCCTAGTTTTCGTTCTTGCTACCAATAGCGATAAAAAATGTATCTCGCACAATCTCCTGGATCCGGTCGAGCACCGTAGCTGGCAGATGGCTGAACTGCTTGCGCCGGTTCGCCGAGATGTTCCCTTGGTTGGACTGAATCATCCGTATCAAAGCAGAAATATCCTTTTGAGGCAGGTCGAACTCGGTATCGATTTGTCGAAAGGCGACGTCGTAACCGGTCAGCCATGCGAGCTCGCGTGGTATCTCCTCTTGGACGGCAAGTCGAATCATTTTGTGCAGAAACGCGACTTCCCGGGTTGCATCGAAAAACCGATAAGCCCGGCTAGGCGGCGATTCGATCACCATTGGGCTGACATCACCGCGCGTGTAGCGCCACAGATTAGTCACAGGACGCGAAAACCGGGTCAACACGGCGAGGTAATCCGGGATGTCCTTCAGGATGACTGCAGACACCGGAACGATGGCGCCTCCGGGAAGCGGAACTGACCTTGCCAGGACATGCTGAATTAGAAAACGATGAAGCCGGCCGTTGCCATCGAGGAACGGATGGATATATACAAATCCAAATGCAGCGCAGGCCGCTTTCACCAATACGTCATTGCATCGGCCTCGTTCGCTGACAAACGCTTCCCACCCGTCCATGAGGCGTCGCAAATCTTCGGGCGGTGGTGGAAAAAATGAGATTTTCCCGGTCGCATCTTCGAGCCAATTTTGTGTCGTCCGATACGACGCTTCCTGGCTGAATACATCCCGCACAACGGTATTTTGCAAGTCGACCAGCCAGTCTTCGTCAACGACTACCGGTTCACCCGCGCGGCGCAAGAGCTGGATAAACCGTTCCTGTTTTTCCGAGCTCGGTTGCTCGCGCTCGATGGCAAAACTGCTGCGCGTTTCGGACAAGTTCAGATAGTTGACGGCGCGCTCATAAAGCGCCGGGTCGGATAAGGTTTCGAGAGTGCGCCTGGCTTCATCGAATAGTTCGATCACCGACGGCGCCTGGGGCACAGCGTCGAGCCGGACGATGGGGCAAAAGTCGGCCGTACCCAGGGCGTTATCGCGAACGCGGAATTTCGGCTTGTTGACTGGCTTCTCAGCGGTGACGTAGGCCTCTCTTGGAAACAGATCAACGTATCCCCCGGCCATGGCGATTCCTGTGGTCGGTAGGTCACCGCCGGTAAGCCACTCCCACAAGTAGCATGCCCGTCGAATGTGATTTCCGGTTGGCGCAGCTTTAAGCCGGGTCGCAAGATCAACTGGCGAGATGTGCTGGAACGCGGCATCGATAACTTCCAGATTGACGCCTTCATGTCGCAGCGCGAATTCGAGATGGCCTACGGGCGAGTCGTCGACTGAAACATTTCTAGGAAATAGAATCCGGTCGTGCGTGTCGACTCTTCTATTGACGGAGCCGCTGGTCGATGCAGGCGCATCCAAGGGGCGAACCTGCAATGAGAATTGTTCGATAAGCCGTGCGTAGCCGATAAATGCCATAAGACTCGAAATTTTTTAACCGGATTCGAAATATCTTAACAAAAGCGGTCAATTCTCGGTCTCTAATCGAAAATTCCTCAGTTGCGGCGCTAACTATGCCAGCAACCGCTCCACACCTACCGTAATCGCCAGCCCGCCGCCAATCAGCCAAGCATACAAAATAGCCCCTGTCACCAGCGCACGCGGACCGGCCTGACGAATCTGCGCGACCCTTGTTTCGATGCCCAGCGCCGTCATCGCCATGGTCAACGCGAACGTATCGAGCGTGTTGAGCGAGTGCGTGGCGGCAGCAGGTAAAACGTGCAGCGAATTCACGATGACCAGTGCGAGGAACCCAAGCGCGAACCAGGGAATCGCGAGCTTGCGCTTTGTGCCATCCGTGCCATCGGCGCCATCCGCTGCATTGCGCGAGCGGTTCACCCACATGCCGATCACGAGCAGCACCGGCACGAGCAACATCACGCGCGTCATCTTCACGATGGTCGCAATATGCGTTGCTTCCGGGCTTATGTTGCTCGCGGCGCCCACGACCTGCGCCACTTCGTGAATCGTGCCGCCGAAGAACAAGCCGACTCCCAGCGTATCCAGATGCAGCCAGCCGAGATGCACGGCGAGCGGATAGAGGAACATTGAGAGCGTGCCGAACAGCACCACGCTGCCAACGGCCATCGCGCTCTTGTGCGGCTCGGATTGCAGCGTCGATTCGAACGCAAGAACGGCCGCCGCGCCGCATATCGCGCTTCCCGCGGCGGTCAGCAGGGCGGTATCGCGGTCGAGTTTCATCAGCTTCACGCCGGCCCACGTGCCGATTGCAAGCGTACTCACCACGACCAGCACCGATACCGTCAACCCCGGCAAGCCGACTTGCGCGATTTCCTGCAGGCTGACGCGCAGCCCGAAGAAGCCCACGGCGATGCGCAACAATTTACGGGCGGAGAAATTCACGCCTGATGCCCAGCTCTCCGGCATGCCGTCGCGCAGTACGTTGCCATAGATCGCACCCGCGACGATCCCGACGATCAGCGGACTCAAGCCCAGATTTGCAATGACCGGCAACGCCGACAATTGCGTCACCGCTGCGGCGAAGAGTGCGACGAACAAAATACCGTTCAGTTGGCCACGAGTCTGGCCGGCGAGGGCGGCATTCGGTGAGAGGGGCGTAGTGACGGAGGACATGGTTTTTTCACCTTGGTTTGATTTGCCAATCCTATTCTCGATTTATCGATATGAAAAATCGTCATTTAGGATGTAAAGTATCAGTCCAGCCGATATTTTTCTTCAAATGACCCCTGACCAGCTTATAACCCTAGCGTTTGTTGCCGAACACGGAAATATCAGCCGGGCAGCGATCGCCCTGCATTTGTCGCAACCGGCGGTGTCGGGGCAATTGCGGCAGTTGCAGGACGAATTCGGCGAGCCGCTGTACCAGCGTGACGGCCGTGGCGTAAAGCTGACTGGTGCTGGCGAAGCGCTCGTTGTGTATGCCAATCGGATTCGCGAAACCTTCGCTCAGGCGCACGCATACCGGAATGCGCTGCGTGGCCTCGAAAGCGGCACCCTGCGAATCGGGGCGAGCACCACGCCCGCCAGTTATCTCCTGCCTTATCTGATAGCGGCGTTTCATCGGCAGCATCCGGACGTGACGATCCATACCATCGACGGCAACACGACCGAGATCGTCGCGGCGCTCGGCTCGCTCGATATCGCAATGATCGAAGGGCCAGTTGGCGCCGATCTGCCGCCCGGAACCGAAGTTGCGCAATGGCGCGAGGACGAGATTGTCGCGATTGCGCCGAGTGGCCATCCTCTGACTGCGGGGAATGGCGAGGCCACACTTGAAGCGCTCTGTGCCGGGCCGCTGGTCTTGAGAGAAGCGGGGTCTGGCGTGCGCCAACTGGTCGAGCGTGCTTGCGCGCGGGCTGGCGTGCAGATGCGTGTCGCGCTGGAAATCGCGGGGGTGGAGGGTGTGAAGGAAGCGGTGCGGGCGGGAATGGGGATCGGTTTTGTATCGGCGATGTCGATGCGGCACGAGGACGACGCCTTGCAACGCTTGCGGATCGCGCCTGAACCACTCACGCGCCGGTTTTCGATTCTGATGCCGCATGCGGCGGCGCCATCGCGGGTAGCGGCGAGCTTTCGTGCGTTGTGTATGGAAGGCGACGGGGAAAATCACCGGTAGTCGGCTGCCGTAAGGGATTTCCATGATGGCAACCCGTCTGTCGCTGGCGGATCATCTCGGAAATGCACGGACGCTCACGCGTCTTTTTTAAATATCGTCTTTGGAACCGGTTCCAAGACCACATTTCAGGCAAACCTGACCGTGGAATCCAGTCATTCCGTGAATCTGACCAAAAATACTGCTATTGCCGGAAACGTCCCCGTTGTGATCGTTGCGAGCGCTTTTGGCGTCGAATCGATCCGCCGCGATGGTCACGCAATGTGGGCCGAAGTCGCGGCGCGAGCGGGCGCGGCGGGGTTCGAAGTGCGTCGGGAACTGTTTGCCGATGACACGCAATCCCAGCCCGACTCACTCCGCGAACTCGGCGACACAATCCGCGCAGCCGGGATCTGGCCTGTGTATTCCACGCCGGCAACGCTCTTTGACGACCATGGCGCGCTCGATGAAACCGCCATGACCCAAACGCTTGCCGAAGCCGACGCGCTCGGCGCGCGCATCGTCAAGTTTCAGTTGGGCGGGTCGGCAACCACGGGCACGGCGACCGCTGCAGACACGCTCGAGCGGCTGATTGCAGGAATCGCTGACTCGAAAGCCAAGGTCGTGGTCGAGAACGGCCAATTGAAAGCAGGCGGCACGATCGACGCATTCGCGGCCTTGTTCGAAGCGTTGAAACCCCGCACGCATGCGCTGTCGATGACCTTCGATACCGGCAACTGGCGCTGGGCCGATCAGGATCCGATGGAGGCGGCGCGGCGCCTGTCCAGCTACGTCACCTACGTGCATTGCAAGGCGGTCCAGGGCGAAGGCGCGCGACGTTTCGCAACCGCGCCCGCAATCGGCGACACGTCCTTCGCCACGCTACTGAAACACCTCCCGCGCGACGTCCCACGCGGTATCGAATTTCCGTTCGACCCTGCGCATCTTGCCGATGACGCCGCGCGCTACGTCAAACAAATAGCATCGACTGATCAATGAACATGACCCAAGAAAAACCGAACATGAATCCAGCACTCGATGTCGTGACTTACGGCGAAGCAATGACGCTGTTCGTCGCGACGGAAACCGGCGATCTCGCGAAGGTCGGCCACTTTGCAAAACGCGTTGCCGGCGCCGATCTGAACGTGGCGATCGGCTTGTCGCGGCTCGGCTTCAAGGTCGGCTGGATGAGCCGCGTCGGCCGCGATTCATTCGGCCGGTACGTGCTCGATGTACTCGCGCAGGAGGGCATCGACTCGAGCCGCGTGACTATCGACGAGCGCTATCCGACGGCGTTCCAGCTCAAGTCCAGGAACGATGACGGCAGCGATCCGGCTATCGAGTATTTCCGCAAGGGTTCGGCGGCGAGCCATTTGTCGCTCGATGACTACGTCGCCGACTACGTGCTCGGCGCGCGCCATTTGCATCTGACGGGCGTGGCGCCTGCGATCTCGGGCACATCGCGCGAACTCGCGTTCCACATGGCGGCCGAAATGCGCAAGGCCGGCAAGACCATTTCCTTCGATCCGAACCTGCGCCCCACGCTCTGGCCGTCGCAAGAAGCAATGGCCGAGGCGCTCAACGCGCTCGCCGCGCACGCGGACTGGGTGTTGCCCGGCGTGAGCGAAGGCAAGATCCTGACGGGCTACACGACGCCGGAGGACATTGCCCGGTTCTATCTGGATCAGGGCGCGAAGGGCGTCGTGGTGAAGCTCGGCGCGCATGGCGCGTATTTCCGCACCGCGGACAACGACCAGGGCACCGTGCCGGCGATTCCGGTTGAGAAGGTCGTGGACACCGTAGGCGCCGGTGATGGTTTCGCCGTCGGCGTGGTAAGCGCCTTGCTGGAAGGACGCGATGTACGTCACGCGCTGACGCGCGGCAACCGCATCGGCGCGCTGGCAATCCAGGTGATCGGCGACAGCGAAGGCCTGCCGACCCGCGCGGAACTCGACAAGCTGGAACAAGCACCCGCCACCACCACGGTCGCCTCATAACGCGCGCACGCCCACGGACGGAGACAGTCATGCAACAAGCCAGCGACAGCACGACGAACAAACCCACGCTCGCGGTGCGCCGCTGGTGGACGATCATGCCGATCGTATTCATCACCTACAGCCTTGCCTACCTCGACCGGGCGAACTTCGGTTTTGCATCGGCGGCGGGGATAAACCATGACCTCGGGATCAGCAAGGGGCTGGCATCGCTGATCGGCGCGTTGTTTTTCCTCGGCTATTTCTTCTTCCAGATTCCCGGCGCGATCTACGCCGAACGGCGCAGCGTCAAGAAGCTCGTGTTCGTGAGCCTGGTCCTGTGGGGCGGCTGCGCGGCGCTGACCGGTGTAGTCACGAACATTCCGTCGCTGATGGCGCTGCGCTTCGTGCTCGGCATCGTGGAAGCAGCCGTGATGCCGGCCATGCTGATCTTCATCTCGAACTGGTTCACGAAGTCCGAACGCTCGCGCGCCAACACGTTCCTGATTCTCGGCAATCCGGTGACGGTGCTGTGGATGTCCGTGGTCTCGGGTTATCTGATCAACTCCTTTGGCTGGCGCCATATGTTCATCGTGGAAGGCGCGCCGGCAATCATCTGGGCAGTGATCTGGTGGTTTATCGTGCAAGACAAACCGGCGCAGGTGAAGTGGCTTTCGGATCAGGAAAAGCGCGATCTCGACGAAACCCTGCGCGCGGAACAAGCCGCCATCAAACCGGTCAAGAACTATGGCGAGGCGTTCAAGTCTCCGGCCGTGATGAAACTTTCGGCGCAGTATTTCTGCTGGAGCATCGGCGTGTATGGCTTCGTGCTGTGGCTGCCGTCGATTCTCAAGAACGCGTCCTCGTTCGGCATGGTCGAGACCGGCTGGCTGTCCGCCGTGCCTTATCTCGCGGCGACGATTGCGATGATTGCGGCGTCGTGGGCATCGGACAAACTGGAGCGCCGCAAGCTTTTTGTATGGCCGTTCCTGCTGATCGGCGCGTTTGCTTTCGCGGGGTCGTACTTGCTGGGATCGACGAATTTCTGGGCGTCGTATGCGTTGCTCGTGGTTGCCGGCGCCGCCATGTACGCGCCTTATGGCCCGTTCTTCGCGATCGTGCCGGAACTCTTGCCGAAGAACGTCGCGGGCGGCGCCATGGCGCTGATCAACAGCATGGGCGCGCTCGGCTCGTTCGTGGGTTCCTACGTCGTCGGGTATCTGAACGGCGCGACGGGGTCGCCTGCGGCATCGTACGTGTTCATGAGTGCGGCGCTCGTCGCTGCCGTCATACTGACCCTGGCTGTAAAACCGCAACCCGTTGCGCCTGCCGCCAAATTCGCAGCGCACTAAATCTGACTTTCAGGACCCGTTCGATGAAAAAGAAAATCGTCGCGTACAAGCCGCTGCCCGCGGACGTGCTTGCCTACTTGCAGGAACACGCGGACGTTACCACCGTCGATCCGAAGCAGCACGACGCATTTGTCGCCGCATTGAAAGATGCCGATGGCGCCATTGGCGCCAGTACGCAGATCACGCCCGCAATGCTGGAAGGCGCAACGAAGCTCAAGGCGCTCGCAACGGTGTCCGTTGGTTTCGATGCTTTCGATATCGCCGACCTGAATCGCCGCGGCATCGTGCTGACGAACACGCCCGACGTGCTGACCGAATCGACCGCGGATACCGTCTTCGCGTTGATTCTGGCGAGCGCGCGCCGTGTCGTGGAACTGGCCGACTGGGTGAAAGAGGGCAAATGGACCAAGAGCATTGGCGAGGAACAATTCGGTGTCGATGTGCAAGGCAAGACGCTGGGAATCATCGGCCTGGGACGGATTGGCGGCGCCGTTGCAAGGCGTGCGTCGCTGGGCTTCCGGATGAACGTGCAGTACACGAATCGCAGCCGGAATGAACAAGCGGAACGCGATTACGGCGCGAAAAAAGTCGAGCTGGACGAGTTGCTCGCGACCTCCGATTTCGTGCTGCTGCAAGTGCCGCTGACCGCCGAGACGCGCAATCTAATCGGCGCGGCGCAACTGAAGAAGATGAAGCCGAGCGCGATCCTGATCAATGCATCGAGGGGACCGACCGTCGATGAAGACGCCCTGATCGAAGCGCTGCAAAACGGGACGATCCTCGCCGCGGGTCTCGATGTGTTCGTGAAAGAACCGCTTGCCGCGGACTCGCCGTTGCTCAAGCTGAAGAACGTGGTCGCACTGCCGCACATTGGTTCGGCCACACACGAAACCCGGCACGCGATGAACAAGAACGCCGCCGAGAACCTGATCGGCGCGCTCGACGGCACGTTGACCAACAACATGGTGAATCCGGAAGCACTGAAGCGCTGAGCGGCGTTGCCTTCAATCCGCCTTGGTAGATAAAGCGCGCTCTGGCGCGCTTTATTTTTACTGCACGAGACCATGCCAAAAGACAACTTTTCGACCGAACGCCGCGCGACCATCACGGATGTCGCCCGCGAAGCCGGCACCGGTAAGACCAGCATCTCGCGGTATCTGAATGGCGAGACGGGCGTGCTGTCCACGGACCTTCGCGAGCGCATCGAGGAGGCGATTGCCAAGCTCGATTATCGGCCGAACCAGATGGCGCGCGGGCTGAAACGCGGGCGCAACAGGCTGATCGGCATGTTGCTTGCCGACCTGACCAATCCGTATTCGGTGGAAGTGCTGCAGGGCGTCGAGGCGGCGTGCCACGCTTTCGGGTATATGCCGCTCATCTGCCACGCGGCCAACGAGGTGGATCTCGAACGGCGGTACTTGCAATTGCTGAGTACGTATCGCGTGGAAGGCGTGATCGTGAATGCGCTCGGCGTGAAGGAGGAGACGCTGGAAACGCTCGCAAGCGGCGGGGTGCCGGTAGTGCTGGTCGATCGTTCGATCGATGGCCTGGTGACCGACATGGTCGGCCTCGACAACACCGCGGCGGTCGCGGCAGCGATCCGCCATCTGGACGAGCAGGGCTTCGATGAACTCGTATTCGTGGTGCAGCCTTTCACGCATGTGAGTTCGCGCCGCGTGCGCGAGACGGCGTTTCGTGACACTATCGGCGCCCTTGGAGTGTCGGGCGCGACAGTCGTGCTCGACCTGGATGATGACAAACTGGCGGCCGAGGCGCTTGCCGGAATCGATACCCGTATCGGCGAGAACCGGCAACGCAACCGCCGCATTGCGTTGTTCGCGGCGAACGCGCCGGTTGCGTTGCGCGTCGCGCTGCATATGAAAGAGCGCCATGGCGCCGCGTGGCAGCGGCACGTGGCGCTGATGTGTATCGATGATTCCGAGTGGGCCGAACTAGCCGGAATGACGACTGTGCGCCAGCCGACCTATACCATAGGGGAGCGCGCCGTCGAATTCCTGCACGAGCGCATCGAGGGGGCGGTCATGGCGCCGCGCGAATGCCTGCTGCCGGGCGAACTGGTCGTGCGCACGTCAACGCTTGCGGGCAACATCTAGCATCTGGCCGAACATGGTTTTTGAGGATATTGATTCATGGTAAGTGTATTGACGCTGGTTTGCCTCACGCTTGCAACGCTGCTGATTGCGGCCTTGCCTTTCTGGCTCTACCGGAAAATGCGGCCGCAGTACGGGTTCGGGCGGCGCGATGTGATCGTCGGGATTGCGGTATTCGCGCTTTTTTCGATGGTCATCGAACGGGGCCTGCATGGCCTGATGCTGAGCAATGCGACGACCGTCGGCTTGTTGATGAACCCCGCGTTGTTCGTGATCTATGGCGCGCTGGCTACTGGTATCTGCGAAGAAGTGGGCCGCTTCGCCGGCATGAAATGGCTGATCCGGCGCGATCCTGCGTCGCTGCAAAAGCCGGGGACGGCGCTGGGTTACGGAATCGGGCATGGTGGCGCGGAAGCGTGGCTTGTCGGCGTGCTGGTTCAGCTTCAATGGCTTTTGTATGCCACGCTCGCCGATCGCAACATGCTCGATCAATATTTCACCAGTGTTCCCGCAGAATCGCTGCTGCGCTTGCATATGGTGCTGGGCAGCCTGACGCCTGAATCCGCGGGACTGTTCCTGGTCGAACGCGCTGCGGCGTTCGTGTTCCAGATTGGCTTTTCTGTTGTGATGTGGCACATGTTGCGCGAGCGTTTCCGCTTCACGCTGCCGTTCATGATCGTGGCGCATGCGCTGATTGCGTTGCCCATTGCGCTGTATCAGGCGCGCTTGATCCCGCTGCTCGCGGCCGACGCCGTGTATCTCGTGTTCGGCCTGATCGTGATGCGTGCGTTGCGCCGGTATTTTATCGGTGTGAGGGTTGCGTCCGACCGTGCGGCGCGAGCGAAGAACGGAGTCTGAGATGAGCGACGAATATCAGTTCGAATGTCCGAGCGCCGACATCGAAATCCTGGCGCGCGTGATCAGCGACCTGTTCCCGGAACAGACGCAATTCGTTGAACGCCCCGGCGACGATGGCCGGCTTTCGCTCGTCGTCCATTACATCGCGATGCGCTTCGGGACAACGGCGCGCCGCATTGCCATCGACATCCGCTTCGATCCCGCCGCGCTCGCGCGCTATCGGGCGATGCCGCCGCGCATGCACGCGCGCAGTTACGCGGTGCTGCGGGCGTATGTGGAAACGGAACTGGGCGCGCTTGAAGAGATGTACGCGAACGGGGAAACAGTGCCGCGTAACGTGGAGATCGACATGGGCGACGATTTCGCGTGACCCGGACGCTTGATTGCTTAAGCCGGCTTATAAACCTTCGCGAAACGCGCTGCTTTGACTACACCGTAGTCGCCCGGCGCGTACTGCATGACCCAGTCGCCTGCCACGCCGTGCAATACATCGCCGGCTTCCGATCTCGCGATTGAAAACGACTCGTGCATTTGTTTCGCAAGCACGACAACCGGAATGTTTCGATACACGCCCGCGTCGCCGTGCTCGACGCCATCGTGCGGAAGGTATTTCGCATTGAAACGATCTCGCGAAACCACCCAGCGTTCACCCGTCGCGCCGGTGATCAGCGCATCGCCGGGTTCATAGCGGTTCGGACCTTCCAGACTCATCAGCGAGCCCGGTTCATGCGCGAACTGGACATGGACGGCTTCGTCCTTCAATACGCGTTGGGTGGCGGAGTCGGCAGTCAGGTCAAGGTGGGTAATCGATGTCATGTACGGTGCCGGGAGAGGCGGAAGCTTTGGAGACCGGAATCGTAACGCCAAGCCTTGCAGTTCGCACACAACAAAAACAAAAAGCGCTTGCACCGGTAACCCGATACAAGCGCTTGTTTCTCCAACTTACGGCTTGGTTGAAGACGCTGCGTCCGGCGCGATGCTGTCCGGCGTAGCCTTGCTGCGCGGTGCGCGGCGGCCCTTGTGCTCGCCGCGTTGCGCCGTCTGATGGAAGCTGGCGTCGGCGAGCTTCTTCTGTTCCGGCGAAAGGCTCGAGTAAAGCGGCTCGAATGCATCGACGAGGCGCTTCGTGCCGTCGGCTTGCGCTTGCGTGATCTGCGCGTACTGCTTCATGTCGTCGACCGCCGTGGTGTTCGTCCCGAGCGCGATACGCTGGCGATACAACTCACCAATGGTGTGGCCGTTTTCACGCATGACATCGGCGAACTTGTTCCATTGATCTTCCTGTGCCGAAGTGATCTTGAGCTTGCTGTGCAGATCGGCAATGCGTTGCTCGACGCGTGCTTCGCGTGCCTGACCGCGCGCCGATTCAGGCGCCGACGCTCCCGCAGGCGAGGCGGCCGGCGCGGAAGACTGTGCAAATGCGGTCGAAAGAGCGAGCGAGGCGGCCAGTGCAACGAGTGTTTTTTTCATGGGTGACACCTTGGGTCCATTAAGAAGGGGCAAGCGATACACACAAATACCGCATGTGCTGCTTGGCAACGCGCTATTAATATCACGTTAGCGCGCGGCTCTGCTTTGGTTGCCACAACTGCTTACAACCGATACGACTGCGAAAAATTCGCGCGAGACCACGGAGTTTAACCAACCTGATGCATCGTGCGCAGGTTAAGCCTCATGCTTTAATACCTGGAAGCCCTAACGCGTTGTAATAACAAAAGGAAATTGTTCCATGCGACCGCCGCGTCTCGATCAACTTGACGATATCGACCGCAACCTCGTTGCTTCATTGCAGGTGAACGCACGCGAGAGCGTGTCGGAACTCGCGCGCCAGCTTGGCATCGCACGCACTACAGTGATTGCCAGGCTCGCGCGGCTCGAAAAGACCGGCGTGATTGCGGGTTATGGCGTGCGGCTCGGACAAGACGTGCTCGACGCGAGCATCCAGGCATACGTTGGCATCAAACTCGCGCCGAAGTACGGCCGCGACGTGCAAAAGCGCTTCGCCAGGATGCCCGAGATGCAACTGCTTTGCGCGGTCAGCGGCGAGTTTGACTACGTTGCGTGGCTGCGGGCCGATTCGCCTGACAGACTCAACGACCTGCTCGATGAAATCGGCGGTCTTGAGGGCGTCGAGCGCACCACCACGTCCATCATTCTTGCGCGCAAGGTGGACCGAGGTGGCATGAATTGAATGACACCTTGACGTTTTGTATCGAAAGATCGTCAAAATGTCGAAATTAGATGTCGAATCGCATCTTTTTGTGCCTTTTATCAATATTCATGCGCTCCTAAACTGGTGTCCAGGGATTTGCCCCCAGGACGCCCATCAAGGAGATGAACATGAAAATAGCCCTCATCGGCGCCGGCCTGATTGGCCAGAGCATCGCCCGGATGCTGCGTGAAACCGGCGACTATGAAGTCGTCGTTTTCGACCGAGACGCCCACGCGCTCAGCCTGCTCGAAGCGCAGGACATCCCGACCCGGCGCGTCAATTCCGCCGATGCCAATGCGTTGCGCCTCGCCCTGCAAGGTTTCGATGCGCTCATCAATGCCATGCCTTATTACCTTGCCGTAACTGTTGCCACGGCTGCGAAGGCGGCCGGGGTGCATTACTTCGACCTGACCGAAGACGTGCGCGCCACCCACGCAATCCGCGCAATCGCCGAGGATTCCACGCATGCATTCATGCCGCAATGCGGGCTGGCGCCGGGGTTTATCGGCATTGTCGCGAATGAACTGGCGCAGCGGTTCACCGAGTTGCGCGAGGTCAAGATGCGCGTCGGCGCATTGCCCGAATTCCCGACGAACGCATTGAAGTACAACCTGACGTGGAGTATCGACGGCCTGATCAACGAATATTGTCAGCCCTGCGAAGCCATTCGCGACGGCAGTACACAATGGGTGCAGCCACTGGAAGGCCTGGAGCATTTTTCTCTCGATGGCACCGAGTACGAGGCGTTCAACACCTCAGGCGGCCTTGGCACGTTGTGCGAGACGCTGGCGGGGAAAGTGGAATCGCTCGATTACAAGTCGGTGCGTTACCCGGGGCATCGTGAGCTGATGAAGTTCCTGCTCGATGACCTGCGGATGTCGAGCGATCGTGACGGATTGAAGGCGATGCTGCGGCGCGCAGTCCCCGCGACGGCGCAGGACGTCGTGCTGGTTTTTGTCACGGCCACCGGCATGCGCGACGGACGTCTGGTGCAGGACGTTTTCACGCGGAAGATTTTCGCGAAGAAGGTCTGCGGTGTATCGATGAGCGCGATCCAGATCACGACCGCTGGAGCCGTTTGCGCAGAACTCGATTTGTTCCGTGACGGCGTCTTGCCGGAAAGCGGTTTTATCCGGCAGGAACAGGTTCCTCTGCAGGCGTTTCTCGATAACCGTTTCGGACGGCTGTATGAAGGGGCGCGGGAAATAGCCGGCGTGCGGGAGCTTGTCGAAGCTTGAGGAGAGCCGGGGGCGGCTGGACACGCCGCCCTTGACTTCAACCCTTATAGCGGTTCATCAACGGCGTAGACGTAATGCCATGCATGATGACCGACGCCGCGATCACCGCAAGTACCAGCGGTACCAGCGGTTGTGCGGCGCTTCGTGGCGCATGTTCCAGCGCGTACAGCAAATAATAAAACGAGCCCACGCCGCGAATGCCGAACCAGCTCGTGAGCAGCCTCTGTGATCGTGTTGCCGAAGAGCCGATCAGTGACGCTTGCACCGAAATCGGCCGCGCCACGAAGAACAGCAGCGCGACAATGGCTGCGCCGCGCCACGTGAAGAGGTGATCCCAGACATTGGCGAGCACGCTTCCGACCATCAGCATGACCGCGACTTCGGCGATGCGCTCGAGTTCTATCGTGAAGCCGAGCACCCGCTCCGCGACGAACGCATGCGCGCGGTCGGGATCGGACGCCGTTGCGCCCACGTCCTGCGCATCGATCTTGCCGACGGCTTCGTGGACGGATTTATCGCCGCTTGCTTTTTGTTCGACACGGCGCATCGCGAGGCCGGCGGCGAAGACGGCGAGAAATGCGTAGGTATGCATCAGTTCAGCGATGCCGTACGAAAGCGCGATCAGGCCGAGCGCGTAAAAGCCCTCAGGCCCGAGCGCGAGGCTGTGGCGTGTCCGCAGGTACGCAATCAGCCGCACGGCAAGGTCACCTAGAAGCCAGCCGACGGCCAGCGCCCCCGCGACACCCCACATTGCATCAGCGGCGAAATGCCAGCTCAACGCCTGTTGCGGCGATGCCTCGTAGTTGCACACCGCAATACCCAGCAGCGCAAACGGCAGCGCGATGCCATCGTTCAGGCCGCCTTCGCCGGTGAGCGAAAAGCGCAGAAGGTCGACATCGCCCGGGACCTGGACTTGCACGTCGTGGGCGAGTACGGGGTCGGTGGGCGCGAGCATCGCGGCGATCAGCAATGCGGGTCCCCAGCTCATATGCAGCAGGTAGACGCAGGCGAGCGTCATGATGGCGACGGTCGCGACCATCGCGACCAGGCCCAGACGCAGGGGCAATAGCCAGATTCGGTCGGTCGGCGGCACACGCAGGCGCAGGCCGATCGCAAATAGCGACACGAGCATGGCGACTTCGGTGATCCGGCGCAGCAGGGTTGCGTCGCCGAGCAGGTCGATCTTGAGCAGGCCGACGCCAAACGGGCCAAGGCCGAAGCCGATGGCGAGATAAACCATTGCACTGCTGATGGGGAGTTCTTTGAACGTCGAGCTGGCAAGCCCCATGAAGATGAGCACACCGCCAACGACGAGAAACCATATCGTTTCGGTCATGAGAGCCTGAGGTGGATGCGACTTACGCCATTTAGGAGCAAGGGGCGTGCCACAAAACCATACTAGGCGAATAATGCCGTCAGGCGTGTTTCGTCTTTCTTGCATGAGATTATGAAATCGTCACAGTTCGGGTGGCGGCCTGCGTAAGATCACGCGAACGTCGGGACATGCCAGCGTTCCCGAACCACGAACCATCGAATCACCGAATCCCTGTGAAACGCAAAATGCCTGCGCTCAATGCGCTAAAAGCCTTCGAAGCAGCCGGCACGACCGGCAGCTTCACCCGCGCCGCCACGCTGCTCAACGTTACGCAGAGCGCCGTGAGCCGGCAGGTCCGGCAACTGGAGGAGCAGGTCGGCGAGACGCTTTTTTCGCGCCGTCATCAGCATCTGGTGCTGACGCCGAGCGGCCGTGTGCTTCTGCGCGCGTTGCAGCAGTCGTTCGACAAGATCGAGCTGACAGTGCGCGCGATCAGCCAGAAAAACGATGTCAACCGGCTTCGCATCAACGTTCCGCCTACCTTTGCGGCCCGCTGGCTCGTACCGCGGCTCGGACGGCTGCGTGAGGCTTTCCCGGAACTGGACCTGAGCATTACGACGCGCGTGGATGACGGCATCGCGGATTCGAACCGGCTGGATTGCGCGGTTCGTTTTGGCGATGGCGAATGGAACAACCTCGAAAGCACCTTGCTGATGCACGAACGGCATATTGCGGTGGCGTCGCCGGCTTTGCTCGATCGTGAGAGTGAGGGCACGCCGGTCGATTTGAACCGCTTCACGCTGTTGCATGTGCTGTCTGGCGAAGACCAGCGCTATCTCACATGGCAGCATTGGCTGGATGCGGCGCGTATCGAAGGCGTGGATACGGACGGCGGCCATGAGTTCGATGTGCTCGACTTGTCGATACAAGCGGCAGTTGACGGCATGGGAATCACCATCGCCGATCGTCATATGATCGCGGCCGAACTGGCCTCGGGACAGTTGCGGCAAGTGCTCGATGTGGAGATCGAAGGGCGCCAGTCATACTGGTTCGTGCTGCGTCCCGAGCAGCGTGCAAGCGGGACGCAGCGCCTGTTCCAGCAGTGGCTTCAGGCCGAAGCGGCGGCGAGTGCTTCGCGCTGAACGAAGCTTGGCGCGGTGGCGTCGTCGAGGATCATTTGCGCGGCTTTTTCCGCGACCATCATGACCGGCGCATTGATGTTGCCCGACGTGACGTTCGGAAAGATCGATGCGTCCACGATCCGCAACGCCTCCATGCCGTGCACACGCAAGCGGTTGTCGACCACGGCGGTCCGCGCGTCCGGGCCCATCGCGCATGAACCGCACAGGTGGTAGATCGAACCGCTGTTCTCGCGGAAATATTCGAGCATGGCGGCGTCGTCGCCTTCGGGCACAGCCGATTGCCCCGGCAGCGTTTCTTCGACCGTTACCGTGCGCAATGCAGGCGCCTGCATGATGGAGCGGATCAGGCGGCTGCCCTGAATCACTTCATCGATATCCTTTTGCGTCGTCAGATAGTTCGCGCGGATCAGGGCGGCATCGGCGGGATTCGCCGATGCTATTTCGATTGACCCACGGCTCGTCGGACGGCACGGATTGAACGCGAGCAGGAAACCGGGATACGGCTCGGGCGTGAGTTGCGAGCGGCTCGACTTCGGAATCCGGTACGACAGCGGATTGAAGTAAAGCTGCATGTTTGCGTGCTCGCTATCTGGATCCGTGCTGAAAAAACCGCCGGCCTGGTTCACGCTCATCGCAAGCGGTCCCTTGCGCGTCAGCAGATATTGCAGGCCGAGTTTCAGCTTGCCCAGAAGCGAGCCGAATTCGCCGTTGAGCGTCGGCATGTTCGCGCGATAGTAGTAACTCGCACACAGATGATCCTGGAGGTTCTGGCCGACGGCAGGCAGCGCATGCACGACAGGAATCCCGTGGCGCGCGAGCAGCGCGGCCGGACCCACGCCCGAAAGTTGCAGCAGCTTTGGGGTATCGACGGCGCCCGCGCACAGCAGCACTTCGCGTTTTGCATTGAAGATGCGCGTGACGCCGTTCTGCGAAACTTCGACGCCGGTGGCGCGCCGTCCATTGAATAAGACGCGTGTCGTCAGCGCATGATGTTCAATGCTCACGTTCGCGCGTTTCAATGCCGGCTCCAGATAACCCACATTGCTCGATGCACGCTGGCCGTTATGCGTGTTCACGTCGTACACGCCGACACCTTCTATGTGCGCGCCGTTGAAGTCATCGTTGCGCGCAAACTTCAGTTCGTCGCAGGCATCGAGGAAATGACGCGTGACGGGATGAATGCCATCTTTCATCGATGTCACGTGAATCGGGCCGTTCGAGCCGTGCATGGCGGTGTCGCCCGCGGCGTGCGTCTCGAGCTTGCGGAAGTACGGAAGCACGTCCTTGTACGACCAGCCAGCGTTCCCGGCGGCCGCCCAGTCGTCGAAGTCGCGTGGTGCGCCGCGCACGAAGATCATGGCGTTGATGGAGCCGGAGCCGCCCTGGACCTTGCCTCGCGGCGCATAGATCTTGCGGCCGGCGAGTTCTGCTTCCGGCTCGGAGTAGTACATCCAGTTGCAGTCCGGATCGTAGTACGTCTTTGCAAAACCCACGGGTATCTTGAACCAGAACGAATCGGCCTTGCCGCCGGCTTCGAGCACCAGCACGGTGTGTCGTCCCGATGCCGACAGCCGTTCAGCCAGGATGCAGCCCGCCGATCCGGCGCCCACAATGATGTAGTCGTAAGTCATATCTGATCGCTCGCCTCAGCCTCTGGCCGGAGAAGAATCCCGTACATCGGCGGGTTTCGACGCCATCTGCAAATGCAGACGTTCGCCGGTGTAAGGGGAATGCGCGCGCACGACATCCATGTCCAGTTCCACGCCGAGTCCCGGCGCTTTCGACGGGATGATGTAACCGTCTTCCCACTGAATCGGCGTCTTCAAGATCTGCGCATGAAACCCGTCCCACGTGCCGATACTTTCCTGGATCAGGAAGTTCGGCGTGCACGCGGCCAACTGGATGCTCGCGGCAGCGCCAATGGGCCCGTTGTAGAGATGCGGTGCGATCTGCGCGTAGTAGACCTCGGCGAGCGTCGCGATCTTCTTGGCTTCGAGCAGACCGCCGCAGCGCGCAACGTTCAGTTGAAGAATCGATGCCGCGCCCGCTTGCAGCAGCTTGAAGAATTCATATTTGGTGGTGAGCCGTTCGCCGGCTGCAATTGGAATGCTCGTATGCCGCGAAACTTGCGCCATCGCGTCTTCCTGGCCGGGCGGAACGGGTTCTTCGAACCACAACGGGTCGTACTTTTCGAGCCGCTGGGCGAGACGAATTGCCGACGATGGAACCATCTGCCCGTGCGTGCCGAACAGCAGGTCGCAGCGATTGCCGACGGCTTCGCGGATGCGCTTGCAGAAGGTCTCGCAGCGTTCCAGTACGTCGAGCGATATCTGGTGGCCCGAATAGGCCGTGTAGGGACCGGCGGGATCGAACTTGACGGCGGTAAAGCCGAGGTCCGCGTTCTTCACTGCGCAGTCGGCGGCCAGGTCGACGTCGTCGTAATCGTATTCGCCGGCGGCGTTTTTCGGGTACAGGTAGGTGTACGAGCGCAGCCGTTCGTTCACGAGCCCGCCCATCAACTCGTAGACCGGCTTGTCCGCCGCCTTGCCGATGATGTCCCAGCATGCCATCTCGAGGCCGCTGACGACGCCCATCATCGTGAGGTCGGGGCGTTGCGTGAAGCCACTCGAATAGGCTTCGCGGAAGAAGCGCTCGACGTGATGCGGATCGTGGTCCTGCAGATAGCGGCCGAAGACGTCGTCGATGATGTGCGCCATCGCTTTCGGATGGAACGTCGCCGAATAGATCTCACCCACGCCTTCAATGCCGCAAGCCGTCTTGAGCTTCAACAAGATCCAGTACATGCCGCCGAGATGCGGCGGCGGCACGGCTACGAAATGCGTTTCGAGGGAGACGATTTTCATCGGATGGCGTCCTTTGTGACGGTCTTGCGCATGCGCGTCAGGGCGAGGGCGGCCACACCGCCAACCACGCTGATTGCAGCGATATAGGAGAAATAGATCTGATAGCCGGGAAGGCCTGGGAAATGCTCGGTGGTCCAGCCGTTCACGAGCGGCAGGAAGACATCGGGCGAATAACCGATCAACGAAACCAGGCCGATCGCCAGGCCCGTGATGCGCAATGGGATGCCGCAATCGTCGAGTAGCGACCAGTAGAGGCCGCGAATCGCGTAGGTCAGAATGCCGATGACCAGCACGACAACTGCGATCACCGCGACGCCCACGTGCGGTGCTATATGCAGCGTCGGCAGCACGGCCAGCGCCACGAGCCCGATCGCGGCGAGAAAGAGCGCGGTGGTCAGTACGCCGAGCGTGGAGAAACGATCGCCGAGATAGCCGCCGCCGATACCGCCAACCGGCCGCATCCAGAGTTTCAGCGTGGTGAGCGTGCCCGCCATCACGACGGTCATCTTCAGGTCGCCCACTTGCAGGTACGCAGAGAAGCTATAGGTCGCCCAGAAAATCTGGTATCCGCAGAACACGATGGCCGCCATCAGCCAGAGTTGCGGAATGCGCATCAGCGTGACGAGATCGCGCCACAGGTTGTGTTTCTGCGTGCGGTTGTCGGCGGCTTGCTGAAGCTCCTGCGGTGTCGCGGGCGGTTCCTTCACCAGCGCCATGAGCAACCCAAGTCCAATACAAAACGTCGAATACAAATAGACCACGTAGCGGAAACCGACGTTCGTCGGCAAGCCGTGTTTTTCGGTGGCGGTGGCGAAGATCACGAGCGCGATGGTCGCAAGCAGCGCTTCAATCAGGCCGCGGCCGCCATCGAGCAAGCCGAAGAAACGGCCTTGTTCGTCGTGCGCGGCGATGGTCTTGACGCGTTTCAGAATCGATGCCCAGAAGGTCAGGCCGGTGGTCAAGCCCCAGCAGCAAAATACGACCAGCAGGATCCCGAAGCTCGGCGCGGTCGAATAAACGAGCCCGAGCGCGCCGGTTGCGATCAATGAAAAACAGATCAGGAAACGCGGAGCGATGCGGTCGGCAAGCCAGCCGCTCGGCAGATAACTCAGCAGGAAAACGGTGCCGAGGATGGAATACAGATACCCGAGCTGGCTATTGTCGATGTGAAAAAACTCGAGCATCGGCGTCTGGTACACCTGACGCAGATAGAGCAACGGGTAGATCGCGCCAGCGGCGACGACCAGCAACATAAGCTGGATGTAACGCTGCGACCGGCTTGTCTCGATGACTGCCGGCGTGACGCCGGTCAAGGTTTTATCCACGATACGTCTCCTTCAGCACGCTTTGAGGCGCGCTGTTTTTTTATCGATTCATGCAGGTTGAGGAAAAATCAGTACTTCATGACCACGAGGCGGGTCTGCGTGAATTCGAGCATGCCGTGCTTGCCGTCATCGCCGCCGAGTCCCGAGCGTTTCCAGCCAGCGTGAAAACCTTGATACGGATCGGCGGGCGTGCGGTTCACGTACAGCTCGCCGGCTTCGATCTCATTGGCCACGCGCATGGCGGTGCGATAGTTCTCCGTATAAAGCACCGACGACAACCCGTACTGATGGTCGTTCGCCATCGCGAGGACTTCGTCGAGCGTGCCGTACGAGATCACCGGCAGCACCGGGCCGAAGATTTCTTCGCGCACGATTTCCATGTCGTGGCGGCAATCGAGCAGCAGCGTAGGCGGGTAGAAATAGCCGGCGGTGTCGGGCAGCGTGCCGCCGGTCGCGACCGTAGCGCCTTCGGCCACGGCGCGCTGGACCATCGCGTGAATGTCTTGCTGGGCGGAGCGGCTCACCAGCGGTCCCATCTTCGATGCGTCCATCGACCGGTCGCCGAAACTCACGGCGCTCATCTTCGCGCGCAGCAATTCGACGAAGCGCTCGTGCACGCTTGCGTGGACATACACGCGTTCCATGGCGGTACACAACTGGCCGCAATGCGTGGTCTTCGATCCGACGATCGCGCTCGCTGCCGCTTCGAGGTCGGCATCCGGTTCGATGATCGCGGGCGCCTTCCCGCCGAGTTCCAGCGAAGGTTTCGCGATGTTCGCCTTGCAGTAGTCCAGCACGATGCGCCCGGCGTTCACGCTGCCGGTGAGCGTGATCATGCCGACGGCCGGATGCGTGCAGACCGTGGCCGCCGTAGTGTGGTCCATTGCAAGCACGTTGAAGATGCCGGCCGGCAGTCCCGCCTGACGCGCGGCTTCGGCGATTTCGAAAGCGGACGTGGGCGTGTTGTTGCTCGGCCGTACCACGACCGTATTGCCCGTGATCAACGCCGGAGCGACTTTGCGCAAGAGCGTGTAGACCGGGTAGTTGAACGGGATCAGGCAGGCGACCACACCAATCGGCTCGCGATGCAGCACGAGGTTTTCGTTGGGCGTGTCGCTGGGGATGACTTCGCCTTCGATCCGGCGTGCCCATTCGGCGTGATAGCGGGTGATATCGGCGGCGTAGCGGGCTTCGTTTTCCGAATCCGCCACACTTTTGCCCGATTCCAGCGCGAGCGCCGCGCCAATTTGCGGCGCGCGCTGAACGATGGCATCGGCGAAACGGCGCAAATGCTCCCCGCGCTCGATGGAACTCAGCTTGCGCCACGTTTTCTGCGCCCGCGATGCGGCTTCTATGGCGGCGAGCGCGTCGTCCCGGGACGCGAGCGTGACGCGGGCGATGATCTCAGCGGTGGCGGGGTTGTCGACATCGGCAAACCGATCGGACGATGAGTCGATCAGGCGGCCGTCGATGAAATTACGGTAGGTGCGCATCGTGATAGCCCGGAAAGAAGCGCCGCAGCGGGTCCGCGACGTGAATGGCGCTAGTTTTAGCGGGCGCGACACTGGGCCACAAGCGATTAAATCTCGACCTGTCCATGCGTAAAACGCACACACGGCGGGGAGGTTTCCTGCTGCACCGGTTTCCCCGGCGAGCTACCATGCAAAGTCCGCAAACACCGCCGAGGAGACGTGAACATGTCGCAACAATTTGACGCCATCGTGATCGGCACCGGACAAGGCGGCGCTCCGCTGGCCGTGAAGCTTGCAGAAAGCGGCAAGCGTACGGCGATCATCGAACGGTCGTTGTTCGGCGGGACGTGCGTGAATGTAGGGTGCACGCCGACCAAGACATATGTGGCGAGCGCGCGGGCGGCGCACGTCGCGCGCCATGCCGGGGATTACGGTGTGATCCTCGATGGCGGCGTTCGGGTGGATCTGGCGCGCGTCAAGGCGCGCAAGGACGAGGTCATCGGCGAATCGCGCGAAGGCGTGGAGAAGTGGTTGCGGGGGACATCAGGCGTGACGGTGTTCAACGGTCACGGGCGCTTTAGCGGGCCGCATTCCATCAGCGTGCAGGGCAACGACGGTCAGCAGCACGAACTCACGGCGGATTCGATTTTCATCAATACCGGCACGCGTGCGACCGTTCCGGAAATCGAAGGACTCGCGGGGATTTCATATCTGACCAATTCCACGATCCTGGAACTGACCGCGTTGCCTGAACATCTGGCGATCGTGGGCGGGAGTTACATCGCGCTGGAATTCGCGCAGATGTTCGCGCGCTTCGGCAGCCGCGTGACGGTGCTTGTCAGGGGCGAGCGCGTGCTCGCACGCGAGGACAAGGATTTCGCGGAACAGGTTCAGAAGGTTCTGGCGCGCGATGGCGTCGAGTTCCGCTTCAACACCCAGACGTCGAAGGTCGAGGCGGCGGGCGAGGGCGTGCGGATCTTCCTCACCGACGGGAAGAGCATCGATGCGTCGCATCTATTGTTCGCCACGGGCCGCACGCCGAACACCGACGACCTCGGGCTCGAGCATGCGGGCATCGTGCCGGACAAGCATGGCCTGATCAGTGTCGATGGTCAGCTTCGCACCAAAGCGGAGGGCGTCTGGGCGCTCGGCGATGTCAACGGGCGCGGCGCGTTCACGCATACGTCGTACAACGACTACGAGATCATTGCGTCGAACGTGGTCGATGGCGAATCGCGCAGCGTCGATTCCCGCATCATGTGCTACGCGGTTTTTGTGGATCCGCCGTTTGCGCGAGTGGGCATGAGCGAAGCCGATGTCCGCAAGGACGGACGCGCCGCGCTGATCGCCACCATGCCGATGTCGCGCGTTGGGCGAGCCCGCGAGCGTGGCGAGACAGATGGCTTCATGAAGGTGCTGGTGGACGCGCAGACGAAGAAGATTCTCGGTGCGGCAATTCTGGGCATCGAGGGTGACGAAGCGATCCATACGTTCATCGACATCATGAATGCGGACGCGCCGTACACCACGCTGCAACGCGCGATGCATATTCATCCGACGGTGAGCGAGCTGATTCCCACGCTGATGGGGATGTTGAAACCGCTGGAGTGATCAACTCCGGCGCCGCTTGATCCGCTCGGCGATCGCCGGGCTTTGAAGCGAGGCTTCGTAGGCGATTCTATTTGTCAAAGCGGAGGGATCGCCTGCCGCGATGGCATTCAACTGGCGCTTCATCGAGCGCACCACGTTGGGTTCGCAGGCGCGCAATGCATCGATGTATTCCGCCGTGCGCGTGGTCAACTGGTCGGCCGCGACAAGATCAGTCAGGAAGCCGATACGCAGCATTTCCGGCGCATCGATTGCAATGCCGGTCAGAAACAGCCGCTTCGCCTGCGTAGTCCCGAGTTCGCGGACATACCGGCGCATGCCATCCGGGTAGTAATGCAAGCCGATACGCGCCGCCGGCATGAACATCCGCGATCCTTCAACGCCAATGCGTGTATCGCAGCACAACGCTAGATCCGTCGCGCCGCCATACACACTTCCGTTCAGCGCGCAGATTGTAGGCAGGGGACACGCTTCGAGTTCGTTGAGCAGGCTTTCGAACGAATCGTCGATGTTCCCTGCCGCGAGCGCCGACAGCGTGTAGCCGGAGCTGAAGGTTGCCGGTCCTGTGCCGGTCACCACCAGCGCGATTGAAGCCGCATCGCTCGAAGCATTGGCAATCGCTTCTCTCAAGCCCGCAATATCCGCGGGATCGATCCGGTTGTGCTGCGCTTCGCGCGTCAGCCGCACCGTGACCACGCCCTCATGCCGCGACCATGAAAAACCATCGGCTACGCTCGTTTCGGTCATGCTCGTTCACCCCGCAGGCGTGGCTTCCTTGTCCTTGCCGTTCTTTGCAGCTTCGTCGTTGGCGGCGGCATCGCGCGTTTCCGGCATTGCCAGCCAAACCAGCGCAACCGCGAGCGCGCCCGCCGCAGCAAGCCCGAAAAAGCTCGTGTTCACGCCAAACTTGTCCGCGACAAACCCCGCGATCGCCGTGCTCAGCGTGGCGCCAATTCCCGCCGCCAGCCCGAAGAAGCCGATACACAGGTTATACCGGCCCTTGCCGCCGGCAACGTCGGCTGCGATCAGCGGCAGCATCACGCCGAACACCGCTGCGCTGATACCGTCGAGCATCTGCACCGGCACGAGCAGATACGGGCTGCTCGCGCTGCTGGCCGCGGCGAACAACAGCGCACGCAACGGTAACGCCGAAAAACCAAGGATCAGCACGGGCCGCCGTCCCCACGTCTGCGCCTGCCGCCCGACCCACGGCGACAACCCCGCCACGATGAATTGCGGCACGATGATGCACGCCGCAATCACCAGTTGAACGTTGTCGCCCATGTGCGCGGTCACTTCGCCGGCGGCAAGATTCAGCATCGCCGCATTCGACAAGTGGAACAGCACCACGCACGCCGCGAACGTCAGCAATCGCGGATCGCGCACCAAGTCGCGCAGGCTTTCGGGGCGTTCGCCGCTAGCTGAACTGAGTGCATCGGCGATATTCGATCCTGCCTTCGCCGCCGCTTTTTTCATGCGTGGTACGACCGGCGGCATCTCGTGATGGATCATGTTCAGCGCGACCAGCGCCGGCAATGCGAGCGCAGCCGTCAGGAAGAATACCGAGCGCAGCGACAGGTACTCCCCGAACACGCCCATCAACGCCGCGGTCAGCGCGCTGCCGATGGACGCCCATCGCGCATTGCGCCCGAGCCGCGTGCCTAGATCGGCGCGGGAGACGAGGGCGAGCGAGATCGCGGCCATCGCGGGAACGAGCATGCAGCTCGCGAACCCGTGCAGCACTTCGGCCGCGAAGACGGAGACGAATGTGGGACTCGCGCCGAGCAGCAGCGCACTGATGATGATCGCGATGATCGCAGCGGCAGCCGCGCCTTTCTTGTTGCGCAAGGCATCGACGAGCGCGCCGGCCGGTAACTGGCTTGCCATCGCGCTGATCGTGCCGACGCTCAGCATCAGCCCGATCTCGCCTTGCGTCCACTTGTTCGCGGCGAGATAGGAAGCGATGAACGGCCCAAAGCCGGTCTGCACATTCGCGACGAAAAAGTTCAGCCAGTCAAGCGCGCGCAGACTTCGTGCAGTAACCATATTTCAGATCGTCCTCATTGTTTCGAGGGCCGAGCGGCGGATGCAGCCGCGACCGGTCCAGAGGACGTTGAAGCGGGTACCGCAACCGCCGCCGATGCCGATGAGGGCTCCGACGCCGCCGCCGGTTCGGCCGGCGGCACGACGGGAGAGATGATCTTGATCGGCTGGTCAGGCGAATAGGTCGGTGCGGCCTTGATCTGTGTATCGGTGAAATCCAGTTGCAATTGCAGCACCTTGTTGCGCGATACCACGTGCAGGTCCGGCCAGTTGGCCGCGACTTGCCGTTTGTCGCCGGCGAGGGAATCGGAAAGGTCGATGACGAGCGCCTGCGGTTGCGCCTGCGAATCGATCAATACGTCGACCACCCGGCCCATGCGCGCGCCGCTCTTTTGCGTGACGTTGGAATCGACGAGTTGGGCAAGGGTCGGCGGGACATCGGCGACAGAACCCGGTTTCGCCGGCGCTTCCGCCTTCGATTTACCTGTCGCCGGTTGCGGCATGACAAAGGTCACGGGCGCTTTCTTGTCCGCCGGGTTGAAGCGGAACGCGCTCCACGGGAACGTGACCTTGCGGTCGCCCACGCCGAGGAAACCCGACAGGTTGACGATCATGAGCTTCGGCTTGGCGGCGGCATCCACGTACATGTCGACCGCGCGGCCGACGATCTTGCCGTCGCGCTGGATCTCGCTGTCGAGGAGACCGTGGATCTGCTCGCGCTGCATGATGCGCGTGGTCAGCAGCGGCGGCGGAGGCGCCGGCACTTTCTCTTCAACGGGCGGAGGCGGCGGAGGCGGCGCTTTCTTCGGCACGACAACGCGGCGCTTGGGCTTCGGACGCGGCGCCCTTTGCTCGGTCGGCGGTTGCGTGGCGACCGGTGTGGAGGCAGGCTCTTCTTCCGGCTCGACGGCTTCGGGCTCGCTCGCCGGCTGCGGCGTCGACAAATCGATGATCGGCGCCGCCGGCTGTGTCGGGAACAGGCTGCACCCGGACATGACCGAGACAAGCGCCAGCCCGATAAGGATGGCAAGCATCCTGGCCATCGTGCGCCAGTGCCAGTCGTACGCTCGAAGCGGGAAGCCACCCCGCGGGAAGCCGCCACTCATCACAAGAGCTCCATGTTGCCGGATCGCCTTCAAAAGGGTCGTGCGCCGCCAATCAGAATGATCGATGGCGCGGGTTTATCGGTAAAACGCTGGTTCGGAAAAGTCAGACGCCCGGCGGCCGCGACTTCGCTTCGGTTGCCTGGGCGAGACGCGCGACGGTGTCGGGGGCGCCCATTTTCGCGGCAGCGTCGCGTGCGGTAAAGCCGTTTGCGTCTTTTGCGTCCGGATTTGCGCCGTGCGCGATCAGGAACTCGACCATTTCCACACGATTGAACATGGCCGCGATCATCAGCGCCGTGCGGCCATCGGGCGATGCGCCCTCGACGTCCGCACCATGCTCCAGCAATGCTTCGATGACCGGCTTGTAGCCCTTGAACGCCGCGCCCGCAATCGGTGTCTGGCCGTTGTCGTTGCGCAGGTTCGGATCGGCTTTGTGTTGCAGCAGCACGCGCACGGCGTCGGCATGGCCGTGATAGCTCGCGAGCATCACGAGGGTGTCGCCCTTGTCGTTGCGCATGTTCGGCGGCAGGCCTTTGTGCAGCAGCGCGTCGAGCATGGGGGCGTCGCCGCGGCGGGCGGTATCGAAGACTTCAGCCGCGAAGTTGATGAGTTCTTCGCTCATCGTTTCTTGATTCGGCTTCTGCTCGCCGGAAGGGGTATCGGTTGGCATGAAAGGCTCCATGGAGTGGGATGGACCAGGCGGCCGGGCACGATGCACTGGCCCGTGGCGGGTCGTTCCTCAGGGTTTCGGGTGCTGGTATTCGGTGCTGCATTCGGTCCTGCGCCTCAAGTGCGTCAGGATACACAGATTTGATCGAGGGCCGCACGAGGTAGCAGGATTCGGGCCTCGTGAGAGCGCGTGAGCCGAGGCGTATGGTTCTGAGTTGCTGCGGATCTTTTCTTGACCCGCGCAAACCGCGCGCTTACGCTCGCCACCAATTCCTCTGGAGACGCATCTTTGAACGCCAGTCATTCCGACAATCCCGACCCCCTGCGCCGTATTGCACCAGCAGCCACGCGCAACCGCGACGTGATCCGCGATGTCCTCGTGCGCGTATTGCCGAAGAGCGGGATCGTTCTCGAAATCGCGAGCGGCACCGGACAGCACGCGGTCCACATCGCCGCCGCACTGCCGGAGATCACCTGGCAGCCGAGCGACCCGGACGAAGCCTCGCGCGCCTCCATTAGCGCATGGCGCGCCCACGCCGCGCTCGCCAACCTGAACGCGCCCGTCGCACTGGACGTATGCAGCGCGCCGTGGCCCGTGCCGGATTCGCTCGCGGCGATCGTCTGCATCAACATGATTCATATCGCGCCGTGGGCGGCGGCCGAAGCGTTGTTCCGTGGCTCGGCCGAACGTCTGACGAACGACGGCGTGCTGTTCCTCTATGGACCCTACAAACGCGACGGCGCGCACACGGCGGTATCGAACGAAGCTTTCGATGCCCAGCTTCGCGCCACCAACCCGGATTGGGGCGTGCGCAACATGGAGGACGTGTCGGAACTGGGCCGCCGCGCGGGATTGGTGATGGAAGAAGCCGTGCCCATGCCCGCCAACAATTTCAGCCTGGTGTTCAGGCGGGCGCGAATCTAGGTGGAACCATCGGGGAAAATCCGCAAAATTTTCTGCTCCGATGCCCGCCCCGCACGCCTTCGCCGAACTTTCAAGGGAGGGCGTTTGCGCCTCAAAGGGCCGCTCACGTGTAGACTGCGTTAGACCCGTTGGTTGCATCGACTCCCCAACACATTTTTTCGCCAATTTCGGCCACTATCGGGCCGATTTTTCGCCGATACCCTCAAGCGGAGGCATCGTACATGCATGTAGCGCTGCAGCAGGAAGCCGTCACGAGCGGCACGCCCGCCGAACAACCTCAAAAAACGCCGCGTGATCTGCGCCGTGTCGACATTCACCCCGATCACTGGTATCCCGTCGCGTGGTCGCGCGAAGTCAAGCGCGGCAAGGCGCATGGCGTCAAGTTCGCCGGCGACCCCGTCGTGCTGGTGCGCACCGAGAGCGACAAGGTGTTCGCGCTGGAAGACCGCTGCGCGCATCGGCAAGTGCCGTTGCATGCGGGCGTGGTCGACGGCGAGTCCATCCGCTGCTGTTACCACGGCTGGACTTACGACTGCTCGGGCAAGTGTATCGACGTGCCCTATCTCGGGCGCGAGCGTCTGCCCAACGGCGTGCGCTCGTACCCGTGCCGCGAAGAAGCCGGGCTGATCTTCATCTTCCCGGGCGATCCGCTGCTCGCTGAGAGCGTGCCGTTTCCGGCACTCGGTTCCGCCGGCGACAAAGCCTATAAAACCCGCCGCTTCGGCCGCGCGGTGAAGTGCCATTACACCTTCATGCACGAGAACCTGATGGACATGAACCATCAGTTCCTGCATCGCAAGCAAATGGGCCAGATGAAGGCGCGTTCAGTCGGACGCAGTCGTGGCGAAGACTGGGTGGAGGTGAATTACACGTTCGCGCGCGAAGAGGGCAAGCAGCCGATAGGCGAAGCGCTCGTCTTCAGCCAGAAACGCGGCACGAAGCCCGACGACAATAACAAGGACGTAATGACGATTCGTACGGAATATCCGTACCAGACGCTCAGGATCCGCACCAAGGACCAGACCATGGTGATGGATCTGTGGATTGCCTATGTGCCGCTCGACGCCGAGCAGCGCACGAACCGCACGTTCGGTTTGCTGTCGATCCGCCGCCCGAAGATTCCGGGCATTCTCGATGCCGCCTGGCCGCTGCTGGTGTGGTTCACCGAGCGTATCTTCAAGGAAGACCGGTGGATCGTCGAGCGCGAACAGGAAGCGCATGACCGGCAAGGCGGCGATCATAATCACGAGGTGTTTCCGGTCATCCTCGAATTGCGGTCGCTGCTGACCGAATGCGGCGCGCCGGTTCGCGAGCCTGCGTTGGAACGTCGCGTGCACATCATTCAGCCCGTTACAGATTGAGATTGGCTGATATCGTAGAGAGCGGCTGGAAGTAACGTGCCGGTAGTCAAGTAATAACCAAAGAGGTCGATCATCATGGAACCCAACCCGGCAGAAGATCGCGGCACGCCGTCAGTCAACGTCAATGAACGGCCCGAGCAGGATCACTTCGATGCCGCCATCAACCACGTCGACAGTTCGTATTCGTCGGGCGTGCTGGCCGCCAAGGCTGCGAAAGGCATTCTGTACAGCGTGATCGAGACGCTGGGCACGCTTGTCGGCGATCCGGATTTGCCCGAGCATGCACGCTCGGGCTATCAGGCGCTGCTTGTGAGCGCGGAAGAACTGCGTTCACGGATCGATTAACAAAGGCTCACAGCCAGCCTGGGGCAAAACCCGGGCAAAATTTAAGGTCAACCACGGAGCACATCATGAGTAAAGCCCAGGACGCAAAGAAAACCGAGAAAAAGGTTGCCCTCAAGTCGCCGAAGGAAAAGAAAGAGGCGAAGAAGTTGAAGAAGGAGGCGACCAAGCGCCAGTAAGTGCAATGACCGTGTAAGCAGCAGATATACGGCCGATGGTTCGGTTGAAACAACCATCCGGCATGGAAGCTCCCGACATCACGTTGTTGCAGCGCTTTGAACTCCAGCGGCCCGCTATTAGCGGGCCGTTTGCATTTGCGGAGATTTGCGCTGGCGCTTTGAAACGCGATGTCGAACCTGCTTTAAAAGTCCGTCGTCATCGAGAACAAGAACGTGCGCGGTGCGCCTTGCGTCAAATACCCCTGGCCCGAGGTCGCGGCTGATTCCCAGTACGCCTTGTTTGCCACGTTCAGCACACTGACCCGGAAGGTCGTGTTCTTGCGGAACAGGTTGGTCGCGTAACGTGCGCCGACATCGAAGCGATTCCACGATGAAAGCGACGCCGTATTGGCGACATCGAAGTATTGCTTGCCCGTGTGCAGGTAGCGCGCGGTGAACGTCAGGCCGGGCACCATCGGCAGGTCGTATTCAGCGCCGAGATTGAACAGGAACGCGGGCACGCCGGTCGGACGGTTGCCGTCGGTCAGGCCGCCCACGGTGTTGAGCAGCTCGGCCTGGATGTAGGACGCGCCCGCCAGCAGCCGCACGCCCTTGTACGGTTCACCCGTGATCGACGCTTCAAGCCCGCGATGCCGCTCGCGCCCGTTCGCTGCAAACACCATGTCGCTGTTCGTGTACGCAGTCGGTTCTTCGATCTGATAGGCCGAGAACGTCGAGCCGAAATGGTTCGTGTCGTATTTCACGCCGACTTCGTACTGCTTCGAGCGCGATGGCGCGAGGTTCGTGCCGAAGTTGACCGCGGTCGACGGCGCCGCCTGCCCTTGGGCCAGCGCTTCGCTTCGATTGGCGAAGATCGCGACGTTTTCCCATGGCTTGATCACGAGTCCGAGAATCGGCGTGGTGATGGAGTCGTTATACGAGGACGTGAGGTCGCCGGTCCCGGTTGCGTAGTTGTTCTGGTGCAATTGCTGGCGGCGCGCGCCGAGCGTGAAGAGCACGCGGTCATGCAAAAAGCCCAGCGTGTCCGATACCGCCACGCTTCGGATCAACGCGCGGTCGGTGACGAAGGGATCGGCGAAGTTGCCGACCGGGCTCGCGCCCGGGCGCGGCACCTGCGGCGTGTTGTAGAGGTCGGTGTTGAATGTGCCAGAGAAGTCGAAGGCCGAGCGGTCTTCGATACTGGTCAGCGACCCGCCCAGGGTCACGAAATGCGAGACCGGGCCGGTGTCGAAGCGGCCATGCACGCCGCCTTCGGTCGAAAATGCATCGGTCTTGCGCGGCACGCCCAGGCGATACGCCGTGGTCAATCCGGTATCGCCGTTGAAGTTCGGCGAAGAATAATCGCCATGCTCGTTCGCGTGATGCACGCCGCCCGCCACATACGCCGTCCATCCCGGCAAGAAGTCGTATTCGGCGCGCGCAATGCCGACCGTGTCTTCGAGCGCGGTGAATGACCAGGGCTGTGCGTAGTTGTGCGTTGCCGACGGAACCGCCGGGATCAGGATGTCCGTGCCGCTCAGGTTGACCGTGGGGCGCGCTTCGTTCGCACGTTCGCGTTGATACAGGAAATCGCCGTAGAGACGCAGTTTGTCGCCACGATAATCCAGCGATACCGACGTGGCCGTGCTGCGCTTGTGTTCATCGTCGACGCTGGTTTCGCCGTCGCGCACGAAGCTGTTCACGCGCACGCCAAACTGGCCTTCGCTGCCAAAACGGCGGCCTACATCCACGTGCGTGCCGAGTTCGCCCGATGCCGTGCCTTCCACCGTTACGCGCGTCAGGGGTTTGTCGCCGGCACGTTTCAGCTCCAGGTTCACGCCGCCGCCAATGGCGGAGCCGGTCGGCGACGCGCCGCTCAGGAACGCATTTGCGCCCTTGAAGACATCGACGCGTTCGAGTGTTTCGGTTGCCACGAGCTGACGCGGCGTAATGCCATAAAGTCCGTTGAGCGAGATGTCGTCGCCGTTCAACTGGAAGCCCCGGATCACGAACACTTGCGACTGGTTGCCAAAGCCCAGGCTCGAGCGCACGGACGGATCGTTGTCGAGGACATCGGCGAGGGTTCGCGCTTGCTGGTCTTCGATCAGCTTCGAGGTGTACGTGGTCATGCTGAAGGGCACGTCGATCATCTTCTGGTCGCCCAGCACACCGAAACTCGCGCCCCGCGCGACCTGACCGCCACTGTACGTCGGCGCGAAGTCACCTGGGAGCGCTTCTGCGGCACCCTGGACTTTTACGGCCGGCAGGGTCTTGTCGGTGGCATCTGTCGTCGGGTCGCTTTGCGCGTGAGCAATACCGGCCGCGCCGGCGAGACCCATGGCGAGCGGCATCGCTGCGCGGAAAAAGACCTGACGGACGGCGGCCGATACGGGCCGGACGCGAAGCGGTTGCGGTTTGATTGGAAGCATCGAAGGAGCGGAGTAGCGAAGCGGTCGTGATTTCGCCCCGTCGTCCATCGGGCAAACGATAGGCAACGGAGCGCTGCTTTGTAGTGGGTTTATGTCTGGCTTGCGAGTTTGGATTTACAACTGGACAACAAGACCTAACAAACGAGCGGATTATACATGAATGCGAATCGTTATCATTTGATTGCGCAAAAAAACGACACAACTGATAACCGCTCTGGCGGGATGTTTTTGTGAGGGTTACGAAGGGCGCAGGAGAAGAATCATCTCGCGGATGAGTTCACGCGTCGCCGACCCACCGTTCCTCCGATGCCTTCAAATGCGATCGGATCGCCGCCTGCGCGGCAATTGGGTCGCGCGCTTCGAGCGTCCTGAGAATGCGTTCGTGCTCGGATAACGCGACGCCCCACGTCGTGATGTTTTCCGAAAGCACACTCGCTTTGGCTGCGATGGGATCGTTGCGACCATCGAACAATTCGCCGACCAGTCGTGTCAGCACTGAATTTCCGGCGATATCCGCAATCGTCATGTGGAACTGGCGGTCAGGTTCCAGTGGCGAGCGGCCTGCCGCGATCAACTCTCGCATGACATCGACTGTTTTCTGCAGTTTGGCCGTGCCATCGGAGGTAAGCCGCGTGCACGCCAGCACGATCACCGATCCTTCTATTGCGGCGCGCGCCTGCATTAGTTCAGTCGGGCTTTCTCCCATGGCAGTCAAAGGCGACGTTTCGCTGCCGACTTCGCACACGTACACGCCCGAACCCATGCGGATCTCGACTTGTCCGCGGATCTCCAGCGCAATCAACGCTTCGCGCAGCGACGGGCGCGATACGCCGAGTTGCTGCGCCAGTTCGCGTTCAGGCGGCAAACGCGCGCCGGCCTGAAAGCTGCCGTGGCGGATCAGCATGTTGATCTGATCGGCGATGGACTGATACAGCCGCCGGGTTTCAACAGGTTTTACGAGAGAAGTCATGGAGCCCGATGCGTTGTCCGCGTCAAAACGTGTAAGGTGGCTTGACCAATTTGCCGCCATTTCGCGCCAGCATCGCTTGGAGCGTATGTCTTTGGATATAAGGGTAAATACCTCGATTCCAGTACAGGCCCAACGCCATTATCATTAGCGGCAGGTCAGGCCGCTTCTTCTAACCATTGCCGCGAACACTAAATTGGCTTGACCACTTTGATAGCGGGTACGACATGGGCGAAGGCCCCACATCGAGGAGACAAAAGCCGATGCATCCGTCCCAGTCAGTCTGTCGGGCCGTGCAATGAACGCAACGGCCGAACCGGACGTGTCATCCCCTTCCGCCAGTTCAGCGGAATCCTTGCTGCGCCTGAACGGCGTAGGCAAGCGTTTCCCGGGCGTGATCGCGCTGCAAAACGTGAGCTTCGATGTCCGTGCGGGCGAAGTCCACGCCATCTGCGGCGAGAACGGCGCAGGGAAATCCACGTTGATGAAAATTGTCAGCGGGCAGTACCGGCCGGACGAAGGCGAGATTTATCTCGATGGTCGCGTGCAGCATTTCGCGTCCACGCTCGATGCGCAAGGCGCCGGCATCGCGATCATCCATCAGGAACTGAACCTGATCCCGCATCTGTCGATCGCGGAAAATATCTTCTTGGCGCGGGAGCCGAAGCGCGGGATATTTATCGACCGCGCCCGGCTTGCCGCCGATTCGCAGGCCGCGCTCGACCGGATCGGCCTGCCGCTGAAACCGCGCACGCTGGTTGGATCGCTGTCGGTCGCGCAGCAGCAGATGATCGAGATCGCGAAGGCGTTGTCGCTCAACGCGCGGCTTCTGATCATGGATGAACCCACGTCGTCGCTGACCGAATCCGAGACCGTGCATCTTTTCCGGATCATCAAGGAGTTGCGGAAGTCCGGCGTGGGGATCGTGTACATCTCGCATCGGCTGGATGAGCTTGCTGAGATCGCGGACCGCGTGACAGTGCTGCGCGATGGCCGCACGATTTCCACCGACGACTTCGCGGCCACGACCATCGAACAAGTGGTGTCGCATATGGTTGGACGCGATCTCGACGATGTGTTCCCCGAACGCAAATCGCAGCCGACTACCGAGGTCCTCTTGAGCGTCAACGGCCTCAAGCGCCGCGAAGTGTTCGGGCCGGTGAGCTTCGAATTGCGTCGCGGCGAGATTCTTGGCTTCGCGGGCCTGATGGGCTCGGGTCGTACCGAAGTGGCGCGCGCGGTATTCGGTGCGGACCCCGTGGACGGCGGCGAAGTGCATTTGCGAGGCGAGAAGCTGTCGATTCATTCGCCTATCGATGCAATTCGCAACGGCATTGCGTATCTCTCGGAGGATCGCAAGGGCAACGGGCTCGCGCTGCAGATGACGGTCGCGAAGAACATCACGCTTGCGAACGTGGGGGCGGTTTCCGGCGCGGGCGGTTTCATCCGTTTCGAGGAAGAAGGGAAGGTCGCACGCAAATATATCGATGCGCTCGGCATCCGTACGCCGAGCGCGAACCAGATCACGCGCAATCTGTCCGGGGGCAACCAGCAGAAGGTCGTGATCAGCAAATGGCTGTTCCGCGAATCGAAGATTCTTTTCTTCGATGAACCCACGCGCGGCATCGACGTCGGCGCGAAATACGCCATTTATGAACTGATGGACCGGCTGGCAGCGCAGGGAATTGGCGTTGTCCTGATCAGTTCCGAGCTGCCCGAGATCATGGGCATGACCGATCGCGTGGCGGTGTTCCACGAAGGCGAAATAGCGGGCGTACTCGAGACCCGCAAGACCAATCAGGAAGAAATCATGCACTACGCATCAGGACGGACGACCCATGCTTGAGATGACTACCGACCCCGCTCATGCCGATCGCGCACGCGCTCGTGAACGGCGCCGCGATCTGATACAGAAGTTTGCCGCGCTGGGCAGTCTGGTGATGCTCGTGATCGTGTTTTCCGCGACGAGCAACGCGTTCATGTCCCTGGGTAACGGCATGACGGTGGCGCTGCAGGTGACATCGATTGCGTATCTCGGACTCGGGGCGACTTGCGTGATCATCACGGGCGGTATCGACCTGTCCGTGGGGTCGGTGCTCGCGCTCTCCGGCGTGTGCGCCGCGCTGCTCGTGAAGGCGGGCGTTCCGGTGCCGATCGGCATGCTGGGTGGCGTGATCGTCGGAGCGATCTGCGGCGCGTTCAACGGGATCTTTGTCACGCGCATGGGCTTGCCGCCGTTTATCGCGACCTTGGGGATGATGCTGGTCGCACGCGGCGTTGCCCTGCAGATCACCGGCGCACGGCCGGTTTCGGGTCTCGGCGATTCGTTCGCGGAACTCGGCAACGGGTCGCTGTTTCGTATCGTGCGCATGGGCTCGGATGGTTTTCCCGATGTCGTCTTTCCGGGCATTCCTTATCCCGTCATCATCATGGTCGTGCTCGCCGTGCTGGTTTCGATCATGCTCAGCCGGACGTCGCTGGGGCGGCATATCTATGCGGTCGGATCGAACGCGGAAGCAGCGCGCTTGTCGGGCGTGAACGTGAATCGCGTGAAGCTCTTCACCTATGTGTTGTCCGGCGCGCTCGCGGGGTTGACGGGTTGCGTGCTGATGTCGCGGCTCGTGACCGCGCAGCCGAACGAAGGCGTGATGTATGAGCTCGATGCCATCGCCAGTGCGGTGATCGGCGGGACGTCGCTGATGGGCGGCGTCGGGACGATCTCGGGCACGGCCATTGGCGCGTTCGTGATCGGCATCTTGCGCAATGGCCTGAACATGAACGGCGTATCGAGTTTTATCCAGCAGATCATCATTGGCCTCGTGATCCTGGGCACGGTGTGGATCGACCAGATTCGCAACCGGCGATGAGTTTCATCGGGCGCGAGGGGTCTTTCTCAAGCGTCCGAAGGGCAGAAGCGAAGCGGGCCGCAGAGGCTTATAAAACCAAAGGAGCGAGACATGAAACTGACTACGAAGGCGATGTTTGCCACTGTGCTGGCCGTTGCCGCGAGCACCGCATTTGCCGCGGGCGGCGAGATTGCGGTCATTGTGAAGAGCGCCGATTCCAACTACTGGCAAAACGTCAACAAGGGCGCGACTGCGGCCATGGCCAAGCAGAAGGGCTACACGATGACCTTCCAGGGGCCGACCGCCGAATCGGATATCGCAGCCGAAGTGAACATGGTCGAGAACGCGGTGAACCGCAAGGTCTCGGGTATCGTGCTGGCCGCGTCAGATCCTGATGCGCTCGTGCCGGCTGTGAAGAAGGCGTGGGAAGCGCACATTCCGGTGGTGATCATCGACTCGGCACTGGCCGATTCGGGCAAACAGTACTACCAGGCTTTCCTTTCCACCGATAACGCCAAGGCCGGCGAGATGTGCGCTCAGGCGCTGATCGCGAAGGTCGGGCAGACGGGCAAGATCGCGTTGATGTCGTACGTGGCGGGCGCCGGCTCCGAGGCTGCGCGCGTGGGTGGATTCCGCAAGTACCTGGAAGCGCATTCGAAGCTGACGGTGGTGGGTCCGTTCTACTCGCAATCGCAAATGGCGAACGCGCTGAACCAGACGACCGACGTGCTGGCGGCCAATCCTGATCTCAAAGGAATCTTCGGCGCGAATGAACCGACGGCAGTGGGCATGGGCCGCGCACTCGCGCAATCGGGCAAGGCCGGAAAGGTCGTGGCGATCGGCTTCGATGGCAACCAGGATCTGCAGAACTTCGTGAAGGACGGGACCATCCAGGCGATCGCCGTGCAGGGTTCGTACCAGATGGGCTACAAGGGCATCGAAACGGTGGTTGGCGTGATCGAGAAGAAAATGCCGCCCAAGTTTGTCGATACGGGCGTGGTCATGGTCGACAAGGGCAACATCGATCAGCCGGTTGCAAAGAACGTATTGTATTGACGGTTTTTGGCTGGACGCGATGCGGGAGCGCTTTCCGCATCAATGAGAAATAAAGTTAGTGAAAACAACGAAAGACGGAAGCTAAAAACGAGACTCCACGGTAGTTGAACGGCGCAATCATGGTGGAATAAGCGTGAGCAGCTAATTGACACGACTACAAAACGTAGTCAAGATAACGTTAATTAGAAGTTCGGCGCATTTTTCGCACGACGAATTCGCTCGTTCAGGCAACACCTGGGGACTCGAGTCATGGAGACGTATTACCTTGCCATCGACGTTGGCACGGGCAGCGTTCGCGCTGCCCTTGTCAATGGACGTGGAAAAATAGCAAGCATGGCGGCGTGCGAGCACGAGCAGATCGTGCTCCGCTACGGCTGGTCCGAACAACGTCCCGCGGACTGGTGGCAGGGCGCTGCCGGCGCCATTCGTGAAGTGCTCGAAAGCGTGCCGAATGCGGCTGCAAGCATCGCGGCAATCTGCGCGTGCGGGCAAATGCACGGCACGGTTCTGATCGATGCGGACGGCCAGCTCACCCGCGAAACCGCGCCGCTCTGGAATGACAAACGCACGCTCGCGCAAGTCGAAGCCTTCCGGGCAGCGCACGACTCCACGTCCTACCTCCCGCTGACAGCGAACCCCGCCACGCCCGCGTGGCCCGGTTTCAAGCTGCAATGGCTCAAGCAGAACGAGCCCGAAGCGTACGAGCGCGCCGCGACCGTCTTCATGTCGAAGGACTACGTCAACTTCCGTCTGACGGGCGAACGCGCGTGGGACTGGAGCGATGCATCGACAAGCTTCTTGATGGACCCGCAAACGCGGACTTGGTCCCAACCGATGCTCGATGCGCTCGGCCTCGACATCACCAAATTCCCGCCCATCCGTTCGCCGCAGGAAATCCTCGGCAGCGTCACCGCTGAAGCTGCGCAGGCGACCGGCTTGCGCGAAGGCACGCCGGTGCTGGTAGGCGGTGCGGATTATCCGCTGTCGGTGCTCGGCTCGGGTGTGTATGCACCGGGTCTCGGGTCGGACATCACCGGTACGTCATCGATCATCACCGTGATCGCCGATACCCCCATGCTGCATCCCGAAGTCTCGAACGTGGCGACCGCAGAGGGCTTGTGGGGACGCTTCATGTTGCTCGATTCAGGCGGCGACGCCATGCGCTGGGCACGTCGTGCGTTCCACGAAAACGCCTTGAGCTACGACGCCGTCGCGCAAAAAGCGGCCGAAGCGCCGGTCGGTTCCGAAGGCCTTTTTTTCCTGCCGTATCTCACGGGCGAACGCCTTGGCGAGCACTCGAATTCGCGCGCGCAATTTTTTGGCATCGGTGCCAAACATGGGACGGCGCACTTGCATCGGGCGGTGCTGGAGGGTGTTGCGTTCGGCGTGCGGCGTCACATTGGCGTGATCGAATCCGCGGGCGTGCGCATGGAACGGCTCGTCGCTGCAAGCGGCGGTGCGAAGGCTGCGCTGTGGCTCGACATCAAGGCGAGCATGTATCGAACGCCGATTCTCGTGCCGGCTGAAGTGGAATGCGGCGTGATGGGCTGCGCGATTCTCGCGGCGACCGCGCATGGCCAGTTTGCGCGCCTTGGCGATGCCGTCTCCGCCTTCGTTCAATTCGAGCGCGAAGTCCTGCCGGACCCGCGCGCCGGCGATATCTACGACCGGATGATGCCGCTCTTCGAGCGGCTCTATTCGAGCTCGCAACAGTTCTACGACGACCTCGATCGTCTCGCTGAGACTCATGCATGACGCACGCAATCAAAGCAGTTTTGTGGGACATGGACGGCACGCTCGCCGACAGCGAAGCGCTGCATCTGAACACACTCGTCACCGTGCTGAATCATCACGGCATCAAGGCGGGCGACGATCTGCATGCATCGATATTCGGCATGACCGCGCGCGAAGTGCATACATTATGTTGCAAGCTTTTTGGCATCGACTTCGACTACGACGAATGGTCGATGGCGCGTGCGCGCCACTACGTGTCCGAAGCCATCAACATGCAACCCAGGCCCGGCGCGTTGAGCGTTTATCGCGCCGTGCGTGCAGCCGGAATCCATCAGGCGATCGTATCGAATTCGCCGCGCATGCTGCTCGAAGCCGGACTTCGCGCGCTGGATTTGCAGGACCCGCAACTCATATCCATCAGCGCCAACGATGTCCGCGCCGGCAAGCCGCATCCCGAACCGTACGAACGCGCCGCGTGGCTTTTGCACATTTCGCCGGAACAAGCGATTGTCGTGGAGGACAGTCCGACCGGCGCACGTGCAGCCATCGCGGCAGGCATGCGAGTGCTTGCATGGCCCGAACATCCGGGCGCGGCGTCGTCTTTCCCTGAACTCGCCGAACTCGTTTTCTCCGAACACGAGTTGTCCACCGCCATCGCCGCAGCACTCGGCGTTCAACTTGACACCTGAAACCCAGACCATGCTCCGAACCAGCATTTTCCCCTCGCGATACGTCCAGGGCGCAGGGGCGCTCGATTCCCTCGATACCGAACTCGCGCGCCTGGGCACGCATGCCGCGTGTCTCGTCGACAGCAACGTCGCGGCGTTGTTGCAGCCGGCTTTATCGAAGGCGGAACGCGTGAAGCTCGTCGTGCGTTCCGTCGACGCCGCCTGCACCGAGCGCTCGGTCGCCGCTGCGGCCGAGTGGATTCGCGAGAGCGGGGCGGACATCGTGGTGTCGTTCGGTGGCGGCAAGGTGGTCGATACCGGCCGCGCCGCAGCCGATGACCTGCGCCTGCCGTTCGTCTGCGTGCCGACCATCGCCGCGTCCGATGCGCCGTGTTCGGCGCTCGCCGTGATCTACGACGAAGAAGGCCGCGTGGTGCGTGACCGGTTCGTGCGGCGCAATCCGGATCTCGTATTGCTCGATACGAGCCTGATCGTGCGTGCGCCGGTGCGGTTTTTTATCGCGGGAATCGGCGATGCTCTCGCGACGTTCTACGAAGCCGACGCGTGCCGCCAAGCTTATGCGAAGAACCTGTGCGGCGGCCGCGGAACGGCGCTCGCGTTCGAAGCTGCAAAGCTCTGCCGCGACACATTGTTCGCGCATGCCGTGCAGGCCGTGGACGATTGCCGTGCGCAGATCGTCACGCCGGATTTCGATGCCACGCTCGAAGCGACGGTCCTGCTTTCTGGCGTTGGCTTCGAGTCGGGCGGCGTTGCGGCGGCCCACGCGATCCATCACGGTCTCGCGGACTTGCCTTCGTCACATGGTTTGCTGCATGGGGAGAAGGTTGCGATCGGCGTGCTGGCTTCACTGTTTTTATCGGCGGTGCCCGATGACGAGCGTCAGCGCGTTTTCAAGTTCTGCCGCGCCGTGGGATTGCCTACGCGGCTTGCTGAAATCAACGTGGACGTCACTGATCAGGCCGCGCTCGAAACCGTGGCAAAGCGTGCGTGCCGCGCGGGCGAGATCATCCACAACGAACCGTATCCCGTCGATGCAGCGCTGGTCGTCGCCGCATTGAAAGCGATGGACCGCTATGCACAGCGCTTCGATAACCCAATCTGAACTCACGCGAGAAACAACATGGCAACTGAACTCAAAGGTCAGGAAACAGCGGCGTTCCGTCCCGGCCTCTTCGATGGAAAAAACGTGCTTGTGTCAGGCGCAACGAGCGGTATCGGCTTGGCGATCGCGCAGGGGTTCGCCGCGCTGGGCGCCGAGGTCATCGCCACGGGAAGCTCCACGCGCAAGCTCGAAGCGTTGCGCGCGGACACGACACTGAAAGGCATTCGCTTCGAACGACTCGATGTCCGCGATAACGACGCGATCAAGGCGTTCGTTGGGAGCCTGAGTGAACTCGATGTGCTCGTGAATGCGGCAGGCGTGGCGCGTCCCGCCGATGAGTATCGTGATGATGTGTTCCGCGAAGTCATCGATGTGAACCTGACCGCCGCCATGCGCCTCGCAATGGCATCGCGCGACATGCTCGAACGCGCGCATGGTGCAATTGTCAATGTGGCGTCGATGCTCAGTTATATCGCCGATGTGGAAGTGCCCGCGTATTGTGCGAGCAAGACGGGCATTCTGGGTTTGACGCGTTCGCTCGCGCACGCGTTCGGGCCCGCGGGCGTGCGCGTGAATGCGATTGCGCCCGGCTACCACCGGACGGACATGACACGTGCGTTGTGGGAAGTTCCGGCAAGCGCGGACAAGATCGCGGCGCGCAGTGCGCTCAAGCGCTGGGGCGAAGTCGATGACCTCGTCGGCGCGACGTTGTTCCTGGCGTCGCCGGCGTCCGCATTCATCACGGGCGTGACGTTGCCGGTCGATGGAGGGTATGCGAGCGGGGTGTAGAAACTAAAGGAGCAAAGCAAGAAATGGCGGCTCACGCTTACCTGTGAGCCGCCATTTTGTTCTTGCGCGCTAGCTGCTGGCGATCAATTTAAGCGCTGTGATCGATGGCTGAAAGAAATACTCTCCGCCCTCGGTGACGACAAAATGCGAAAGCGTTTCGGTTGTCGAGGCGCTGTGTATGGGGCACGTCATGGTCGCTGATTTTGTCTGCGAAATGAGCGGATCCTCGCCGTCGCCTGACTGCGGAAAGTCCGGGTTGTCGATCCACGTCTTTTGTACGAACTCGAACTGCGACTCTATGCTCTTCTGATAACAGAGGAACAGCAGGCCGCGGTCGACATCGTCATCCTGTACCGGTGTGCCCGGATCTTTGGGCAGCGCCAGCGGCGCGCCGTAGGCAATTCCGCGCCGCAACAGCCGGCGGGTCTGGGTGAAGCTTTCCTGCAGCGCGCTGTTTGGATCGACGGTGCCGTCAGCCAGCAAAAACTCTTCGTCACGCGGATACGCCTTGCGGATATGCGCTGCGCGGGGCACCCACGTCCCGGGCAGATCCTGACCATATTCGAAGTTGTTGATGAGGTTGTCGTCCAGCAACTCCGGATGCTGGACAGACGGATCGCCATCATTTGGATCGAACGCCGAGGGAAAGCCGTTAGCGCTCGATGGCGCGAGTTCGGGCAGCTTGCTCAAGTCGACCTCGTACGATGTTGGCGCGAGCGGACAGCCGCTCGCGTACCGCCCGACGAGTTTCGCTCCGTACACGTCGGCGCTCAGGCCGAGAGTCGAAGCGTGCGCGGCCACGCTTGCCATGAAGCCGGCAACGTCCTGACGGAGCTTGCGAAACACGAGGTATGAACCGTTTTTCGTCCAGTCCGGACCGCTGGCGCTGATCGGACCCTGGCCGGGATTTGGCCCGTCGAAGGGCGGCGGTGGCGTGGTGGGGATCTGGGTCGGATATCCCAGCACGAATTCGCCGGGCCACAGCAAGTCTTGGCCAGGCACGCCCTGATGTCCGGAATTCGGATCAGGCTGGTCATTCACCGAGAGCGTAAACCCCTTGATCCCGGGTTGCGAGACGCCGTCCTTGAAACCGAATTGTTCGTGACCCGGCAGGTCGGGACGGACTTCACCATGTTCCACATGGAGCAGACGCAAACCATTCAGCTGTGCGTGCGCGATGATCTGATCCGTTGTATGCGCGAGCTCGCCAGGGATGTCCGACGCAACCATCACCACGATGTGCAGTTCCTGCGGCTTTTTAAAAGGGCCGTGCCAGCGTGATGGATCGCTGCGATCGAGGTCTCCGACCAGGGTCTTGCGAGCAGCCATGCCTTGCTTGAAGTCGTCCGGGAATGTCGCATGATCCGGTGCGCCCAGTTTCTCGAGACCGGCATAGCTGAACGCGATGTTGCGCCACGTTGCCGTAGGCATGTTCACTTCGCCTTTGTGCTTTTTGCGTTTCGCCCTGAAGACGTCGTTGAACGCCCCGACGGCGGCAGTGCTGTCCACGTGGCTGGCAAACCCGGCAAGCCAGTTCTTGGCGCGCCCCACATGTTCGATGGTGAAGAACACGAAACGTTGATGATCCTTGTTGAAGCCCGCAAGGATATTTCCCTGGATCTCTTGCAGGTCGATGGAAATCAAGTCGATCGGATTCGGTACGGTGCTCATGGCTTACCTCGTTTTGAAGGGACGGATTGACGGCTGGCGCGAGTACCCGGCGCGAGCGGGCGCATTCAGATTCACACTCAGTTATATTAGTAATACGTACTATTAGACGGCCGCGTTTTCGCTTGGATTCATCTGCGCCTTTGCGCGGTTTTTTTATAGTTGCGTGGAACGTGCGGCGATGTGCGCGGATTTCATGGCACGCGGCGTTACCGCTGGTATCGCGCTCCGAGCGGTCGCAGCTTGTGTCACAGGACCCGCAGCTTGAAACGGAACGCACATCTGGCTCACAAAGCAGGCGACGTTCGCCAGCAAGACCAAAACAAGCAGATAGCATTTCATTTGTACCCTCACTGAAAGGGCCGCCCAAGGCAGTTGTGAGACATTCAAGCTTGACCGACCGGTGTATTGTTCGCCGGTCAATGGAAGGGCGCTACCCACAGGTGTATCGCCACGCCTGATTTAATTCATGCAACAAATGTAGTAACGCGGCTCGACTCAAAACGAGCTGCCAGGAGCGCCTCTGCAGCTTCGGCATTGACGTCGCCAGTAGCAAAGGCGCACCCGGGTTGCGCGCGGGTGCCGTGGTCGGACATCATCGCGATCAGTTCAGTACGCCTGTGCACATTGAAACGCGCCAGCAAGTGACTTACGTACTTGCGTATGGTGATGTCCTCTACGCCCATCTTGGACGCGATCGACTTCGTCGGAAGACCTCGAAGCAGCCACGAGAGCGTTTCTCTTTCTCGCGGTGTCATCGCAACGGGGCTGCGGTCGAACGAGTGAGCGGAAGGATCAGCGCAGGGCGCGCAGAACGTTTCACTACAGGCTAAGGTCTTCCCGACGCTCGCGGCGGGAACGAACACACCTCCGATCATTGCAACCTCGAGCGCGAGATGCAGCACGTGCGCACGAGCGGTCTTCGCCACGAACCCCATTGCATGCATCTGGAGGCAACGCCGCACCGTTTCCGCGCGCTCGTCGGACGAAATCACCACGACTGGAACCAATGGCATACGTTGCCACAATGCAGCAAGTGCGGCAAAGCCCCGGTTTTCGCTCATGTCGAGGCTGAGCAGCACGGCATCGGGCGAATGAGTCAGCGCCTGTTCCACCCCGTCGCTAACGGATTCCGCCTCGAACACCTGTGCGTCGCTGTCGCGCTCCTTGAGCAGCAGAGTGAGTCCTGCCCTGAGTAAAGAATGGTCGTCGACGATCAGGACGCGCATGGTGGTCACCTCGAAGCACGATCCGTTTTCAGGAGTGACTCGCAAGCACGGACGGCGCATCCGCGTTTGCAACTCATGCTCTGTTATAGGCAGTGTGCGCAATGTCCGTCACCCTCTTGATGTGGGGCGCCGCAGGAAGCGCGGCCCTGCATTGGGAGGGTGAGATTGTCGCGGATCAGTGTCCGTTCATGGGTTTCGAAGTTGCCGGCCGTATGAAATCCGGTCGAACTGTACATGGTGCAAGGCGGTGCATCGAGGTGACAATGAAGTTCGTCGCCAATACGTTTCTTCCAACAGGGGCAACAGTCATGAACCGTCGTTATGTCACAGCGGACGTCTTTACCAGCAACCGATTCGAGGGCAACCCCGTGGCCGTGGTGCTGGACGCCGAAGGCCTCTCGACCATCCAGATGCAGGCGATTACCGCTGAATTCGGCTATAGCGAAACGACCTTCGTCTTGCCGCCGCGCGACGCCGCGCACACTGCATGGGTGCGCATCTTCACGCCGAGCCGCGAGATTCCGTTTGCGGGACATCCGAACATCGGCACGGCGTTTGTCCTTGCGACGCGTGCTGCGGCGAGCGGCACGCCCTTGCCGGATCAGCTCGTGTTCGAGGAAGCCGCGGGTCTCGTGCCGGTTACGCAAATGAAAGACGGCGGCCGGGTGGTGGGTGCGGAACTCACGGTGCCGGAGCGTCTGACGCGGGCATCGACGCTAGCAGTTGAGAGCGTGGCTGCGTGCCTGTCGCTCGACGTGACTGACATCCGGACCGACGCCCACGCGCCGCAAGTGGCGTCTGTCGGCTTGCCGTTTGTCGTGGTCGAGCTTGCATCGCGCGAAGCGTTGCGCCGATCTATCCCGAGCCTCGTGGACTACAAGAAGGTGTTGCCCACTGATGGCGCCACGTCCATCTATGCCTATACGCGAGATGTCGGTGACGACACCTCGGGCGATCTCCAGGCGCGCATGTTCACGCCGCGCATGACGGAAGATCCGGCAACTGGCAGCGCCACTGCTGCGGCCGTTGCATTGATCGCTGATGTGCGGGGAGTGTCGGAACTGTCGTTACGCGTTCGGCAGGGCGTGGACATGGGCCGTCCGAGCACGTTGATCACGACCGTCGATGTCCATGACGGTCAGCCACGCGTGCGTATCGGCGGGAGATGTGTGAACGTGATGGAAGGCTCGTTTTTGCTTGATGGCGAAGGCTGATCCGTCCCCTCAACTCAGATCACGCCAGTAGACCGCATATCGGCGAGGCGCTTTTTCATGTCCAGCACTTCGAGGGTGTGCGCTTCGCCCTTGCGCAACGCGACGCTGGTGGAAAGAATATCGATGATCACGAGCGCGGCAAGGCGAGAAGTCGTCGGCGTATAGACGTCTGTGTTTTCCAGCGTTTCGGCTATCACGGCGACATCCGAAAAGCTCGTCAACGGACTATTCGAACCCGTGATCACGATCACGCTCGCGCCGCGTTCCTTCGCGGTCCTTGCAACTTCGATCAATGATCGCGTCGATCCCGTATTGGAGATCGCAACGACCGCATCGCCGGGTTTGAGCATCGACGCCGCAATGAATTGCTGATGTGAATCCTGATGCGCGACGCACGGCACGCCGAAGAGCGGAAACTTCTGCTGCGCGTCCAGCGCAACAATGCCCGATGCACCGAACCCGAAGAACTCGATACGCCGCGCCTTCGCCAGCAGATCGACCGCGCGCCCGACGGCCGCAAAATCCAGCTTCTTGCGTGCCCAGTCGAGGCTCGTAATGGTGTAGTCGAAGATCTTGGTGGCGACGGTTTCCGGATCATCGCCTTTACCGAGCACTGAATGCGTGGCGGGCGCGCCGAGCGCCAGACTTTGCACCACGCGAATCTTGAAGTCCTTGAAGCCGCTGCAGCCGAGGGACGCGCAGAAACGCAGCACGGTCGGCTCGCTCACCTTCGCGTTGCGCGCGAGTTCGGCGAGGTTGATATCGGAGATGGAACCGAGGTTTGCAAGAATGTACTCGGCCACTTGCCGGCTGCCGCGGCGCAGATTGGGACGCGCGCGGTCGATCAGTTCGAGGATATTGTAATCGGGCACTCGATATTCCTTCGTTCATTATGAACGGGGCGCCGCAAGCGGCGCCCCGAGCTTCATGCAAGTGGCAAGCGTTCCAAGTGTATCGGATCGGCGGGGGCGGCCTGGATTCGGGCCATCACCGGCGCCAGAAACGCGCACCTCGCTGCGACAGGACAGCCGCCACGATGATCACGCCCATCACCACTTGCTGATGGTAGCCCGGCACGCTCGCCAGATTCATGATGTTGCCGATCACGCCGAGAATCAGCACGCCCATCAGCGTATTCAGCGCGCCGCCCTTGCCACCGGCGAGACTCGCGCCGCCGATCACCACCGCCGCGATCACGGTCAGTTCATCGCCTACGCCGACTGTCGGCGCACCGACGCCCGCACGCGATGTCGAGATGATCCCGGCCAGCGCCGCGAGCAATCCCGAGCTGACATAGGTACCGAGTACATGGCGCGCGACGGGCACGCCGGAAAGCCGCACGGCTTCCTCGTTCGACCCGATTGCACGAACCACGCGGCCGGCACGCAGACGGTTCAATGCTATGCCGCCGATCACGAACACGATCAGCATCACGAGTGTCGGACCCGGAATGCCGAAGTAGGAATGACGCCCGAAGTCGAGCAGGGCCTGACCGGGGTCATCGACGAGGATGGGCGAGCCGTTCGACACGATCATCGCAACGCCGCGCGCAACGGTCATCATGGCCAGCGTGACAACGAAGGGCGTAAGACGAAACCACGCGATCAACGCGCCGGAAATAAACCCGCAGAAGCCGCCGACAACCAGCGTGGCGAGCAAGGCGACCGTCAGCCCGTATTGCGGAATCAGCAACGCCGACAGCACGCTGCCAAGCGCCGCAATCGATCCAACCGACAAGTCGATACCACCGGTCAGCACGACCAGCAACATGCCGACCGACATGATGCCGACGCCCGCCACTTGCCGCGAAATATTCGACAGGTTGGGCACGGATAAAAAGTCGCTCGATACAAACGACGCTGCGATCACGAGTACGATCAGGATCGCGACTGTGTTGAAGCGGCGCGCAACAGACCACCAGTGTTTTGCGTGGGCCTGTGCCGAGTTCGCCTGATGCGTTTTCGGGGTGACGGCGCTGGGATTCATGGTGCGAGTCTCCGGATTATTCACGATGCATTTAATGAGTGAGCGTGGCCGGCGCTTCATCCGGCGCGCGGCGCAGCGACAGCGACAGGATCTGTTCTTCGCTGAAATCAGCAGGTTGAAGTTCGCCGCGAATCTCGCCTTCGCCCATCACGAGGATTCGATCGCACAGGCCCATGAGTTCCTGATGTTCCGACGAGATCACGAGCACTGCCTTGCCGCGTTCGGCAAGCTGGTTGATGAGCGTGTAGATCTCGACCTTCGCGCCGACGTCCACACCGCGCGTGGGTTCATCGAGGATGATGAGGTCGCCGTCCGCGTGGAACCACTTCGCCAGCACGACCTTTTGCTGATTGCCGCCAGAGAGTGTTGAGACATCGGCGTCCATGGAACGCGCCTTGATGCGCAGTTGTTCCATCAGCTTTTGCACGAATGCGCGCTCGCGGCCGAAGGCGAGAAAGCCGCCCGGTCCGCTCACCGACTTAAGCGCGGCGAGGGTGGCGTTGACGCGAATCGGCATCGATAAAACGGCGCCTTGCCCCTTGCGGTCTTCAGGCACGAAGCCGATGCCGGCCTTGACTGCGGCCATTGGCGAGCGGATCGCCATGACCTTCTGGTTCAATTCGATGGTGCCGGAATCGCGCGTATCGGCGCCGAAAATCAGGCGCGCGACTTCGGTACGGCCCGAGCCGATCAGGCCGCCGAGACCGACTACTTCACCGGCGCGCAGCGTGAACGACACGTTGCGCACGGCATGACCTCGCATGAGGCCCGTGACCTTCAGGACTTCGGCGCCAAGCGTTGCACGGCGCTGCGGAAACAGCACGGATAGCGGGCGCCCGACCATCTTGCGGATCAGGCCGTCCATGGTGAGCTCGGCGGGCGTGAGGGTATCCACGCGCTTGCCGTCCTTCAGCACGGTGATGCGGTCCGCGATCGCAAACACCTCTTCCAGCCGGTGCGAAATATAGACAATGCCCACGCCGCGCGAACGCAGCTCGCGCACGATCTCGAGCAGCTTGTTTGCATCCGATGGCGCGAGGGCCGCGGTGGGTTCATCGAGTACGAGAAGCTTCACCTGGCGGCTGAGCGCCTTTGCAATTTCGATCACCTGGCATTGAGCTGCCGAGAGATCGCCGACGAGCGCGGCAGGATCGATATCGAAGCCGAGGCTCGCGATCAAGGCACGCGCGTTCTTGCGCAGCGTCCCCCAGTCGATGACAGCCGGCAACGCACCCAGAAATACGTTTTCCGCCACGGACAGATCCGGTGCCAGCGCGGTTTCCTGATGAATCACCGCGATGCCTTCTTCCATTGCCGCATGCGGATTGCGAAAGGACGTCTCGCGGCCTTCGAGCTTGATCGTGCCGGAATCCGGCTGATGACCACCGCCGATAATGCGCATCAGCGTCGACTTGCCCGCGCCGTTCTCGCCGACGAGCGCATGGACTTCGCCACTGAGGACATCGAAGTCGACGCCTTCGATGGCATGAATGCCGCCGAAGCGTTTGTCGACGCCGGTGAGGGCTATAAAGGGAATCATATGAAGGTGTCTCCAGAATGCGAGGCGCACCGTACTTGGCCGGCGCGCCTCGCATGAACCCGCCGGCTTTAAAAAATCGCCTTGGGGTTGTAGTACTTGTCGACGTTGCTCTTGTAGATCGCGGCGGACGGCGTGTACGAAATCTTCGGCACGTTGGTGGCTTCGCCCTTCGCCGCCTTCACGCCGATATCGACTGCCGTGCGCGCAACCAGCGCCGGGTCGTTCAGCGCGGTTGCGCCGTACTTGCCTTGCTTGATCAGGTTGAGCGCTTCCTTCTGGCCATCGGCGGCGGCAACCAGCGTGATGCCCGTACGGTTCGCGCTTTCGATCGCGCGGCGTGCGCCCAGCACCATGCTGTCGTTTTCGCCGAGCACCATGTTGATGTCCTTGTTGGCGACGAGCAAATCTTCCATCGCCTTCAGGCCGCCTTCGTCCGACCAGTTGCCCCAGCCCTGGCCCACGATCTGCATGTTGACCTTGCCGGTCTTTGCGAGCTGCGCCTCGACGATGCCCTCGATCACGCCGTCGCGCCGTTCCTTGCCGACCGGGTTGCCTTTCTCGCCGGAGATCAACGCGATCTTCAGCGGCTTGTCGCCCATGGTGTCGACCACCCACGAACCAACCAGCGCGCCGTTCTCACGATTGGACGATTGCACGAGCGTCAGGTAGTTGGCTTTCGGATCGAGCGTACTGTCGATCACGACGACTTTCACGCCTGCGGCGGTCGCCGTGTTGACCACGTTGACGAGACCCTTGGGATCGGCCGGATCGATGATCAGCACCTTGATGCCGCGCGTCAGCATGTCTTCCACGTCAGAGATCTGCTTGCCCATCTTGCCTTGGGCATCCGCGGTGATCACGTCGTTGCCGAGTTCCGCGGCTCGCGCCTTGGCCGATTCCATTGCGGCCGAAAAGTAGGGCGCGTTGAGCACCTTCATGGAAATGCCCACTTTCATCTTGTCGGCTGCCATCGCCGGGGCTGCTGCCACTACACCTGCGACTGCCAGCGCTACACCACACATCACCTTCTTCACGAACCGCGTCATGTCTCCTCCTTTTGTTGGGGTTTGGCGGTTTTAAACAACGTTCAACAACAACTTGCCTGGGTTCAGGATGTTCAGCGGATCGAGCGCGGCTTTCACGGCGCGCATGGCGGCCAGTTCGGCCGGTGTTCTCGATAACGCGAGCACCATCAGTTTCTTCGTACCAATGCCGTGTTCCGCCGATACCGAGCCGCCCATTGCGCCGGTCACGCCGTAGACGACTTCCTGCACTTGCGGCGCGGTGGTTGGCGGCCAGTCGGGTTCCTGCACGACGATATGCAGGTTGCCGTCGCCGAGATGTCCGTAGATCAGGATGGTCGCGTTGGGCCAGCGCTCGCGAAGCTGCTTGTCGCATTCATGCGCGGCGCGGCCTACATCAGCGATGGAGAAACTCACATCGAAGGAAACGCGGCCCGGAATCAGCCGCTGATATTCGCCGGGGGCATCGCGGATCGCCCAGAACGCGGCGGCATCGGACTCCGATGAGGCGAGGGCGGCGTCGCTGATCAAGCCTTCCTCGAGCATCCCGCCCAGGAAATCTTCGAACGCGTCCGCCTGACGCTCGGGATCGGCGCCGCTGCTTTCGAGCAGCACGTAATACGCATGCTTGCCTTCGAGCGGCGCGCGCAATTCCGGCAGGCGCGACAACACAAAATCGTAATAACCCGGCCACATGACTTCGAACGCCGACACACCCGCAGGCAAGCCTTCCTGAGCGCGTCTCAACAACGTGGTGACCGCGTCGTAGCCGGGCAATCCGCACCAAGCCGTCGATACCGCCCGTGGTTTGGGCCTAAGGCGCAGCACGGCACGCGTGATGATCGCGAGCGTTCCTTCGCTGCCGATCAACAAGTTGCGCAAGTCGTAACCCGTATTGTTCTTGATCATCTTGCGCAGCCCGCCAACGATACTGCCGTCCGCCAGCACTGCCTCTATATCCAGCACCTGGTCGCGCATCATTCCGTACTTGATCACGCGGTTGCCGCCTGCGTTGGTCGCGAGGTTGCCGCCAATCGTGCAGCTTCCTCGTGCGCCCAGATCCAGCGGAAACATGAAGCCGGCTGCGTCGGCGGCTTCCTGCACGACTTGCAGCGGCGTGCCGCACCAGACCGTCATGGCGGCGCCGACTTCATCGATGGCTTCGATCCCGTTCATCAACTCCAGGCTCAACGCAACTTCACCGCCGAGCATGCACGCGCCGCCGGCGAGTCCCGTCAGGCCGCCTTGCGTCACGACCGTCTGCTTGTGCTCGTGGCAGATCCGCATTGCGGTGGCGACGTGTTCAGTCGTGCGTGGCCGGATCAGTGCGACCGGTTCATCGCAGGGCATGCGGCTCGAGTCCGCGTTCCTGCGGCCGGCGAATTCGTGCGGAAGGCTCACCACGTCGGCTCCGAGCGCTTCACGCAGCGCTGCAACAGCGGCGCTGGGCTGAACATGTTCGGAGGGCTGCTTGTCTTGCATTGAATGTCTCCAGCAATCGGGGTCGCGTTGAATCAGCAAGCATTTCGCTTAACCCCAAGTTGAGCGGAAGTAACGTTGTTTCCGCATATCTTGAACGATAGTATAGCTATCATTTATCTGAAATACAGGCGTCGAATGGCGGGGAAAACCCTGATGTTTTGCATTTAAGTTAAAGCTATCATTATTAAAACTAACGTTCGCTTCGCTGGATGAGGCGACTTGCACTTTCCAGGAGATGGACCCGATGCAATGGCCTGAACCACGTTCCTTCGATGTCGACCTGCAGACGGGCCTGATGAACGGCACCGGCTCGCGCTACCAGAAGTTCCTGCGCGACCTGAGCGGGCTCTATGCCAACAGCGCCGCCTTCAATGCGCTCGCTGCAACGCGCGGTGACGAAGTCGTATATGAAGTCACCGACCACAAGCCGAACAGCAATCCCGGCGACCTGATTACCGGCGTGACGCGCATGAGCGCGGGCAAGGTCGGCGACGAATTTTTCATGACGCGCGGGCACATTCACGCGGCCATCGACCGCCCGGAGCTTTACTTCGGGCTGAAGGGTCATGGCGTGATGCTGATGGAGTCGCCATCAGGCGATACACGCGTGGTCGAGATCAAGGCGAACACGGCATGTTATGTGCCGCCGCGCTGGATTCATCGTTCGGTTAATTTGGGGCAGGAGGACTTCGTGATGCTGTTCTGTTATCCGGCCGATTCGGGGCAGGACTACGCGATCATCGAACAATCGAACGGCATGAAACTGCGCATAGTCGATGACGGCGCCGGCGCGTGGCGCACCGAGCCGAATCCGGACTACAAGGAACGCACGCCGGAAGAAATCGAAGCGCTGCTGGCGCGCGGTGCGCTGGCAACCGAAGGAGCGACGCGATGAGTGCTTCCACGCAGTACCGGGCCGCCACGCGTCCGACTTTTTATTTCATCGGCGTGACGACTGCGCAGAGTTCCATCATGCGTGTGTTCCCGCAGTGGGCGAAGCATCTCGGTCTCGGTGATGTAGAGATCAAGGGCATCGATTTTCCGCCGCATGCGGCGCCCGAGGCGTATCGTGAAGCGGTCGAGTTCCTGAAGCATGATCCGTTGTCGGTCGGCGCGCTCGTCACCACGCACAAGATCGACCTGTACGCCGCGTGCAAGGATCTTTTCGATGTGATCGATCCGACCGCCGAGGTCATGGGCGAGACCAGTTGCCTCTCGAAGCAGGATGGAAAATTCATCTGTCACGCGAAGGATCCCATTACATCGGGGTTATCGCTGGATGGATTCTTGCCGGCCAATCACTTTGCTGATACCGGCGCGGAAGTATTTTCGATGGGCGCGGGCGGTTCGACCATCGCACTGACCTGGCACCTGATGCAGAAGGAACGCGGCGCGAACCGGCCGTCGAAGGTGATCGTATCGAACCGGTCGGCGGGACGGCTCGAGGAAATCGAACGCATTCATCGCGAACTCGAATTCGATGTACCGTGCGAATATGTCGTCGCACCGAAGCCCGAGGACAACGACGCCGTGCTTGCTCGTCTGTCGCCGGGTGCGCTCGTGATCAATGCGACGGGGTTGGGCAAGGACGCGCCGGGTTCGCCGTTGAGCAACGCGGCGGTGTTCCCCGAACGCGCGGTTGTGTGGGACCTGAACTATCGCGGCGACCTGATTTTTCTCGATCAGGCGCGCGCGCAGGAAAGCACGCGCACACTGCAGATCGAAGACGGCTGGACTTACTTCATCTACGGATGGACGCGCGTGATCGCTGAAGTCTTTCACGTCGACATTCCGGTGAGCGGTCCCGGCTTCGATGAAATCAGCCGCATTGCGGCACAAGCGGGCAAACCCGCGCCAACAAGAACAGCTTAAGGAAGACGCCAAGCATGTATCTCGACAAGTTCAAGCTCGACAAGAAGATCGCCGTAGTCACCGGGGCGGCCCGCGGTATCGGTTTCGCCACAGCGGAGGCGCTGGCCGAAGCCGGCGCGCTCGTGGTGCTCACGGATATGAATGCGGAATTGCTCGACAAGGCCGCGTCGGATTTGTCAGCGAAGGGACATCGCGTCGAAACCGAGTTGCTCGATGTCACCGATTCGACCGCGGCACAACGCGTGAACGACGCGGTCGTGGCGCGGCACGGATGCGTGGATGTACTCGTGAACAACGCGGGGATCGCGATCTCGAACCATCCCGCCGAGACCATGACGGACGAGATCTGGAACAAGGTGATCGATGTCAATCTCAACGGCGTGTTCTGGGCCTGCCGCGCGTTCGGCAAGGGCATGCTGGAAAGCGGCGCCGGCAGTATCGTGAACGTGGGGTCGATGTCGGGTTTCATTGTGAATCGGCCGCAGGAGCAGGCGAACTACAACGCGTCGAAAGCGGGTGTGCATCACCTGACGAAGTCGCTCGCGGCCGAATGGGGCGCGCGTGGCGTGCGTGTGAATGCGGTGGCGCCGACGTATATCGATACCGAGATGAACACCTATGTGTATCAGAACAAGGAGATGTTCGACAAGTGGGTCGGCGGCACGCCGATGAATCGCCTCGGACGCATGGATGAAGTGGCGTCGGTGATCCTGTTCCTCGCAAGCGATGCATCGAGCCTCATGACAGGATCGATCGTTCTCGCCGACGGCGGTTATGTCTGCTGGTGATGTCTCGCTGCTGACCGAGACGTTCGCGACGTCGTTGCGTGACCGCCTGGCCGATCATGATGCGGCACCTCGTGAAGGCGAGGCTGTGCTGTACTGGCTCGGGCAGGCGGGATTTGTGATCGAGTCCGGCGGTTACAGGATGCTGATCGATCCGTACCTCTCCGACTCGCTCGCGGAGAAATACAAGGGCACGAAGTTTCCGCATACGCGCATGATGGCCGCGCCTGTGCTGCCCGGTGAACTGGATCGGCTGGACCTTGTGTTGTGCACGCATCGGCACACGGACCACATGGACCCGGGGACCTTGCAGCCGCTTGCGCGGCGATTCCCAAATCTCAGGTTCGTGGTTCCTGCTGCGGTCACTGAAGAAGCCATCACGCGATGCGGTGTTGGTATCGAACGGCTGATTCCGGTCAACGCGGGCGAACGCATCGAGGTCCTTCCAGGCTGCTTCGTGTCGCCGGTTCCCTCGGCACACGAGTCGCTGGACAGGGATGCCGACGGGCGTTATCCCTGGCTGGGTTATGTGATCGATGCCGGCCCGATCCGTTTGTATCACTCGGGCGATTGCATTCCCTACGCGGGACTTGCTGAAACCTTGGCAAGGTTCGAACCGCACGTGGCGCTGCTACCCGTCAATGGCCGCGACGCCGAGCGCAGCGTCAATGGCGTGCCCGGAAACTTCACGCTCGATGAAGGCATCGCGCTCGCGAAGCAAAGTGGTGCTCGTGCGTTGATCGCCCATCACTGCGGCTTGTTCGACTTCAACACCCTCCCGGCTGACGTAATCGATGCGCGCATACGACCTGAAGCGTCCCGCGACTTCACTATGTTCCGCGCACAAACCGGATGCGCGTGGCGCTGCGGCATGCTTCAGTCAAGGCATGCAGGGTCCTGAATCGCCGCGACCAGCAAATCCAGGAATGCGCCCACTGCTTTAGGCAAAGTGCGTCCGGCCATGGTCTGCACTTGCAGCGTACGCTGATGCAACTCGGGGTTGCTGATCGGAATGGCCGCCATCCTGTCGGGCTTCAGCCGGCTGCGAACCGTCAGGTAACCCACGAATGTCACCGCTTTCGTCTGCTGCACGAAACTCTGCAGCGCACCGCCGTAGTTGCTCACGAATACCGGCTCGAAGTTCAAACCTTCCAGGCTGCAGGAGATATCGAATAGCTGACGCACGGTCACGCCTTCGCCATAGATCGCGAGCGGCCACGGTGTGAGGTCTGCCAGCGACACCGACTCTTTTTTCGCCAGCGGATGATCCTGCGTGACCAATGCAAATATCGGCGCGCGCTGGGCGTAATGCACGTTCACGTCTTTCTCGGGTGCGACGCTGAAACACACGGCGATGTCGGCGGTGCCATCGCGTACACGTTGGGTCGCTTCAGTAGGCGCCGCGACATCGAGCTGAAAATGCGCGGCCGGCCAGCTCTTCAGGAAATGTGCGAAGACTTGCGGCAGGAAATCGCGCGCCACGCCCTCCGAACTTGCCACGCGAATCGTCGCGCGGCTTTCCGTAGTCAGGCCGCGGATCTCCTCGGTGACACGTTCCTGTTCCATCAGGCTTCTGTGAGCGTGCGCCGCAAGCAAACGACCGGCTTCGCTCAGCACCATGCCTCGCGGCCGGCGCTCGAACAGCGGCACGCCCATTTCGTCCTCGAGCTTGGCAATCTGCCTGCTGATCGCCGATACCGCCACGAACAGGCGCTCCGACGCCTTGCTCAGCGAGCCGCTTCGTGCAACTTCCAGAAAGTACCGCAGCGCGGTGGTTTGCATGATGCATCTCTAGTAAAGACAAATCGATAGCCCGGGAGCTTTGCCGTTTCGGCAACGCAAACTGCCAAATATTGTCATTGTCCATAAATATCGGCGGTATCAAGATCGCGTCATCGATTTTTTCTACCTGAAGAAGAACCGGCGTGCCTGGGCTGCTTAGGGCGCGTTTTACTGGAGAAAGAAGTGACACGCGAGTCCGCTATCCAAGCCGCTGCCAATCTGTACGATTCCGGCGCCTTTCTCGAAGACCTGTGTCGCCGGGTTGCTTTTCGCACGGAGAGTCAGGAGTCAGAAAGCGGTCCGGTTCTGAGCGCTTACCTGGTCGACGAAATCGCGCCGGTTCTGGCCGGAATGGGATTCACGTTCCGGCTGGTCGATAACCCGGCGCCCGGCGCGGGGCCGTTCCTGGTTGCGCATCGCAAGGAAAGCGACGGGTTGCCCACCGTGCTGACCTACGGTCACGGCGATGTCGTCCGCGGATATGACGCGCAGTGGCGCGAGGGCTTGTCGCCGTGGCAAGTCACCGTCGTCGATGATCACTGGTATGGCCGCGGCACCGCCGACAACAAGGGCCAGCACAGCATCAACCTTGCAGCGCTCAAAGCCGTGCTCGACGCACGCGATGGACGGCTCGGCTTCAACCTCAAGCTGCTATTCGAAACTGGCGAGGAAGTCGGCTCTCCGGGTCTGCACGCTGTGTGCGAGACCTTGCGCGACGAACTGAAAGCCGATGTCCTGATCGCCTCCGACGGTCCGCGCCTGGGCGCATCGAGTCCCACGATCTTTCTGGGCTCGCGCGGTCTCGTGAACTTCAAGCTCACCGTGGACCTGCGCGAAGGCGGCCATCATTCCGGCAACTGGGGCGGCTTGCTGCGCAATCCGGGCGTGGTGCTGGCGAACGCAATTGCATCGATGGTCGATCAAAACGGCCGCATTCTGGTTGAAGGCTTGCGTCCCCCCGAAGTCCCGCAAGCGGTGCGTCGTGCTTTGGAGGGCATCGTTGTAGGCGGGAACCCGGGCGAGCCGGAAGTCGATACCGACTACGGCGAACCGGGCCTCACGCCATCGGAACGCGTGTTTGGCTGGAACAATCTCGAAGTGCTGGCGTTTCGCACCGGCAACCCCGAGAAGCCCGTCAACGCAATCCCGCCGCACGCCTTCGCGTTCATGCAGATCCGCTTCGTGGTTGGTACGAACTGGGAGGATCTCGAACATATCGTGCGCCGTCATCTGGACGAACGCGGGTTCGGCATGGTTCATATCGATGTGGATCGCGGCGCGCCTGCAACGCGCGTGGACCCGGACAACGCATGGGTCCAATGGGGGCTCAAGTCCCTCGAAGAGACCACCGGCAAGAAGCCCGTCCTCTTGCCGAACCTCGGCGGCACGCTGCCCAACGATGTCTTTGCAGAGGTCATTGGCATGCCGACGCTCTGGGTGCCGCATTCGTACCCCGGATGCTCGCAGCACGCGCCCGACGAACACATGCTCGGACCGGTCGTGCGCGAGGGTCTCGGCATCATGGCGGGGCTTTTCTGGGACCTGGGCGAGCGAGATGTTCCGCACGCGGCCATCATGAACCAGGCGGGGAACACGCGATGAGCACTGACACGGCCGCGACCGTCATACCGGGCAGGAAACCACAGGCGAGCATCTACAAGCTGATCGCCGCGACATCGATAGGCAATGCGCTCGAGTTCTACGACCTTGTGGTCTATGGCTACTTCGCGTCGACGCTTTCAAAGCTGTTCTTCCCGACCACCGATAAAACCGTCTCGCTGCTCCTCACGCTCGGCACCTTCGCACTCTCGTATCTCGCGCGGCCGGTCGGGGCCTTCGTGCTGGGTTCATACAGCGACCGCAAGGGCCGCAAGGCGTCGCTGACCTTGTCCATCGCGATGATGACGCTCGGCACCGGCATGGTCGCGCTGATGCCGAGTTATGCGGCGATCGGCGTGCTGGCGCCCATCGGCATCTTTGCGTCGCGGTTGTTGCAAGGCTTTTCGGCGGGCGGCGAGTTCGGCAGCTCGACCGCGTTCCTGACCGAACATGCACCCGCGCGCAGCGGCTTCATGGCGAGCTGGCAGTTTGCAAGCCAGGGCGCGAGCGTGCTGGTTGCATCGGCGTTTGGCGCAGTGTTGACGAGCACGCTGACGCCCGCGCAACTCGAAGGCTGGGGCTGGCGGATTCCTTTTCTCTTCGGTTTGCTGATCGGCCCGGTGGGTATGTATATCCGCCGCCATGTCGATGAGACACCCGAGTTCGAGCGCGCTGAAACGGCCGAATCGCCGATACGCGAAGTCCTCGCGACGCAGAAAGAGCGGCTGCTGGTGTCCATCGGATCACTGGTGTTGACGACGACCGCCAACTACATGCTGCTTTACATGCCGACGTATGCATCGCGCCAGCTCGGGCTCTCGCCGTCGTCCGGTTTTATCGCGACGCTGGCGGCCGGTTTTATCGTGATGGTGCTCACGCCGATTGTGGGTCACTGGTCCGATAAAGTCGGCCGCACCCGGATCATGCTGGGGGCCGGCTCGATATTCTTCGTCACCATCTATCCGGCGTTCATGTTCATGAATGCGCATCCCTCCATGCTGACGCTGCTTGCCGCCGTGATCTGGGTCGCGGTGCTGAAGGCCATCTACTTCGCGCCGATTCCCGCCTTGATGTCCGACCTGTTTCCGACTCGTACTCGGACCACGGGGATGGCGGTCGGCTACAACGTCGGCACGACCGTCTTCGGTGGTTTCACGCCGCTTGCGGTGGCTTCGCTGATCGCGCTGACGGGCAACAATCTGGCGCCGGGTTTCTATCTGATGATCGCCGCCATCATCAGTCTTTTCACTCTGGTATGGGCGCGCAGGCGCCTGAAAGTACACTGATTCAGTTCGACGAACACCTTGGAATCAAACGATATGCAAAACGATTTATCGCAGGCCATGAAGGACGCCATCCGGTTTTCAACCGACCACGAAACTGTCTGGGATCGCAGCGTGAAGGGCGCGTGGGGCGTGCATCCGAACGACCCCCCGCCCTGGAACAAGCTGCTTGGGCCAGTGCATGATCGCGGGCCGGTGTCGGGTGCGATTTCCGTCGATGGCCGCGTGCTCACTACGTGGGGCGAACCGGATCGTGCGGACCTGACGTTCAGTATCGCGAAGACCTACCTCGCGTTGCTGGCGGGTGTGGCGCACGATCGCGGCCTGTTGCCCGATGTGAACGAACCGGTCCATGTGCGCGTGCCGGGCATCGGTTTCGACGATGAACACAACGCCCAGGTCACATGGGCGCAGTTGCTGCAGCAGACGAGCGAATGGACGGGCGAGTACTTCGGCTTGTCGGATCAGGCCGATCATTATCGGGCGGTGACGTTCGGCACGCCGCCGAATGGCAAGAAGGGCGACCTGCGGCCGGTGCAAACGCCCGGCACGTATTGGGAATACAACGATGTGCGCATCAACCAGTTGTCGCTGGCGCTACTGTATTTGTTCGGCCGGCCACTGCCCGATGTATTCCGCGAAGCGATCATGCGACCGGCTGGAGCGAGCGAGAACTGGCAATGGGTCGGTTACGACAACGCATGGGTGGAGATCAACGGTCAGCGCGTGCAGTCGGTGCCGGGTGGAACGCACTGGGGCGGCGGGTTATCGATCAGCACGAACGACCAGCTCAAGGTGGCCCAGCTCTTCGTCAACGAAGGGACGATCGACGGGCGCCAGGTTATCTCGCGCGAGTGGATCGCCCGCATGCAGACGCCGTGCAAACTCGCGGCTTACTACGGGTATCTCGTGTGGCTGAACCACGAGGGGCGCGTATTTCCGAGCGTGCCGGCATCGAGCTATTTCGCTATCGGCGCGGGGAGTTCGTTCATGTGGATCGAGCCGGAGCGGAAGATGGCGGTGATCGTCCGCTGGCTGAATTCCGCCCACGCCGATGAGTTTTTTGGTCTGGTGCTCAAGGCCGTGGATGAAATCCTGACGCGCTAGTTCGCTGCCGCAATCCCCTGCAACCACGCCAGAAGCGGCCTGAGCTTCTCGCGATACTCATTGCGCGGCGGATGCACGAGGTAATACCCCGAGCCCGATTCAAGCACGCGATCGAACGGCGCCACCAGCGCGCCGTTCGACAGATTTTCCTGGACCAGATTCAGATCGCCCAACGCCACGCCCATTCCGCGAACGGCTGCGCCAAACGCGAGATCGAGCGTATCGAAGACTTGCTCGCGATACGTATGAGCCGCAAGCTCGCTGCTTTCCTGCTGCAGCCATAACATCCAGCCGCGTCGCCCGAAGCTCGAATGCAGCAGCGTGTGCTTCTTCAAGTCTGCCGGGTCGCGCAAGGGCGGCTCGCCCAGCGCCGTCTGCGGCGAACACACGGGCGTCAATCTTTCCCGCATCAGGCAGGTCGCCTCCAGCCCGTCCCAGCGGCCGTTGCCAAAGAGAATGGCGGCATCGAGCGTGCCTTCGCCGAAATTCGTCGGCAGGAACCACGCGGTATCGATATTGAGCTGCGTGCCAGGCACATCCTCGTAGAAGCTCGGCAGCCGCGGCATCAGCCAGCGCGCAGCGAGCGTCGGCGTCACGCGCAAGGTCACGGTCTGCCCGCCGGTGCTCGTGACATGCATGGATCGGCGTGCGGTCGCAAGCAACTCCTCCACGATGGGAACCAGCCGCTGGCATTCCGCAGTTGGCACGACCATGCGCGTATGGCGCACGAAAAGCGCACAGCCGAAATACTCCTCGATCTGCTGGATGTGCCTGCTGACGGCGCTCTGGCTCAGGAAAAGCTGCTGCGAAGCGGCCGTGAAGTTCCCGCAACGCGCGACCACCAGCAGCGATTGCAGCACATTGAACGGCGGATATCGCTCGATTTTCATTTATGCAAGTTGTGCATGGTAACCATGAGATTTTACCGTTTGTCGGTAAAAAATTGGCGTTCATAAAATCGGCTGGATCGTGCGGGTAGGTCTGGTTTCTCGACGCAATCCGCCGCCGCATACCAATCAGCTTCGCGGCGATTCGCATGAGCGAGCATTCAAACCGGTTGTGGGGCGGGCGCTTCAAGACGGGGCCGTCGTCGGCGTCGATTGATGGCACGTAACAAAGATCCCCGTGAAATGGGGCTGGCAGGAACACGCAGTGAAAAAGGCCGTCATCGATGCCAACAACTGATTTGAGCAAACCACGCTGGCCGGATGGCAAGCGATCCTGCTTCGCCTTGGCCTTCGATCTCGACGGACCCACGGGTGACGCGATGCTCGACGGGTCCATCTGGAAAAACCCTTCGTACTTCACGCTGGGCAGTTACGGGCCGTGGCGTGCCTTGGGCCGTCTGCTGGACATGCTCGCGGAACGCAAGGTCCCGGCCACGTTCTTCGTGCCTGCGTGGGTGCTGGAAAACTGGCCTAGGCAATGCGCGGCGATCCTGGAAGGCGGACACGAGATCGGTTACCACGGCTACAAGCATGAAGCATTCTGGACGCTCGATCGCAATGGACAACGCGCGGTCATGGAGCGCTCCGCGCAAGCCTTCGATAAACATCTCGGCATGCGCCCGGTCGGTTTCCGAACGCCATCGGGCGATTGGGGTCCTGACACCATCAGCGTCCTGATGGAAGCCGGCGTGCGCTACTCGAGCTCCATGCGCGGTGACGACCGTCCGTACTTCCTGCCGGCAGAAAACGGAGACACTCCCATGGTCGAGATCCCCGGACGCTGGGAGATGGACGATTATGCGTCGCTTGCATATCACCGCAATCCAAACTTTCCGGCGAGCCTCGACCGCATTGCAAGCTACGACACGACGCTCGACAACTGGCGTCGTGAATTCGATGGTTCGCATCGCGACGGGTTGTGCCTGACGACGCTGTTTCATCCGAAAGTCTCGGGCAAGCCGGGGCGTATCGCGCTGCTCGAAAGCCTGCTCGATCACATGCACGCGAAGGGCGACGTATGGTTCGCCACGTGTCGCGATGTGGCGCAATGGTGGCACGATAACCACACGGAGGCCTGAACGATGAACACAATACGGTGGCCCGACAATGCGCGAAGCGCCGTCGTCATCACGGTCGATTTCAACGACGAACACGGCATCCTCACGCAGGAACCGCGCATCGCGGGCCGCGAAAAATCGTTATCCGTATGGCGTTACGGCGCCAAGCGCGGGGTGGATCGCGTGCTTGATGCGCTGGAAGAATTCGATGTCCGTTCAAGCTGGTTCGTGCCGGGCCGTGTTGCCGAGACGCATGGCGAACTGGTCGCGCGCATTGATGCGCAGAAGCACGAGATAGGCAATATCGGCTACGTCTGCGAGGACTTCGATACGCTCACGCTCGACGCTCAGAAGAACGTCTTCAGGCAGGGACAAGCCGCGCTCGAAAACGTGCTTGGCCACCGCGCCGAGGGCTTCCGTTCGTTCACTGGAAACTGGGCGCCGGGCTTCGCGGACTTTCTTCGCGATGAAGGCGTCACATGGTCGTCGTCGTGGCGTGGCGATGACCTGCCGTATTTCCATTTGCCGGATTCCGACACGACGATCACTACACCGCCGCTCGTAGAACTGCCGCTTCACTATGAGCTCGAAGACGAGCCTTACTTCGCATACAACCTGTCGCCGGCGGTTCCTGTTGGGCAGCCCCGCATTCCGTCGTACGGTGAAGTGCTGAAGAACTGGAAGCATGATTTCGCGGCGTTTCATCGATTTGGATTGTGCTTCGTGCTGCGGCTGCATCCGGAGATCATCGGCACGGCAGGGCGCATCGATGTGCTGCGTGAACTGCTCGCCGACATCCGCTCACGCAACGATGTCTGGTTCGCGACGGGCGCCGAGATTGCCGCGTGGTGGCGCCAAAGCGTCACGAGCAACGAGCCCGGTCACCCGGTCGAAGTGTATGCACGGCACAAGCAGGAGCAGGCATGAACGCTGGCAAATCGACCTTGTCGCAACGGCTTGCGGGGTTTGTCGCAGAGACTTCGGGGGAGACGCTTCCGGCCGCTGTCGTGCATAAAGCGAAGCGCCATATACTCGACACGCTCGGCGTGTCTCTGGGCGGTGCGACGGCAGTTGAAGCGCGCAGCGTGCGTGCACTGATGAGCCTGGGAAGCAAAGGCGAAATACGCGCATGGGGTACGTCGCAGAGTTTTAACGCGCGTGACGCGGCGTTCGTCAACGGCGTTGCAGCACATGCGCTCGAACTCGATGACGCCGGCGGCTGCGACCACTCCGGCGCAGTCGTCCTTCCCGCTGCATTCGCGGCGCTTGCCTGCACCGATCGCGCTGTATCAGGGCGCGAATTTCTGACGGCGGTCGTCTTAGGCTACGACGTCGGCCGGCGTGTGCTCGAAGCGTGCGGCGGATATTCGCCACACAACAACTACGGCTGGCATTCCACCATGACATGCGGCGCGTTCGGTGCGGCTGCGGCGAGCGCGCGCCTGCTCGGTCTCGACGCTATTCAGACCGCCGCCGCGCTCGGCCACGCCGGAAGTTTCAGCGGCGGGTTGTGGGGCTTCATACACGATGCATCGCAGACCAAGCGCATGCATACGGGACGCGCTGCGGAAGGCGGCCTGCTTGCCGCGCTGCTCGCGCGCCAGGGCGTCAGTGGTCCGACACAAATCTTCGAAGACGTATGGGGCGGTTTCTTCAATGCCTTCGCGCGTGAAACACAGCAGCCCGAGGCATTGCTCGCGGACATTGGCGTGGTATGGAAACTGATGCGCTGTTCGATCAAGCCACACGCCGCATGCCGGAGTACGCATGCGGCGATCGACGCCACGCTTGAACTCCTGCAAGGACGCGCTGCGGACCTGGACAAGCTGACCGGGGTGCATGTGAGCCTGAGCGCGTTCGTGAACCAGATGTGCGGCGGACGCGATCTCAACACGCTTGCATCGGCGCAAATGAGCTTGCCGTACGCCATCGCCACGGCGCTCGTGAACGGCCAGGCTGGCATAGGCGCATATCTCGACGCACAACGTCACGACCCGCGTATCGCGGCGGCCATGCGACGCATCACGCTCGAGATCGATCCTGCCATGTCGGATCTCGACGAACCCGTGATCACCCTCGCGATGTCCGATACCGAACCGCGTTCGCGACGCGTCGACATACCGCTCGGCGATCCGCGCAATCCGGTTTCGGACGCGGCTCTGGTTGCGAAATTCCGCGCGCTGGCCGGTATGACGATTCCGGAAGCATCAGTCGATGCGCTTGAAACGGCGCTGCTCGATCTGGACACTCTCGCCGATGTCCGGACTCTGACGCAATGGCTCGGCGGCGATGCCGATGCACGACCTGTAGTGCGTTAGGCCACTACGTCCCGAGATTTCGTAACGATCCTTCGCAACTTCACAAGACCTTCATAAGGTGTGTCTTTCATGAACAAGCTGAACCCGATGCGTGCCGTTTCCAGCCTGATGGCCTTGTGCCTCTCGACGTTTCTGTTCGCGAGCGGCGCGCACGCGCAGGCCTTGCCCGATGCATTCGCAAAGTCGAAAGTGATCAAGGTCGCGGTGAACTCCATCTATCCGCCGATGGAATACAAGGACCCGGAAAGCGGGGACCTGGTTGGTTTCGATATCGACCTCGGCAACGCGATTGCCAAGCAACTCGGCGTGAAGTTCGACTGGCAGGAATCGGCGTTTGAACAGTTGTTGCCATCGCTGGCGACGGGTCGTGTCGATATGATCCTGAGCGGCCTGAGCGATGTCCCCGGTCGTCGCGATACCGCGGATTTTCTGGACTACCTGAATTCGGGCGCGCAGTTTTATATCCTTGCGTCGCGGGCGCATGAGATCAAACAGGCGCCGGACCTGTGCGGCAAGCCGGTCGGTACGAGCCGCAGCACATCGTTTCCCGCCGATACCGCCGCGTGGAGCGCGAAAAACTGCGAAGGCGCGGGCAAGGGCGCGATCACCGTCGCGGGAACCGAAGATACCGCGTCCGCGCGCATGCAACTCAAGCAAGGACGCATTGCAGCGGGCGTGCAGGGCAGCGAGACCTTGCCGTACGCAATGAAGCTTGAACCGAATACGTACAAGCCTATCGGCGAGCCGTTCGCGACATCGCCTGAAGGCATTGCGTTCGCCAAGTCGAATCCAAAATTGCGCGATGCCGTGCTCGGTGCGCTCAATACGTTGATTGCGAACGGTACGTACGCAGCGATTGTCGCGAAGTGGAGCTTGCAATCGAGTGCGGTCACGAAAGTCACGTTGAATGGTACGGCGCTTCACTGATGGATATTCACGTGCCTTCGACCAGTCCGCCATTTCTGGTTCATGGGCGGGTACGCAAGCAGGACCGATCAATGGGGATCGCAAGCATTGCCCAAGCGCTGGTTGAGCAAGCAGGCGGAGTTGCTTGCCGCATGACAGATGCGCGTGACACCAGCCGAGACCTGATTTCATCTGGCCGGGGAAAAGGAGCCACTTAAGCCGTACCGTGTCATTTTTCAAGCCTCCAACCGCTTCGCTGTCACACAAAGGAGCTTTCCGATGACTGCCTCAGCCGCTGTCCTGGCCATCCTCGCCGCGATCCTGATGGGGGCGATGAGCCCCGGTCCCAGCTTCGTGCTGGTCGCGCGCAATGCAATTGGCCTGTCCCGCGCCGATGGACTCGCAACCGCACTCGGCATGGGTGTGGGCGGTGTGTTCTTCAGCGGCATCGCGCTGGCGGGTTTGTACACGCTGCTGTCCGCCGTCGCATGGCTCTATGTCACGTTAAAAATTGCTGGTGGCCTCTACCTGATCTACATCGCGTTCAATATCTGGCGGGGTGCATCGAGTCCCATATCCGTCGACCAAACGCGCTCCGCACACGCCCGCAATCTTCGGAAATCGTTCTGGATGGGCCTGAGTACGCAACTCAGCAACCCGAAGACCGCGATCTGGTACGGCAGTATCTTTGCTGCCCTGTTGCCGCAACATCCGCCACTCTGGTGTTATTTCGTGCTGCCGCCTTTGCTGTTCGGCATCGAGGCGGGCTGGTACACCGTCGTAGCATTGGGTTTCTCCAGCCGCCGTCCGCGCGAGGTTTATCTGCGCGCGAAGAAATGGGTTGACCGGATTGCTGCAACGGCCGTTGCCGCGCTCGGTTTGCGGCTCATATTCGCGGCGCACAAAGCGGGCATTTGACACGCGGTGTCGTGCACGGCTAGTGACTGATCATCCACGGTCGGCCGGCCGCTGAGCGCGGGGCCGCCTGTGCCTCGGCCGAACGCGGCAGCTTTATCTCGCTCGAACAGCACCCGCAACCCGCGTCAGGTGTCGACTAATGCGCGGCTCATGTGCCGCACGTTCATTTATTGCGCCGCGCTGCTCGAGACCGTGATCTCGGATGTCTCCCGGGATGCGGTATAGACAGAAGTTTTTCAGGATGCGGAATGGACCGGCTCGGCGTTGCGATCAAAATTCGACGAACGGTTGGATTTCACCAGTTTCACGCGGCATTCCCCGCTGTTGCGGGCTCCAGGGCCGGTACGGCGCTGGTTTTCGTTCGTCCTGAATCAGAAAATACTTGTATATACCGATTTTGTTGTCCTAGACTCGCGGTTATGCTCTTGTATAGACAAGATAGCCCCTGCGTGCAAACGCGCAAGCCTGACGCCCAAGGACAACACCGATGATGAAGCTCACCCCCGGCAAACTGACCCTCCCGCAACTGCGCCAGATCGCACGCGAACGCGTGCAGCTCGAACTCGACCCGGCAAGCCACGCGGCTATCGATGCCAGTGCAAAAGCCGTCGAGGACATCGCCGCGAAAGGTCTGCCGGCCTACGGCATCAACACGGGTTTTGGCCGCCTCGCGAACACGCATATTCCCGCAGACCAGCTCGAACTCCTGCAGCGCAATCTGGTTTTGTCGCACGCGGTCGGTGTCGGTGAGCCAATGTCGCCGCCCGTCGTCCGTTTGTTGATGGCGCTGAAACTGTCGAGCCTGGGGCGTGGTCATTCCGGCATTCGCCGCAAGGTGATGGACGCCATGATCACGCTGTTCAACGCAGACGTGCTGCCCGTCATTCCGGTCAAGGGGTCGGTCGGCGCATCGGGCGACCTTGCGCCGCTCGCGCATATGTCGGGCGTGCTGATGGGTATCGGCGAAGTGTTCCTCGACGGAAAGCTGGCGCCTGCCATCGATGGACTCAAGTCCGTCGGCCTCGAACCGCTGACCCTGCAAGCCAAGGAAGGACTCGCGCTTTTGAACGGCACGCAGGCATCGACCGCGCTCGCGTTATACAACATGTTCGCAATCGAAGACCTCTACCGGACGGGTCTGGTGTCGGGCTCGCTGTCGGTGGATGCCGCCGAGGGTTCCGTCGTTCCCTTCGACGCCCGCATTCACGCGTTGCGCGGCCACCAGGGGCAGATCGATGCAGCCGCTGCGTATCGCACCTTGCTGGAAGGCTCGGGCATCAACCTGTCGCATCAGGATTGCGACAAGGTCCAGGATCCGTACAGCCTTCGATGCCAGCCGCAGGTCATGGGCGCGTGTCTCGACCAGATCCGTCATGCAGGCAACGTGTTGCTGATCGAAGCGAACGCCGTATCGGACAATCCGCTGATTTTCCCGGACACGGGCGAAGTGCTTTCGGGCGGCAACTTTCATGCGGAGCCCGTCGCGTTTGCCGCCGATAACCTCGCGATTGCCGCGGCGGAAATCGGCGCATTGGCGGAACGCCGCATTGCGCTACTGATCGATGCCACGCTCTCCGGCTTGCCGCCTTTCCTCGTTCGCGATGGCGGTGTGAACTCGGGCTTCATGATCGCGCATGTGACGGCGGCCGCCCTTGCATCGGAGAACAAGACCTACGCGCATCCGGCATCGGTGGACTCGCTGCCGACGTCGGCGAATCAGGAAGATCACGTGTCCATGGCGACGTTCGCCGCGCGCAAGCTGGGCGATATTGCCGAGAACGTGACCCATATCCTCGCGATCGAATTGCTCGCGGCGGCGCAGGGCGTGGACTTGCGCGCGCCGCATCTGACGAGTCCGCGTTTGCAGCCGGTCATGCAATCCATCCGCGCCGATGTCGAGCATTACGAGCTCGATCATTACTTCGCGCCGGATATCGCGGCCGTGGCGAAGCAGGTGAGAAGCGGCAAGATTGCCGGATTCTGCCCGCTGCAATTCGCGTCGCACGGCACGGTTTAAGTCGTTTTCAAGCCTACGGCGGCCGGGTCGTTCTCAGCTCTGCCGCTGAAGGTTGTCGCTGCTGAAGCGGCATCCCAATCTGTATCGTGTACCTGGATGCACGAAGCGCGCGAACGTCACCGCAACATTATTTGCCCACGTCCGGCGCACCAGCGTCAGGCACGGCTGATCGGGGCCGATCTCGAGCAAGCGGGCATCGGCGCGGGACGGCAGTTCGGCATCGACCACGTGCTCGACTTCATGCGCGGGCACCGTGTTGTACAAATACTCCGAAGGCCGCACCGTCGAGAAATCCTGCTCCAGAAAATGCGGCGCGACTTCCGGATTCACATAGCGGTCTTCGAGTTGCACCGGCACCCCGTTCTCACGATGCACGCACACCACATGAAACACGGACGCGCCGGGTGCCAGACCTAGCGCGGCGGACACATCGCTTGCGGCCGCCTCACGCACGGCAAGCATGATCGAATAACCGTACTCGTGACCTCTGGCACGAATCTCGTCGCCTATATGCGCGATCATCAGCAACGTGGACTGCGGCTTCTCTTCCGCGATGAACGTCCCGACGCCCGAAAAGCGCGTCAATACCCCTTGTTCCGTTAGCTCGCGCAACGCGCGGTTGATCGTCATGCGCGATACGCCCAGCTCGCCGACCAGCGTCATCTCCGACGGAATGCGGTCGCCCGGCCGCCATTCCCCCGAGAGAATGCGCGTGCGGATATGTTCCTTCACGCGCTCATAGCGCGCGAGTGGCACGGCTGTTTCCTGCGCTGCAGATGCTGGGTTCGAAAGCCCGTTTGTATTCATGTTTTTACATCCTGCTGGATTCTGTCAAGACCGGCATGCTGCCGGCAGCGGGGTCCTCACGACGCGTCCAGAACGCGTTCCTGTCGAGATAGTTTTGCAGAAACTGTCGAAGGCGTGGCTGCTGGGCGTTGTGAAACACGTCCTCGGGCGAGCCCTGCGCGGCAATCTTGCCATGATCTATAAACATGACCGTATCCGCAACCTGCGCTGCAAAACCCATTTCGTGGGTGACGATGACCATCGTCATGCCGTCGTTCGCCAGGTTCTTCATGACCTGAAGCACCTCGCCAACGAGCTCCGGATCGAGCGCGGACGTGGGTTCGTCGAAGAGCATGATGTGCGGTTCCATGGCGAGCGCGCGTGCGATTGCGACGCGTTGCTGCTGGCCGCCGGAAAGACGCGCGGGATGGTTGTTCGCACGATCGGCGAGGCCGACTTTGTCGAGCATCGCGAGGGCGCGTTTATGTGCTTCCGCCTTCGGAAGTTTGCGCACGCGCACCAGCGCTTCGGCTACATTTTCCATGGCCGTCATGTGCGGCCACAAATTGAATTGCTGGAACACCATGCCGACGTTACGGCGCACACGATTGATCTCGGCTTGGCGTGCGCGCACGCGTTTGCCGTTGCGCTCCGTCACATAACCCAGCAACTCGCCTTCGATGTAAATCTCGCCTTCGCTGTATTCCTCGAGGAACGCGAGTGATCGCAGCAGGGTGCTTTTGCCCGAACCCGACGGCCCGATGATGCACGTCACCTCCGACTTGCGCACGGCGAGCGAAACGTCGTCGAGTACCTTGAGCGTGCCGAAATGCTTGCTGACATGCCGGGCATCGACGAGATATTCAGCCTGCGCCGGCGTGTTGCCGATAATCGGTTTTTCCATGATTCAGCACTCACAATGAGGTCGGCGTTTTTAATGCGTTCATCGGGTCAGGAAACGGCCGACACGCAATTCGACCCATTGCCCGGCGCGCGAAGCCACTTCCACCAGCACGAGATAACATACGCACAACGCGAGCAGCGTTTCGACAAACGCAAATTTTTCGGAGCCGATACCCGTCAGCACGAACGTCAGTTCCGGTACGGTAACAACCGACAACACCGCGGTCTCCTTGCTCAGCACGATGATCAGATTCGTCAGCGCCGGCAGGATGATCACGAGCATCTGCGGCAACTGTACGCGCATGATGACTTGCAGCCGCGTGAAGCCGAGACATTGCGCCGCCTCCATGTGACCGCGCGGCACCGACGTAAAACCCGAGCGGAACGCTTCCGCAAAATAGGCGCTGCCATACAGGCCCAATCCAACGATACCCGCCGTCAACGGTTCAAGGGATAACCCGAACGATGGGCCGCCGTAATACAGCACGAATAGCTGCACGAGAAACGGCGTGCCGCGAAAGACCTCTATATACGCGCGCAAAAAACCGCGCACCCACTTGCCGCAAAAAATCTGCAGCAACGCGATGGCGAATCCTATCGCCATGCCGATCAGCACGCCGCCTATCCACACGGCGATGGTCGTCGCGAAACCTTCGGCGAGGGCAGGGAGGGAATCGGTAAGGACCGATGGGTCGAAGTGAAGGGCCATGGCGTTGTCTATGCCTATGCCTGCGCGAGCCGGCGTTCCGCGCGATGCCCGGCGAGCGACAAGGCGCCGTTGATCACGAGATACACGAGCCCAGCCGCGACATACGCTTCAAGCGGCCGGTATGTGCTCGCTGCAATATTCTGTGCGGTGCGCGTGATATCGGCGACGCCGACGACCGAGATCAGCGACGAGGCCTTCACGAGCATCACCATTTCATTGACGAGCGACGGCAGTGTCGTGCGCAATGCCTGAGGCACCTGAATGCGCAGCACGGCATGCATGCGCGACAGCCCGAGCAACTGCGCGGCTTCGAGTTGCCCATGCGCAATCCCGATGAACCCGCCACGCAGAATCTCGGCGAGATAAGCCGCCTCGCACAAGGACACCGCTGCGGCAGCGGCGACGAGCGGCGGCACATTGATACCGATGAATGGCAAAAAATAGTAGGTCAGCAGAAGCTGCACGAGCAGCGGCACGCCGCGGAAGAATCCGACGTACGCACCGCCGAGCTTCGAGATGAAAACATTCTTCGAAAGCCTCGCGCTGCACACGGCGATCGCAACGACAAAGCCCACCACCAGCCCGACAAGCGAAATCAGGACCGTGGCTTGCGCGGCCTTGATGAGTAGCGGCAGGGCGTCCAACAATGCATGAAGGCTGAACATGTGCTGTCCGGCAGGGGATTCGAAGGCGCCACGGCGCCATCGGCTCATGGATCAATAATTAGGCGTTGGCATGGTTGTCGGCGTATCCATCGTTACGCCGAACCACTTCTTCTGCAGTGCTGTGAGACGGCCGTCGCCATGCATCTTGATGATCGCTTTGTTGATTGCATCGATAAGCGGTTTGCTGTCCGGGTCCTTGCGGCCGAGGTAGGCGAAGAACACCTTCGTTCCGAACGGCGGCTGCACCACGGCAAAGGTATCCGGACGCTGACGCGCCACGTAGGCAATGTTCGGTAGCGAGTTACCCACGGCGACGATCCGGCCGGCAGCAAGGTCGGCATAGGCCTGGTTATTGTCGATGTATTCCCGAACGTTCGTTTTGCCCGGCAACGTCGCGACGTACTGCTTCAACTGGTCGAGTTGCGCCGAACCCTTGCCGCCGCCAACGGCTTTGCCGGCGACATCGGCGTTCGTCTTTATGCTCGTGTCGTTCGCGCGCTTGAGCAATGCAACCGTGCCATCCGCAATCGGCAGCATGAATTCGTAGCGTTCCATGCGCGCTTTGGTGATGGTCACGGGACCGCTGACAATGTCGAACTTGCCGGCTTCCAGACCTGGCAGCACGCTCGGCCAGGGCAAGTCGATCGAGCGAACCTTCACGCCCATTTCCTTCGCGAGTTCAGCAAAGAAGTCTTTATTGAAGCCCTGTTGCTGGCCGTTTTCCAGGAAGTCGAACGGCGCAAACTGCATTTCAGTTCCGACGACCAGTTCACCCGCCTTCTTGACCTTCGCCAACTGGTCTTCCGCGTGAGCCGAAACCGAAACCGCTGTCGCGACCAACGCGGCCACGAGCAAACGACCCTTCCACTTCGAGAACACATTCATTGTTGAACTCCCCTGATTTAAGAGCACCTGGCCTCATGGAGTTTGCGCAGGTGAGCAAGCGTATTGATGGGCGTTGGGTTGGCAGAAGCGCTGAAATCCGGATGGTGCAATTCAGTATATACCGTCAATTTGCGGTGCCAACCGTGTCAAAAATACTTCTTGAGAGGCAGTGTCGGCCTTGTAGGAAAGCGTGATCAAGTTCGAACAGACGCCGGGTTGCGCTCGCGTAATTGGCGGTATATACAGACGATGTTGCCGCGATCTTGATGTGCTTTCGCGGCTATGAACAGACGGTATTCAAATCTCTGGAGTCACGGATGAGATCGGCTTCCCACATTCCTGTCGTCGATATGGCGGCCGTTCGCGCGCATGACCCCGTCGGCTTGCGCGAAGCCGCTGCGGCAATCCGCGACGCCTGCACGAGCATCGGATTCTTCTATGTGAGCAATCACGGCGTGCCTGCCGATGTGCTCGACGGCGCCATTAAAGGTGCGCGCGAATTTTTCGCGCATGCGCCGGAAGTGAAGCGTCGCGTGGCGGTGAATCATCGGCATCGCGGCTTTAATGCGCTTGGCGATGCCGTCATGTATCAGGCGACCAAGCCTGATTACAAAGAGTTCTTCAGCATTGGCCTGGAACTGGCTGAGGACGATCCCAGCGTCCTTGCGGGCGAAGCTTTGCGCGGTCCGAACAACTGGCCGGACTTCATGCCGTCGCTGAGACCGGCGTTGTATGGTTATTACGAAGCGATTGGTGCATGCGGCGCAGATTTGCTGCGCGCGGTCGCGGTGAGCCTGGATATAGACGAAGCGTTTTTCACCGATAAATACACCAAGCGCATGCAGCGCACGCAGATGGTTTATTACCCGCCGCAAGCGCCCAAATCCGACGCCGATCAGTTCGGCGTCGCGCCGCATACCGATTACGGATGCATCACGCTTTTGTGGCAGGACAACGTGGGCGGCCTGCAAGTGAAGGAGCTGGCGACCGATAGCTGGATCGACGCGCCGCCCATTCCCGGCACGCTCGTGGTGAACGTCGGCGATCTGCTCGCGCGCTGGTCGAACGATCGATTTCGTTCGACGCTGCATCGCGTGATCAATAGTTCGGGACAAGAGCGTTATTCAATCGCGACCTTCTACGATCCGACTTACGGCGCCTGTGTCGATCCCCGCGATCTCGGCTTGAGCGATACACCGCCACTGTATGACCCGGTCGCGGCCGGCGACTACATACTCGGCCGCATCAATGACTCGATGGGTTACAGAAAGAAACGCGCGAATGGCTGAACACGGAATGAACCAGATAGTACAAAAGTTGATCGATACACTGGGTCCGGCATCGGTGCGCACTGGCGACGCGATCGAGCCGCGCTATCTTGGCGACTGGAGCGGACGTTCGCCGGTGCCGCCGCTGGCGGTCGTGCTGCCGCGTTCGGTCGATGAAGTCGCGACCGTCCTGCGCCTTTGCAATGAAGCGCGTCAAAGTGTCGTGCCGCAAGGCGGCATGACAGGTCTCGCCGGCGGCTCGATTCCCACAGGCGGCGATGTTTGCATTTCGATGGAACGTCTCGTCGGCATCGAAGAACTCGACGAAGCGGCCGCGACCATGACCGTACTCGCCGGCACCACGTTACAGACCGTGCAGGAAGCTGCGCAGGCGGCCGGCTTCGAATTCGCACTGGATCTCGGCGCGCGCGGCTCGTGTCAGATCGGCGGCAATCTCGCCACGAACGCCGGCGGTATTCGCGTGCTGCAATCCGGCACGGCGAGAGAACAGGTACTTGGACTCGAAGTCGTGCTCGCCGATGGCTCCGTGCTCAGTTCCATGAACAAGATGGTCAAGAACAATACGGGTTACGACCTGCGCAATCTGTTCATTGGATCGGAGGGGACGCTTGGCATCATCACGCGTGCAGTGTTGAAGCTGAAGCCGCGTCGGGCGGCACGCAGCACAGCGCTTTGCGCGCTGAATGATTATGACAGCGCGGTTGCGTTGCTGCGGTCGCTGCAATCCACTTTTGGCGATGAAATCGGCGCATTCGAAATCATGTGGCCGGAGTTTTACGACTTCGGTGTGTCGCTGACGCAATCGAAGCAATCGCCGCTGGGCGAAGCGTATCCGGTGTATGCGCTGATCGAACAAGCCGGTTTCTCCGATGACCACGGCGAGCGGTTCGCCGCTGCGCTCAATGCGCAACTAGAGGCGGGCGTTGTGCTCAACGCGGTCATTGCGCAATCGCAATCCGAGACGCAAGCGCTTTGGGCGATCCGCGAAGCGACCGCGGAATTGCCGGTAGAACTGGAGCCGATCAACTTCGACGTGAGCTTGCCGATAGGCGCGATCGGTCATTTTGTCGATGCATGCCGGAAGGACTTTGGCGCACGCTGGCCGACGCATCGCGGGTTCTATTTCGGGCATATGGGCGACTCGAACCTGCATGTCACGCTCGATGCGCGATCGATACCCGGCGTGACGGTGGAAGAGGTCGATCACGCGCTCTACGGCATGGTCCGCGATTACAAGGGATCGATATCCGCGGAGCACGGGATCGGCTTGCTCAAGCGGCCATTCCTCGGTTATTCGCGCAGTCCGGCCGAACTTGCGTGCATGCGTGCGATCAAGCATGCGCTCGACCCGCACGGCATTCTCAATCCGGGCAAGGTATTGCCTGCGGAAGGTACTTGATGAGCACTACCGGATTTATCGACGGCATGCGTGCCGAAGTGCGCAACCTGCCTGCCTATAACGCGGGTTTATCGAGCGATCTCGTACGTGCGCAATATGGCGTGACGCATGTTGCCAAACTCGGCAGCAATGAAAATCCGCGCGGGGCCAGTGCGGCCGTCCTGGCACATCTGGCGCAGTGGACGACCGCCGCTTCACTTTCGCTCTATCCCGATCCATCATGCAGCGTCTTGCGCACGATGATCGCTGAAAAGCTGAACGTCGCTCCTGAGCAGTTGCTGTTCGGAAACGGCTCCGAAGACTTGCTTGCGATTGCAGCGCATACGTTTCTTGGCGCCGGCGATGAAGTGGTCACCGTGGTTCCGTCGTTTGGCTTGCATATCATTTATCCGCAGAGCGCTGGCGCGAAGGTGATCACTGTGCCCATGCGCGCCGATCTGGAATTCGATGTCGATGCGTTGATCGCGGCAATCTCTCCGCAAACGCGGATGGTGATAATCAGTAATCCGAGCAATCCGGTCGGTTGCGCGATGAACGCGAATGAGATGCGGAGGCTGTTGAGCGCGGTATCGCCGAATACGCTGGTTTTGTGGGACGAAGCCTATTTCGAATATGCCGCTGGCGAACACGGTTATCCCGACAGCCTCGCGATACTGCGCGAATCCGGTTTGCCGTGGCTGTTGCTGCGCACGTTCTCCAAGGCTTACGGGCTCGCTGGTTTGCGCGTGGGTTATGGCGTGGCTTCGGCGCCCGAACTCGCCGGCTTGATGGACCGCGTTCGCACGCCCTTCAACATCAATCAGATTGCTCAGGAAGCCGCGGCCGTTGCGTTCGCGGATCAGGCTCATGTTGCCGCGAGCGTCGAAGACACGCGTGCAGGGCGAACGCAAATGCATGCTGCGCTTGAAGCGCTCGGCATCAGTCCGGCGCGCTCTCTTGCCAACTTTCTCTTTTTCGACTGCGGTGAAGACGCTGCCGCGCTCGCCGCGCGCATGCTTGCTGATGGCGTGATCGTCAAGCCGTGGCGCGAAGCGGGCTACGAGACCTGCATGCGTGTATCCATAGGCAGCGCCGCCGATAACGCGCTGTTCATCGAATCGTTCAAGCGGCGCCGCGCATCGTTTTAGACAGCCATCATCTTTTTCTCCTGTGCCTCGATCCAGTCGCGATCGAAATGTCCCTCGGCGATGGAGCGCAGCGCAGCGGCTTCCTTGTCCGCCTGACGCTTCGCGCCTTCGATTACCGTCATTACATCGTCGGGGGAAATTGCAAGCACACCGTCCGCATCGCCAACGATGATATCGCCTGGATGCACTACCATGCCGCCCACGGTCACCGGCACATTGACCTCGCCAGGGCCGTTTTTATACGGCCCGCGATGGGTCGCACCGCGTGCATAGACCGGAAAATCGTGTGCGCTCAGCGCGCCGACGTCGCGAATGGCGCCATCGATCACGAGACCTTGCACACCGAGGCTTTCAGCATACGTCGCCATGATCTCGCCCATGAGCGCCTGCGTGAGTTCGCCGCCGCCATCGATCACGAGGACATCACCGGGGCGGCAAAAATCGAACGCGCGATGAATCGCGAGGTTATCGCCCGGACGGGTGTGGACGGTTACGGCCGTTCCGGCCATAGGCTTGGGCTTGTGATAGGGCAGAAGTCCTATCGTGCCGCTCGCACGCGCCATGTTGTCGCTTAACAGCGATACGGCAAGGCCGCGCAACGTCTCTAGCACTTCGGGACTTGCTTGCGGCGCGGATGCATTCCGGCGCCATCCAGGTTGATTCATGATTGCTCCTCCTTCAGGAAAACTGGCGGGTGATCTGATTCGAAAGGCGTGGATAAACGGCGCGCGCGTTGTCTTCAAAGATGCGCTGGCGGTCGGCGTCGGTGAGCCATTCGATGGCGTCGATATAACGGCGGGTATCGTCGTAATAATGGCCTGTCTCGGGATCGATGCCCTGGACAGCGCCGATCGTTTCCGATGCAAACAAAATGTTTTCTACAGGTATTACTTTTGCCAGCAAGTCGGTGCCGGGCTGGTGATACACGCAGGTATCGAAGAACACGTTCTTGAGCAGATAGTCCTTGAGCAAAGGCCTTTTCATGTCCTGCGCAAGCCCGCGGTAGCGTCCCCAGTGATAGGGAACAGCGCCGCCGCCATGCGGGATGATGAAGCGCAAAGTCGGGAAATCGGCGAACAGGTCCGCGGTCAGCAACTGCATGAATGCGGACGTATCGCCATTGATATAGTGCGCGCCGGTTGCATGAAAATTCGCATTGCACGACGACGAAACGTGGATCATCGCGGGCACGTCCAGCTCGACCAAGGCTTCATACAGCGGATACCACGAACGGTCGGTCAGCGGCAGTCCGGTCCAGTGGCCGCCCGATGGATCGGGATTCAGATTGCAACCTATGAAGCCAAGCTCTTCCACACATCGGCGCAATTCGGGAATGCAATTCGCAGGCGCCACCCCCGGCGCTTGCGGCAACTGGCATACACCCACGAAGTTGCGCGGAAAAAGCGCACACACGCGGTGAATCAGGTCGTTACTTTCTTGCGACCAATGTGTATTGGCATCGGCGCCGGCAAGGTGATGGCCCATGCCGGCTGCGCGCGGCGAGAAGATCGTGAGATCGGTGCCGCGCTCGCGCTGGAGGCGCAACTGTCCGCCTTCAATGCTCTCGCGGATCTGGTCGTCCGTGATGACCGGACGCGCAGGAGTCGGCAGGCCGTCCTTCAGCGCGGCGATTTGCGCAGCACGCCATGCCTCGTGTTCGGGTGGAGACGTCGTGTAGTGGCCGTGACAATCGATAATCATCGCTGGGTTCCAGATCAAGGCTTAATGAAGATGTCCCGCAGGGGTATCGCCGGCAGGCATCGCTTCGAGTTCGTCTTCAGAGGGCTTCACGCGCATCACCAGCGCAATGACAGTCGCCACGACAAGAAACGCTGCGATCGTCAGGAGCGCCAGCTTGAAGTTGCCCGTCGCGCTGCGCACGAGGCCGATGCTCCACGGGCCGACCAGTCCGCCGAATTGCGCGATGGTGTTGATCAGCGCGATGGTCGCCGCGCCCGCCGCGCCCGTTCTGAATGACGAAGCAAGGCTCCAGAACAGCGGATTGCCTGCATAGATGAAGAGGCCGGTCACGCAAAGCAGCGCATAGGCAATCACCGGATTCGGCGCGTAGGCGCTGCCTGCAATTGCAAGCGCGCTCATTCCATACACGAAGGCCAGATGCTTCTTGCGGTCGCCGGTTCTATCGGAACTGCGGCTGATCACGAGCGTCCCGACCACACCGAGAAGCGGCGGCACGGCCGAAAGAAATCCAACTTCCAGATTGCTCAAATGACCCAGGCTTTTCACGATCTGCGGCAACCACAGGAAGAGGCCATAGATACCCACGAGCGCGCAGCCGAAGAGACACGCAAGGCTCCAGACGCGGATATCGCTCGCGACGCGCAGCATGGGGAAGTGTTTATCGGCGCCGAGCGCTTCGCGTTCTCTCGCGAGCGTGGATTCGAGCCAGTGTTTTTGTTCAGGCGTGAGCCAGGCTGCTTCGGTCGGACGTTCTGTCATCAACCGCAGGGTCAGCAAGCCGAGCAGCATGGCGGGGACGCCTTCGAGGATGAACATCCATTGCCAACCTTGCAAGCCGAGTGGTCCGTTCGCGTAGGTCATCAGCGCAGTCGAGATAGGTCCGCCAAGCACCGCCGAAAACGATCCCGCGATGATGTAGCCGCCCACCGCCCGCGCCCGGTAGCGCACCGGGAACCACTTCGTCAGATAGACCGCAACACCGGGCAGAAAGCCCGCTTCCATCACGCCTAGCAGGAAACGCAGCACGTAGAAGCTGGATTCGCTGAAAACAAAAGCGGTAGCGGCTGCAACCGCGCCCCATGTCAGCAGGATCCGTGCGATCCAGAGCCGCGCGCCCAGACGATGCAGCAGCAGGTTGCTCGGCACCTCGAGCAGCATGTAGCCGAAGAAAAAGATGCTGCCTGCGAAACCGAACACGGCCGGGCTGAAGCCGAGCTGCTTGTTCATGTCGAGCGCGGCGAAACCGATGTTGATCCGGTCCAGATAGTTGAAGAACATCATCGCGAAGAGCAACGGCATGAGGCGGCCGTACACCTTGCGCATGGTCGAGCTTTCGATCGGGTCGATCATCAACGTCTCCTGTCTTTATTAGCGCCCGTGGACCGGGTGTCGTATAGGCGGATCGCTTTTTTGCGGACGGACGCATACGCACAGGGCGGTGCCCGCGTTGCTTCGATCAAGTCCGGAATGTGTTGGCGTGCGGGGCAGCGAGCTGCGGCAAGATCGTGCATTGCACGGGATGCCTGACTGATGGAGTGATATTACGAACCCGGGCGCCGCGCGTCCAAGACCGTGTTTTTATCTTTTTATAATGATTTGCTTATAGTACGGGCGCGAGGCACTTCAGAAAGGCTTGGAGATGAGACGATGTATCGTCGCTTCGAAAGCTCGCTGAAAGCGTCGTCGTCTGCGACGCCAACGGTGCATCGAGGCGAAGGTAGACGACATCGGAACGACCGTGCCGTGCAACCGATTCACCCACGAACGTCACGCCCAGCCCGGCCGCAACCAGTGCAATCGCCGTCTGGATCTCGTAAGCCTGATGCGCGACATGCGGCGTCACGCCGGCATTGCGATAAAGCGACTCCACAAAGCGCGAATATAGTCCGTTTGAATGCTTTGGGTAGAGCACGAGCGGGGTATTGGCAAGTTGTGTGATGCGCACCGATTTCTTGCCCGCAAGCGGATGGTCCGGTGAGAGCACGACCGCGACCCGCTCGTGCAGAAGCGGCAGCGTGGTGCAGCCCGCAATGGCCTGCACCTGCCGCCCAATGGCGACGTGAATCCGCGTTTCGTGCAGGGCGTCGGTCTGCTCTTCGGTGAGCATCTCGAACAGTTTCAGCTCGACGTTCGGATACGCGCGATGAAACGCCTTGAGCGCGGGAGGCAGCACGCTATACATCGATGAACGTGTGAACCCTATGCCGAGCCATCCGCGCAAGCCGAGTCCGATTTCACGTGTGCCGAGCGCGACCTGATCGAACGATGCAAGGATCTGCCGTGCCTCGATGCATAGATAACTTCCCGCTTCGGTCAGCCGCAACGGACGGCTGCCACGATCCACGAGCTGTGTGCCGAGCCGTTCTTCAAGCGCGCGGATCTGCTGGCTGAGCGCGGGCTGCGCGACGTGTAATCGCTCGGCCGCGCGGCTGAAGTTGAGTTCTTCCGCAAGGACGACAAACGCATGCAGGTGCCGGAGATTCATGATGTCGGGGCTCGCTCAGACCACATCAAACAACGTTCAGCATGGCGAGCGCGGTCTCTTGCAGGTGATGCACCACTCGGTTGACGGCGGCTTCGGTGGTTTCGCGTCCTATCGGCATGTTGGTGCTGAGCGCCGCGACGACTTCGCCATGCCGGTCCTTCACCGGCACCGCAATCCCGCGCACACCAACCTGCAACTGCTGTTCGATGACCGCAAATCCATCGGCGCGCGCCTGCCGGATCTTCTCCTGCAGCCGCACCTTGTTGGTCAGCGTATGGGGCGTGAACGGCGCGAGCGAGGTGGTGTTGAGCCACTCGTGCACCGCGTCTTCATCAGGTTTGTAGGCGAGCAGCACCACCCCCGGCGATGTCAGCGGCGCCGGCACTCGCGCACCGAGCACGAAGCCCGTTGTCATCACACGCGAGGTGCCGTTGCGCGCGATGAACACAAGCTCCCATTCATCGAGCACGCTCATGTAGACCGACTCGTTGAGCGTCGCGCTGAGTTGTTGCAGATAGGGCTGAACGAGCTTGGGCAAGCGCGCGGAATCGAAGTACGACCAACCGACTCGCAGCACGCGCGGGGTGAGGCCAAAGAGCTTGCCGTCGCTTTCCACATAGCCGAGATGCTCCAGTGTGAGCAGATGCCGGCGCGCGGCCGTGCGCGTCATTCCCGTGCGAGCCGCGGCCTGCGTCGGGGTCATGCGTGCATGGTCGCTGTCGAAAGCCTCGAGTATTGCAAGACCTTTTTCGAGCCCCGCGATCCAGTCGCGTTTGTCGAGAGGCGGTCGTTTGGTCATAAGCATCAATCCTAAATCCGTGCGATCAGTGATGGCATACGAGCGATTATCGCTCACATGAGCGCGTTGATGTTTCACGCACTCATAATGCAGAATCCGGATGGCGCGCCTCGCGGACGCCGTTCCAGGCCCTAGTGCTAACCCGATAAACAATCGCTGATCGCACATTCTCGTTCGATAATCGCGTTCACATCTATAGAAACCGTTGCCCTGCAAAAGACGCCATCCTATGCTTCATCCACTCCGGAACCGATCGACTCGCTTACGCGAGCAGCATGAAAAAAACATCGGACAGTCAAACCAATACATATCAGAGACAACGCAATGACTATCGCAATCCAGCCTGTCGGCGTCGCGAGTGTGGACCTCGATAAAAGCCGCGCCCGCAAGGCGGCACTCGGCAGTTTCGTAGGCGCTGTGGTCGACTGGTATGACTTCCTGCTCTACGGGATCATCGCGGCGATCGTGTTCAACACCGAGTTCTTTCCGAAAGTGAGCCCGGCCATGGGCACGCTCGCAGCGTTCGGCACCTTCGGCGTGGGTTTCCTGTTCCGGCCGCTGGGCGGCTTCGTGTTCGGGCACTACGGCGACAGGCTGGGCCGCAAGCGCATGCTTGTGCTGACCGTGATGATGATGGGTTTGTCGACGGCGATGATCGGTTTGTTGCCTACGTTCGCGTCCGTCGGCTGGTGGGCGCCGGTGATGCTGATCACGTTGCGTGCGATTCAAGGTTTTGCCGTGGGCGGCGAATGGGGCGGGGCAGCATTGATGGCCGTGGAAAGTGCGCCGAGCAAAAAGAAGGCGTTCTATAGCAGCGGCGTGCAAGTGGGTTATGGCGTTGGGCTGATTCTCGCGACGGGGATTGTCTCCATTCTCAGCCAGACCATGGACGATGCCACTTTCAAGAGCTGGGGCTGGCGCATTCCGTTCGTGTTCAGTGTCGTGCTGGTGCTGATCGGGTTGTGGGTTCGATCGAGCATGGAGGAGTCGCAGGAGTTCGTGCACAAGGTCATCGAAAAGGGACAAAAGCCCAAACGCCTGCCGATCTTCGAAGCGCTGCGCCAGCACCCGAAAGCGTTCCTGCTGATCATTGCGCTGCGTCTTGCCGAGCTTTTCACGATGTATATCGTCACTGCATTCGCGCTGAGTTATTCCACGAGCAACCTCGGCATGCCCCGGCAGTTTTTCCTGAACATCGGGTTGCTGGTGGGCGCCGTCAGCATTCTCACCATTCCGTGTTTTGCAATACTCGCTGACCGCTTCGGGCGCCGGCGTATCTACATCATTGGCGCGGTGATCGGCATGTTGAGCGCGGTGCCGTTCTTTCTTGCGCTCGATGCACGCTCGACCGTCTGGATCGTGGTCTTCTCGGTGATGCTTGCGAACATTGCGCATGACATGGTCGTGAGCGTCCAGCAGCCGATGTTCACGGAGCTATTCGGCACTGAATACCGTTATAGCGGCGCGGGCGTGGGGTACCAGGTGGCTAGCGTGGTGGGAGGCGGGTTTACGCCGTTCATCGCGGTGGCGCTGGTGAGTTTCGCCGGGGGTTCGTGGCACCCGGTGGCGGCGTATCTCGCCATTGGATGTGCACTGTCGGTGGTCGTTGCCGCGAAGATGAAAAAGACCTGAGGTTTAGGGGCTTTCGTGAACGTGATTGGCGTCAGGGTTGTGTGTGGAAGAGGTGGTGTGGGGGTGATGCCGGGTTGCTGCTATTTAGGCTACCGCGCGGTTTGTTTTGGCTGATTTTTTTAGCACTTTTAGCCACTGTCCGTGGCGGGACTTCATTTCTTTTTCCAACGGCGAAAAAGAAACGAAGCAAAGAAAACGCCTCTCCACCGAGGGCTCATAAGTGTCCCAAGCGTGCACTGACAACTGTTTGGTACTTCAGAAAAACGCTCGACGCCGGACTTAAGAACACTTGAAACCCTTCCCCTCCGTAAACGGCAACCCACACGCTTCGCCACCAGTGTGGGAATCCGCTAATCAGGTTTCCGCGCTGCGCGCGCTAGCGCCCAAACGGAGGAATTCGCTGTACTGGTTCCGTTGTGCCCGTACTTGCCCGGGATCACCGGCGGCGAAGCCTCGGCAAGTTCAGGATGCTGTAGCGCCGTCATGTGCTCCACCCGTTGTTTACTTGGGCCAGGTTTCCGTATTGACTGCCACAGTTACTGGTGGCGAAGCGTGTGGGTATCTGTTGACGGAGGGGGAGGGTTTCAAGTGTTGGTGGTTATGGCGTCGAGCGTTCTTGTGAAGTACCAAACAGTTGTACATGCACGCTCGGGACACTTAAGAATTAGCGGTTGGAAGGCGTTTTCTTTGCTTCGTTTCTTTGTCGCCGTTGGACAAAGAAATGAAGTGCCGCCACGCACAGTGGCTAATAGTGTTAAAGAAATCAGCTAGAACAGACCGCGCGGTAGCGTAAGAAGCAACAACCCGGCATCACCCCCGCCCACTGTACCGAACCCCGCGACTCAAGCGCCAGCATAAAAAACCGCCCGAACAACCACACCGAGACTTCCGTGCAAAGATCCATCGCCACAGTATCCATCAGCGGTACGCTCATTGAAAAGCTGAAAGCCATCAGCGCAGCCGCCTTCGACGGTGTCGAAATCTTCGAAAACGATCTCCTTTACTTCGACGGTTCTCCCGCTGACGTCAAACGCATCTGCGCCGATCTTGGACTCAGGATCATGCTGTACCAGCCGTTCCGCGACTTCGAAGGCGTCAGCGCCGACAAACTCGCGCGCAACCTTGAACGTGCCCGCCGCAAGTTCGACCTGATGCATCAACTGGGCACGGATCGCATTCTGGTCTGCAGCAATGCATCACCAGATACGATCCGCGACGATGCGCTGATCATCGATCAGCTTGGAGAGTTCGCCGACCTTGCGCGCGCCGAAGGCGTGATCGCAGGTTACGAAGCGCTCGCGTGGGGCCGGCATGTCAACTCCTACAAGCACGCATGGCGCCTGGTCAATACGCTCGATCACGCCAACCTCGGCCTGATTCTCGATAGCTTCCATACGCTGTCCATAGGCGATTCGCTTGATGAAATCGCCAGCATCCCCGCCGATCGCATCACGTTCGTGCAGATCGCCGATGCCCCCAGAATGGCAATGGACGTGCTCGAATGGAGCCGCCATCACCGCTGTTTTCCCGGGCAAGGCGATCTGGATGTGACGGCCTTCACGCGTGCAGTGCTGGCATCCGGTTACGTGGGACCCCTGTCGCTCGAAATCTTCAACGATGGCTTTCGCGCAGCGCCCAATGCGGCGACTGCTGTGGATGGTTATCGTTCGCTGCTCTTTCTCGAGGAGCAATGCGCGGGGGCATCGAAGGAGACGTTGTTCCATCCGCCGGCCGCGCCTGCGCACGCAGGCCTCCAGTTTCTCGAATTCGCCGTCGATGCAAACAGCGGCCGGACGCTCGCACAATGGCTCGAACGCATGGGATTTCGCGCAGCGGGGCGGCACCGGTCGAAGCAGGTGACGCTCTACGTGCAGGGCGACGCGAGCATTCTGCTCAACGAAGAGGCCAACTCGTTTGCGAGCGAGTTTCATGAGGCGCATGGGTTGTCCGTGTGTGCATCGGCGTATCGGGTCGACAATGCCGCGCAAGCCTTCGAGCGCGCAGCGGCATTCGGCTTCGTCCCGTTTTCAGGCAGGGTGGGGCCGAACGAACGTGTGGTGCCGAGCGTGCAGGCGCCGGATGGAAGCCTGCAATATTTTGTCGATGAAGCGCCCGGCGAACCCACGCTTTACGAAACCGATTTCAATCTCGGCAATATCGAAAGCAGGAGCGGTGCGGATCCGCTGCAGTGTATTGACCACGTTTGCCTGAACATCCCCGCCGATACGCTCGACACGTGGGTGCTGTACTTCAAGGCTACCTTCGGTTTTGATGCAGAAGCTTCCGTGCTCTTGCCGGACCCGTACGGCCTTGTCAGAAGCCGGTCGCTGCGCAGCCGCGACGGGTCTGTGCGGATCGTGCTGAATGCGTCGGCAGACCGGCATACATCGGTGGTTGAATCGCTCTCTAAGTACCACGGCTCGGGGCTCAATCACGTCGCGTTCGCGACCCGCGATATCTTTGCGACCGTCGCTGCGTTGCGTACGCAAGGCGTGCCATTGCTGCGCATTCCGCGCAACTATTATGACGACCTGCAAGCCCGTTTTGGATTCGACGATACGCAGATCGAGCGCATGTGCGAGGGCGGCATCCTCTATGATCGCGATCCCGATGGCGGAGAGTTTCTACACGTTTACACGGAGCAATTCAACGAACGCTTTTTCCTCGAGATCGTGGAACGCCGTGGCGGCTACGAAGGATACGGCGCGGCGAACGCGCCCGTGCGCCTTGCCGCCCATGCGCAGCGGCGCGCGCAGGCATGGGGACACGTGCAGAGAGTTTGACGCCTCGCCGCCTGAGGCGATAATCTGTTCACGCGCTTGCTGCGACTGGACATCGGACATTACGGATGACCAGGCCTCAGGCGAATGTGACCGGACTTTCTCTGAGGTGATTTTCGATGAACAACGATGCTTCCCTGCCTGGCGCTGCCTCGGCGCAAATGCTGCAGGGCGACAACCCCCTCGGCGTCGCCGGCCTCGAATTTGTCGAGTTTTCCAGCCCGGATCCTGACCGGCTGCGTGCGCTCTTCGAGCAACTCGGTTTTACGCAGGTTGCCCGCCATATCAGCAAGGACGTCACGCTGTACCGGCAAGGGAACATGAATTTCCTTGTCAATGCCGACGACGATTCGTTCGCCACCCGCTTTGCGCAGACGCATGGCGTGGGCATATGTGCAATCGGCCTTCGCGTGCTGGATGCGCCTATCTCGCACGAACGCGCCGTCGAGTTTGGGGCCTGGGATTTCGAAGGCGAACGGCTTGGACCCAACGAGTTGATGATTCCCGCGATCCAGGGCATTGGCGACTCGCATATTTATTTCGTGGATCATTGGGAGGGCCGGGACGTGCCACCGAGCGAGAAAGCGAAGTCCATCTACGACATCGATTTCAAGTGGCTCGATGCACAAACCACAAGATCTGCATTGCATGACAACGACGCAGGGCTCGTCAAGGTCGATCACTTTACGCAGACCGTTGGGGCTGGCCGGCTTCCGGACTGGCTGGAGTTCTATCTCCAGGTGCTCCATTTCAAGGAGATCCACGCGATACATCCCGACTGGAAAGTCGCACAGGATCTGCCCGTGATCGTCTCGCCATGCCAGACGTTCAGCATTCCGGTGTATGAAGAAGGCACGTATCGTACGAGCCTGATGCAGGACTATCTGCCCGATCACAGCGGCGAGGGCGTGCAGCATATCGCGCTGGCATCGAAGAATATCTTTGCTTCCGTCGACATCTTGCGTGCACGCGGCATGCGCTTCGTGCAGCCGCCGGCGAAATACTACGAGCAACTCGATGCGCGCTTGCCCGGTCATGGACTGGATGTGGAGGCATTGCGCTCACGCGGCATTCTCGTCGATGGCCGTATAGCCGAGGACGGCAAGCCGTTGCTCTTCTTGCAGACTTTCATCCAGCACGAGGCCGGGGACATGTTCTTCGAAATCGTGGAGCGGCGCGGCGGGGAAGGGTTCGGCGAAGGGAATCTGATTGCGCTGGGGAAGGCGCGAGAAGTCTGATTCGTCAATGTCGAGCACCGTCTAGTGCAAACCCGAATAATGCGCGATTATCGAACGAATGCGTTCGATAAACATACGTGTTTTCTAATATTCCGTTGCCCGGACTCGGCCTTCGCTCTATTGTGACGACATACCGGCACGGCTAACAAGCGGCGAGTGATCAACAAGGCACTCGCACATGCAGTGCCTTTTTCCGTAAGCAAGAAATCAATTTAATAGATTAGGAACGCTGATCAAAGTGTCCATCAAGCGTTATAGCGGCAGTTTTCAGCAACGGCTTCCAGCAGTGAGCTGCGGCGTAGGTATCATCACCGCTTTTAATGGGCGGACCACCGGTCCAATAACATCGCTCGCGCATAAAACCGCAGGGCGGGATCCAATATTTTGATTCAGGAGACGCGTCATGCAAGACGTTCACCAATCCCACGCGGTTCATACGGCCGCGCCGGCCGCAGTTCGCACACGGTCGCGCACGCGCTTCGTGATCCTCGCGCTGCTGGCAGTCGGTACGATGATCAACTATCTGGACCGCACGGTCCTCGGCATTGCAGCGCCGACCATGACGAAGGAGCTCGGAATCGATGCGGCCGTGATGGGGATCGTGTTCTCCGCGTTCTCATGGACATACGCGCTGGCGCAGATCCCGGGCGGCGTTTTCCTTGACCGCTTCGGCAGCAAGGTCACCTACTTTCTCGCGCTGACGTTCTGGTCGTTCTTCACGCTGATGCAGGGTTTCGCCGTCGGACTCAAGTCGTTGCTGCTGTTTCGCTTCGGGCTCGGCGTCAGCGAAGCGCCATGCTTCCCGGTCAACAGCCGCGTGGTCGCTACATGGTTCCCGCAGCATGAGCGGGCACGCGCCACGGGCATTTATACCGTTGGCGAATACCTCGGCCTCGCGTGTTTTGCGCCGGCCTTGTTCTGGATCATGGGCAACTTCGGCTGGCGCTCCTTGTTCATTGTGGTGGGCGTAATCGGCATTGTGTTCGGAATGGTCTGGTGGCTGTTTTATCGCGAGCCGCATGATTCGAAGTCGGTGAACCAGGCTGAGCTCGACTACATTTCCGCGGGCGGCGGCCTCGAGCCGGCGGGCGGTCAGCAGACCATGGCTTTCTCGTGGGGCAACGTCGGCAAGCTGCTCAAGCGCCGTCAGATCGCGGGTGCATGCCTCGGGCAGTTTGCGGGCAACACCACGCTCGTATTTTTCCTGACGTGGTTCCCGACCTACCTAGCCACGGAACGTCACATGGGCTGGCTCAAGGTCGGCTTCTTCGCGGTGATGCCGTTTCTTGCGGCGGCGGTCGGCGTGATGTTCGGCGGATGGATCTCCGATCTTCTGCTCAAGCGCACCGGCTCGGCCAACATTGCACGCAAGTTGCCGATCATTTTCGGTTTGCTGGGGGCATCGACGATCATTGCCGCGAATTACGTCAGCAGCGACGCCCTCGTTATTACCATTCTCTCGATCGCGTTCTTCGGGCAAGGCATGGTCGGGCTCGGCTGGACGCTGATCTCGGATATCGCGCCAAAAAATCTGATGGGACTGACGGGCGGCATCTTCAATTTTTGCGCGAACCTTGCGGGCATCGTTACGCCGCTGGTGATCGGCCTGATCGTGGCGAAGACGGGCTCGTTCTTCTACGCGCTGTCGTACGTAGGCGCGGCGGCGCTCGTTGGCGCGCTGTCGTACATCTTCATAGTCGGCGACGTTCGCCGCGTTGAAATTACAGACTGAGTGTTCCGCAGTTCCAACTTCTTAAGGCATGCAGCGATGATCAGCGGAAAAACTACCCTTATTGCGCACCTGGGTTATCCCACGGAAACCTTCAAGGCGCCCATGATCTACAACCCGTGGTTCGAGCAGAAGGGCATCGACGCAGTGGTGGTGCCGATGGGCGTCAAGCCTGACGATTACGCCGCGTTCGTGAAGTCGCTCTTCCGTTTGAGCAACATTCGCGGCGCGCTGGTCACCATGCCGCACAAGGTGACGACTACGAATCTTGTCGACGAACTCACGCCCACCGCGCGCATTGCAGGCGCTTGCAACGCCATCCTGCTGCGTTCGGATGGAAGCTTGCTCGGCGATCAGTTCGATGGCGCCGGTTTCACGCGTGGCGTCGAACGCAAGGGCCGTCCGTTGCAAGGCGCGCGTGCATTCGTGCTGGGCAGCGGCGGAGTGGGTTCTGCCATTGCTGCGTCGCTGGCGGCGTCCGGGGTATCGGCGCTAGCGCTCTTCGACACCAGCAGCGCATCCGCCGATGCACTCGCCGCCCGTTTGCGCAAGCACTATCCCGAGCTCGAAGTGACGACAGGCTCGAAAGACCCGGCGGGCTACGACGTGGTGGTCAATGCAACGCCTATCGGCATGAACGCGAACGATCCGCTGCCTTTCGATATCGACCGGATTTCACCGTCCACGTTCGTGGGCGAGGTCGTGATGAAGTCAGAGTACACGCCGCTCTTGCATGCAGCCAAAGAGAAGGGCTGTGCAGTGCAGGTCGGCACCGACATGCTCTTCGAGATGATCCCGGCGTATCTGGAATTCTTCGGTTTTGGCACAGCCACGGCGGACGAGTTGCGCGCAGTTTCCCAGATCAAATACTGAGGGCGAAGTCATGAAGAAGGTAATGGTGATCAACGGGCCCAATCTGAACTTGCTGGGTTTGCGCGAGCCCGATCAGTACGGCCATGACACGCTCGATACGGTGGAAACGCTGTGCGTGCAGGCAGGCGACAAGCTGGGCGTCGCGGTGGAATGCAGGCAGTCGAATCACGAGGGCGTGCTGATCGACTGGATTCATGAGGCCGGGCGCGAGGTCGCGGCAGGCGCCATGCTGGGCGTAGTGATGAATCCGGGTGCTTATACGCATACATCGGTTGCGCTACACGATGCAATCAAGGGCGCGAGCGTTCCGTTGATCGAGCTGCATATCTCGAACGTGCATGCGCGCGAATCGTTCCGGCATCACTCGTTCATCTCGCCGGCGGCACGCGGGATTATCGTGGGGCTGGGCGTGAAGGGCTATGCCATCGCAATCGATGCGCTGGTCCAGGTGACATCGAAGTAACGCTCAAGGCTTTTCTTTATCGGCCGCAAGCGAACGCAAGATGCCGATAAACTCCTGCACCGGTTGCGCAGGGAATTCGTGCTTGCGCGTGACGATCCCATAGCTTGTCATGACGCGGCGTATCGGAACAGGAAGCTGTCCCAGCAAGCCATTGTTCACATACTTCTCGACGGCGGCTTGTGGTTGCAGCGAAATCATGTCGGTCGCCTGCAAGAGTTCCAGCGCGGAAAATATCGATGTCAGCTCCACCATCCCGACCGGTACAGGAATGGCCGCGGCTGCGAACGTCTCCTCGAATAACTGCCTGATCGCCGTTACCTGCGGATAAAGAATCCACGGCCATTCCGCGAGATCGGCCAGTTCCAGCTTTCGCTTTTTCAATAATGGATGATGGCTTCCCGCCACCACGCAAACCGGCTCCGCCGCGAGCACCTCGAAGTCGAACAACGCATGATGACGCGGCTCGGTCAGACGGCCGACCATCACGTCGATCTTCTTTTCATCGAGCCAGATTGCAAGCTGATCGCTGCTGAGTTCAAACAGCTTCACGACGAGTTGCGGCCGTTGCCGCCGGATCTCCCCGATACCCGCCGTCACCAGTTGCGCCGCCGATGCCGATATAGCGCCGACCGTGATGTGCCCATATCCGCCGTTCTTCAGCGTCGTGAATTCGCTCACGAAGCGCCCGAGGTCGCCCAGCGCGGTGTTCGCATAACGCAGCGCGAGATGCCCCAGCTCGGTCGGCCGCATCTCGCGCGGCAGGCGTTCGAAGAGCGGCGCGTCCAGCATGCCTTCTATATCGCCCAGGATTTTCGTGGCGGCAGGCTGTGTCATGTGCATCTGCTCGGCGGTGATCCGCATGTTGCGCGTGCGGCCGAGGATGTCGAGCAATTGCAGGTGCCGGTAGCGCAGGCGGGCGAGGACGGTCGATGGAAGCAGTGACGAAGGTCGGGACATAGGGACGAGTGAAGGGTAAACCTGCATCTACTCATAACCGGATGGAATCGATTGTAGTCAATAATCGATTGGATGTTTATCGCGCCAATGCATAGAGTGGTGCCAGATGAAATAGACCGGGCGGATCCGGCGTCCTCACGATGGAGACAATACACATGCAGACTCAGGCCCTCTCGTCCCAGCCGTTGGCGAGCGCGGTGCGCAAGGCGCGGCTGCGCCTTACGCCATTTCTCGCGCTGATGTTCGCGCTTTCCATGCTCGACCGCTCCAACGTCGGCTTCGTCAAGCAGGCGCTGCAGGTCGATTCCAATATCGGCAACGCAGCGTTTGCACTGGGCGCCGGGATCTTCTTCATCGGTTATGCAGTGTTCGAGATTCCGAGCAACATGATGCTGCATCGCGTGGGTGCAAAGGTCTGGCTGAGCCGCATCATGGTGACGTGGGGGCTGGCGTCGGCGGCCATGATGTTCGCGCACAACGAGACCGCGTTCTATGTGCTGCGCTTCATTCTCGGCGTCGCCGAAGCGGGATTTTCGCCCGGCGTGATCCTTTATTCGACCTACTGGTTTCCGGCACGCGAGCGCGGCAAGGCGCTCGGCATCTATTATTTCGGCGTCCCGGTCGCACTCGTGCTCGGCAGTCCGTTATCCGGCTACCTCATGGAAGTCATGGGCGGTTTGCTCGGGCTGCGCAACTGGCAATGGATGTTCCTGATCGAAGGGCTCGCGGCTTCCGTGGTCGGCGTGATCGCATTCTTTTATCTCGTGAGCAAACCGCGTCAGGCGAAATGGCTGACCGATGCCGAAAAAGATGCGCTCGAATCGGCGATCGCCGCGGAGGACCGGCTGAAGGTCGCCCATGGTCCGTCGACGGCGCTTGCCGCGCTCGCGAACTGGAACGTACTGCGTTTTGTCGCCATTTACTTTGCGATCCAGGTCAGCGTGTATGGCGTGATCTTCTATCTGCCGACGCGTATATCCGAATTGACGGGGACCGCGATTGGCGCGAAGGTGGGCTTTCTCACCGCGATTCCATGGTTCTGTGCGCTGGTCTCGTTGCGCTTCGTGACGGGTTACGCCGATGCCCGCGGCAAGCATCGCGAGGTCGCGGTGGTGATGCTGGTCATGGCGGCAGCGGGCATTGGCCTCTCGACGATGGGCACGCATCTCGTCCCCGTTCTGTTTGCATTCTGCATTGCGACGGTCGGCTTTGTGGTCGTTCAACCGCTGTTCTGGACACTGCCTACGGCGTACTTGAGCGGGACCGCGGCGGCAAGCGGTATTGCGATGATCGGTGCGTTGGGCAATCTCGGCGGTTTCATTGCGCCGACATTGAAGACCGCTGTCGAAAGCTTCTTTCAGAGTCAGCGTGCCGGCATGGGCGCGCTTGCGGTGGCGGGTGTGATCGGCGTGCTGCTGCTGTTGAGCATCGGCATGAAAGGGCGGCGGCAGGAAGCGGGCGACCTGGCTGCATCGAAAGCAGCATCGCGTTGAGCCTCGCGCACCCCACGCAAAATACGGAGATACGCATTATGAAACCAGTAGTTGAAACTGCTCCTGCAAACACTGCGACGGTGCGCCTGAATGCCATCGATGATGTCCTCATCGCTCGCCATCAACTCGTCGCGGGCATGCAGCTCGCCGATGGCGACATCACCGTGCGCGGTTTGATCCCGGCGGGGCACAAGGTCGCCGTCAAAGCAGTCTCGCAAGGGCAACCCGTCCGACGCTACGGGCAGATCATCGGCTTTGCGAAGCGCGACATCGATGTCGGCGAACACGTGCACGTGCATAACCTCGCAATGGGCGATTTCGATCGCGACTACGCGTTCGGCGAAGATGCAAAACCCACGCAACACGCGGTGCAGCCTGCAAGTTTTCTCGGCATCCGCCGTCCCGATGGACGCATTGCGACGCGCAACTATATCGGCGTGCTCACATCGGTAAATTGCTCGGCTACCGCCGCACGGGCTATCGCCGATTATTTTCGCCGCGATGTGCATCCTGAAGCGCTCGCCGCATTTCCGAATGTCGATGGCGTGGTCGCGCTCACGCATGGTCAGGGCTGCGCGGTCGACTCCGAAGGCGAAGCCCTGAAGATGCTTCGCCGCACGCTCGGCGGCTACGCGCGGCATGCGAACTTTGCCGGCGTGCTGCTGGTCGGCCTCGGTTGCGAAACGAATCAGATCGACGGTTTGCTCCAGGAGCAGCACCTCGAAACAGGCGCCCGGCTCAAGACCATGACGATTCAGGCAACGGGCGGCACCGCGCGCACGGTAGCTGCGGGTATCGAGGCGATCAAGGTCATGCTCGTGGAAGCGAACGAGGTCGTGCGTGAACGCGTCGATGCCAGCCACCTCGTGATCGGCCTGCAATGCGGCGGCTCGGATGGGTATTCGGGGATCACGGCGAACCCGGCGCTGGGCGCCGCGGTCGATCGTCTCGTCGCACATGGCGGCACGGCGATCCTGTCGGAGACGCCGGAGATTTACGGCGCGGAGCATTTGCTGACGCGACGGGCGGTATCGAAGGAAGTGGGCGACAAGCTCGTCGAGCGCATTCACTGGTGGGAAGAATATTGTGCGCGGATGAACGCTGACCTGAACAACAACCCGTCGGCGGGCAACAAGGCAGGCGGCCTTACAACCATCCTCGAAAAATCGCTCGGCGCGGTGGCGAAGGGCGGCACGACCAATCTCGTCGATGTCTACAAGTACGCGGAGCATGTCAGCGCGCGTGGGCTTGTGTTCATGGACACGCCGGGTTATGACCCGGTGTCCGCGACGGGGCAGGTTGCGGGTGGCGCGAACCTGATCTGCTTCACGACCGGACGCGGCTCGGCTTACGGATGCGCGCCGTCGCCATCGCTCAAGTTCAGCACGAATACCGCTTTGTGGAAGCGCCAGGAAGAAGACATAGATCTGAACTGCGGTTCGATTCTCGATGGCGAAAAGAGCATTGATGAACTCGGCCAGGAGATCTTCGAACTGATGCTGGCGACGGCATCGGGCACGTTGTCGAAGAGCGAAGTGCACGGGTATGGGCAGAACGAATTCGTGCCCTGGCAGATCGGCGCGATCACCTGAAATTCCAGATGGCGCGCGGTTTTCCTTGTGCGCGTCAACGCGCGTCGGCGAGTGTGCATCGATTAGTCGATTCCGCTCGCCGCACGCCCGGCATAAAGCAGCTCAGTGCGATTGCCACGACGGACGCGCCTGCCGCGAAAAAATACACCGGTTGAAACGACCCGGCCACGCTCTTGCACAAACCGCCGAGCACGTTACCGAGCGCGCCCCCTGCACCGAATGACGCTTCGCAAATTCCGCACACGATAGCCGCGAGCGCCGGTTCACTCGTCTTGCCGACATACGCATGCAACAACCCGAAGAGCGGAAAGAACGAAAAGCCGAACGCAACGGCTGCGATCATCAACGCATAAACGCCGGGACGCGATGCCGCTATCAACGACGCGCACAGCAATAGAATCCCTGCGCTGACAAGCGCCGTGCGCATGCCGTCACGTTGCGGTTGTGAGGCAGAAGATCGTGCATCGCCTATCATGCCGAGCGTCAGGCCGCTTACCGCACCCACGAAGCCGACGAGCGCCCAGGCATGTGCGGTGACATCGAGTCCGAGATGCAGGTCATCGTGCGCATAAGCCGAGAAATAGGTGATGAACGGCACGCCGGCAAAGCCCGAGAGCAACGCGATTGCGTACACGAGCTGCCAGCGCCGCGAGAACAGCGTCCGCGCGGCGAACCGTGGCCCCTTGACTCCTGGCTGCGCTTTCACGCGCGTTTCTGGTCGTCCAAGCCGTGCAAACATCAGCAAGATCACGACACTCAGCAATGCCGTGAACAATGCGCTCACAAGCCATACGGAACGCCATCCCCACGCTGCCATCAACCCCGGCACCATGAGCCCGTTGAGCAACACGCCATAGTTGGTGCCGCTACCGATCACGCCAATGGCTTTCGCTTGATGACGTTCATCGATCAAAGGCGCGACGAGCGCCATCATGGGCACCCACGTCGCCGCTGCGAACGCGTTGAGTGCAACAAGCACAACTCCCATGACCCAGGTGTGATCGGCAAAGGCCAGGCACGCAAGCCCGACAGCCGATAACGCGGTGGCCCCCAGCATGACTCTTGCTGCGCCGAAACGCGAAGCAGCAAGGCCGGACAGCAACGCCACCAGCACATTCGCGATTTGCCGGGCTGCGGTGATGTAACCCGCTTGTGCATACCCGAAGCCAAGATCGTGTTTCATCGCGGGCAGGACAACCGGAAACAAGTACACACCAAAGCCATAAGTTGCGGCTATGACGGCCGCAAGCAACAACGTAAGCGCGAGTTGCCTTGATGCGGTGACGCGAGGCAAAGCATCCATGACGAGCTACCTAAAGAAGGGATAAATCCATTCTCGGCAATTCGTCTCCATGACGGAAATGATTTAATTTACTATCATCCAGTAAATCACTTCATCATTCGAGCGACCATGAATCTCGATCCAGGCTTGCTGCGTGCGTTTATCGCCGTCACCGAAGCGGGAGGCTTCACCAAGGCCGCCCGTCGGCTGAACCTGACGCAATCTGCCATCAGTCACCAGATCAGGCGCCTGGAAGAAGAGGTCGGCAGGCCGCTGCTCTACCGCACAACGCGCACGCTGACACTGACCGAGGACGGCGAGGATTTCCTGCGCTACGCCACGCAAATCCTCGATGCAATGCAAGCGGTCACGCGGCGTTTTCATTCATCGCCGGCATCGGGCGTGGTGCGGTTCGGCGCACCGGATATCTTCATGGGCGAGCGCCTGCCCGTGTTGCTGACGCAATTTTCGCGGGCATTTCCAAACGTGCGGCTCGATGTCAGCGTTGGCATGAGTATCGATTCGGAAGCGATGGTTGCCGCGCAGGAGCTCGATCTCGCGGTGGTGTTATGCGTGAAGAGCCACAAGCACGGAAGTGGCGACGAAGGCATTGTGCTGCGGCGCACGCGGTTTGTATGGGCGGCGGCCGAATCGTTCGAGGTACGCGAAGGCGCGTCATTGCCGCTGGCGTTTTTTCCGGCGCCTTGTGTGAACCGGCGCGTGGCCGTCGAAACGCTCGATAGCTTGCCCGTGGACTGGCATGTGGCGTTCACATCGTCGAGTCAGTCGGGCATTCGTGCAGCCGTCATGGCCGGCCTTGCGATCACCGTGCTGACACGAGACGACCTTGAACCGGGCATCGCCGTGATCGATGGGCAATACGGTTTGCCCGCATTGCCCGAAGCCGAGTTCAGGCTGCTGTGGGGCAAGGGCGAAAAGACGCTGGCGGCGAAGGAGTTCGGGCGTCTGGTTCTCGATACCCCGGTTGAACATCCGTTGCGCTCGCGGGAGGCTAGAGCCGCGTGATCTGTCGCATGACAGGAATTCAAGGGTCAGGTGAACTGATTGATCGGTTAGATAAAGTTATTGGACCTCACCCGGTATTTATCACATGATTGGGATCGTCCTGGCGGCGGTCATGTTCATCGTCGCTGGCATCACGAGCCATTACTCAGGGAGTTCCGCATGAATCGATTTGCCACTGTCCATAATGAAGATGCAGAGATTGCCTACGACGTTGAAGGCCAAGGGCCGTTGCTTTTATTGATCGTCGGGGGAAATGGTGACAGCAGTCGTTTCATCAGACTCTCGGCGCAACTAGCCGATCGCTACACAGTCGTCCGTTACGACCGCCGTGCGAATTCGCGCAGTACCGGCGACAAACATGCCGAAATGAACATGGCGCAACAAGGCCGGGATGCTGCCGCCGTCATCCATGCGATGGGCGGTGAACCGGCGTTCGTGTTCGGCAACAGCGCCGGCGCCAATATTGCATTGAAGCTGACAGAGGATCATCCGCAACTCGTTCGAGGGCTGGTGGACCACGAGCCGCCTGTCAGCGACATCTTGCCGGACGGCGTGATATGGCGAAAGTTTTTCGACAGCGTGTATGACACCTATCGCACGCAAGGTGGTGCTCCCGCCATGAAGCTGTTCGCCTCATCGTTTGTTGGTCTTCCTTCTGCAGCAATCGCTCCACCGGATCAGGACAGCGGCGACTTTGAGCGCTTCCTTGCACACGAATTCAATGTCATCAACCGTTTCATTCCCGATCTCGATGCGTTGCGCCGCGGTGGCGTGCCCATGGTCACCGCCGTTGGCCGCGCGAGCGGCGACGCATTCTACGCGCAGACTGCACGCCAACTGGCGCGTGAACTGCCTTGCCCCTGCATCGAGATGATCGGGCATCACGTGAGCTATGCAAGCGACCCGGTGATCTTTGCCAATGAACTGCACGAGATACTGAGCGCACTGCCCGCATCACGCGTTTGAGAAAGGTCCGGCGCCGGCGCACCATATGGCGGGATGGGCCGCGCAGACGCTGGACGATCCCACCGCGTATGCCACAACCATCCTGGCGGGTTTCTTCGAAAAGTATCCGAAGCTCAACATCTTCGCCGGCCATTGGGGCGAGATGGTGCCGTTCTTCCTGGCCACGGCGACAGGCTCGCCGCGTTCGATAACCGAGACGTTCCATCACCATGTCTACGTCACGGCTTCGGTTCATCCATCCAGCTCACATGCGCGGCGACCACTTTCCACACGCCGTCAACACGTGCCCAGGTCTGTGATTGGCGGCCGGTCCGCGTTTCGCCGTTGCGGTGAAACGTGATGTTCGCCACGCCAAACTCCGTTCCGAACGTCGTCACCGACCGGTCGATGATCGTCCGTTGCAGCGCGCTGCCCGGTCGCTTGGCGCGGAACTCGCGGATCGCTTCGTAACCTTGCAGGTTTTCGGTTGCGCCGTATCGAAGCGTATGCGGACTGTCCCAGAAGAGCGTGTCGAGCGCCGGGACATCGTTTATGGTCAACGCGACTTCATACTTGTCGAACGCGGTTTCGAGGGAGGCGAGGGTAGCGGGATCGTTGATCAGCATGGTCGATAAAGAGTTCGTTGCGCAGTCGTCGATTATGAGGCTATGACGCGGTGTTGATTAATTTGACCGGCATGATCTCCTCGATCGACCCAGTGCACAATATGCGCTTCACGCGAGGCACGTAACGTTCATCAAGCGAACCAGGAGAGGCGACATGAGCAGTCAGACGATTGAAATCACGGCGCAGGACGGCGGCCGATTTACTGCGTATCTCGCGAAACCCGCGCAAGGTTCGGGTCCCGGCCTTGTTTTGCTCCAGGAAATTTTCGGCATCAACGACTACATGAAGTCGATGGCCGACCGTTACGCCGAAGAAGGTTACGTCGTGCTCGTACCGGATCTGTTCTGGCGCATGAAACCCGGCGTGGTATTGGGCTACGGGGAAGCGGATTTCGCCGCTGCGCTCGACTTCAACGCGAGATTCGACGAACCCGAAGCGCTCGACGATATCGCCGCGACACTCGCTGCCTTGCGTGCGCTGCCCGAGCAAGCGGGCAAGCTCGGGGTGATCGGCTATTGCCTCGGCGGCCGTCTCGCGATGCGCACAGCGGCAAGCATGGACGTGGACTGCGCGGTGAGTTACTACGGCGTGGACCTCGATGCGTATCTCGGCGAGATCGCCACCATCCGCTGCCCGATGGTTTTCCACTTCGCCGAAAACGATACGTTCACGCCGCCTGAAACCCGCGCGAAACTCGAAGCCGCGTTTGCGGGCAAACCGCTGATCGAGCATTACGTCTACGCGGGTTGCGATCACGCCTTCGCCACGCCCGAGCGCGATCACTACGACAAGCCCGCGGCCCTGATGGCCTATTCGCGGACCCTGTCATTGCTGCGCAAGGTGCTGGGTCCCGTGTACGACCTGAACCGCCTGTGGGAGATGCATTGCTACTACGAGTTCGGCACGCGCGACGTCGACGCCGTCATGCCGACCATGGTGGCCGAGCCTTACGTGAACCACGTTCCGACCATGACGGGCGGTGTCGGTCATGATCAATTAAAGCGCTTTTACAAGTACCATTTCGTCGATTCCAATCCCGCCGATACACGCCTGATTCCGGTGTCCCGGACCATCGGCTCGGATCGGGTTGTCGATGAATTCGTGTTCTGCGCCACGCACGATCGCGAGATCGACTGGCTGTTGCCGGGACTCAAGCCTACGGGCAAATACTTCGAGGTTCCCATGCTGGCCGTAATCCGGTTTCGCGGCGACAAGCTTTACAACGAGCACATCTACTGGGATCAGGCTTCGGTGCTGGTGCAGATCGGCGTGCTCGATCCGACGGGTCTGCCGGTCGCGGGCATCCAGACCGCCAAAAAGATGATCGATGAAACCCTCCCGACCAACACGCTGATGCCGAACTGGGCTTCGAGCGAGGGCAAGCCCGTTTGATCGGTTTTGCATGACGCTCATGAGGACGGTAAGAACATCCGCCGAGCTTTCGTATCAGGTCGTTTCCCACGTTGGCGGAGGGCGCTTTCGTCTCTTTTTGAACAGTGATTGTCCGATTAACGTGCTTTGCATCTCCGACCCATCTGCTATTCTCCTTTGGCCGATTGCGCAAGGTACCCGGTGACCGGCTAATCGGATGCGATGGTGTGCCACCCCACGGCGCGCCCGCGTTCGTGTCACGGAGATCACCATGCCGTCTCCATCAGTATGCCGAATGATCTCGACGTCCATCGTACCGGGCTTCGGACCGCCCGCCGGCGCCGCGCATTCCCTGTTGCGCCGGCAGATTGAAAACTGAGCGCCAGGCCATGTCGCGTAACGTACGACGCCTGCTGACGGCTTCGTACGCGGCTGCGCTCTCAGTGTCCGCACATGCGCAGTCGTATCGTGATGTCGCGCCGCAAACGCCGCCTTCCATGATCAAGCGTGAGGCGTCGCCGCCCCAGGCCGTTGAGATGCCGCAGGCTACGCAAGTCGCGGTGCCGTCGCTTGCGGCCTTGATCTTCGTGCCGGCTGGTACGTCTGACACATCGGCGCCGCAAGCACAGATCGGCGCCGAAGGACTTCCCGTTCTCGATGCCGCCTTCCTGCAGACCTTCCAGCCCGACATCGGCAAGCCGCTTACCTTCGAGCGCCTCGCGCAGATCCGCCGTGCGGTCGTCGCGCAGTATCGTGCTGCGGGCAAACCGCTCGTCGATGTTTTCGTGCCCGAGCAAGACGTGACCAACGGCGTGGTGCATATCGCGATTGCCGAGTTTCGGCTTGGGCAAGTGCGTGCAAGCGGGAACCGCTATTTTTCCGATGCCGTGTTGACAAGCGAGATGCCGCTGCGTCCCGGCGAGCCGATCCTGCAATCGCAGGTTGCGGCGGGGCTCGCGATGCTCAACGCAAATCCGTACCGGAGCGTCGATGTAGTCTACGCGCCGGGCACGGCCGCAAATTCCACCGATGTCCTTCTTCAAACCGATGACCGCCTGCCGCTGCGCGTCAACGCCGGTTACGATAACGCCGGCGTTCCGCAACTCGGCCGCGACCGCTTTTTTGCCGGCATCGACTATGGGAATCTGTTTGGACTCGATCAGCAGATCGCGTATCAATTCACCGCGAGCAACGATATTTTCGGCGGCAATCCCGACATAGAAGGGCGTCCGGATCGCGCCCGCTTCATGGCGCATTCGCTGAGCTATTCGGCGCCGCTGCCTTGGCATGACCGCATCGAACTGTTCGGGGTCTATGCCCAAAGCACGCCGAGGCTGCCCGACAGCTACGGCCAGACCGGCATCTCCGCGCAAGCAAGTATCCGATACGACTGGCTATTGCCGCCGGCCGGGGACTGGAATCAGCAGATGCAGTTCGGTTACGACTTCAAGCGAACCAACAACGATCTCGAGTTCGGCGGTTTCCAGGTCTTCAATTCGAATGTGCACGTGCATCAGTTCCTGGCTTCGTACTCGATCAGCCAGCCCGATGATTTCGGACCGGTGCGTGCGAACGTCACGCTCGTGGCAAGTCCGGGCGGGCTCGATTCAGACAACAGCGATACTGCGTTCACCACCGCGCGACAAGGCGCAACCGCCCGATATGCGTACTTGCAGCTTGGCGGCCAACACGACTTCGCGCTCGGCGCAGGCTTCGCGTTCAGCGCGCGTGGCACGTTTCAGTGGACGCCGAATACCTTGCTGCCGAGCGAGGAACTTGGGCTGGGCGGCGAGACCAGCGTGCGCGGATACGACCCGTATGTGGTGCTGGGCGACCGTGGATGGAACGTGCAGACGGAAGTGCGCACGCCGGGCATACCCATAGGCGCAAGCAGTATCGCGATGCAGCCCTTCGTCTTTCTCGATGCCGGGCACGCGTGGAACCGCATCGACCAGCCGGCGGAAGCGAGCAACGGATCGCTGGTGAGCGTGGGTGCGGGTTTGCGCGTCCAGTGGTCGCGTCATGTGGATTTGCGCGGCACGTATGGCGTGCCGCTGCGTGCACCGGTGCCGGGTGGATCAAAGGCGCCGATGGTGCAGTTGTTTGTATCGGTTGGAACGTGATCGGAAAAACCATAGTTTGATGTGCAGCTTGCTCCGAGTGATTAGCAGCGTGGCAGGCATCAAGCAAGGGATACTATTGCAGTTGTTGTTTCAGCCACTCAAACGAACGCTCGATCAGCTCAGGCCGCTTCCTGATTGAATGGTCCATGTCTTCAATGCGCCAGTAAGTGATATTTACCCCCGCCTGCTTCGCCTTCTTGTAGAAGTCATCACTTGATTGAATCAGCGTGTCTCTCACTCCCGACACCACAAGCAGCTTTCCATGTATGTTTTTATAGGCCGGCTTGGGGTATGTCATGGCATCGGACATATACATGTTGGTCATGTTGGAGTAATAGAGCTGAGAAGACGGGTGTAAAAATACCTCGTCCAATCTTGAATCGAATTGCTGCCTGGTCGATACATTCTGACACTCCGCTTCGTCTTTAGCAGATTCTTCGCTGCATGCTTGCCGCATAAAAGCCCAAAGTTCATCACGCCAGGACCAGTCGCCAGCGCCCGACCAGATTGCAGTGGCCGAAACGGGGACATTGGGATCGGCGGCGAGTGTTACCGCAATGTTACCGCCTTCGGACACCGCCAAAAGCGCAAGCTTGCCATTCCACCCTCGTGGCGGGTAACGCCTGATATGCTCGATTACGGCACGATGATCCTGCAGGCGCTGGGTTCGGGTGTAATGCGCCATGAAGATCTTTTTGTCTATGGCGTGCTCGGTTATGCCCCACTGTTCAACAGTCAAGGCGGCGGCGCCGACTGCATCGAAGTTTCTTAAAAAATAACGATGAAATTGCGTGATGCTGGCTGCATTGTTCTGATCCGACGAGCCGCCGATCAACACAACAATGGGGAAATCTATCTTTTCCTTCGGCCTGCTCAGGTAATAGGTAATGTCAGTATCTCCTGCATGTGGCCGCTTAATCGAATACGTCAATAACGGAGCAAGGTTCGTCGTGCTTGCACTCCGCACTTCGGCAGCGTGTGCGACGCCGGCTAGTAGTCCAAAAAACAGCGCAAAAGCTACGCTTGAACAGGCCTTGCCAACTAACGAAAACACACGCATTTTTATAACACGGTTATGAAACATCGGTTTTTCCTAATGTGCATAAAACTATGGGTCGTAAATGGCTGCCGGTCGTACTGAATCAAACTCGCGTCAGCGTTCACCATTTGCAACCTGATCGATTCATTGCGTCGATAGCCAGCATGGGAATCGCCAACAGCCCAGCGCGAGAATACGCGTCGCGGCAATCGTTGCGCACGGCCTTGGACATCTCGCGTTCGAGTGTCTCAGCCGGCGATTCTCGCTGGACGTTTGTTCCAGCGGCTGGCTCGGGCATCCGTGGTTCGTCGCTGTAGCGCACTGATCGATGCGATGTGATCGATCCCAAGTCAGCTTGCCAGTCAGGGTCGCGTCTCTCAAGATCGGCTGCACTTGCAACATTGGGCGGAGCTCGACCTTCAGGCACGCGACGATCAGTGCTCCCGTTGCGACTCTGCTTGCGCGGCACGGCTCTGTTCACTGTTGCCTTGTGTGTACGTCCGGGTAGGGACACCGGCATCGATATTTCATCTGGAATCAATCGCGCGAGCAATGGTGCAAGTTGTGGACGTGATGCGCGCGGTCTTCGTTCTTCATGAACCAAAGCGAGCAGCACAAATATGTGCAGAATTATTGCAATCGCAAATGCAAGAAAGCCGACGAAGGTCTTTGTTCGCAAGGGATGGCTTATGTGAAAACCCTTTTTCCACATTTTGCCGAGCCTTCTGGTAGGAAGATCATGTTGGACTTGGTACCGTTTTGCGAGATCGTTTTTTAAAAGATCATTGGAAGGGAAATAAAGGCTGACTGATCAACTTGAGGATGCCAAAGCGATTCGCGGGCCCACCTTGACGGATGGCACTGGCTGAAACTGTAGCCCAAGGGTTATCCCAAAACAATCGTTATCGGTTTGATAGAGGTTCCGAAAGGTCGATCGCTTGTTTCAAGACCATGTCTATTGGCCAAGGTTCTGCTAGCGACGCAAGATAGTGTTCACACGGAATCAGCCCGAGGGATGTGAACACAGGCGGTATCGCGTTCGTTACGAGAAACGGATACACGTGCGAGGCGTATTATTTCGCTCAGGGCATCCGCCCGACTTATGCATGCGCCAAACAATGAGACTTCAAATGAGCCGTTCCATCGCCGAAAAACGTGCTGCCTTCCGTGCGCTTCATGAACAAGGCTGCTTCATGCTTCCGAATCCCTGGGACACCGGCAGCGCCCGGTATCTTGCGGGCCTCGGATTCAAGGCGCTCGCCACGACCAGTTCCGGCTTCGCGTGGTCGCTCGGGCAGGCCGACAATACCGTGGCGCGTGACCTGATCCTGGCGCATTTGCGGGACATGGTTGCATCGACGGATTTGCCGGTCAACGCGGACTTCGAAAACGGTTACGCGTCCGATGCCAACGGCGTCGCCGAAAGCGTGCGGCTTGCGGTTGCGACCGGTGTTGCGGGATTATCGATTGAAGATTCGACCGGCAACCCGGACGAACCGCTCTTCAGCATCGATGTCGCGGTCGAGCGGATGCACGCGGCACGAAAGGCTATCGATGCAACCGGTGGCGATACGTTGCTCGTCGGCCGCGCCGAGAATTTTTTTGCGGGACGGCCGGACCTTGAAGACACCATCGCGAGATTGAAGGCGTATTCGGACGCGGGCGCAGATTGTCTGTATGCGCCGGGAATCACCACGCGCGAGCAGATTGCGGCCGTGGTGGCCGCGGTTGCGCCGAAGCCGGTGAACCTGCTGGTGGGATCGGTGAGCGACTTCACCGTCCAGGAGATTGCCGCGCTCGGCGTGCGCCGGGTAAGCGTGGGCGGCGGACTGGCCCGCGCAGCCTGGGGAGGTTTCATGCGCGCGGCGGAGTCGCTCGCCAAAGGACGGTTCGACGGGTTCGAAGGCGCGGCGCCAGGCAAGACATTGAACGCGCAATTCGGCGGCTGAGTTCGATTAGCGATTCGCTTCATGACGCGCCTCGCATCCATCGATTCAAACCCGCGCAAACAAGCAGCAAGGAGGAGGTCACGAAAAACACGGCGCGCAAACTGACATGCGCGCCGATCTGTCCGCCGATCAACGGACCGATCACTTGTCCGCTGAACTGCGCGGATTGCAGATACCCGAGTGTCTTGCCGGAGTTGTGATCGGCGACGGCGTGCCGGACTTCCTTCGCAATCGATGGCAGCAAGCCCGCGAGCGTCATACCCATCAGGCCGCGAAGAATGGCGAGCTGCCACCATTGCGTGACGAACGCCTGCGGCACCAGGACCACGGCCGTGGCAACCAGGCACCCTGTGATCACCTTCGCGCTGCCGATGCGATCGGCAAGCGCGCCAAGCCGCGCGGCGGTCAACATGCTGCCGAACGCCGAGGCCGCCATCACAATGCCCGCCATGCGCGCAACATAATCGCGCGGCACACCAAGCTGCCCGATATACACGGTAATGATCGGCTCGATCGACATGTTTGCAAGCAGCACCATCATTGCTGTCAGGAGCAATATGAGGATCACCCCGCGGTTCATCGATGGCAGCGATGCGCCTGCAACGTCGATGCGCTTTTTCGTATCGGCCGTGCGGTCGAAATCCTCGCGCACCACGACGATGGTCAGCACCGCCGCGACCGCGATGATTGCGCCGCCCACGAAAAACGTGCCGCGGATGCCCACCCATGTCGGCAGGAAACCGCCCACGAGCGGCCCGATGAGACTGCCCGCAAGCGCGCCGGTAGACAGTACGCCGAGCGCCCATCCCGAGCGTTCACGCGGCACTTGCGTGCCGACCATGACTATCGATGCCGACGCATAACCGCCGATCAACCCCGCGATCAGCCGCAGCACGACAAGCTCGGTCAGGTTGTGCGCGAGCCCGATCATCGACATCACGATAGCCATGCCGACGGCCGCGCGAATCAGCATCGGCTTGCGTCCATAACGGTCCGCGAGACGCCCCCAGAGCGGCGCAGTGATCGCGGTACCAAAAAACGTTGCGCCAAAGGCAACGCCAGACCACTGAACGATCGCGGAGGGCGTATGCACGCCCAGTTGCTCGACGTAGAGCGGCAAGAACGGCAGCAACATGCTCAAGCTCAGCAGCGTGGTGAAAGAGCCGAAGACGCACACAAACAGGTTGCGCCGCCAATAAGGTGCGTTGCGTTCGGCATAGCTGGGCAAGACGGTTGCGTGCTGATCCATGAAGACCTCGATGGTTCGGGAAGACGTCCGGCCAATGACCGGAAAAAGAAATACCTGACTTGCATATTATCTCTATTTGGGAATATTATGTTTACATCGTTCTCAAATAGAGATTCACGTGGACCATACGACTCTCGATATTTTTTGTGTCGTTGCCGCCGAACTGAGCGTGACCCGGGCCGCCAGACGGCTGGGCCGCGTGCAGTCGAACGTCACGACTCGAATCCAGCAGCTTGAAGAAGAGCTCGGCGTTGCGCTATTCCGGCGCGACGGCAACCGCCTGACGCTCAGCACAGAAGGCGAACGCTTTCTCGGTTATGCGAACCGCATGCTCGCTCTCGCCGACGAAGCGCGGCAGGTGCTTGCCCCGCAAGCGCCGTCAGGCACGCTCAGGATCGGCACCATGGAAAGCACGGCTGCGGCGCGGTTGCCCGGACCGCTTGCGGCGCTTCACGTGCAGTACCCGGATGTTCAGTTGCGGATTTCGACCGCGCCTTCCAGGCAGTTGCTCGAACAGGTCGGCAGCGGTCTTGTCGATTGCGCGTTTGCGGCGTTGCCGCCCTGTGGCGACATGGCGTCGGCAATGGATCTCGATGCCGCAGGACTTCATGGCGAAGCGGTTTTTCGCGAGGAGATCTTGCTCGTGTTGCCGCCCGGACATGGCGTCGTTCGGAAGGGCGGGGACGTCACCGTGCGTTCGCTCGCCGCGTTTGCGCAGGGCTGCAGCTATCGCGTGCTCGCCGAAGAGTGGCTCGGGCAGGGCGCAGCGCTGCTGGACATCCAGGAGGTCGGTTCGTATCACAGCATGCTTGCGTGCGTTGCTGCGGGCGGTTGTGTGTCCCTTGTGCCGCGCAGCGTGCTGGAGTTGCTGCGCGAACCGCCGAAGTTCCGCACGCATGTCGTGGCGAAAGTGGACACGTGGCTGGTTCATCGAAAGGGTTATCAGACGCCAGCGTTCAACGCACTGCGCGAGGCGCTCACGCCATTCATGTCGAAGCAGTTGTCGGCGAAGGAGAAAATGTCATGAGCACGATACGGCAGGTTTCATCGACTGCAAGCCAGGGCATGGCGGCGATGGTGGCCGCCCTCGTCATGGCAGTCGGAATGGGATTCGGGCGCTTTGCGTTCACGGGCATCTACCCGGTCATGGTCGGCGATGCCGTGCTGAGCGTGCACCAGGGAACGCTCGCCGCGTCGGCCAACTATGCGGGGTACCTGATCGGCGCGCTGCTGACCGCGGCCGTGCATCCGCGACACTCGCGCAGGTTGTGCATGCTTGCGCTTGCCGGTATTGCAGTTTGTCTCGGGGTGACGGCACTGCTGGATGCGCCCTGGCTCATCATCGCGATGCGGGGGATCACCGGCGCCGTCAGCGCGGTCACCATGGTCGCGGCGTCGCTCTGGCTCTTGCAGCATCGCGGTCACACGCGCGGTGCGCCGATGCTGTATGCGGGTGTCGGCATCGGGATCGTGCTGTCATCCGAGATGCTCGTCGCCGGACGCAGTTCCGGCCTGCACAGCGCAGGACTGTGGTGGGTGCTGGCGGCGGGCGCGCTGATCCTTGGCGCCATCGCGTTGCCGGGTCTCGATGCACGTCCGGTTCACGACTCCGGCACGCGTGCCGCTTTGCATGGACACGAGTCCTTTCCGGCGCTCGGAGCGGGACCGCTGATCGCACTCTACGGACTTGCGGGCTTTGGCTACATCATCACCGCGACCTACTTGCCGTTGTTCGTGAGGGACGCGATCGGCTCGATCGATCCGATTCAGGTCTGGGCGTTGTTCGGTCTGGGCGCGATTCCTTCGTGCTTCATCTGGCACGCGGTCCACATGCGGCTTGGAACACGGCGCGCGCTGTTTCTCAATCTTGCGTTGCAAGCGGTGGGCGTTGTATTGCCGGTCGTGTTTGCCAATCAGGTGGGTTATCTCGGCAGCGCGCTGATCGTGGGCGGGACGTTCATGGGGACCGCAACCATCGCGATGCTCGCCGCGCGCCGGGTCGCGCACACCATGCGCATCAGCATCCTCGCGATGATGACCGCGTGTTTTGGTGTCGGGCAGATCGTCGGACCGCTTGTTGCGAATACGATGTATGCATCGCATCATTCGTTCTCGACGTCGCTCGAAACTGCAGCCGCAGCGCTCGCCGTGGCGGCTTTGTTATGCGTGCGTGTGAGGAAGCCGCGTGATTCTTTTCAACCGAACGTGAACGCATAGGCGTTCGCGCATGCATCGAGAAACTCGATGGGGAACGCATGGTCATCGACCTTTACCGGCTGCCGAATGCCGTTGGTTGCCGGCGACGCTTGAGTTGCCCGTCGACCACGCACTGAATCACTTTAAATCGGTCCAACCCGCGCATCGTCATGGTGATTCTGTCCGTCGCCGCCATCGTAGCCTCCGGCGTCGTGGGAATCGACGCCGGCTAAGCTTAAGCCGCCGAGAAGCGGACATTTGAATCTGGCTAGAAGCGGACATTACAACTTAGCTGCTACATGCAATGTCGAGGCCAAGTTCAGATGTCGGGGTT
>Ga0153932_1000022_pt1 | contig 182386 bp, 165 predicted proteins | sample TSNJ016MetaG_FD_102273 | JGI IMG/M metagenome (GOLD analysis project Ga0153932, IMG submission 102273) | Attine ant fungus gardens microbial communities from New Jersey, USA - TSNJ016 MetaG | ecosystem: Host-associated > Fungi > Mycelium > Unclassified | place: USA: New Jersey, Wharton State... | reverse complement strand
GGGTTTCAAGTGTTCTTGATTGCGGCGTCGAGCGTTCTTGTGAAGTACCAAACAGTTGTCACTGCACGCTCGGGACACTTAAGAATTAGCGGTTGAGAGGCGTTTTCTTTGCTTCGTTTCTTTGTCGCCGTTGGACAAAGAAATGAAGTGCCGCCACGCACAGTGGCTAATAGTGATAAAAAAATCAGCTAGAACGGAACCCAAGCAAGCCCAAACAGCAGCAACCCAGCACCAACCCCGACCGCAACGAACACTGTTCCGAGCGCGAGCGCAAAAGAAGTCAGCTAGAACGGAACGCGCGGGGGCCCAAAAAGCAGCAACCCAGCACCAACCCCGACCGCTTCCAAAACCGTCCAGGAACCACCTCCCCGCTCAACTTCCCGTCAATTCCCTCCAAAAAGCCTCCCAATAGACCGACGTTAGCGTCAAAGACAAAAAACCCCCACCGCGTGCCACGCCCGCCGGAGGCCCCACCGGCGTGCAAACCAAAACTCCCGCGACAAATTTAGAGATAATCGATACTCATCGAAACACCGAGCCGCGCGCACCCCGCGAACCCCTATGCCCGACATGAATCTACAGCGCCTGACCGTCACCGCCGATGGCCACGTGGCGCGCGTCACGCTCAATCGCCCGGACGTGCGCAACGCCTTCGACGACGCCACCATCGTCGAATTGACCGCCGCGTTTCGCGCCCTGGCCGACGACGCCTCGGTACGCGTGATCATCCTCGCCGCGAACGGCCCGTCGTTCTGCGCCGGCGCCGACCTCAACTGGATGAAACGCATGGCGGACTACTCGGACGCGGAAAATCGCGCCGATGCCCTCGGTCTCGCGACCATGCTCAACACCATCTACACGTGCAGAAAACCGGTGATCGCCCGCGTTCAGGGCGACGCATACGCGGGCGGCATGGGTCTCGTAGCGGTAGCGGACATCGCGATAACGGCGGATTCGGCGCACTTCTGTCTCTCCGAGGCAAAGCTCGGGCTGATGCCGGCGACCATCGCGCCGTATGTCATCCGCGCGATCGGCGCACGCGCATCGCACCGGTATTTCGTGACGGCGGAACGTATCGATGCAAACGAAGCGCTGCGCATCGGCCTCGTGCATCAGGTGGTGTCCGACGAAGCACTCGATGCCACCGTCGATGCCGTCGCCGCAGCCATCGCGGCAAACAGTCCGAACGCGGTGCGCGAATGCAAGCAACTGGTCGTCGATCTGGCCGGCAAAACCATCGACGACACGCTGATCTCGGACACCGCTGACCGCATTGCACGGATTCGCGCCTCGGACGAAGGCCGCGATGGCGTGCGCAGTTTTCTGGAAAAACGCAAGCCGTCGTGGCTTGCGTGATTGTGATCGGGAGCGCCGCCTGTTCTTTTTATGGCGCTGCAAAGCGCAATACAGACGAGCCGCTCCCATGGAGTCGTTTTGAATCTGAACAACCAACACACGCCGGCAACCGATGACTGGATCGCCCGCTCCCTTCGCGCCGTATGGCATCCGTGTACGCAAATGAAGCACCACGAGCGCATGCCGCTCGTGCCCATCGCGCGCGGCAAGGGTCCGTGGCTATATGACCACGACGGAAATCGTTATCTCGATGCCATCAGTTCCTGGTGGGTCAACCTCTTCGGCCACGCGAATCCCGACATCAACGCGGCGCTCAAGGATCAGCTCGACACGCTCGAACACGCGATGCTCGCCGGCTGCACGCACGAGCCGGCGGTCCTTCTCGCGGAACGGTTGAACGCGTTGACGCACAACACGCTCGGTCACGCGTTCTTTGCATCCGATGGCGCATCGGCGGTGGAGATCGCGTTGAAAATGAGCTTCCATTTCTGGCGCAACAGCGGACACACAGAGAAACGCGAGTTCGTTTGCCTCGCGAACAGCTATCACGGCGAGACCATCGGCGCGCTCGGCGTAACCGATGTCGCTTTGTTCAAGGACGCCTACGATCCGCTGATCCGCAACGCGCACGTGGTGACATCGCCCGATGCCCGCAACGCCCGCGAAGGCGAGACCGCACGCGATGTCGCGCAACGCGCACTCGCTGACATGAAGACTTTGTTCGAAGCCAAGGCGTCGCAAATCGCAGCGGTGATCGTCGAGCCGCTGGTTCAGTGCGCGGCCGGTATGGCGATGCACGATCCGTCTTATCTGAAGGGCTTGCGCGCCCTCTGTGATCAATACGGCGTGCATCTGATCGCCGATGAAATCGCTGTCGGCTGCGGCCGGAGCGGGACATTCTTTGCGTGCGAGCAAGCCGGGATCTGGCCGGATTTCATTTGTTTGTCGAAGGGAATCAGCGGCGGATATTTGCCGTTGTCGATCGTCCTCACACGGGACGAAATCTACGCCGCTTTCTACGACGACGACATGACGCGCGGCTTTCTCCACTCGCATTCGTACACGGGAAATCCGCTTGCGTGCCGCGCGGCTTTGGCGACGCTCGATCTCTTCGACTCGGCCAACGTGCTTGAGGAGAATCGCCGGAAGTCGTCGTTGCTGCGCACTGCGATGAGCCCGTTGCAAAATCACGCGCACGTGAAAAACCTGCGTCAGCAGGGCACGATCTTCGCGTTCGATGCCGTGATCGAAGACCCGGCTCAAGCACGCACGTTCTCGCGCCGCTTCTTCGAAAACGCCTTGAAACAAGAGCTTTTATTGCGCCCGATCGGCACGACCGTCTATCTGATGCCGCCGTACATTCTCAGCGACGACGAACAGACGCTGCTCGCAGAACGCACGCTCGAGGTCTTCGATACAACGCTCGCGGAGGCCGCATGAGCGATACATCGGCCGCGTTGTTCGACACGCTGAAACAAGGTCTTGCCGATATCGATCGCAACGGGTTGCGTCGTCGCCGGAAAGTTGCGGATAGCGCCTGCGCTGCGCACATGATGGTGGATGGGCGGAAGATCATCGGCTTTGCGAGCAACGATTATCTCGGGCTCGCCGCGCATGAGACCTTGCGCGAAGCGTTGGCCGAAGGCGCACGCAAATACGGCGCGGGCAGCGGTGGATCGCATTTGCTCGGCGGCCATTCGCGCGCGCACGCGAAGCTGGAAGACGATCTGGCGGCGTTCTCCGGCGGTTTTGTGAACCAGGCGCGTGGGCTGTACTTCAGCACCGGTTACATGGCCAACCTGGCAACGCTGACCACGCTCGGCGCCCTGAGCGGCCGCGACACGCTCATGTTTTGCGACGCGTTGAATCATGCATCGCTGATCGATGGCGCACGGTTATCGCGTGCTGAAATCCGCATCTATCCTCACGCCGATGCCGAAGCGCTCGACGCCATGCTCGATGCATCGCGCAATGTTGGCGCAACGAAGATCATCGTTACGGATTCGGTATTCAGCATGGACGGCGATATCGCGCCGCTCGCGCGTTTGCTCGAAGTCGCCGAACGATTCGGCGCGTGGCTCGTCGTGGACGACGCGCACGGTTTCGGCGTGCTCGGTCCGCAAGGCCGCGGCGCGCTGGCCGATGCCGCACTGCACTCACCGCACCTGGTTTATGTCGGCACGCTGGGGAAGGCGGCGGGTGTATCGGGCGCGTTCGTGATCGCGCACGAAACCGTGATCGAATGGTTCGTGCAGCGCGCGCGGCCGTATATCTTCACGACGGCATCCGTGCCGGCGGTGGCCCACGCGGTATCGGCGAGTTTGAAGATCATTGGCGGCACCGAAGGCGACGAACGACGCGCGCATCTTGCGACACTGGTCGACAGCACGCGCGCAATTTTGAAGCGTACACAATGGCAGCCGGTGGATTCGCATACGGCGGTCCAGCCGTTGATCATCGGCGGCAATGAAGAGACGCTTCAGCTCGCCGCCGCGCTCGATGAACACCGCATGTGGGTTCCCGCGATCCGGCCGCCGACGGTTCCAGTAGGTACATCGCGACTGCGCATTTCGTTGTCGGCCGCGCACAGTCACGAAGACCTCGCAAAGCTCGACCATGCCTTGCAAACCTTGAGCAATCGACCATGACAGCTCCCCTCTCGATCTTCGTCACCGGCACCGATACCGAGATCGGCAAGACGCTCGTTTCAGCGGCGCTGCTGCACGGATTTGCATCGCTCGGACTGCGCGCCGCCGCGATGAAACCCATCGCCGCCGGCGCGTTCGAACGCAATGGCGAATGGCACAACGAAGACGCGGATCAACTCGACGCCGCCGCGAACGTCACGCTGCCGCCATCCATACGCACGCCGTTCTTGCTGAAAGACGCCGCCGCACCGCACATTGCAGCGGCGCGCGAAAACGTGTCGCTGGACATCGCACGCATTGTGGAAGCGCATCAGGCGGCCATCAAGCAGGCGGACGTGGTCGTGGTGGAAGGCGTGGGTGGATTTCGCGTGCCGCTCACCGACGTTCACGATACCGCCGACCTGGCGTTCGCATTGCATTTGCCGGTCGTGCTCGTGGTCGGCATGCGCCTTGGCTGCATCAGCCATGCGTTGCTGAGCGCCGAGGCCATTGCCGCACGCGGGTTGCATCTCGTCGGCTGGGTCGCGAACCAGATCGATCCGAACATGCTGTTTCCGGCTGAGAACATTGAAGCAATCCGGTTGCGGCTCGACAGCCAGTACAACGCGCCGCTGCTCGGCGTCATTCCCCGCCTCGCGCCGCCTGATGCGCTGACGGCGACCACGTATATCGATACATCCCTGCTGCTGGACACGTTGCGTTCGGCAGATGCGGGCCAGTAATTCATCGTTATCTGCAAAACGAAAAGGATCATCACATGTCGCAATTGCAAACTGCCGAAACTTCCGCTCAGACGTCCGCACCACAAACGCTGGCCCGCTGGCGCGTCGCCGATATCGTCGCGCTCTATGACCTGCCCTTCAACGACTTGCTGTTTCGCGCGCAGACGGTTCACCGTGAACATTTCGATGCCAACACGGTTCAGCTCTCCACGCTGCTTTCCATCAAGACCGGCGGGTGCCCGGAAGATTGCGCGTATTGCCCGCAATCGTCGCATCACGACACCGGCCTGAAAGCCGAAAAACTGATGCCCGTCGATGAAGTCCTGAAGGCCGCCGAAATTGCGAAGGCGAATGGCGCGACCCGTTTCTGCATGGGCGCGGCGTGGCGCAATCCGAAGGATCAGCATCTTGAGCCGATCGCCGACATGATTCGCGGCGTGAAGGCGATGGGTCTGGAAACCTGCGTGACGCTCGGCATGCTGGAAGCGCATCAGGCGACCCGTCTGCGCGATGCCGGCCTCGATTATTACAACCATAACCTCGATACATCGCCCGAGTTCTACGGCCAGATCATCTCGACGCGCACGTATCAGGATCGTCTGGACACGCTCGAACATGTCCGCGATGCCGGCATCAACGTGTGTTGCGGCGGTATCGTGGGGATGGGTGAATCGCGGCGTGAACGCGCCGGGTTGATCACGCAACTGGCGAACATGGAGCCGTATCCTGAATCAGTGCCCATCAACAATCTGGTGCAGGTCGAAGGCACGCCGCTGACGGGCACGGCGCCGCTCGATCCGTTCGAATTCGTGCGCACGATCGCGGTTGCGCGCATCACGATGCCGAAGGCAATGGTGCGGTTGTCGGCGGGACGCGAGCAGATGAATGAAGCGCTGCAGGCGCTGTGCTTCGTGGCCGGGGCGAATTCGATTTTCTACGGCGACCAGTTGCTGACGACAAGCAACCCGCAAGCTGAAGCTGACCGGAAATTGCTGGAACGTCTGGGAATGCGCGCCGAGGCTTCGCAGCAGATGGAAACGGCGGACGCGTGCGATGTGAAATGCGGGCATGCTCAGGTGCAGTAAGCCTGACTCTCACCGATAAGTAAAAAGGGCATTCCAACTCAGGTTGGAACGCCCTTTTCGCATCAGCTTCAATTCTTGTCCACAATCACCTGATCGAACGTCCCGCCATCGGCGAAATGGGTTTGCTGGGCTTTCTGCCAGTTGCCAAAAACCTGTTCCACCGTGAACGTCTTGATCGGCTTGAATTCGCTTGCGTGCTTTGCCAGCACCTCGGCATTACGCGGCCGCAAATGATGTTGCGCGATGATTTCTTGCGCCGCGGGCGTCCACAAATACTGCAGATACGCCTGCGCCTGTTTGCGCGTGCCGCGTTTGTCCACGACCTTGTCGACCACCGCGACCGGCGGCTCCGCCAGCAAGCTCACCGACGGATATACTGCGCTGAAATCCTTCCCGCTCGCGCCAGTGCCCGCGCCGGTATCCATCAGCGCAACTTCGTTTTCGAACGTCACCAGCACATCGCCGATACCCCGTTGCGTGAACGTCGTCGTCGCACCGCGACCGCCTGTATCGAGCACCGGCACGTTCTTGAAGATGGCTTTTTCGAAGGCTTGCGCTTGTTGATCCGTGGCGCCCTGCTGCTTCTTGTAGCCCCACGCCGCCAGATACGCATACCGCCCATTGCCCGAGGTCTTCGGATTGGCGATCACGACCTGCACGCCCGGGCGCGCCAGATCGCTCCAGTCCTTGATGTTCTTCGGGTTGCCGGCGCGCACGAGAAATACCATCGTCGTGGTGTAGGGCACCGCGTTGTTCGGGAAATGCGTGCGCCAGTTGGCCGGCACCAGGCCGCCACGTTCGACCAGCAAGTCGATATCGTTAGGCTGGTTCATCGTGACGACGTCGGCCTGCAGGCCCTGCATCACCGACAAAGCCTGTGCACTCGACGCCCCATGCGACTGGCGCACGGACAGCGTTTCACCGTTCTTCTGCTTATAGTCGGCAATGAACGCTGTATCGATGTCCTTGTACAACTCGCGTGTCACGTCGTAAGAAACGTTCAGCAACGACGTGTCCGCATGCGCGAACGTGCTCAGACCCAGCGCCGCGAATGCAGCCCAATGCTTCAAACCCGCCATGTATCCCCCGATTGTTCGAATAGTAAAAACCGCCGCCAGCGGCGATTCTATCGAAAACATTCGAAGGTTCGGGCCGCAAACGGTCAGATGCGTCATCCATACGCCGGTTGTTCGAAGCGCTCGAATACATCGCGCGCCACTGCTTTCTTCTCGCCGAAATGCGACGGCGCGGCGCAATGGATCAGCGTATCGACAAAATACTTCGCGCGCGGCCACGGACCGAAGCCCGCGGCCGTGTTGATATGGCCGGCGTCGCCGAGATTCACCAGCGCGCTGCCAAACTGGCTGGCAAGACGCAGGGCATCGTCGAAGGGCATCCATGGGTCCGTCTGGCTCGCGATCAGCACCGACGGCACGTTCAGCTTGCGCGCCTCGAACGTGCCCGCGAACCGAAATTTGTCGGGGCTTGCCGGCGCGACGAACAGCACGCCTGCGACGGCATCGCCCGTCAACCCTTCGGCGATCGCATGCGCCGCCGCGAGGCAGCCGAAACTGTGCGCCGCGAGAATGACGCGGCCGCGAACACTCGATACCGTGTCCGCGACGGCTTGCGCCCAAGTATCGAGTTGTGGCGCGTCCCAGTCGTCCTGCATGACGCGGCGCGATTTCGGCAATTGCCGCTCGAGCCACGTTTGCCAATGCGCGCCCTCGCTGCCGTGCAGACCCGGCACGGTGACGAGTCGCGGCGGCCAGGCGGATGTGCTGTTTGAACTCATGTGAACCTCGCTGCGGCCAAAGCCGGCATGGTGAGGACCAATTCTGCTGCGAGGCGGCGTTGGCGAGAACCAACTTATCGTCATTTGGTTATCGGCGAGCGGGCGGCGTTTTTTACCGGAGGGCGGTTTTATCGGCGAAAACGTAAAATGCATGAATCCACTTGCGCAACCGCCTCATTACTCCAGCGAACACGACCCATCGATGAAGATCATTCTCTACGAGCATCAAGCCGAGGCCCAGGACTGGCTCGATGACCTGTCCCGCGCGCTTCCAGAAGCGGATATCCGACTGTGGCAACCCGGCGATAACGCCCCCGCCGATTACGCCGTCGTCTGGCGCGCGCCGCGTGAATTGTTCGCGAAGCGCCCGGATCTGCAGGCGGTGTTCAATCTCGGCGCGGGCGTGGATGCAATCCTCGATATCGAACGCAAGGAACCGGGCACGCTGCCGCCCAATGCGCTGCTCGTGCGCCTGGAAGACAGCGGCATGGCGCAGCAAATGGAGGAATACGCGGTCTACACGGTGCTGCGCTATCTGCGCCGGATGGACGAATACGAGGCGATCCAGCGTGAGCATCGATGGGAAAAGCTCGAGCCGCATCCGCGCAAGACATTCACGGTCGGCGTGCTGGGAATGGGGGTGCTCGGCGCACGCGTGGCTCGAATGCTGACCACGCTCGGCGTCCCCGTTCGCGGTTTCAGCCGCACGAAACGCCAGATTGAAGGCGTGCAGACTTTCGCGGGCGCGGAACAATTCGATGCGTTCCTCGATGGCGCGAAGATGCTCATCAACCTGTTGCCGCACACGCCGGACACCGAAGGCATCCTGAACGCCCGCGCATTCGAGCGGCTTGCGGCGGGGGCGTATATCGTGAACCTGGCGCGCGGCGCGCACGTCGTGGATGACGATCTGCTGCGCGCCATGAAGACCGGCCAGGTCGCGGCGGCGGCGCTCGATGTCTTCCATCAGGAGCCCTTGCCCGATAATCATCCGTTCTGGACCACGCCACGCATCGAAATCACGCCACATGTCGCGGCCATTACGTTGCGTGATGAAAGCATAGAACAGATTGCGCTGAAGATCCGGGCGCTTGCGCGCGGTGAACCCATATCCGGCATAGTCGACGTAAAACGCGGCTACTGATGCCGCCCAACATAGGAGACAGGCATGCTTCCGCCTAAAGTGAAAATCGTCGAGGTCGCACCACGCGACGGCCTGCAGAACGAGAAGGATTTCGTCGCGACCGGGCTCAAGATCGACTTGATCAACCGGCTCGCGAAAGCTGGCTTGCAGAACGTGGAGTCGGCGTCGTTTGTATCGCCGAAATGGGTGCCGCAAATGGCCGATGGCGCCGCAGTCATGGCCGGAATCGAACGACGCCCGGGCACGATCTACTCGGCGCTCACGCCGAACATGCGCGGCTTCGAGGCGGCGCTCGAAGCGAAGGTCGACGAGATCGTGATCTTCGGCGCGGCGAGCGAAGCGTTCTCGCAGAAGAACATCAATTGCAGCATCGCGGAAAGCATCGCGCGGTTCGAGCCGGTGGCGAAGGCTGCGAAAGAAGCGGGATTACGCGTGCGCGGCAGCATTTCCTGCGCGCTCGGCTGCCCTTATCAAGGCGACGTGCCGGTCGCGTCCGTGGTCGATGTCGTCGAGCGCATGAAGGCGCTGGGCTGCGATGAAATCGATATTGCCGACACCATCGGCGTCGGCACGGCGGGGCGCACGCGCGAGGTGATGGCGGCGGTATCGAAGGTATTCCCGCGTGAACGGCTGTCCGGCCATTTTCACGATACCTACGGCCAGGCCGTCGCGAATGTCTACGCGTCGCTGCAGGAGGGCATCGAGATATTCCATGCATCGGTGGCGGGGCTCGGCGGCTGTCCGTATGCCAAGGGTGCGACCGGCAACGTGGCGACCGAAGATGTGATCTTCCTGCTGAACGGACTCGGCATTGAAACCGGGGTGGATCTGGATCAGCTCGTGGAAATCGGCGACTTCATTTCGCAGGCCATCGGCAAACCGAGCGCATCGCGCGTGGGACGCGCATTGCTCGCGAAGAAACGCGACGGCGTGACGCCTTGCGTCTGAAAAACAAGCTCTCAGGAACCGAAAGCAATGAACGAAACACTCGACGCCCTGCCCGAATCCGCCCGGCGCGTAGCCCGTTTGCTCAGCGAACGCGGCCACGCAAAACCTGTCGTGATGCTCGCGGAAACTGGCAAAACGTCGGCGGAAGCTGCGGCCGGACTGGGCTGTTCCGTCGCGCAAATCGCCAAATCGATCCTGTTTCGCCGCAAGGAGGACGACGCGCCGGTGCTCGTGATTGCGAGCGGCGCAAATCGCGTCGATGAAAAGAAAGTCGCTGCGCGCGTGGGCGAGCTCGGCCGCGCTGATGCCAGGTTCGTCCGCGAAAAAACGGGTTACGCGATCGGCGGCGTCTGCCCGATAGGTCATGTCACGCCGCCGGTCACGTTGATCGATAAAGACCTCCTCGCGCTCGACAGCCTCTGGGCTGCCGCCGGTCATCCGCACGCGGTGTTCAACCTGACGCCACAGGAATTGATCGCGCTCACCGACGCGCCCGTCGTGGATGTCGCGTTGCGCGAGACGGCGTGATGACTGAAGCCGTGGCGTCGCCGTGTATCGATGTATGCAGGATGAATCCACGCACGGAACTTTGCGACGGCTGCTTTCGCACGATCGATGAAATCGCGGGCTGGTCGTCATTCGATGACACGCAAAAGCGCACGGTGCTGGATCTTGCGTCAAAGCGTCCTCGTGTTGTTCGCGTCGGCGAGCGGATGGAGGCCACGCTCGAGCTGCCGCCTGATTCCATCAAGTCGTTCGCGACCCTTGTCAACGACCAGAACCCGCTGCATCACGACGATGCCTACGCCGAAGCCAGCCGGTTCGGGTCTCTGATTGCATCGGGTACGCAGCCCACCGCGCATTTGATGGCGGTGCTCGCGACACATTTTTCGGCTTACGCGCAACCGCTCGGACTCGAGTTCGGCATCAAGCTCGTGCGCGCGGTCAAGGTGAACGACGTGCTCGCCATGCGCTGGCTGGTCACCGATGCCTACTGGAAAGCCAGCCTCGACGGCGACCTGGTCAAGCTCGACGGCGAGGTGCTGAATCAGCTTGGCGAGACAGTCGTCACGGCGACAGCGACTATCGTGGTGATGCCGCGGAAGGCCCGGGCATGATCCGGTTTCCTGCTTCGATGCGCGTGTTCGAGCGCGGCTGGCTGTCGTCGAACAACGTGCTTTTCATCGACGATAAAAACACCGCCTTGATCGATTCCGGCTACTCGTCACACGCGGCGCAGACGCTCGCGCTCGTGCGCAATGCGCTTGGCGCCGGGCGTTCGCTCGATCTGATCTTGAACACGCATCTGCACTCCGACCATTGCGGCGGCAACGCGTTGTTGCAGGCTAACTTCGCGTGCGAAACCTTGATTCCGCAAACCGAAGCGCAAGCCGTACGCGACTGGGACGAAGACAAACTCACGTTCCGCGCGACCGGGCAAACCTGCGAGCGCTTCAGTTTCACCGGCACGATTGCGCCGGGTGCGGTCTTGAATCTTGGTGGTATCGACTGGTCTGTGCTCGGCGCACCCGGCCACGATCCGCATTCGCTGATGCTGTATTCATCGGTGGAACGCTTGTTGATCAGCGCGGATGCGCTCTGGGAAAACGGCTTCGGCGTGATCTTCCCGGAGCTGGAAGGCGAAAGCGGATTCGCGGAACAGCGCGCGGTGCTCGACCTGATCGCCACGCTCGATGTACGCGCGGTGATTCCCGGCCACGGCGCGCCCTTCACCGATGTTTCGAAGGCGCTGGATGTGGCGTCATCGCGTCTCGATTATTTGCGTGCCGATCCCGAGCGCAACGCGAAGAACGCGCTGAAGGTGTTGATCGTGTTCAAGCTGATGGAGTTACGCTCCATGCAGCTCCGCGATCTGATCCTGATGGCCGATACCGCCCGCGCCATGCGCGCCGCCGCAGCCATGCTCTCCGGCAACCACGCGCAACTGATACGCAAGTATCTCGGCGAGCTTCAGACGAGCGGCGTGCTGAAGGTGGATGGCGAGACGGTGACGGTTGTCTGAAGCGCCAGGGCAAAAAGAAAGCCGCTTGTCTGCTGTCGATGGGTTATCGATAAACAGGTCCAAGCGGCGGAATTTGTTGACGTGATCAGCGCCTGATGCATCCTAACGCGCCTGTTTTTGAGATGCATCGGTGCTTTCCCTACAGACCGATAACACTTACCTGAACACTCGATGACGCCAGGTGCCGCATCATGCGGCGCGCTCGGTCGCCTCGAAAAAGGCGAGGATTTCCTTGAGCAATTCGTCGGGCACTTCCTCCGGAATGTAATGGCCCGACGGCACCGCACGGCCGCTGACATCGCGCGCCACGCGCCGCCATTCGTCGAGCGGCTCGAAACATTGTTCGATCACGCCCTCCTTGCCCCACAACACCCGCAACGGGCACGCGAGTCTGTTGCCGCACTCCAGATCCGCCCGATCATGCTCGAGATCGATACTCGCCGATGCCCGATAGTCCTCGCACATCGCGTGCACCGCGCCAGGCTGACGCAACGCATCGCGATACGCCTGCAACGCATGCGGCGCGAACGGCGCGAGACCCGCGTGACGGCTGCCCATCACGCGCTCCACATACGCATCCGGATGCGCGCCGATCAGCAGCTCGGGCAGCGGCTCCGGCTGGATCAGGAAGAACCAGTGGAAATAAGCGGTGGCGAAAGCGCGGTCGGTGGCTTCGTACATGGCGAGCGTCGGCGCGATATCGAGCAGCATCAGCCGGTCGACGGCTTGCGGAAAATCCAGCGCCATCCGGTGCGCCACACGCGCGCCGCGATCGTGCGCGCAGACCATGAAACGCTCGAAGCCGAAATGCCGCATGACGGCGACCTGATCGGCGGCCATCACGCGTTTCGAATACGGCGTGTGGTGTTCGTCGCTCGGCGGTTTGCCCGACGCGCCGTAGCCGCGCAGGTCGGTGGCGATCACGGTGAAATGCTGCGCCAGATCTTTCGCGAGCCTGTGCCAGATCTCATGCGTCTGCGGATGACCGTGCAACAGCAACAAAGGCGGTCCGCTGCCGCCCTTCATGCCGAAAATATCGACGCCCGAAACATTGAAGGTGAACGGTTGGTAGTCTTCGAACGGCATGGCGTCTCTATCCGATGATCCGATGAACGGGAAAACGATTGTAGGCGTCCTCGACGATACTAGACTGCTCTCACGCCCGAATCAGGGTAGAACCTGAAGACTTCCTCAGTTCATGCCGGTCATGCGCGCTACAGCTTCGCCTATAATCGAACGATCGTTCGGCTTTCGTGCTCAGCTTCATATTCAATCAGGAGACTCGTGTCATGGCACTCCCCGCCGCTTTGCAACACCTCGCGCTGCCGGTCATTGCTTCACCGATGTTTATCGTCAGCTATCCGGAGCTCGTGCTCGCGCAGTGCAAGGCGGGCATTGTCGGCTCGTTTCCCGCGCTGAACGCCCGGCCGGCCGAGTTGCTCGGCGAGTGGCTCACGCAGATCAACGAGGGCATCGAGGCGCACAAGGCGGCGAATCCCGGCGCGCCGGTCGGGCCGATTGCGGTGAACCAGATCGTGCATCATTCGAACGCGCGGCTTGAAGCCGATGTGCGCGTGTGCGTTGAGCATCGCGTGCCGATTTTCATCACGAGCTTGCGCGCGCCGGTGAAGGAGATGATCGACGCGGTTCACAGCTACGGCGGCATCGTGCTGCACGACGTAATCAATATGCGGCACGCGGAAAAGGCGCTGGAAGCGGGCGTTGATGGCCTGATCCTTGTAGCAGCGGGCGCCGGCGGCCACGCGGGGATGACGTCGCCGTTCGCGCTGGTCGGCGAAGTACGGCGCATTTTCGATGGACCCATCGCGTTGTCCGGCGCCATCGCCAATGGCGGATCGATCCTCGCCGCCCAGGCAATGGGCGCGGATTTCGCGTACATCGGCACGCGCTTTATTGCAACGCGCGAGGCCCATGCACTGGAAGATTACAAGACGGCAATCGTGGGATCGAAGGCCGCCGACATCATCTACACGAACCTGTTCACCGGCGTGCACGGCAACTACATTCGCCAAAGCATCGTGAACGCGGGGCTGGACCCGGATGCGCTGCCGGCATCGGATAAAAACGCGATGAATTTCGGCGATGCCGCGGTCAAGGCCAAGGCGTGGAAGGAAATCTGGGGCGCGGGACAAGGCGTGGGCCTGATGGACGATGTCCCTACCGTGGCCGAACTCGTAGCGCGCCTGAAGCAGGAATACGACGGCGCGAAGGATCGGCTCGGGATCGCGCGTTGATTTGCGGCTGATTGGGCTAAATTAAAAAATCCCCGCCACGGTCCGGACCTGGCGGGGATTTTTTCAAGCGTGTTGCTCTAATCAGAACTTCGCGCGGATGCCAACGCCGTACGTGTTGCCGCTGGATATGCTCGTGTACTTGTCGTTGAGGTATGCCGCGTAGACATCGGTACGCTTGGACAGCGGATAGTCGTAGCCGAGCGCCCAGCTCTTGTGCGTCTGATCCAGGCCGCCATTGCTGCGCGAATACGCGTACGACGCCATCACCGAGCCAACGCCCACCGGAATCGTCACGCCGCCCTGCCCAGTGTTGACGTGGAACGTACCCGGATCGATATCGTTCTTCGTGTACATGTATTGCGCGAAGAACTTGACGTACTTCATGTCGTACGACGCACCGAGTTGAGCCACGCTCTGGCTCTTGTAGCCCGGTATGAAGGTCGACAGGTCAGTTGGTGCCGAGCTGAAGTTCACGTACTGGTACACGCCGGTCGCGGCAAACGGGCCGTGAAAGTAGAGGAACTGCGCGCTGTATTTCTTCGCGCCGTTTTCGCCTGCCTGGTTGCCGAGGCCGTACATCACGCTACCCGACAAACCGCTGAAATCCGGCGTCGTGTACTGGACCGAGTTGTTCCAGCCCGAGTCGCCAACCACGCCCTGATCGGTCGTGTACGTGGGGAACGTGCTCTGTCCGAGGAACACGTGATACACCATCGGCGAGAAGGTGTAGGAATCGATGAACGGGTTGAACAGAATCGTCGATACAAACAGCTGCGTCGTCAGCCGGCCCGCAGTGACGGTACCGTACGGCGACTGGATGCCCACATACGAGTTGCGGGCGAAAAACGTATCGCCCTGAAAGCGGCCGTATTGACCGTTTTGCGCACGGAAAAAGCTTTCCAACGTGAAGATGGCTTTGTAGCCGTTACCCAGATCTTCGCTGCCTTTCATGCCCCAGTACGACGTCGACATACCGCCGCCACCCACGTTCCAGGCGCGGTCGCTGCCTGGAAACTTCGTGGCGCCCACCCATTCGTCGACCTGTCCGTACAACTGGACGCTCGATTGCGCTTGGGCGGAACTGGCGGCAAGCAAGCCGAACATGCCAGCGGTAACGGTCGCCTTGGCCGCGGCTTTCAGCACGCGGTTCACGGTTGGCTTCATGGACTCTCCTGTCGTATCAACGTTAAAACCGGGATGTCGCGAGCAATGAATGCCTCGCTCTTTATTTAACTGTTCTTATGAATGCCCGTTATGGACAACCTGATTCAAGCGTCACCCAGGGCATGGCTCAATGACATGACTCTTGGCGCACGCTGAACGGCGTACGCGCTGATGGAGCTCACTCAGGGCGGGAACCATCTTTACGGATCATTTTTGTGGACAAAAATAACTTTGCTTATGCCGCGTATAGCGTTTTGAATAGGTTGCGCATGAAGGACTTAAACGAAACGTGATCCGGCGCAAGCCGTCGCGGTTGGACCCGGTGATTGATTGCACGCATCGATTGCCCCGCGCGCCATACGCTACGGCGCAGACGCGCCGGTTACTCTGGAGCGGACATTGAAAATGCACGCAAAAATCAGACAGAGCGCATTGTTAATGCAGATGATTTTGGGAGGAAGGGAACTGCAGCCGGTAGTCTGGAAACTGTGGCGTCATTACGTCATTGCCATGCTTCCCGTAGACGACGGAATTGTTTTTTGTTTCGGATGAGAAAAGGAAACTGGCTTAATCGCCGCGCGTTCGAATCGGTATTAAAAAATACGTGGATCGATTAATGTGCTTATGCACTATCACCGATATTTAAACAACGAGCTTCTCGTAGCTTCGACAATTCGGTTTATGGACTAATTGCGGTACGGGGAATTTGCGGGCGAGCGGGGATCGTCCGACGGACGACCCGATGCACGTGGCGTGCTGCGCTCTTCGTTGTAACGCGCGATGTCCGCGCGGATCGACCCGCCGCCATGCAATTGCGCGCCTTGATCGGCACGCGCTCCGCCACGGACTTCTGCGCTGACCGGCGTGAGTCCGGACCCGGCGGCAACGCGCTGGTAACCAAAAGGCCGCGCGCCACTGTCGACGTCGTCGACTCGCATCGCGCGTCGATTCACGGCTTGCCACTGTCCGTGCACATCGCCGCCGCGATTGAAAGCGCCATGCGCGAGCACCGCGCCATTCGAGCCGGCACCACCGGCGAACGCCACCGTTGCATACATTGCCGACGCCGCAACCAGACCGGCTGCAGCGGCGAGAAACAAGCGACGGGCGTGGCGGATTCGGATGAGCGACATGTCGATACTGCAGGGCGTCCGACTCGTTCCAGCGTGCTTTGGACGTGTGTTCCGTTTGCATCGCCGACCGGTTGCTGTCGGATGATCAGGACATTTCGTCTATACGATGACGTCCCGCCAACCGGTCTACCAGTCAATTTATTGTGCCCGGTGATCGGCGTCGAGCCAAAAAGTGTTAGGTCTTCCTGATGGTTGTAACACCATGTTACTTCACACTTTTTTGCCGATCCGGGTAAGTGCGGATGCCCGTTTTGTATGAGTGAAAAACAAGAATTCCGCTCTGGGACCAGTGGTACGTGGCTGGTCCTACCGGCCACACACGAGCATCGAAACTCATGCGTTTGCCGCATTAATAAATCATTTAAATGAATTTGCATATTGAATGGCTATCCGGCGAAAATAGGCGTTCTCGACGCGTGTTCGAGCGGTTTCGGTCGTCCATGAGAGGCGTCGGTCTCCGTTCAGGACCTCTACGCCGCAAACTGCCAAGAATCTCCAATGACTCGCCCCAAGTTCCTTCCCGATAACTTCACCCTTGCCCTGATCGGCACAGTGATCCTCGCCAGCCTTTTGCCCTGTCGCGGTGCCGCTGCTGTCGGATTCAACTGGCTGACGAACATCGCGGTCGGACTGTTGTTTTTCCTACACGGCGCAAAGCTGTCGCGCGAAGCCATCGTGTCTGGAATGACGCACTGGCGTCTGCATATCGTCGTCCTGCTGAGCACGTTTGCGCTGTTTCCGTTGCTGGGACTGGCGCTGAAACCCATCCTTACCCCACTCGTCACACCCGCGCTTTACATGGGCATCCTGTTTCTCTGCACGCTGCCCTCCACGGTGCAGTCGTCCATCGCGTTCACGTCGATTGGCAAAGGCAACGTGCCGGCCGCCGTCTGCGCGGCGTCGGCGTCCAGCCTGCTCGGAATCTTCATCACACCCGCCCTCGTGGGCTTGGTTGTAACGGACGGTGCCGGCCGCGCGGGATCTGCTTGGCATACGGTCGGCAATATCGTGCTGCAATTGCTGGTTCCTTTTATTGCCGGGCAGTTGCTGCGGCCTGTGATCAGCAAATGGCTCGACAAGAATCGCAGCATCCTGCGTTTTGTCGATCAGGGCTCGATTCTCCTGGTGGTGTACGTCGCGTTCAGCGAAGCGGTGAACGAAGGCATCTGGCACACCATCTCTTTGCAGACGCTCGGCGGGCTGGTGGTTGTCAACATCGTGCTGCTGGCCGTGGCGCTGCTGGTCACGACCTTCGCCAGCAAACGGCTCGGGTTCAACCGGGCGGACCAGATCACCATCATCTTTTGCGGGTCGAAGAAGAGCCTGGCGTCGGGGATTCCGATGGCGAAGGTCATTTTTGCCTCGCACGCGGTAGGCGCGGTCGTGCTGCCGCTGATGCTGTTCCACCAGATCCAACTGATGACGTGCGCAGTACTCGCCCAACGCTGGGGCGCACGCGATACTTCCGGCGAAGAAGCGAACCAGTCTCAAGGCGCAGGCGCGCAGGTTCGCCAATAAGCTCCGGCTCTTTGCTTCCCCTGGGAACATTGCAGCGACCTGTTGCAGAATCAGCATAACCACTCCATCGAACCGAGCATGAAGCCGCCCCGTGCGGCTTTCTTACTATTTGAAGTCTGTTCAGGCGTCCTGTCGACTCGGTCGAATGGGATATGAGTTGATCCGCCGTCGGGCAAATCGACTGTTTCGCTTCGCTTCACGTCATATGCCGTTTGGCGGACTGGTGGCCGGGCATGTGCCTTGCCACACTTGAAGGCAACGCATCGTCACGGGCAGCGAACCGCCCGCACGCGTTTCCATCAAGTTCTAATCGAAGCGGCCAGGATTTCATCATGCAAAGAATGACTGACGGCATCGCGACTTCGTCTGCGCTCGATCCGTTTTTGCGCGAGCTCCGCTTCAAGCGAGGCTCCGCCACAGACACAGCCCACGCTCTGCAGGCGTTAATAGACGCCGGTCTCGACCGGCTGCCGCCTCCCGGCAAGGGCGCGACGCTCGAGCGGTGGCGCTCCCTTGCCGCCGTCGCCGCGTGCGACCTGGCGCTGGTCAAGCTATACGAAGGACATACCGATGCACTCGCAATCATCACGGAAATTGGTGATGGGTTTGATCCGGCAGCCGGCCAGACATGGGGCGTTTGGGCAGCCGAGCCGCCGACCGCACGCCTCGCTGCGAGCGCATCGTCGGACGGCGGGAGCGCGCTCACGCTTCAGGGCACCAAGGCGTGGTGCTCGGGCGCGGCGTCGGTAAGCCACGCGCTCGTCACCGCGTGGAACGAAAAAGACGAGCCGATCCTGGCCGCCGTCGATCTGCGTCAGCCGGGCGTTCGAGTCACTGACGAGGGCTGGATGGCGGTGGGCATGTCCGCGAGCGCCAGCGTGGACGTTCACTTCGATAACGCCCACGCCACGCGTATCGGCGCGCCACGCGCTTATCTGGAACGCGCGGGTTTCTGGCATGGCGGCGGCGGAATTGCCGCGTGCTGGTTCGGCGCGGCGGCGGCTATCGGCAACTTCGTCAAGCAGGACGCGACGCGTCGCGCCGACCCGTACAAGCTCGCGCATCTTGGCGCTATCGATACCGCACTTGCCAGCACAGCCAGCCTTCTGCGGGAAACGGCTGCGCAGATTGACCGCGAGCCTCGCGCCGACGCCATGCCGGGCGCGTTTCGCGCGCGGCTTGCGGCGGAGCGGGCGGCAATCGAAGTCATCGAACGTGCGGGGCGTGCGCTTGGCGCGGCGCCGCTTTGTCGTAATCGCCATTTCGCCAGCCTGATGGCTGATCTACCCGTCTTTATCCGGCAGAGTCACGCCGAACGCGACGAAGCCGCGCTTGCAGAGCGGATCGTGAAAGAGGAAGGCAGCGCATGGAACCTGTAGTTACTCAAGTGGAAAACGCAGAGCACAATGATCGGGCAATCGAGGGACGCGGCACGCCGGAAGCCGCATGGCAAAGCTCGGAGCAGCTTTCCACTCTCCCCGAAGTCGATCCGGGCACGCTCGTCCCGCCGGGCGCGCGTGCGGTGATTGTTTCTCCGCATCCCGACGATGAAATCCTTGGCACCGGCGGCTTGCTCGCACGTCTATCCGATTTAGGCCGCAAGGTATTGATCATCGCGGTGACCGATGGCACCGCAAGCCATCCCGATTCGCCTGAATGGCCAGCCGCGCGCCTCGCCGCCACGCGGCCGCAGGAAACACGTGACGCGCTCCAGCGTTTGCGCATGCGCCACGTTGCGCTGGTTCGGCTCCATTTGCCGGATGGCGGCGGCAACACCTTCGAGTCAGACCTGTCGAAAGCGCTCGAAGCGCACCTGAAACCCGGGGACGTCGTGTTCGGCACCTGGCGCTATGACGGCCATCCCGACCACGAATCGGTCGGCCGGGCGGTTACAGCCGTTGCCGGCGCACTTGATCTACCCTTCGTGGAAGTTCCGGTCTGGACGTGGCATTGGGCAGCGCCCGACGATTCGCGTGTGCCCTGGAGCCGCGCGCGCCGCATCTCGCTTGACGATGCAACCCTCGCTCGCAAGGTTCACGCGGTCCAGGCGTTCCGCAGCCAGATAGAAGCCGATGGTTCCACGGGCCGCGACGCCATTCTCCCGGCCCATGTGCTGGAGCGCCTCACGCGCCCCTACGAGGTCGTTCTGATATGACCGGCGAACCGAACGCGCACGAGTACTTCGACGGCTTGTACAAGCGTAGTGACGACCCTTGGCTGCTTCGCGACCGCTGGTACGAACGCCGCAAGCGGGCGTTGACGCTCGCCGCATTACCCGATGAACGCTACCGCCGCGCCTACGAACCCGGCTGTGCGAACGGTGAATTCACGGCCGAACTGGCGGCGCGTTGCGACACGCTTCTCGCGGCGGATCTGAATCCGGCGGCTGTCGATCTGGCGCGTCGCCGAGTGGCGGATCTGCGCCACGTCCAGGTCGAACAACGCGCAATGCCCGATGACTGGCCCGACGGCGAGTTCGACCTGATTGTCGTCAGCGAAGTGGCTTATTACCTGACGCACGATCAGCTCGGACGGCTGGTACAACGGCTGACGTCTTCCCTGTACGCAGGCGGAACCGTGGTTGCGTGCCACTGGCGTCGGCCAATCGAAGGATGGCCATTTACCGGCGATGACGTTCACGCCGAACTCCGCGCAACGCTTGCGATTCCGGCCCTGTCGCACTATGAAGACGACGACCTCGTGCTCGACGTGTGGTCATCGAACAAGGCATCGGTGCATCAGCGCGAAGCCCGTTAAATCCCATTTACTAAACAAGGAAGCAAACCGAAAGTCTTGTCAGCAAGCCGTTGCGGGTTTTCTCTAAGGCCCGCTACGGTAAAACACCCATCGTTTTACTATACAATCCCCGCGATCATGCGAACCTCGCTTTACCGATAAACACCGGCCGAACGAGCTTCATAAACCATAGAACACGCATGCGGAGATTGAAAGAGAGATGGGTACAACCATTCGTGATGTCGCACGCGCAGCCAGCGTGTCGATCGGCACGGTATCGCGGGCACTGAAGAACCAGCCGGGTTTGTCGGAAGCGACGCGCGAACGTGTAGTGGAAGCGGCGCGGCAACTCGGCTACGACGCCGCCCAGCTCCGCACGCGCATCCGGCGCGTCACCTTCCTGCTGCATCGCCAGCACAATAATTTCGCGGTCAGCCCGTTCTTCTCCCACGTTTTGCATGGTTTCGAGGAAGCGTGCCGCGAGCGGCGGCTGGTGCCTTCGGTACTGACAGCCGGCCCGACTCACGACCTCGCCCAGCAAATGCGGCTTCACGCACCCGACGCGGTGGCCGTCGCGGGATTCATCGAACCTGAATTGCTTGCTCACCTGCGTTCGATGAACCGGCCCGTCGTGCTGATCGACCTGCACGCGCCGGGATTCCGTTCGGTCAACGTCGACAACACGCGCGGCGCGGCGCTCGCCATGCAGCATCTCTTTGCCATGGGCAGAAAGCGCATTGCGTTCATTGGCGGGTCGCTGGCGCACTACAGCATCGCGCAGCGGGCGATGGGCTACCGGCTTGCGTATTTCGAAGCCGGCATGCTTTTCGACCCTACGCTCGAAGTGACGACGCAGCCGGCCATCGACGCGGAAGTCGCCGCCGCCGACGCCATGGAGCGCCTGATCGCGCAAGCTCACCAGCAATCGAAGCCGCTGCCGGACGCTGTTTTCGCCTATAACGATGCAGCGGCCCTCGCCGCCATGCGTGTCTGCGTGGCGCACGGGCTGCGAATTCCGGAAGACGTGGCGTTTGTCGGTTTCGACGACATTCCCGCCGCAGCCCAAAGCACGCCGCCGCTCACCACGGTCACGGTGGACAAGGAGGCGCTTGGCCGTCGCGGCGTGGACCTGCTGCTGGAAACCGCGCAAAACAACGACGCCAGCGATGCCGACATGGACATCACCACCGACACGCTCGTGCCCGTGCGCCTGATTCCGCGCGCGAGCTCGGCAATAACACGGACACAGACATCGGTATGAACTCAACCGCGTTCCAGGCGGCGGACCGGGCCGAACCGGACTTCCGCAGCCGCGATTTCCTGCTCGATCATGTGCGCCACACGCTCGCGTTCTACGAGCGGACGGCCCGCGATCCATCGGGCGGGTTTTATCATTTCTTCAAAGATGACGGCACGGTCTACGACCACACCACGCGGCATCTGGTCAGCAGTACGCGCTTTGTCTTCAATCACGCGATGGCCTTTCGCCATTTCGGTGGGCAGCACCATCTGGACAACGCGCGCCACGCGTTTGCGTTTTTGCGCAACGCCCATTGGGACGCCGTGAACCAGGGTTACGACTGGGAAATCGAGTGGCGCGATGGCGCGAAACGCACGCTGGACGGCACGCGGCATTGCTACGGCCACGCGTTTGTGCTGCTCGCGTGTGCGCACGCGGCGATGGCGGGTATCGACGAAGCCCGGCCTCTGATAGATGAAACCTTCCAGTTGATGGACCAGCACTTCTGGGATGCGAATGCCGGTCTCTACGCCGACGAAGCCACGCCCGACTGGCAGTTGTCGCCTTATCGCGGGCAGAACGCGAACATGCACGCGACCGAAGCGCTGCTCGCCGCGTACGAGGCGACCGGCCATGTGCTCTATCTGGACCGGGCAGAGAAGATCGCCGGCAACATCACGCTGCGTCAGGCGCGGCTTTCTAACGGCCTCGTGTGGGAACACTTCAACGAGGATTGGTCGGTCGACTGGCATTACAACGAATCCGACAGTTCGAACATCTTCCGCCCGTGGGGTTTCCAGCCCGGTCACCAGACCGAATGGGCAAAGCTGCTGCTGATCCTGGAGCGGCATCGGGCGTTGCCGTGGCTCGCACCGCGCGCTATCGAACTGTTCGATGCCGGCTTCAACCGCGCGTGGGACGAGCAGCACGGCGGCCTCTACTACGGCTTCGGCCCCGACGATTCCATTTGTGACCACGACAAATACTTCTGGGTCCAGGCCGAGACTTTCGCCACGGCCGCGCTGCTCGGCAAACGCACGGGCCTCGAACGCTTCTGGGATTGCTACGACGAACTCTGGCGCTATAGCTGGGCGCATTTCGTCGATCACGAATACGGCGCATGGTTCCGCATCCTGACCTGCGACAACCGCAAATACGGCGATGAAAAAAGCCCCGCCGGCAAGACCGATTACCACACGATGGGCGCGTGCTACGAAGTGCTGAACGCGTTGGGCGTCAATACGCCGGACACATCAGCCTCGGCCACCACGACCCAGCACATCGCCGAAACAGAGACGGCCAGACAATGAACGCGACGACCTCCACTCCTGCCTTCCCGCAATTCGTCTCCGCTGGCGACATCCTCACCGACCTGATCCGCACCGGCCCGTCGGACTGGCTCTCGCGTCCGGGCGGCGCGGGCTGGAACGTGGCGCGCGCCGTTGCGCGTCTCGGTTTGCCGACGGCGTCGGCGGGATCGCTCGGTACGGACAATTTCTCCGATGAACTCTGGGACGCGAGCGTCGCCGCCAGCCTCGACATGCGCTTCATGCAGCGCGTCGAACGCCCGCCGTTACTGGCGATCGTCCACAAGACCCAGCCGCCGACTTATTACTTCATGGGCGAAAACGGCGCGGACCTCGCCTTCGATCCCGCGCTGCTCCCGTCCGGCTGGATGGACGCCGTGAAATGGGCGCACTTCGGCTGCATCAGCCTCGTGCGCCAGCCGCTTGGGGACACGCTCGCGGGTCTTGCCGCGCAACTGCGCGAACACGGCGTGAAGATCAGCTTCGACCCGAATTACCGGAATTTGATGGAACACGGTTACGAGCCGACCTTGCGCAAGATGGCGGCACTCGCCGATCTCATCAAAGTCTCCGATGAAGATCTGCAACGCCTCTTCCCGCACATTGCAAACGAGGCCGACGCCCTCGCCGAAATCCGCGCGATGAACCCGCAAGCCACCGTGCTCGTCACGCGCGGCTCGTCGCAGGCAACCTTGCATGTCGGCGAGGAAAGCTGGCAAGCCACGCCGCCTAAGGTCCAGGTCGCGGACACCGTGGGCGCTGGCGATGCGTCCATCGGCGGCTTGCTTTACAGCCTCATGACCCGGCCGGGCGGCTGGCCCGACCATCTGCGGTTTGCGTTGGCGGCCGGCGCTGCGGCTTGCCGCATGTCGGGCGCGCATTCTCCGTCGCTCGAAGAAGTCGAGGATCTGCTGGCCTGAAACGTGCGCTCACCGCTTACGAAAAAGACGGTCATACGCGCGATAAATACGCGTGCTAGCATCGTTTTCAACCTTTGGCGGAGCGCATCATGGAAGACACGATCTACACGAAGGGCATCTACACCGCGACTATCGGCGTTCGTCCGACGGACGACGGCCAGTTCCAGGGCGTCGTCTCGCTGGTCCGGGACGACGGCGAGGATAGCGACGAACCGAAACTCTACGATGTCGCCGCCACATCCCTCTCCGAAGAAGAAGCGCTGGACGAAGCCCGCGCGCTCGCGCACCGGATTCTCGGCGAAATCGAACTCTGAAAACATACGGTGGCACTGGATTTCCCGCGCCGCCGTTTCCGTTTAACTCAGCTTGGACGGGAGACTCAGCATGTCCGAACAACTCTTTCTTTACGGCGTCTATTCAATCCACGTTCGTCCTATTGAATTGGAGGGAACGCGGTGGGACGCTGAATACGAAATCCGTCATCTCGACAAAGCCGTGCAGCCGTGGAAAACCATAGGCGGAGACAACGGTTTGTCGAGCCCGACCGATGCCGTCGATGCCGCGCATGTACAGGCCGTCGCCGACATTGAAGCCGGCGCGGGCATTCCCAAACCAAAGACGTTTCCTTAATTTTTGGCAGCGGACGAAGCCTTCTGCGCCTCGGCTTTATCAATCGATACCGCGCGCTCATGCGCCTCGCGTGACGTTGCACGCGCGACGTACTCGGACAGCGCGCCGCCCGGTTCGATCAGCTTCGCCATATACGCAATCTGCAGCGTGCTTGAAACGAGGATATCCGCGGCTGTAAAACGCTCGCCGAGCAACCACGGCCCGTGCGCGAGCGCCGATTCGATCGCCTTCTCCACGCGACCCAGATCACCCCAGCCGAAACTAACACTGTTTCCGGGCGCGCCGATCATCTTTTCAGCCATTGCCGGTTCAAGGCAAGCGCCCGTGAAGAACATCCACTGGAGGAAGCGGCCGCGTAGAGGATCGTCGAGTGGAACGCCGAGGCCGGCTTGCGGGTGTTTATCGGCGAGATAGAGGAGCACCGCGCCCGACTCTGCAACGCAGACGCCGTCGTCATCGAGCGCGGGCAGCTTCGACATGGGATTTACCGCACAGAACGCCGCTTCGTTTTGTTCGCCGGCGCGGATGTTCACGTATGCGAACTCGTACGGCACACCCAGTTCCTCGAGCATCCACAGCGCGCGAAACGCGCGAGTCTTTGGCCAGTAGTAGAGCTTCATGGGCGGATCTTCCTCGTCGTGAGGCTGCATATCTTCGTCGCAGCAGGAGCATTGAGATTACCCGCTCCTGGGCACTTCGCGGTGCGGGTTAACCACACGTTAGCCATTCGGCCGGCTTTTTCTACTCAACGGCAATCGATAAGATGGGTTTCATTGCGCTGCAGCTCATATGAGCGCGAGAAACGCAAAAAATCTCCGCTTATGGCGAGGAAGAATGACGACATCCCTCAATACCAACGATAAACGCCGGAGACTTCATGAACGCGCGTGTCCCATTTGCAGACCATCCGCCGCTCGCCGCCTATCAGCTCACCGATAACCTCAACGCAACTCAGGGCCGGATCTTCCTGACCGGCACGCAGGCGCTGGTTCGCCTCGTCCTGATGCAACGGCAACTGGACCGATCTGCGGGCATGAACACCGCGGGTTTCGTGAGCGGGTATCGTGGATCGCCGCTTGGCATGGTGGATCAACAATTGTGGAAGGCGAAGAAGCTGCTGGCGTCGCACGACGTGCGCTTCCTTCCCGCAATCAACGAAGAACTTGGGGGCACCGCGGTTCTCGGCACGCAGCGCGTGGAATCCGATCCTGAACGCACGGTCGATGGTGTGTTCGCCATGTGGTACGGCAAAGGCCCGGGCGTGGACCGTGCCGGCGATGCGCTCAAGCACGGCAACGCCTACGGTTCGTCGCCCCATGGTGGCGTGCTCGTCGTGGCGGGCGATGACCACGGCTGCGTGTCGTCATCCATGCCGCATCAGTCCGACCAGGCAATGATCGCGTGGCACATGCCGGTGGTGAATCCATCGAATATCGCCGATATGCTCGAGTTCGGTCTTTATGGATGGGCGTTGTCACGCTTTTCGGGCGCGTGGGTGGGATACAAGGCGATTTCGGAAACGGTGGAGTCGGGATCGACGGTCGACCTCGATGCGTTGCAGACCGTTTGGCCGGCGCCGGAAGGTTTCGTCGCGCCTGAAGGCGGTTTGCATAATCGCTGGCCCGACTTGCCGAGCCTGACAATCGAAGCGCGGCTGGCCGCTAAGCTGGAAGCGGTGCGCTATTTCTCCAAGACCAATTCCATCGATAAATGGATCGCCCCAAGCCGTCATGCGAACGTCGGCATTGTGACGTGCGGCAAGGCGCATCTGGACTTGATGGAAACGTTGCGCCGTCTGGATCTGACCGTCGATGATCTCGACGCCGCTGGCGTGCGCATCTATAAAGTGGGCTTGTCGTTTCCGCTAGAAACCACACGGCTCGATACGTTCGTGGAAGGCCTGTCCGAAGTGCTGGTCATCGAAGAAAAAGGCCCGGTGATCGAGCAGCAGATCAAAGACCATTTGTATAACCGGACACAAGGTGCGCGGCCGGTCGTGATCGGCAAGAACGCGCAGGACGGCGCAATGCTGTTGAGCGCGCTTGGCGAACTGCGTCCGTCGCGCGTGTTGCCGGTCTTCGCCGACTGGCTCGCGCGGCACAAACCGGCGCTTGATCGGCGCGACAAAGTTGTCGATCTCGTTGCGCCGCAAATCCTGTCGAATGCCGCCGATGCCGTCAAACGCACGCCGTATTTCTGTTCGGGCTGTCCGCACAATACATCCACCAAGGTGCCCGATGGATCGATTGCCCAAGCCGGAATCGGTTGCCATTTCATGGCTTCATGGATGGAACGCGACACGACCGGCCTGATCCAGATGGGCGGCGAAGGTGTGGATTGGGCGTCGCATTCCATGTTCACGAAAACGCCGCACGTCTTCCAGAATCTCGGCGACGGCACGTACTTTCATTCGGGCATCCTGGCGATTCGCCAGGCGGCCGCGGCGAAGACGAACATCACGTACAAGATCCTGTACAACGACGCCGTCGCAATGACCGGCGGCCAGCCTGTCGACGGCAGCATTTCCGTGCCGCAAATCGCGCGGCAGGTCGAAGCGGAAGGCATCGCAACGCTGGTCGTGGTCAGCGACGAACCCGAAAAATACGACGGGCATCACGACCAGTTTCCGAAGGGCACGACGTTCCACCACAGAAGCGAACTCGACGACGTTCAACGGCGTTTGCGTGACATCAAAGGCGTGACGGTCCTCATCTACGATCAAACGTGCGCAGCGGAAAAACGCCGCAGAAGGAAAAAAGGCGAATTCCCCGATCCGGACAAACGCCTGTTCATCAACGAAGCCGTGTGCGAGGGTTGCGGCGATTGCGGCGTGCAGAGCAATTGTTTATCGGTCGAACCGGTGGAAACCGAACTCGGACGCAAGCGCCGCATCGACCAGTCGTCGTGCAACAAGGACTACTCGTGCGTGAACGGCTTTTGCCCGAGCTTCGTGACGCTGGAAGGCGCGAAACTCAAGAAGGCGGCCGGCAACGGATTCGATCCCGAGGCGCTCGCGGCACGCGTGGATGGGTTGCAGGGACCCGCGCTCAAACTCGATAACGCGCCGTACGACATCCTGATCACCGGAGTCGGCGGCACGGGCGTGGTCACGGTCGGCGCGCTCATCAGCATGGCAGCGCATCTTGAAGGCAAGAGCGCGTCGGTGCTCGACTTCATGGGCTTCGCGCAAAAGGGCGGCGCGGTGCTGTCATTCGTGCGTTTCGCCGCGACCGATGCCTTGCTGAACCAGGTTCGCATCGATACCCAGCAGGCTGACGTGCTGCTCGCGTGCGACATGGTCGTGGGCGCGAGCGCCGACGCATTGCAAACCGTCCGGCATGGCCGCACCCGCATTGTCGTGAACACCCACGCCATTCCGAACGCGACGTTCGTGCAGAACCCGGACGCGAATCTTCACGCCGGATCGCTGCTCGAAAAGATGCAGCATGCAGCGGGCGCGGAGCGCATGAACACGTGTGACGCCCAGGCGCTGGCAACGCGCTTTCTCGGCGACACGATCGGCGCGAACATCCTGATGCTGGGTTACGCGTGGCAACTCGGACTCGTGCCCGTGTCGCACGCGGCGTTGATGCGCGCCATCGAGTTGAACAACGTCGCTGTACCTATGAACAAGCTCGCATTTGCCATCGGGCGATTGGCGGCTGCGGATATCGGCGCACTTGAAGCACTGCGCAAGACCTCGGCCGCGCCACGAATCGAAATGAACGCGATGCCGCTCGAAACGTTGATTGCCGATCGCGAGGCGCGATTGCTGGCATATGGCGGTTCGCAATATGTGACGCGATACCGCTCGTTGGTTTCAGTTGCCGCTGCATCCGGCAACGATGCCGTGACGCGGGCGGTCGCCACGACGTTTTATCGGCTGCTTGCTGTGAAAGACGAATACGAAGTCGCGCGGCTTCACACCGATCCCGCTTTCCGCGCGGCTTTGGAAGCACAGTTCGAAGGAACTGCCGGCCAGGATTTCGCCGTGAAGTTCAACATGGCACCGCCGGTTTTATCGAAGGCGAAAAATGGTGGCGCGCCGCGCAAGATGACTTTCGGGCAATGGCTATGGCCGGTGCTCGGCGTGATGTCGAAGGTGCGTGGTTTGCGAGGGACAGTGATGGATCCGTTCGGCCGGTCGCTGGAACGCAAGATGGAACGCCAGCTTCCCGGCGACTACGAAATCACCGTTCAACGCGCGCTCAAGGCAATGACGCCTGACAACGTAAAAGACGTCGAAACGCTTGCGATGCTGCACGAACGTATTCGCGGATATGGGCACGTGAAGCTGGCGAATTTATCGATGGTGAAGCGGCGCGAACGCGATCTGGGCGCGAAGCTCGGGATTGCGGTCGAGACGGGACGCTACGTGCAGGCATCGCTGGATGAGCTCAAGGGCGCCGGCGCCCTGAGGGGGATTCCAGTCGTCGTGGCGAAATGAAAAGACGCGAGCTGATTCACGTGGATCAGCTCGACCCATTCCTACTCTTCCTCCTCCGCCTCCCAATCGATGTCTCCGCAAAGCACGACTCGCTGGCCGCCCATGCGAGTCTCCACCGACAACGTCACGCAAGGAAGCGCCTCATTGATCGATAAATACGGCTTCGTCACGTGCACGCGATCCGGCGCACCCAGCGCGTCCCTGAAGTAGGGACGGCGCAGCCAGTTCGCGCCTTGAGCATCGATCAAAGGCAACAACCGCGCTTCATGGGCAGCCCGATCAGCCCGAAGGACGACGTTCCGGCCGGCTTGCCGCCCGTTGACATCGAGCAGAAAACATCGGGCGGCGTTATCGAGGGCGAGGAAGTTCCAGCACACCTCTTCCAGCGGCTCGCCTGCCGCCAGCCGCTCGGCCGCGCGCTCGAACGCACGTACATACGGTTGCAGACGGGCTGCCACCCGCCGCTCCTTCGCCTCGGTCTGCAGGCGGAAACGCTCCGTCAGCTCGCTCATCAACGTGTGCGCCTGAGGCGCATCGGCAAGACCCGGATTCGGACGTCCGAAGAAAAATCCCTGTACGAAATCCGCGCCGCTTGCGAGCGCCAGCTGCGCCTCATGCTCGGTTTCCACGCCTTCGATCAACACCAGCTTGCCCGCTTCATGCAGCAGCGAAACCACGCCGCACAGGATGGCCTCCATGTTGCGCCGGTGCTTGGAGTGGCTCATCCCGTGCAGCGTATGCGCCGACTGCGCGGCATGCGACAGCATCACGCGGTCGAGCTTCACGATATCCGGATCCAGTTGCCATATCCGTTCGATATTCGAATGTCCCGCGCCGAAGTCATCGAGCGCGATCAGAAAGCCGTGTTCACGAAAATGCTGCACGGCTTCGGCGAGTTTCTCGATGTCGTCTGCCCGATCCTCCAGCACCTCCAGCACCACACGACGCGGTTCGATATTCAGGCGCTTCAGATTCGCCAGCAACGCGGCCATGTGATACGGTTCGGTCAACGAACCCGGATGGACATTCAGGAACAGCCATTCGTTCTGAGCGCCCAGCACGTTGAAATTTTCCAGATGCAGCGCCTGCGACAGGCGGTCGAGCTGCATGGCCTCGCCGATGCGCGCGGCCTGACCAAACACATCGAGCGGCGACACGGCGCGATCGAGCGCATCGTGCGCACGCAACAAACCCTCATATCCGACCGCCCGCATGTGCGAGAGGCTGAACACCGGCTGGAAGACGCTCGATAGCGTCCAGTTGCCGTGCTCGACCGAATACCGGTCGAACCCCGATGTCACGCTCAGTTCGAAATTCCGCGGCGAGATCGGCTTGATCTTCTCCGGATTCGCTATCGCCATCATGCCTTCCCCGGACGAATGCACGCCTGCGTTTGTGTATCGTGCACTCCATCCTCTTTGTTTTTCGCAATCGATTGCGTTGCTTGCTGCGCCGCCCGCACGCTCAATCCTGGTTTCATACACTGCCCTCGATTATCTTTAAGCGGGGAATCTGCGCGTCCCGTCCCTCTGGATAAAGCAAGCTCCGTGCTCACGAGCCATGAGTGGTTTGCGGAGCTTTCGTCACCGTGTGCACCGAGGCGAGACGCCGCTTTCACGGGACGGCGTGCGGATCGCACCATTGCAGTGCGCGGCCCCGATTCAGACTGGCTCGCCTGTCCAAGCTAAACTTTGGTCCTTTGTTATCAAAAGAGCGTGGCGGGACGAAGTTCGCTCCTCATTGCTCCGATTACCGCACCAAGAAAAACATGGATATCGTTTTCACCGTACTCATCCTGATGCTGGCAGTCGCGCTGTCCGGCTTCATCACGAGCGCGCTTGCCAGCAAGTTGCCGTTCACGTTGCCCTTGCCGCTCATTCAGATCGCAATCGGCGCGTGTCTCGCGTGGCCGGGATTCGGCTTGCACGTCACGTTCGATCCCGAGCTCTTCATGATGCTCTTTATCCCGCCGCTGCTCTTCGCCGACGGCTGGCGGATCCCGAAGCGCGAATTTTTCATGCAACGCCGCGCGATCCTGCTGCTCGCGCTCGGCCTCGTGTTCATGACGGTGGGCGCGCTTGGCTGGTTCCTGCACGTGATGATTCCCGTCATGCCCTTGCCGGTCGCGTTCGCGCTCGCGGCGGTGTTATCGCCAACAGATGCTGTCGCATTGAGCGGCATTGCGGGCAAGGGACGCATTCCGGCGAACCTCATGCACATCCTCGAAGGCGAGGCGTTGATGAACGACGCGTCTGGCCTGGTCGCGCTGAAGTTCGCCATCGCGGCGGCGCTGACAGGCGTGTTCTCGTTGCGCGCGGCATCGATAAGTTTTGTGGTGATCGCCGTCGGCGGCCTCGTGATCGGCGCGGTGATCAGTTGGCTCGTGACCACGATCCCACGGCGGATCGTAAAGATGTCCGACGACGATGACCCAGCCGCCGGCGTCGTCCTCACGTTGCTGATTCCGTTCGCCGCGTATCTGATCGCCGAGAAACTCGGTTGTTCGGGCATCCTCTCGGCGGTGTCCGCCGGCATGATGATGAACTTCCAGAGCCTGCGCGAGATCATCCCGACGGCGGCGCGCATCCGCATGACGAGCACCTGGACGATGATCGAGTTCGTCTTCAACGGCATGGTGTTCATTCTGCTCGGGCTGCAGTTTCCACACATCATCGGACGTGCGTTGATCGAGGCGCATCACGATGGTCTATACCAAGTGGGCTTGCTGCTGGGCTATGTGGCCGCGGTGGTCATCGCGCTTTATGGGTTGCGATTTGCGTGGGTGTGGGTGCTGCGCTGGGTCGCGAGCCGCGGCGCCGCGAAGCATGGCGTGTCGAACGCAGTGCCGGGTGTGCGCACGGTGGCCATGACCACTATTGGCGGCGTACGCGGCGCAGTCACGCTGGCCGGCGTGTTGTCGTTGCCCGAGGTTCTGCCGAACGGCACCGCGTTGCCGGGACGTGATCTGGCCATTTTCATCGCGTCGGGGACGATCCTGATGTCGCTGCTAATCGGCGTGATTGGATTGCCGCTGTTGCTGAGCGGATTGAAGCGTCGCGGCGATCCACACGCAGCTGAAGAACGCATCGCGCGCCGTCACGCAGCTCAGGCAGCGATTCGTGCAATCGATGCAGCTCAGGAAAAACTCACCGGCCAGATGGATGAAACCGGCGCGGCGCATTGTGCGGACTCCACGGCACGCGTGATGAGCTTGTACAGACGGCGACTTGAAGGACTCGGCGATGAAGAAGAGTCTCGTCGTTCCGCACGACAAAGTGAGATGGTCGAAACCAAGCTGAAGATGGCCGCGCTGCGGGCGGAGCGATCGGAGCTTCTGAAACTGCGCACGCGCCAGGCTATCAACGACGAAACCCTGAACAAGCTGATGCGCGAAATCGATTTGTCCGAAACCGCGATTGTGAATCGCAAGAAAGGCGCGGCCGCTTGAAGGGAGCTTCATTTCAATCAGCGAATCAAACCGGACAAACGGATGACTTAACGGACGTTTTAGGAGTTATCGTATTTTTCAACGATGAGCGCCGCGCCATACTTCATCCCATGCGTACTCCATGAAAGCGCATGATGTCGTTGTAACTCTCCGATCTTCCCGCTCACTGCCTTTGGCACTGAGCGGTTTTTTTTGGGCACTGGAGAACCCGGGTCAAGCGGAGCGAGCGGAGCAATCCAGCGGCTCGCCAATCAGCGCGGCAGTTTCCTGGTATTGCCGCCGGTGCGCAACAGGAGCTCCAATGTCGTTTCAAGGCGGATCATGCGCTCTGTCAGCCCTTCGACCTTCGCCTGTTGCGCCTTGACGCTGCTGTTCAACGACACCATGTTGTCGCTTATCTTGATGACGGTCGTGAGCGCGTCCCACAACTTGTCAGTCACGCCCATTACGCATTCTCCGCCGTCATTGCAGCGATACGCTTGTTCGACTCCTGAATGAATGACAACGTATCAACGAGTGATTCGCTCGCTTGCCTCGCAGACACATTTGCACGCTCAATCAAGGCGAGCAGATCGCGTTCGTCTTCTGACGGTGCAAAGCCTTGTGCTGCCTGACGCATGAGTTCTCCCAGGTTCAATCCGAGCCGTCTTGCAGTGCGCGCGATAGCGCGTTTCTGCCCCGTCGTCACCTGCACGATAATCCGTCCGCTTGCTGCTGCCATTTCCGCTCCTAAGCCTGTTTCCCCATGGATAGAAACATAACACTGCGCGAAAGCTCGACGTCAAGCAAAGATTCGCTGCGTTGTGTCAAGAAGCGTGCAGACAGAAGTTGCAGCCTGAAAACGTGCGATAACTCTCGGCCCGGAAACGACAAAACCGGCCGAAGCCGGTTTTGTCGTTGAAGCGTGGTGGAGAGGAGGAGGATCGAACTCCCGACCTTCGCATTGCGAACGCGACGCTCTCCCAGCTGAGCTACCCCCCCATCTTGAAATCGATTCTAGCACAGCCTAATGACTGCTTGACAAGCGTCAGGCGCGTGCGAACCAACCCATCACTTCGATGGTGACCCAGCCAGAATCCACGCAACGACCGTCCTGATATCGCCCGAATCCATTGACCGATGCGAGGGCATTGGCAACATGCCCCACACGCCGCTGCCGCCGTCCCTCACCTTTGCCTCGAGCCGCGCCGGCGCTTTCGCGTCGCCCTTGTACTTCTCGGCGATCTGCTGAAACGATGGCCCCACGAGCTTGCGGTCCACTGCATGACATCCCATGCAGGCGTTCTTGCGCGCAATGTTCATGGCATCGGCGGGGGAAACAGCGGCCGCCGGCGCGTCAGCCGCGACCGCGCCTTGCCCCGCCGCAACCAAACCCACCGCAACGACTACGCCACTCAAAAACCACTGCTTCATTTTGCCGCCGGCGCCGGACTGCCCGGATGCACATCCGAGTTCTTGACCGGCGCGGGTGATGTTCCGTCGAGCGGCTTCGAGCTCACCGATGAATCCGGCACGGCGCCGACCGTCGGGTTATCGTCGATAGGCGTCACCGCCGGCGCACTCGCACCCGATGCTGCCGCCGCCGACAATGCCTGCGCATCCTCAGGCTTGATGTACTGGAACACCTTCACAACCTGCTCCACGCCAGGCGTTTGCGCGGCGACACTCGCGCCAGCCGCGCCTTCGTCACGCGTGACGAGACCCATCAGGTACACCGTGCCGCGCTCGCACACGACCTTGTAGAAATTCGCGCGCAAATCCTTCTCGCCGACCAACGCGCCCTTCACGCGACTTTCCAGATAAGCGTCGTTAGTACGCGATGACAACGAACTCGCGCCCTGAATGGCAAGCTCGTTCACGATGCTGTTCACATTGTTGATGCCGCGCACGACCTCTTCGGCCTTCTGCTTCGCCTGGTCGGTCGGCACTTCGCCGGTAAGCAGCACGCGGCGGTTGAACACAGTCACGCTGACGTGTGCCTGATCGGGCAGACTCTCACCAATGCGGCTCTTCGCCTTCACCTGGATCTCCCGATCCTCGGTTTGCGCGCCGAGCGTACGCCGGTCGGTGGCGACCAGCGTGCCGCCGCCCACGGCGCCACCCATTGCGCCAATTGCCAGAAGCGCGCAGCCCTGCATGCTCAGCGCGACGCCCGATAACAGTCCAGCCAGCAACGTGGCCTTGGCAAGCGTCGATTTGACGCGTGTCGTGTTCATCAACTCGTTCCCCTTGAGATCATTCTTCGCCGAGCAGCATCGCGTCGATGCCATCGCACAGGCAATGAATGGTTAACAGATGGACTTCCTGGATTCGCGCCGCCCGCTCGGACGGCACGCAGATTTGGATATCGGTGTCGGCGAGCACTTCACTGATCACCCCGCCGCCGCTGCCCGTGAGCGCAATGACGAACATCTCGCGCTCATGTGCTTCCTGGATCGCGGCCAGCAAGTTAACCGAATTGCCCGACGCGGAAATGACGACGAGCACGTCGCCTGCCTGGCCGAGCGCCCGGACCTGCTTCGAGTAGATCTCTTCGAATGCAGAACTGTTACCGATGGCCGTGAGCATCAGCGCATTTGCATCGAGCGAAATGGCAGGCAAGCCAGGACGCTCACGCTCGAACTGTCCAACGAGCGTGGCGACGAGCCGCTGTGCATTGGCTGCCGATCCGCCGTTGCCGCACGCGAGAATGCGCGAACCGTTGGCAAGCGCGCCGAACAACACGTCGATGGCGGCGGCAATGGGAAACGCAAGCGCATCAGTTGCTTCGCGTTGGACGGCCGCGCTTTCGCGGAAATGCTGCTGGATTCGTTCGACGGACATCGACTCTCGGTTAACGGCCGCGACCAGGCGCGGTGATTCAGTGGTGGGTTACGTCGGAGGTTTGCGAGCCCGGCGTCCTGGCACTTTGGGCTCCGCGCAGTTTACCGCACTCGTTGTCCCCCTTACTCAAGATACACAAGGCTTGCGCTAGTTATCCGCACGAAAAGCATCGCGCAGCCAGACGATACGGCCCGCGTCGAACGCGATCACGTCAAATCGGCACGCGGGCAACGCGCCGCGCCAGGTCATCAGATAATGCTGCGCCGCGAGAACCAGCCGCCTCTGCTTGTGTGCGCCGATGCTTGCCGCCGCAGCGGCAAACTGCCGGCTGCGCCGCGCCCGCACCTCTACGAACACCAGCGTGCGCGCGCTGCCGATCTCACGCATGACAAGGTCGATCTCGCCGCCGCGGCACACGAAGTTGCGCGTGACAAAGCGCAGCCGCTGACGCTGCAAATACTCCAGCGCGCGCTCCTCGAACGCGCTTCCGATCGTTTTCGACACCCCGTTCCCCAAAAAGTTGTATCGGATCGCGTGGCACAATGCGTTCTTCGCATGCCGCCCGCCCTCATGACTCCACTCTCCGAACTTGCCCAGGGCCAGCAGTTTCCGGCTGGCGCGCTCTACATCGTTGCGACGCCTATTGGCAATGTCGCGGACATCACGGTGCGCGCGTTGCACGTGCTCGGCCTGGCCGACCGGGTGGCCGCCGAGGACACGCGCAACACGTCGCAACTGCTCTCGCGCTATGGCATTTCGAAGCCGACCATAGCGGTACACGAACACAACGAGCGCAGCGCCGCCGAGCACGTGATCGCGCATCTGCGTAATGGCGAACGTATTGCATGTGTCTCCGATGCCGGCACGCCCGGCATATCGGACCCAGGCGCAAAACTCGTCGATGCCGTGCGCGAAGCCGGCTTTCCCGTCATCCCGTTGCCAGGCGCAAGCGCGCTCACGACCGCGTTGAGCGTGGCGGGCGCGTGGGTTCACACCTTCTCGTTCATCGGCTTTCTTGCGACCAAGACCAAACAGCGCGACACGCAACTGCACTCGTTGCTCACGCACGTACCCGCGCTCGTCTTCTACGAAGCACCGCATCGGATAGTGGAGACGGTGCAGGCGCTTGAACGCGCGTTCGGCGGCGATCGGAAACTGCTGATTGCCCGTGAGCTGACCAAGTTACATGAGAGCATTCACCAATGCACCCTGGCCGAAGGGCCAACGTGGTTAGCCGCCGATGCCAACCGGCAACGCGGTGAATTTGTACTGGTGGTGGAAGGGGCGCCGCAGCAGGAAGCCGCCGATGACGCGCACGACGCGTTGCTCGAGACCTTGCTGCAAGAATTATCGGTCAGCAGTGCGGCGCGGCTCGCGGCCACGTTGACGGGTGCATCGCGCAACGCGTTGTACACGCGCGCGCTTGCGATGGACAAAGCGCGCAGCGGCGATCAGGACGCGGAGGAATAGTCCGTCGAATAGAAAACGGGCCGTTGCAATAACGGCCCGCTTGTTTGTGATGCTCAGCAAATCAAGCCGATCAGTCAGTCGAAGAGAGCGACGCGAGCGATTGCTCCCGCGCCAGTCGCGCTTCTTGCTGCGTCAGCCCTTCGATCTTCACTTTTCCAATGCCTGCGCCACGCATGCCCAGCGCAGCGGCCGCCGCATAGGACAGATCGATCACACGGTTTCCGACGTACGGGCCGCGATCGTTGATCTTGACGACCACCGACTTGTTATTGCTTTGGTTGGTCACGCGAACCCACGAAGCCAGTGGCAACGTGCGGTGCGCCGCGGTCATGGCGTGCATGTCGTAACGCTCGCCGCTGGCAGTCTTGCGGCCATGAAAACCACGGCCATACCAGGATGCGCGGCCCTGCTGCTCGAAGTCGCCGACATTCGGACCGGCGGTGATCGGCTCTGCATTGGCAAGCGAGGACGCATCGGCCGAATGATCGGTAGACGATGGAATCGAGTTCAGCCGGGAATCGTAAGCCAGCGGTGTTGCGGCGTGAGGGGAACTGGACTTCGGTGCTGCAGCGTTCTTCGTGACCTGCGTTCCGGTGTTCTGGATGCCGGCCTGATCGCCACCGCTCGGTGGCATTGCGCAACCCGTGAGGATTGCTGCGACAAAAAGACTCCCGAAATGCCGAGTGAGTCGTACATTCATAGACGTGTAATCAACGGTTCGAGCCGCCTGTTCCGTCTGCTATTTCTCAGACGGTATTAGACAACTCAAGGCTTTCCGCGCGACAGCAGACGTCGCTCGAGAATTCGAACGACGCGCGTATCCACGGGAACGGCGTACCTCGCCGCACAAGCCCGGTTAGTTTTCACGTCTGGCGCAACCTGTCCCCGGCAGCCTGACCAGACCCCACATGCCGCCATCGAACGTGGCAAACACGTTCTTGCGCGATAAACAGCACAGGAACGGCGGCGTAGGCCCCATCCAGCGTTACGGCAGCTAAGGCCGTGAGCGGGTGCTTCGCACCCGGCTGGACAAGACGTGCACATCGATCGGAATCGATGCTTGATTGCGATTTCAAAGCGATTTGCTTCGAACTGCGTACTTGATGGCAATTGTAGAAAGCGCTGATGGCGCTCCCAACCTGCCCATTGATGGCATGCTCAAACCATGCACAAGTGGAACGATTATACCCAAAAGCTCCAGCCGACCCTCCATTCAAGCACAATTTGTTACTCATTCTCTCTGGGAGCGTAAAAATTGCGGATTTTTCCTAATTGTTGCGCCCGCGTTAGATCGATCGGCCAACGCTGCATGCGTAGCCGCAGCCATTGTTTACGCCCGCTACAATGAACGTTTTACATGCTGGTTGCTATCCATGAAGGTCACCCTGATTCCTGTGACACCCTTTCAGCAGAACTGCTCCATCGTTATGTGCGAGGCAACCGGGCGCGCAGCAATCGTAGATCCGGGCGGGGATGTCGATCGGATCATTGAAGCGGTCGCCGAACTTGACGTAACCATTGATAAAGTGCTGCTTACCCACGGTCACCTCGATCATTGTGGCGGCGCCAAGGCAATCGCCGATCACTACGGCGTCGTGATCCACGGCCCTCACAAGGAAGACGCTTTCTGGATCGACCAATTGCCCGAGCAGAGCAAGCGCTTCGGCTTTGGCGAAGCCCAGGTGTTCACGCCCGAGAGGTGGCTGGAAGAAGGCGATACTGTTCAGTTCGGCGAAGAAATCATGGAGGTCTATCACTGCCCGGGGCATACGCCCGGCCATGTGGTGTTCTTCAGCCGCGAAAACCGGCTTGCGCTGGTAGGTGACGTCCTGTTCGCGGGCTCGATCGGACGAACCGATTTCCCGCGCGGTAACCACGCCGACCTCGTGCGCTCCGTACAAGAAAAACTCTGGCCTCTCGGCGACGACGTCACGTTCGTGCCGGGACATGGTCCCACTTCAACGCTAGGCCACGAACGCCGGACCAATCCCTACGTCGGCGACAGGAAAACTGCATGAGCACCGCCATCCCTGAAATCTATGTCAGCACGGATGTCGAAGCCGACGGCCCGATTCCGGGTCCTCATTCGATGCTCAGTTTTGCATCGGCGGCTTATACGGAGAACAAGGAATTGGTTGCTACGTTCTCGGCAAATCTCGAAACGCTCGAGGGCGCTACGCCTCACCCAGTCCAGGCCGCGTGGTGGAAGACGCAGCCCGAAGCGTGGGCTGCGTGCCGGACGGATCTGCAGCAACCACTCGCCGCAATGCAGGCTTACGTCAAGTGGGTCGAGGCGTTGCCCGGCAAGCCCGTGTTCGTGGCGTACCCGGCGGGTTTCGACTTCACCTATATGTTCTGGTACATGATGCGTTTCGCCGGAAGCTGCCCGTTTTCGTGGTCGGCGCTGGATATCAAGACACTCGCTTTTGCGCTCACCGACCTCCCCTACCGGAAGGCCATCAAGCCGCGCTTGCCCAAACACTGGTTCGACGAACATCCGCATACTCATGTGGCGCTGGACGACGCCATCGAACAGGGCGCGCTCTTCTGCAACATGCTGGCCGAGTTGCGCGCTCAACGCGCCAGGCTGGCATCGCTCAAAACCGCCAGCGAAACGACCGGCGGCAACGGCGACGAAGCACAAAACGCGCAGTCTGGGCAATGAGTTAGGGAATATTGCTCACGACAGGCGTTTGACATTGCGCATCCTTTCTGCCACCTCTACTATTGGAGTTGGTAACGGCCGAAAGGAGGCGCAGTTGACTCTCGATACGTTCTCACAAAAAATCCTGCGACTCCTGCAGCTCGATGCCCGGCGTTCGGTCCAAGAAATTTCCGATCAAGTGGGGCTCTCCAGCACCCCTTGCTGGCGGCGCATCAAGGATATGGAGCAATCAGGTGTGATTCAGCGCTACACGGCGCTGCTCGATCGCGAGAAACTCGGTCTGCATGTTTGCGCGCTCGCGCATATCCACCTCACTCGACATACGGAGGGCGGCGTCGAGCAATTCGAACGCGAGATCATCACGTGTCCTGAAGTCACCGAGTGCTACAGCACCACAGGCGAAGCCGATTACATTTTGAAAATCGTCGCGCCCGATATCAAGTCGTACGACGCATTTCTGCATGACCGCATTTTCAAGATCCCGGCGGTAGCGCAGGTTCGGACCAGCGTAGTACTTCGTGAAATCAAGTTCGATACCCAATTACCGCTCTGATCACGCTGTAGTAACTCAGCCAAGCACCCGGCCGTCTTCGAGCGGCCGGGCTTGCGGCGACGACTCCGGCTGCACACTCCGGGCAAGTCGGATCTGTCGCACGCCAAGCTCTTTCCTGAGGGTATCGAAATCTATCTGTCTCAGCTTCCCGATCTGAGCATCGCTTGAATCGGAAGGAAGCAGCACATCGATTTCAAACCCGCTGCTCAGATAATGCAGGTTGAGTTGATCGAAGCTCATTCCCTGCGCACGCAGCAACCCACTCACAGCATCGCTCACCGCAGAGCGCGTTGGCAACCGCGCAGGCGGCGGGCTGATGTCGTCGTTTTCCGGGTCGACATGAATCAACGCGTCGACCACGCGCGTATTCGTGAGCAAGCGCGCTCGCGCCGATTCAGCGATGTAATGGCCCTCGGAAACCGAGATCAGCGGATCGACCAGAATATGCGCATCGACTTGAGCAAGGTCACCCATTTTTCGTGTGCGCAATTCATGGACGTCGCGCACGCCTGGCGTTTCCATTAACAAGGTTCGCAGTTTTTCGGATTCAGCCTGGTCGAGGGCACGATCGGACAAATCCTGCAAAGCGTCCCATCCGAAGGTCCAACCCATTCGGGCGACCATGAATCCCACGATTGCGGCGGCGATAGGATCGAGCAAGCGCCAGCCCGCCATGCTGCCGATAATCCCGATTCCCACCACTAATGACGACGCCGCGTCCGAACGTGCATGCCATGCATTTGCAATGAGCATGGCGGATCGGACACGTTCGGCCGCACGCAACATATAACGAAATAAAAGTTCCTTCGAAACAAGGACGATGACCGCAACCACGAGTGCACTCGCATGGACCTGCGGAATGTCTTGGAGATTCGTGATGCGCTCGCCGGCACGCCATAACATTCCGATGCCGACCGCAATTAACAATGCGCCGAGAAATAATGAAGCGACTGTTTCATAGCGGCTGTGCCCGTAATTATGGTCATCGTCCGGGGCCGCAGCACTTCGTTTGTTTGCCAGCAATACGACAAAATCGGACACAAGATCGGCCAACGAATGAACACCGTCGGCAATAAGCGCCTGGGAATGAGCAAATACGCCCACAACGATCTGCGCACTCATCAGAACGCAATTGAGCGCGATGCTGGTAAAGGTTGTTTTACGCGCGACCTCATGCTTCTCAGCGGTGCGCGCTGTTGATAGCGGCATTTCATTGCTCGGAGTGTTTGTACGAGCAATCTTACCAAGGCGAACGGGAAACGGGATCGCTAAACGACCATAAAAACCTTTTAAATCATCGATTTAAAAGAAACGCGACGCGTTCTCAGTCAGCCGCCCATATCATCCGGAAACAAAAAAGCCGCACTGCTTTGCAGGTGCGGCTTTTTTAATATGAAAAGACCTTACTTCTGGATCAGAAAATTGTCGCGTTCCTGACCGGCAATCCACTTTGGGGGCTTACCGCGGCCCGACCATGTGCTACCGCTATCCGGATCACGATATTTCGGCGCCACGCCAGCGCGCGGACGTGCTGCGTTTTTCAGATTCTTACCGCCGCGACCACCAGCCAGTTCGGCAAGCGTGATCCCGTAGTCGGTCATTTTCTGCTTGATTTCATTGAGAACTTCAGCGTATTCCCGCGACTTCGCTTCTTCAATCTGTCGCTCGAGATTTTCGCGCTGCGCGAGAAGTTCCTTGTAAGACGTCATGATGTTTTCCTTTGGTTTGCAGTGTACGAGTCAAGTGCCCGCTTGGGGTTATATTGTAAAGCCTCTCAATGGATCGCAGATTAACACAACCACGGCTTTATGCGTGTTTCAACACACTCGATCTAAATCAATTCAGCCGAACGGGTGTGGGTAACATTTGGTGCGATTCTTTAAATGGTCCGCACTTTCCATTCGTCTAACTTACATCTTTGAATGAATGCGGAAAATCTTTCACAAAATGGGAATACTCTTAAAACGAGTCGCTTAAACCTTCCATCCGATGCGAGCTTGCGTTAGAAACCCTTCAGACAATGAGCGTTTCCTGTAATCAAGTGACATAACAGCACGCGTCTGCATAGGTTTGCGAGGTCTGGAGTTCAGACAATCACCTATGCCGTTCAATACAATCGATCAGCGCAGCATTCAATTCGGCTTGCGTGTCTTTCGGTTTATCAAAGGTGAAACGATTGCGCACGCCTGAGCTTCTTAGATCACAACCGTATTTGTCGACGCCGATTAGTTCAAGTTCCGGCGGCCGCAACGAACAATCGGAAAATAATTCCAGCAGTTGCAATTCATTCTCTTCGGATATTGCTTCAGATTCATCGAGGGCAGTTCCGTCCAGCCAGCCCATTGCGCCAAACCCGCCTATATAACGCATGCGTTCAACTGACATTACCCAGAAAGTGAAGTCGCCCAGTTCGAGATATCGGGCAGCATCAGGGTGATATCGAAGATAACGGCGCGACAGTTCAGACATGGATTCTGCCGGGGCTTGAGAAAAAGAACCGAGCATTGTCAGACGCTGGCCTTCGAGAACGGCATCGCTCGCTGAGTGGGCTATGAGAAAACCGGCTCGCGCGTCCGACTGAAGGTTTCGCGTGTGTTCGGCCAGATGACTGATCAAGACCATCGGCACGTGCGCTGATGTAGGTGCGAAGGGCAATGCCGTGGGATAGGGATAACCGTGCGGCTCGCGGGAATGTGTGGCGAGCGTGCCACTGGACGCCTGGTGCAACAGATGCAACGGCGCGTGCGACGGAATATTCAAGGCGAACCTCATCAGGAAGCCGAACCAGGATCTCGATGTGTTCAGACAAGCGTATCGACAACGCGTTCGATAGAATCGAAAGCTTCGTCGGGTAAATAATTGCATCAACGTTATTGAACCGGCCTTCAAAACGAAGATATAACGAGAGCGAGTTCCGTGTCTGAATCAGTTTCCAGCGCCCCCGCCACCAGCTCCGATACCGTACAAGCCGCGCACAGGAGGCTCCCGGCCAGGAAGCGTGAGCGCGCCCGGTACGCCACCATGGCCGTTTTCTTCATTGCGGGGATGTTGTACGCCTCGTGGGGCGTCCATGTTCCCACCGTGCGCGATAAGTTTCACCTCAGCCCCGGCGCGCTTTCAATCGCGTTGCTGGCGGTCGCCGCAGGCTCGATCATCGCAATGCTCACAAATGGCCGGTGGATCGGCCGTGTCGGGACGCGCCGCGCGTGTCTGGCAGGCGGTATCGGCATGACGGTGTTTGGGGCGCTCATTCTAGTCGCGCCGTTTTACTGGCTTCTGGTGCTCGTGCTGGCGCTGTTCGGCTTCAGCATGGCCACGCTGGATGTCGCCATGAACGCCGAAGCAAGCGCCGTAGAAGAGGCGCTCGAGCGCCCGATCATGTCGTCGCTGCACGGCATGTTCAGCGTCGGCGGGATGGCGGGCGCCGCAGCGGGCGGCGCCATGCTCGCCCACGGCCTGCCGCCGGTCGCGCATCTTGCGCTCGCGTGCGCGGTGAGTCTGGTCGTGCTGCTGGTATCGATGCCCAATGTGTTGCCGCACGTTCCTCACGCCGACGACGCGCACGGCGGATCATCGTCGAACAGATGGCGTTCCCGGGCGCTGTGGGCGCTCGGCGCGCTGGCATTGATTGCACTGATCGCGGAAGGCGCCATGTACGACTGGGCGACCGTTTATATGCGCGACGTGGTGCTGGCGACGCCGGCTTTGTCGAGCGCGGCGTACGCGGCGTTCACCGGCGGCATGGCGGCGGGGCGTTTCGGCGGAGACACCGTGCGGGCCCGCTTCGGCGCGCCGCAACTGATCTTCGCGAGCGCGGCGCTGGCGTTTATCGGGATGGTGGCCGCGCTCGTCTTCCCCAACGCGGTGGTCACGCTGGCCGGTTTCACGCTGATGGGCCTCGGCCTCGCCAACATGATGCCGGTGCTGTTTGCCGCGGCGGCGCGCGTGGAAGGCGTGAGCCCCGCAGAAGGGCTCGCGCAGGTCGCCGGCCTGGCTTACTTCGGCTTGCTGTTCGGGCCCGTGTTGATCGGCGGCGTGGCGCAGATCAGTTCGCTGCCCATTGGGCTTTCGGTGGTCGCAGCGTGCTCGGCGCTGATTGCGCTCGTGGGCCCGCGAATGATGAAACAACTCAAGCTATAAAAAAACGCGCTGACTTTGCAATCAGCGCGTTCCTTATATCTTGAAAAACAACGAAGGCAACGCGATCAACAGACCGGACCTCGCCGCCCGCGAGATTACATCTTGACCACGTCCAGCAGCGTCTTCTTGCCGCCCTTGTAGTCGTACAACGAGATCACGCCGTGCTTCAGGTCGCCCTTCGAATCGAAGGTCGTCTCGCCAATCACGCCCTTGTAATCCGTATTCGGCATTGCTGCGACGATCTTTGCCGGATCGGTCGAGTTGGCGCGCTTCATTGCATCGACAATGATGTACACCGCGTCATACGTGAACGGCGCGTAGATCTGGATCGGCGCACCGAAACGCTTCTGGAACTTGGCCGCGAATGCCGGGCCGCCTTCCATCTTCTCGAGCGCCATGCCGGCTTCCGAGCAGACTACGTTGTCGGCTGCATCGCCTGCCAGGTCGGCCAGCTTTTCCGTACACACGCCGTCACCCGCCAGCACCTTGGCGCGCAGGCCAAGTTGCTTGGCTTGCTTGGCGAACGGGCCGCCGGTTGCGTCCATGCCGCCGTACATCACCGCGTCAGGATTCTCACCCTTGATCTTCGTCAAGATGGCGCGGAAGTCGACAGCCTTGTCGTTGGTCGCGTCGTGCGACATCACGTTCAGGCCAAGCGACTTGGCGGTCTTTTCGAATTCGTTCGCGAGACCCTGGCCGTAAGCCGTCGAGTCATCGACAATTGCCACGCTCTTCATCTTCATCGTCTTGGCGGCGAAGTTGGCGAGCGCCGGGCCTTGCTGAGCGTCGGTCGCGACCACGCGATACGTCGTCTTGAAGCCTTGCTGCGTGTAGGTCGGGTTGGTAGCCGACGGGGAGATCTGGACGATGCCTGCATCGCTATAGATCTTCGATGCCGGGATACTCGTGCCGGAGTTCAAGTGACCAACCACGCCGACGACCTTGTCGTCGACCAGCTTCTGGGCAACTTGCGTCGCCGTGCGCGGGTCGCCCGCGTCATCTTGCGGATCGAGTTGAAGCGTGATCTTCTGGCCGCCGATCGTCAGACCCTTGGCATTGATTTCTTCAACTGCGAGGCGCGCGCCGTTTTCGTTGTCCTTGCCCAAGTGAGCAATACCGCCGGTCAACGGTGCAACGTGACCGATCTTGACAATCTCGTCGGCCATTGCCGTTGTTGCCATCGAGGCGAACAGCAGCGCTGCAGCGCTAATAGGCAACAATTTGTGAAGCTTGGTGTTCATGTAAGTCTCCAGTTTCGGTCCCAAAAACAACGTTGTCGCCCTGTGCCCCGCCTTTCATCACGGTGGTTCAGCCCCGTGGACGACCACGCCGGATGCATCGTCATGCACTTGGCAAGTCCTTCAGCCGGCCATTTTTGACGGCCGTCATCCGTACTGCGCGCAAGTGTAGGGTTGTCAAATTAATTTGGGGAAGTTTTTTAGGATACTGGTGTTGCTACTAATAAGAGACTAGTTGAGAAGCCACTGGAAATGTGCTGGTGCAGCGCGCAAAGGCCCTGTTCATGCGGTTCTTCAGAGCACGCGTTGCTGCGTGGGTAAGGTTGTCGCGGGTTTTATCGGATCGCGCCGGTATTATCCCGGCCGCAAACCAGTTGGATTCAAACACTTAATAGAGCATTAACTCCAAGGCGTTTTCTAATCGCGTTGAGGCACCCGCCAACGTGGTGTCCGGGCGATTTCCTACAGGCGCTTTACAGCCCGGACGTCCGCCAGCAAGCGGCAGGGAATGGTGGCACACTGCCTTGCGGTTTTTCCACCCTCGTTTTTCGGCGTGATTTTTCGCCCCTTATTATTCAGCAATCAGTCAGGAGCTTCACTATGACCGTTTCATCCCGATGGATCGACATTCCCGCCAGCGGCGACAGCTTCCAGGGTTATCTCGCGTTGCCGAAGGCTGGCAAGGGCCCGGGCGTGGTGATCATCCAGGAAATCTTCGGCGTGAATTCGCACATCCGGGCGGTCGCCGATCAATACGCAGCCGATGGTTACGTGGCGCTTGCCCCGGACATCTTCTGGCGCATCCAGCCGCGCGTGGAACTGGGCTATGACGGCGCGGATCGCAACAAGGCGATGGAGCTGTACGGCAAGTTCGACCTCAACCTCGGCGTTGCCGACGTAGGCGCCGCCGCGGATGCCTTGCGCGCGTTGCCCGAAGTCACCGGCAAGGTCGCGGGCGTGGGCTATTGCCTGGGCGGGACGCTGGCGTATTTATCGGCGGCGAAGGGTTCGTTCGATATCGCCGTGGCCTACTACGGCGGCGGCATCCACACACTATTGGATCAGGCGGACAGCGTGAAAGCGCCGATCCAGTTCCACTACGGCGAGCTCGACGCCCACATTCCGGCTGACGGCGTTGCTGCCGTCAAGCAGCGTTTTGCGGCCAAGGATGCGCAGGTCTTCACGTATCCGGACGCGGACCACGGCTTCAATTGCACGGATCGTGCGTCGTACAACCAGAAGGCATCGGCGCTCGCGCACGGCCGCACGCTGACATTCCTCGGCGAGCATTCGTAACCGAACGTGGACTGCACGGCCGCCTGAATGACAAGACGGAACAATAAAACCAAGGGGAAACCGTGCAGTCCGAGTATCTCGATCACGACGCCATCGGCCTGGCGGAGCTTGTGCGTACGGGCCAGGTGAGCGCACGCGAGCTCATCGATACAGCCATCGCACGCGCAGAAGCCGTCAATCCGGCGATCAACGCCATCGTGCTGAAGGATTACCAGGCGGCCCGCAATCGCGCGAGCCGTTCAGGTTTTCCGGCCGATGGTCCGCTGGCTGGCGTGCCTTATCTCATCAAGGATCTCGGCGCGCCGGTCGCGGGCTTGCGGATGTCCATGGGCAGCCGCCATTTCCAGCACTTCATTCCACGCGAGGATTCACCGATCGTCGCGCGCTCGAAAGCGGCCGGGCTCAATATCTTCGGCAAGACAAACACGCCGGAAATAGGCCAGATGCCGTACACCGAACCCGAGCTGTTCGGTCCGACGCGCAACCCGTGGGGACTCGACTACACGCCGGGCGGTTCGAGTGGCGGCGCGGCGGCGGCCGTTGCGGGCGGCGTCGTGCCGCTCGCGCATGCAGCCGATGGCGGCGGCTCGATCCGCATTCCTGCGTCGTGTTGTGGGTTGTTCGGCTACAAGCCATCCAACGATGTCCAGCCGCAACCGTTGCCGGCGCCCGGGGTTTTATCGGTGGATCATGCTGTGTCGCGAAGTGTGCGCGACAGCGCGTTGCTGCTCGACCTGACATCGGCGGGACAGGCCGGCGCGTTTTACCGCGCGGTCAGCGAGCCGTGCGCGCCCTTGCGCATCGGTTATATGGCCGAGCCGCAACTGGCGGCGGGTTTATCGGCGGATGTAAAAAGCGCGCTGGACGATGCCGCCAAGCTCGCCGAGTCGCTCGGCCACCACGTCGAGCCGGCATCGTTCGGGCTGGATTTCGATGCCATCGCGCACGCATTCCTCGTGATGTGGGCGGTACTGGCCGAAGAGATCGTGCTGCAGGCCGACAAGGTCAGCGGCCAGAAGCCGAAGCGCGCTGACTTCGAGATTGCATCGTGGGCGATGGCGCATATCGGCCGGTCGATCGGCGAGAAGGACTTGCCCGCGGCGCTCGAATTGCAGCGCCAGGTCATTGCAAGGATGGACGCGCTGATGACCCGCTACGACGTGTTGCTCACGCCCACGCTCGCCGCCGCGCCGTTCAAGATCGGAGCCAGGCAGCCCACGCAGTTCGAGCGTTTTCAGATGGGTGTGTTGACCGCCATCCCGGTGGAATCCCTGTTGCGGCGAATGCTGGCGGTATCGGCGAAGAAGGCTTTCGACTGGGCCGGATGCACCGAGCTTTTCAATTTCACCGGCCAGCCGGCCATGTCCGTGCCGCTTTACTGGAACGCGCGTGGCTTGCCTATAGGTGTGCAGTTTGCCGGGCGCCGCAACGAAGACGCGACGTTGTTCAGACTGGCCGCGCAACTCGAAGCTGCACGGCCCTGGTTCAGCAAGCGTCCGGCGCTGATGGTCGCACGATGATCACCCGCGCCGCTTCGCAAACCGATAATGCGCGACGCCCCATTCATTGCCCTTTGCATAACCGAACAACTCGGCAACCGCCATATAAAACATGCGCCAGCGCTGAAACCAGACGGGCGCATCAGCCGCGCCGTATGTCTGAACCAGCAACGGCATCAATTCGTTGCGCGCGGCATCGAGATTTTCGAGCCAGTGATTCGCAGTCTTTTCGTAATGCGCGCCGCTCACCCACCATTGCCGGTCGATTGTCAGGTCGTCCTGGAAATGCAGCAACAAGGATTCCGACGGCATCGTCCCGCCAGTGAAGAAGTACTTCGACATCCAGTCGCTGCCGTCCTTCACTTCAAAGTGATAAGCCAGCGTCCGATGCGCGAACACGTGCACAAAGAGCTTCGCGTCTTCGCGCATCCATCCGCAAACCTTGTTAAGCAATAGACGATAGTTCTTCATGTGCTCGAACATTTCTATCGACAGCACGCGATCAAACCCGTCGCCAAGCACCGCTTCGTCAAACTGATAATCGACGATATTCCCTGTCACCACGCGCAAGTTCGTCAAGCCACGCTCGGCTGCCATCACTTCAATAAACTCGCGCTGCCCGAGCGAATTCGATAACCCCACGATCTGCGAGCGCGGATACTTTTCAGCCAGCCACAACGATAACGATCCCCAACCGCAACCCAAGTCGAGAATGCGCTGGCCGTCATAAAGTTGCGCGCGCACGGCGTACTCTTCGAGCATCGCGGTTTCAGCCTGGTCAAGCGTTTCCTTGCCCGTTCTATACAAGCAGCACGAATATTTCAGATGCTCGCCCAGATGCCCGTGAAAAAACTCGGCCGGGACTTCGTAATGCTGCGAATTGGCGGCCTGCGTTTCGATAGCAATGGGACTTGCACGCAGTTCATCGACCAACCGATTGAAACGCTTGGAACGCGCTTCGCCGTCGTTCAAACCCTCGTCGCGCAGGCGTTGTTTCATAAGCCGGCGCATTCCCAGACGCACGAGCGAGTCCGGAATCCGGCCACGCTCACACCAATCGATCAGTCGGCCGTCCACCGGCGCTTCCTGTTTTTGTGGCTGTGGCATAGCCGCCTGGGATGACAGATCGCTCATGGAAATACTCCTCGCTATTATTGTTTATGACTGACGCGGTGGCCACGGAATCAATGCACTGGTCGTACGCATGTAATCGGCATATCCCGCCCGCTTTTTAGCGGACTCAGCTTCCACCATCGGCACGCCAGATACTTTCATCAAGAGCCACGCCATCAGAACCGGAGGCAAAAGCATCGCGATGATCCATGATCCACTACCCACGGCCAGCGGAATGTACGCAACCCAATGCACGCATTCGAAGAAGTAATTCGGATGCCGCGAGTATTTCCACAAACCTGCGCGGCAGACCTTGCCGTGATTGGACGGATCGGCTTTGAACGCGTGCAGTTGATGATCGGCAAGCGCTTCGCCTGCAATCGATACCACCCAGACCAGCACCGCCAGCGCCACCCACAGCGAACCCGGCGGCGTCAGGCGATAAGCCGGGACAAAAAACGCGATGGACAGCAGCATCGAGATGACGACTTGAAGCTGGAAGAACCAGAACATTTTCTTGTTGGCGTCGGCGCCCCATTGCTCGCGAAACTTGTGATAACGCGGGTCTTCGTCATGACCGGCATTGCGTTTCCACAAGTGAATGCCGAGCCGCATGCCCCACACAAGCCCGCCAATCCCCACGATAACCCGCGTATGCAACTCGCCTTCCGCAAACACGGCGATAAACACGGCAAGCAGGCCGAGTGACATCGCCCAGATGGGATCGACCATTCCGGCATTCTTCGATTTGACCTGCCACGCCCAGACCGCCGAAAAGATAACGATGAGCGCAACAAACGCAATGACGGCAACGGTGAGCAAGGGCATGGAATCCTCGATGTCTTTTTATCGTTGAAATTGGACGGCATCGACTGGGACAGCGAATGACATTATTTACGCACGCCACCGCTCGGCGGATGCGACCAAGTCATTCAAGAAGGAGCATATCAACGGTCGACGTTTCATGACAGGCGTCAGGAACGTGAGCATGGGACATTCCCGCAGGGCTCAGCGGGAACGCAGGAACGACGCTCATTGAGCGTCGAGTTCCTGTCCAGCGTGTGCGAGAACCGAACGATTTCGATTCGCGCGCCATTCGGATTTCAAGCCTTCTAAACTAGCGCCGGTAGTCCTTCAACCAGCAGGAATGCAACAAGCACGCCCAGCAGTGCACCGAATACGCGTAGCGTGTTCTTGCGGAACTGCGTGGCGCACGGAACCGCGCCTAAAAAGAGAATCCCCGCGAGCGCCATCGGGATGATCAGAATGAAGTCGCCGATCGTGAAGTAGGTGGTCATACTCGTCTCCCATCGTCCGTGCTCAGCGTCCACCTGAATGCGTAAGACGTCGCACGTTCGATTTGAGTATAGGACGCGCTTTTCGCTTTAAACATGCTGCAGTGCGCAAACGTTGCCGCCCTCCAACCCCGGTTCCTTAGCTGACGGGGCTTGGCGTCACGATCTTTTAAGCGGATACGGAATAACCCTTGTATGAAGAAATTTACAACGGACTTTCGTTACATTCACGCGCGAATCTAAACGACCGTTTGCTGTTCTCGTTTTTCGCGCCTGCGCAGGTATTCCGCCCCGCCCACGCCAATGACCAGCAAAACAAAGACAAGACCGGTCACGCCGCGCCAGCCATCGATGGTCCAGAAATGGCCACCCCACGACCCCAGCACGCTCGATCCGATGTAATACGCGAGCAAGTACAGCGCGGCGGCCTGCCCTTTCGCGCCTTTTGCCAGCAGGCCGACCCATCCGCTTGCAACCGAATGACCCGCAAAGAAACCGAACGTCATGCACGCAATGCCCACGATCACCACAGGCAGCGAGGTCGAAAGCGTCATCGCCACGCCGGCGATCATCAACACGAGCGCCGCGATCAGCACGCGGCCGCGCCCGAAGACATCGGCCATCTTTCCGGACCACGGCGACGCCACCACGCCCGTGAGATACACCACGAAGATCGCGCCGATCTCTGTCTGGTTCAAATTGAATGGCGCCGCGATCAGCCGATACCCCACATAGTTGTAGATCGTGACGAAGCTGCCCATCAGCACGAAACCCATCAGGAACAGGAACGGCAAGCCGCGGTTTTTCAGATGCCCTGTCAACGCCGTCCGATGATGCGTAAAACCCATGCCCACGCGCGGCACGAAGCGCCTGGACGGCGGCAGCAACGCACGAAACGCAAGCGTGGCGAGCAATCCAAGCACGCCGATCCCGCCTATCGCCACACGCCAGGAAAAGAAGTCCGCGAGAATCCCGCTGATCACACGCCCCGACATTCCGCCGATTGCCGTGCCGCCGACGTAAAGCCCCATCGCGAGGCCGAGGCCATCGGGATGCACCTCTTCCGCGAGATACGCCATTGCGACGGCCGGCACGCCGCCGAGCGCGAGGCCTTCGAGCGCACGCACGATCAACAGGCCGTGCCAGCTCGGCAAGAACGCGGCGATGATCGTCAGGAGCGAAGAGATCGTCAGCGACAGCGTCATCAGCTTATGGCGGCTCCATCCTTCGGAAACGAAGCCCGCGACAAAGATCGCAATGGCAAGCGCAGCCGTCGCCACCGATACCGACAACGCGCTTTGCGCCGGACTCACGCCAAACGTTTTGGTGAACTCAGGAAGGAGCGGCTGCACACAGTAAAGCAGCGAGAAGGTGGCGTAGCCTGCAAACAGCAACGCAATCGAAGCGTGCCAGTAAGCGCGTGATCCGCGTTCGAGATAAGGCGTTGGATCGATAGACAACTTGGACGCCGGCGATGAAGTCACGAAAAGATTTCCCAGTGGCGAAACGCGTAACGATACCGGGAACCCAAGTGTCTCGCCGACGCACGGCCCAAATGCTTTCAGAAAACTTTCGCCAAATCATGTATTACGTTTGCGTCGTTTAGAAACGACGGGAGATGCCGCTCAACGAGAACCGATGCGCTAAAGTAGAGCAACCATTGAGCCGAAATCATTGGTACACGCCACGGTTCATCGCTCTTCTGCAGAGTAGGCACGCGGCATGGCAGTCTCGTGCACAGACCTTAGAATCCTGTGCTTCATCCAGAACCGACCGGCACGCATCACATCACCCAGGTATCTGCCGGCACATTTCGGGGAGTCATCATGCAAATCGGTTCAATCGTTCGCTCCGTCCATATCGCCGTGCCGCAAGGCGCACGCGGCATCGTCATGCGGATTCTTGGCGACATGGCCATGGTTGCCTGGTACGCCGACGAACCCGGCACGTCTGAATTGCTCAACACAGAACCGTTCTTCCTCGAAGACCTGATCGATACCGGCGAACTCGTCCGGCCGACCAACGCGCTCATGCATTGAGCGCGCTGGAGAATTAAGCGCGATATAAGCGCGCTTCGCTGATGCTTCCCCCGGCGATGCGCGTCACAATGCTGGAATGAACCCGAACCATTCCGATGCACCGCGTGCGCCAAACGAGAACCCAACCTCCTCTGGCGACACCGCAAGCCCGCCCGCTCCGCCCTTCGCCGATCTCACGCCCGAGCGCATGCTCGACGCGCTCGACAGCGTCCTGATGCCGATTGGCGAACGCACCGACGGCGGCATGCTCGCCCTCAACAGTTACGAAAATCGCGTGTATCAGGTCGGCATGGAAGACGGGCCGCCGATGGTCGCGAAGTTTTATCGGCCGGAGCGCTGGTCCGATAACGCCATCCTTGAAGAGCATGCGTTCGTGGCGACGCTCTACGAGCGCGAGATCCCGGCCGTCCCCGCCCGCACCATAAGCGGCGCGACGCTGCATAGCTTCGAGGGGTATCGGTTCTCCATTTTCGAGCGGCGCGGCGGACGTGCGCCGGATATCGACCGGCCGCAGACGCTGGAATGGCTGGGGAGGTTTATCGGGCGGATTCACGCGGTTGGGCAGATCAAGCCTTACGTTGAACGGCCATCGCTCGATATTCAAACTTTCGGCTACGAACCGCGTGACTTCCTGCTTTCGCACGGTTTTGTGCCGGACGACGTCCGCGAAGCGTACGAGACCGTCGTGAACATGGCGCTGGAAGGCGTCGAGCGCTGCTACGACCGCGCCGGTGATATCAAAAGCATCCGGCTTCATGGCGATTGCCATCCGAGCAACGTGTTGTGGACCGACGCGGGTCCGCATTTCGTCGATTTCGACGACAGCCGCATGGCGCCGGCCATTCAAGACTTGTGGCTGCTGCTGTCGGGGGATCGCGCGGAGGCTTCGCGGGCGCTGGGCGATTTGCTGGCAGGTTACGAGGATTTCTGCGACTTCGAGCCGCGCGAACTTCATCTGGTCGAGGCGCTCCGCACATTGCGGCTGATTCATTACGCGGCGTGGCTGGCACGTCGATGGAACGACCCCGCGTTCCCGGCGGCGTTTCCATGGTTCAACACGCAACGTTATTGGGAAGACCGGATTCTTGAATTGCGCGAGCAGGTCGGTGCAATGGAGGAAGGGCCGCTCTGGCCCTTGTAATCGCCGCAATCCAAGGGAAGGCGCCGGTCCCCTTACAAACTCGTTGAAAGAAACAATTCGACGTGTAATGATAACGATTCTCATTCGAGAATTGCCTTGGCCGATGCGCACCTGTGTGCATCGGTCAGATGAACCATCCGATATTCCCCCGAATCGTAAGACTGGAGAGACGCGTGAACGCGCCCGAAACCCTTGATCCCGCGACCAACGCGACCACGATGCAGTACGCGCCGCACGGCAACAGGCACATCGACGAAGCCGAACAGATTTCCCGCAAACAGCGTTCGCGCCGCGCCACGTTCATCAAATCGCTGCGCAAAGTACATGGATGGGTGGGATTGTGGGGCGCGGTGCTCGGGTTGCTCTTTGGTTCGACCGGCTTCCTTCTGAATCATCGTGCCGGTCCGTTGAGGATTTCGAGCGGCGAACCGCAGGTCTCGCAGATGCAACTGGCGCTGCCCGCCCAAGGCCTCAAGTCGCCGATGGACCTCGGCAAATGGCTCAAGAAAGAACTCAAGATCGAAGGCAATCTCGGCCGGGCGAAACGTGAACCGGCGCATGCGGTGGGCTGGGGCGATCAGAAAACCATGCAGCCGGAACAGTGGACGGTGGCGGTGGCGTCGCCCAGCGGGTCGGTATCGGCGGAATATTGGGTGGGGAACGGGTTTGTATCGGTCAAGAAAAGCGACAACAGCTTTCTTTCGACTATGAGCAATCTGCACAAGGGCGTGGGATTGAGCGTGGGTTGGGTGCTGCTGATCGATACGCTCGCGGGCAGCATCATCTTGTTGTCGCTGACCGGCGTGTTGTTGTGGACCGAGTTGAACAAACGCAAGACCGTCGGCGCGGTGATCGTGGCCGCTTCGATTGTTGCGATGGTCTGGATGGGGTTGATGTAAGCGCTGCTAGTTGATTCAATAAACAACCCCGCACGCGCGGGGTTTTTTCGTTCACGCGGGCTTGGCTTTGTTCTTGTTCCCACGCGATAACCACAGATACAAGCCGCTACCCAGCACGACGATCGTCAGTACATCGAATGCTGCCCAGAAGATCTTCAGCGGCATGCCGCCGAAATCACCAAAGTGCAGCGGCTGCGAACCGAGCAGCAACTTCAAATACCACGGCAATTCGCGCGAATCGGTGAGCGCACCGGTTTCGGCATCGATAAGAACCGGGCGCAGCATCCGCGTCGTCAAGATGCCGTCGCCACGCATGAATACCGTGTAGTGATGCGGACTGCTGAAACGCGTGCCGGGAAATGCGACGAACGAGGGAATCATCGATGGCGCCGTGTTGCGCGCGGTCTTTATCGCTTCATCGATGGACGCGGTTGCGACGACCGGCGGTTTGCCTTGATACGGGGCGAGCATTTGCGCGAGCTGGTCGTCGCGCCAGGCATCGAGCAGAAGGTCGGCGAGCGTGTTGATGGAACCCGTGGCGCCGACGAGCAGAGCCCAGACCAGCGTCAGCATGCCGAGCGCGTTGTGGCCATCGAGCCACGCGATGCGCCGCGACTTTTTGATCCGCACGCGACCCAGGCCAACCTTCTTCCAGAACGGCAGATAGACCACCACGCCCGAGACGATCGCGGCGACAAACGTCACGCCCATCGTGCCAAGGAACAGCTTGCCGGGCAGGCCGGCGAACATATCGACGTGCAGTTTGAGCAGGATGAATTTCAGCGATCCCTTGCCCGGGGGTGCGCCTAGAGCTTTTGCCGTGCGGCCATCGATGGTGGTGCTTTGGGTATCGTCGGGCGGCGTATCGGCGCGCGGCGCGGTGACGATGATTGGCAGCATGGGTTCATCGGGCTCCCAGATCATGTATTGCGGCGCGTGGCCGGGATTTTTTGTCAGCGCGGATTTCAGGATGGCGTCGTAGGTTGCGCGTGCGTTGGCTTGGTTCGCCGGGAGTTCGGGAGCTTCGATGGCATCGCCCAGAAGCACATCGAGTTCGTGGCCGAAGACCAACGGCAAGCCGGTGAGGCACAGCAAGAGCATGAAGGCCGTGCACACGATGCTCGTCCATCGATGGACGAAGGACCAGGTGCGGAGGGATTGGGGGGTGAGCATGAGGCGAAGACTTCCGAGCGATGACGCGGCTTTCAAATGAGAATCATTATTATATAGACTCGCGCAACACCGTCGTATCTCATCAAATTATGACCTTTCAATCCGAGTCTTAATGCGATCCGCCCTATTAAGCTTTGAGCTGCACAAAAAATCCGATCCGGCTAGCGCTGCAGTCCAGTTTTGTTCCGGTCAGATGTTGCCGAAGCCGAAACATTCGGCGAATTGTTTGCATCGCTAACTTGTTGCTAAGGTCGAGCTTGCTCGTTCGGGCGTCAACAGCGCAAACTCGATCATCTTGAAAAATTGAAATATCCATGGCCCACCACGTTCTAATCTGCCTCCCCACCTACGGCGAAGAAGTCCACGTCAATTTCGCGTTTTCGCTGCTCGGCCTGGCGCGTGAATTAAACAATTCCGGATCAACCTACGAACTGTTGCACGTTGCATCGTCGCAGATTATTCGGGCGCGTAACTTCTTCGCCAATTATTTCCTTAATAATCCTAAATTTACGCACCTGCTGTTTCTCGATACCGACATGAAGTTTCCTGCCGAAGCCGTCATCAAACTTCTGGAAGCCAACAAGACCGTGTCCGGCGTTGCTTATCCGTTCCGACGTTTCGATCTGGATCGCGCGATAACCACCGGGGACACCGGACTGTCGATGCGCGACTGGCTCGAAAAATACGCCGACTACACCTTCGCTCCGCTGACCAACGCAGACGGCAATTTCAACTTTTCGGATGGTTTTGCCGAAGCGCGGCACATCGGCGCCGGCGTTTTCCTCGCCCAACGCGAGGCATTCGAGGTTACGCAACCGTTCGCGGAATGCTACCTGCCGCCAAAACAATATGAATCGATGATACCCAACGGAAAGTTCTATGGATTTTTCGACACCATTGAAGAGGACGGCGTCTACCTGGGCGAAGACTTGTCTTTTTGCCTGCGCGCGCGCCAGGCGGGAATCTCGATTTGGGCGTTGATCGACCAGACAGTCGCGCACTACGGCGCATCCGAGGTATCGGGCAACTATCTGCGCGCTATGCAACTCCACGGCAAATTAGCCTGAGAAAACGCGCCGCGCTTGACCAGCTTAAACCTTCAATGCGCGGCGATATCAGCGCCCTCTTGCATCCCGCACACCTCGCCACTTCCTTCCAGTTCGCGCGCCGCCTTGGCGCCTTCGACTTGCAGGATCGTCGGCAACGACACACCGTTTTTAGCTGCCGTCACTTCGGCAAGAATCGATACCGCTATTTCAGGCGGCGTCCTGCTGCCAATGTAGATGCCCACAGGGCCATGCAGACGCGATAGCTCGGCATCGGAGAGATCGAACTCCTTTAGCCGTTCGCGGCGCGCGGCGTTATTTTTCCGCGACCCCAACGCGCCGACATAAAACGCCGGCGTCTTCAACGCTTCCATCAGCGCGAGGTCATCGAGCTTCGGATCGTGCGTCAACGCGATCACGGCGCAACGTTCATCGAGCTTCATTTCCGTCACGGTATCGTCGGGCATGGTGCGCACAATCTTCGTCCCGGACACATCCCACTCGTCCGTATATTCCTCGCGCGGATCGCACACGGTCACGTGGTAATCCAGCCCTACCGCGATGCTGCACAAATATCGCGACAACTGCCCCGCGCCGATCACCAGCATCCGATACCGCGGTCCGTGAATGGTGGAGAGCGTGGATTCATCGAACATGACGCCGTCGGTTTCCTGCGCCGGTTCGAGTTTGACTGCGCCGCTTTGCATGTCCAGCGTGCGCTTCACGAGCTTCCCCGCGAGCACCGTTTCGCACAGCTCGGCAATACCACTCGCCACGGACAACGGCTCCAGCACGAGCTGAATCGTGCCGCCGCAAGGCAGCCCGAACCGATGCGCTTCCTCCGCCGATATCCCGTACTTCACACTCTCGGGTTTCGTCTGCTCAATTCCGCGTTGCCTGACGCGCTCGATCAAATCGTCTTCTATACAACCACCCGACACCGATCCCATCACCGCACCGTCATCGCGTACAGCGAGCATCGCGCCTTCCGGCCGGGGCGACGAGCCCCATGTCTTGACCACCGTCACCAGCAGTACGCGATGCCCGCGTTCGAGCCAACGCGCACTGTTTCTCAGGACTTCGAGATCCACGCTGTCCATGTTTTCCCCTTCTCTTCACCTTCGCTGCCGGCATCCGGAGATTGCCGCGTTGCGCTGAATACGATGGTGTACGTGCACGGCACGTCGATGTCCATCGAATTTACGCGCCTTATGAATTTCGCTTTCGCGGATCTCGGCGGACGCCGTAAATGCTTCGAAACCAAAGTAAAACACAGCTAAGGAACGCCCGCTCATGTTACAGGTGCCTCACTGTCAGCGTAAAAACGCCGCCTCGGTGGGCGGCGCGAACGTCCGGCAATCTCTCCAACGCGGGGCGGGTCACTCCACCCCACGCCCCAGTTTCGAATGCTGACGCGAATACCCGAAGTAAATGGCCAGTCCGATCGCGAGCCATGCAACAAACGCGACCCAAGTCACCGCTTGCAGGTTCAGCATCAAAAACAGGCAAGCCGCCACCGCGAGGATGGGCACGACCGGCACGCCCGGGCAGCGGAACGCGCGTGGCAGATCCGGATGCGTACGGCGCAGGACCAGCACGGCGATGGACACCATCGAAAACGCAGCTAGCGTGCCAATATTGATCAGTTCCGCGAGCACGTTCAGCGGCACCAGCGCGCCGATCAGTCCAAAGAAGATGCCGACGAACCACGTCGTAAAAAACGGCGTGCCGAACTTCGGATGCACGCTCGAAAGTCGCGCGGGCAACAAGCCGTCGCGGGACATTGCGTAGATGATGCGCGTCTGCCCGTAGCTCATGACCAGGATCACGGTCAGCATGCCGAGCACGGCGCCCAGATCGATGAAACCCGCTACCCACGGCTGTCCCGCGACCTGCAGCGCGAACGACACCGGATGCGAAGTGTTCGCAAACTGCGCCGCCGGCACAATGCCCGTCACGACCGCAGCCACCGCGACATAAAGCACCGTGCACACCGCCAGCGAAGAAATGATGCCGATGGGCAGATCGCGCTTCGGATTCTTCACTTCCTCGGCCGCCGACGACACCGAATCGAAGCCGATAAACGCAAAAAACATCACGGCAGCGGCGCCAAACACGCCGCCCCAGCCGTTCGGCATGAACGGATGCCAGTTCGTCGGCGTTACATGGAACACGCCAACGCCGATCACCATCAGCACGACCGCGACCTTGATCGCGACCATGATGTTGTTCACACGCGCCGATTCCTTGATACCAATGGAAAGCAGCGCCGTGATCGCCATCATCACGAGAAACGCGGGCAAGTTGAACAAGGTGAACTGTCCAGGCACGGCGCCGGGCGCCGCAGTCAGCACGGTCGGCAGTGCGACGCCGACGCCCGAGAGCAGCGACTGCAGATACCCTGACCAGCCAACAGACACTGCCGATGTCGCCAGGCCGTACTCCAGCATAAGATCCCAGCCGATCACCCACGCCGCCAACTCGCCGAGCGTGGCGTACGAATACGTGTAGATGGACCCGGCAACCGGAATCGTCGATGAAAACTCCGCATACGCGAGCGCCGCGAGCCCGCACGCAATTGCCGCGAAAATGAACGACACCATCAGCGCCGGGCCGGCCTGGACAGCGCCGGTTCCGGTGAGCACGAAAATCCCCGTGCCGATAATCGCCCCGACGCCCAGCAACGTCAGATCGAGTGCGCCGAGCGTCTTCTTGAGTCCGGCGCGCTGCGCGCCGGCGAGCATGTGCTCGATGCTTTTCTTACGGAACAGAGACATGAACAGGGAACTCCTAACCTCGGGCATGGCACGCCGGACCGGCGGCCAAAGTCGATTGGAAAACCTGAGATTTTATCGGAGAGAGGAACTTATGCGTCGCAAAACGTTGCAGATAACTTAATTTTGACTTCCGCCAGACAGTGCTTTCGAAGCAGAAATAATCAAAAGTTGCGTCTTGATGAGAAAAACAGATGGGTTTAACTTTTGTAAGCACAATAAGAGAAAAAGGCCTCTTCTGGAGCATTTTGTCGCGACGGCGCATTTCGTATCTCGCGCGGTTTATGTACCGGTAAACGAAAAAACCGAAGCGCGAGGCTTCGGTTTTCTTGTCCTGCCGCCAGCCAGCCGATCAATCAGCCAACAAAAGCCTTTTCCACCACGTAATGTCCCGGATGATTGTTGCTTCCTTCCTGGAAGCCCATTTCATCGAGGATCTGACGCGTGTCGCGCAGCATGTGCGGGCTGCCGCAGAGCATGACGCGATCGTTTTCCACCGAGAACGGCGCGACGTCCAGATCAGAGAAAAGCTTCTTTGTTTCGATAAGATCAGTGATCCGGCCACGATTCGCAAATTCTTCACGCGTCACGGTCGGGTAATAGACCAGCTTTTCCTGGATCAACTCACCCAGGTGCTCGTGCGCCGGGAGATGCTCGGTGATGAAATCCTTGTACGCGAGCTCATCGACGAAACGGCAGGTGTGCGTGAGCACGATCTTGTCGTAACGATCGTAGACGTCCGGGTCCTTGATGATCGACATGAACGGAGCCAGGCCCGTGCCCGTCGACAGCAGCCACAGCGTTTTGCCGGGCAGGAGGTTGTCGGCGACCAGCGTACCCACTGGCTTCTTGCCGATCAGCACAGGATCGCCGACCTTCAAATGCTGAAGGCGCGAAGTCAGCGGACCGTCCTGAACCTTGATGCTGAGGAACTCGAGATGCTCTTCGTAATTCGCGCTCGCCAGGCTGTAAGCGCGCAGCAGCGGCTTGCCGTCGACTTCGAGACCGACCATGGTGAACTGGCCGTTTTCGAAACGAAACGCAGAATCGCGCGTGCAGGTAAAGCTGAACAGCGTGTCGGTCCAGTGATGGACGCTCAGAACGGTTTGAGGATTAAGGTTGCTCATGGCTTCATGGATAGTGCGGAATCAGGGCGGCGCAGTAGTACGTGCCAGCAGCCGTTTCGACAACCGGGCACGATTGCGACGACAACACCGGAAAGGCGCAACGAAAGCAATGCTGCAGGTTGGTCATGCGCGCTCACGCGAAATTCCGGCGGCATGCTGAAACCGGGCGTGTGACTGCGAAGGCCTCCGCGCCCGGAGCGGGTGTTCCGCTTCCCCCACAACCGCACGCGTAAACCATTATTTTACCGCACGCGCGATTTCAGGGTTCGAGGAGGATTTTTCAGCGAGAGATCGGACAACACGCGGACAACCCGATACAAACCTTCCGGAGTCCGCATCATAACAACCGCGGAAGGCAGCAAGGCAAAGGCCCTGCTGCCTTCAGGTCGAGTGCCTGGCAGACGCTGCGATCTCAGCGACGCCGAACGCGGCTTTAAACGCGCTGGTCCGTCGAAGGCTTTTCCCACAGGTTGATGCCGCCTTCAGTGGCGTGTTGATCGATTTCCGCCAGTTCTTCCTTCGTGAACTCGAGATTTTTCAACGCGCCGACGTTCTCCGTCACTTGTTCCGGGCGGCTCGCGCCGATCAGCACCGACGTCATGCGTCCGCCGCGCAACGCCCACGCCAGCGCCATTTGCGCGAGGCTTTGACCACGGCGCTGCGCCAGGTCGTTGAGCTTCCTCACGTGCTCGATATTCTGCGCGCTCAAGTGCTCCTGCTTCAGTGATCCGCCACCTGGCTTGTTCACGCGTGCATCGGCGGGCACGCCGTTCAGGTACTTGCCCGTCAGAAGCCCTTGCGCCAGCGGCGTGAACGCAATGCTGCCCGCGCCGATTTCATCGAGCGTATCGAGGAGTTCTTCTTCGACCCATCGGTTCAGCATGTTGTAGGACGGCTGATGGATCAGCAACGGCACCTTGTGCTCGGCCAGCAACTTCGCCATTTCGCGCGTCTTGGCCGGCGAATACGACGAAATCCCCACATATAGCGCCTTGCCCGAATGCACGGCAGTTGCAAGCGCGCCGGCGGTTTCCTCGAGCGGCGTATCGGCATCGAAACGATGCGAATAGAAGATATCCACGTAGTCGAGCCCCATGCGCTGCAGGCTTTGATCGAGCGAGGCCAGCACGTACTTGCGCGAGCCGCCGCCTTGACCATACGGGCCTGGCCACATGTCCCAGCCCGCTTTCGACGAAATCAGCAATTCATCACGATACGGCTTGAAATCGTCCTTGAACAACCGCCCGAAATTCGTCTCGGCGCTGCCGTACGGGGGCCCGTAGTTATTGGCCAGGTCGAAGTGCGTGATGCCGAGATCAAACGCCGTGCGCAGGATGTCGCGCTGTGTGGAGATCGGCGTGGTGTCGCCGAAGTTGTGCCAAAGACCCAGCGACAACGCCGGCAACTTCAGCCCGCTTTTGCCGCAGGTGCGGTAAGCCATCTGCGAATAGCGCTCGGAAGCTGCTTCGTAAGCCATGACGAAATCCTTGTATCAGATGTGGGAAAGGGTTTTGCAAGCACAAACGAGAAACAATCGCGCGGCGTGCCATCAGTTTCATGTCGTCTGACATGCGCCGGGTCTGACATGTTATCGAATCGCGGGGACTCGTGTCGGCGTTGACCCGAAAGACATCAAGGCTATCCCGATATTAAAACCCTCGGCCGGATGGCTAATGGGGGAACGATTTACCGTCGACACGAGCCCAATCCTGCTCACTAGAACAAGGAGAACTTTTATGGACCCGCTCGACAAACTACGCCCCGTCTACAATTTTCTGATGACGGCCGGCGTTTCTTACGGCATTGACGTGCTGGTGGCCATACTCATACTGATCGTCGGCTGGTGGATTTCGAACCGCGTTGCCGCTGCCGTCAAGCGCGCGCTCGGGCGCACGAACGCCGACGCCACGTTCACGCCCGTGATGGCGAGTCTCGTGCAATGGGCCATCCGTGTGATCGCGATCGTCGCGGCGCTGGGCAAGTTCGGCGTCGCCGCCGCCAGCATCCTGACCGTGCTCGGCGCTGCCGGTCTGGCGATCGGCCTGGCGTTGCAAGGCACGCTGCAGAACATTGCCGCCGGCTTGATGCTGCTCCTGCTTCGGCCTTTCAAAGTGGGCGACTACATAGAAGGGGTGGGTGCGACGGCAGGAACGGTCAACGAGATCGGCCTGTTCACCACGCGCCTGACAAAAAGTGACGGCGTCATCATGTTTGTGCCGAACAGCACGATCTGGGCAAACCCGGTCACGAACTTCACCGCGAACGATCGCCGGCGCGTGGTGCTGAACGTGATCATTCCGGAAGACCAGAACATCGAGAAAACGCTGGCTTCGCTGCACCGGATCGTGGAAACCGACCCGCGCATCATCAACGATGAAAAAACCAAACCGTGGATTGCTGTCTCCGAATACACCGATACCGGCCCGAAGCTGAACATCGGCGTCTGGACGAACCGGACCGACTACGCGAACGTGCAAGCCGATTTGCTCCGACAGATCAAGCCGGGCATCAAGCCGGCCGAAACGCCCGTCCCGGCGCCCGGAAGCGCTCCCGCGTGAAAGCCATTGTTTCGATGCTGGACGCATCCGGCCGGGTTGAATAAGCTTTCGGTCCACACACAGACGAGACTTATATGACCAAGGCGATTTCCATTGCGCTGATCGTGGGCGGCGTTGTGCTGCTTTACTTCGGCGGCCAGTCGTTCCATTCGCTGAGCAACGATGTGTCGCGCTTTTTCACCGGTTCGCCGACGAACAAGACAATCTGGCTGATTGCCGGCGGCATGGTCGCCATGCTCGCCGGGCTTATCGGCCTGGCCATTCCGAGCAAGGGCCGTTAAGCCGGAGCGTCAGACCAAGGGAACATCTTCCTTCGCCGCCGAGCGCGTTCCCGGCAACGGGAAATTGCTCGCGCCCCGGTACGTGTAGACGAGCGAGAACTTCACGGCATCGGTGAGGTTCTTGCCGGCGGAATGCAACGTGTTGCAGTGGAAAAACACCACGTCGCCGGCATTCAGTTTCGGCGATACCGCGCTATGTATCAGCGCCGCATTCTCGGGCAGGTCGGAGCGGAAGAACTTGGCGTCATCAAAACGCTCCGACGTGAAAGGCAATTTCTGCGACATGGGCACGAACCACAACCCGCCGTTTTCCACCGTCTCGTTGCCGAGCGCGACCCAAGCCGAAACCAGGTCGTCGCGCTCGAAATTCCAGTACCGGACATCGCGATGCCATCCGGTCAGGCTGCCATATGCCGGATGCTTCGTCATCACGCAGTTGTGATGCGCGCGTGAAAGCACGGGCGTTTCGCCAAAGTAGGTTTCCATCCAGCCGCGCACATCGGGCGACGTTGCCCAGTCCGCGAACAGCGTATCGCGGCTGTAGGCGTCGAGCAGCCGGCGCACGGTGTGTCCGCCGGGCGCGTCCTTCGAGTTCGGAGCGCCGGGGTATTGCAGGTCGGCTTCGAATTCCACCGGCGCAGCCGCTTGCGCCAACTGTTCCCGTGCGACGTTGCGCATGGCTTCGCAGCGCTCGGACGTGACAAGCCCGGGCACCACGACGTAACCGTTTTCCCGCAACTCGCGGACTTGTTCCAACTTCGTTTGATTCGGCATATCGGCTCACAGGGAAATGCGTCTTGCCGGCTGCCTGCGGTCAAGGAAACCGTAAGCGGCCCGCAAATTCAGGGCGAATACGCTGATTGTAAATCGCCACAGCATGTCCAGCGTGCCGGAGCGCGAGCGCCCATGGTCAAACTTTCCTGCGGGAAAGTGCTGACTTCCGGCAGTAACAATTCTTCGATAATCTGCCGGGCATTGAGAGAGCACATCGAAAATCGCTTTCGATGAATATCTATTAAATTATTGCGCTTTTCGTTCAGCAACTTTTCTTGTCTTCAATTACTCGAACTGTTGAACGCTTTTTTTGACACGGCTACTGTCGGGTCATTGCTTTGGCAACTCAGGCTTGTGAGATCCATGAATATCCGTTTCGCCAATCGTCTTACACGTGCCGCCGTCCGCGCCGCACGCCCCGCTGGACGACGCGTCGTCCGTGCCCTGCGCCATCATTCGGCGCGCACTCAATTACTTGCAGGAAGTTTCAGAAACTCGCATCCTGTGGATGGTATTCGTTCCTGGTTTCACGGTTTCTTTTCCAGTCTTCGGTTAAGGGCGGTATCGCGGCAAGCGACGCTCAAAGCCTTATTGCGAAAACCGGCGCAATTACGTGCGCCTGTCTCAAAATCAAAACCATTACCGGGTGTAATTAATACGTCTAGCCGACGCCCGCGCAGGCTTTCTGCCAGCGCCGGATGGTTTGGGTTTTCCACCCGCTGATTATTTCAAAGTAGCACTGGCCTTTGCGCGCAGCACTCCAGCCCCGGTAAAAAAAAGCCCGCCAGGCGTGAACAACGCTTGGCGGGCTTTTCCATACGTGGACGTCAAGCCGTTTCGGTTACGGGTTCCGTACCAGCGGCTTCAGCCAACAGCAATGCCTTGTCCGTGGCTTCCCACGTAAATTCCGGCTCTTCTCGGCCAAAGTGACCATATGCAGCCGACTTTTCGTAGATCGGGCGCAGCAGGTCGAGCATCTGGATGATGCCCTTCGGACGCAGGTCGAAATGCTCGAGCACGAGCTCCTGGATCTTCGCATCCGACACGCGGCCCGTACCAAACGTGTTCACCATGACCGAAGTCGGGCGCGCCACGCCAATGGCGTACGACACCTGGATCAGGCAACGTGAAGCCAGGCCCGCGGCCACGATGTTCTTCGCGACATAACGTCCCGCATAAGCCGCCGAGCGGTCGACCTTTGACGGATCCTTGCCCGAGAACGCACCGCCGCCGTGAGGCGCCGCGCCGCCGTAGGTATCGACAATGATCTTGCGGCCTGTCAAGCCGCAATCGCCTTGCGGACCGCCGATAACGAAACGCCCGGTCGGGTTCACCAGAAACTTGATGTCGCCCTTGATCAGCTCCGGCGGGAGAACCGGCTTGATGATCTCCTCGATCACCGCTTCGCGCAGCGCCTTCAATTCGATGTCCGGCGCGTGCTGCGTGGACAGCACGACGGTATCGATGCTGTGCGCCTTGCCATCGACATAACGCACGGTGACTTGCGACTTCGCGTCCGGACGCAGCCAGTTCAGGCGGCCGTCGCGGCGCATGTTCGCCTGACGCTCGACCAGACGGTGCGACAGGTGAATGGGCAGCGGCATCAACTCAGGCGTTTCGTCGCAGGCGTAGCCGAACATCAGGCCCTGGTCGCCGGCGCCCTGGTCGAGGTTGTCGTCGTGCGCGGCGTCAACACCTTGCGCGATATCCCGCGACTGTTTGTCATACGCCACGAGCACGGCGCAGCCGCGATAGTCGATGCCGTAATCCGTGTTGTCGTAACCGATGCGCTTGATGGTGTCGCGCGCGACCTGGATGTAGTCGACGTTCGCCTGGGTTGTGATTTCGCCCGCCAGGACGACCAAGCCAGTGTTGCAAAGCGTTTCGGCCGCGACGCGGGAGTACTTGTCCTGAGCCAGGATGGCGTCGAGGATGGCGTCGGAGATCTGGTCGGCAACCTTGTCCGGGTGGCCTTCAGAGACGGATTCAGAGGTAAAGAAGTAGTTGTTTGACACGCTTCAGACTCCAATTTAGATACGGGTAAGTTACTCACGTAGCCGACTTCGTTTGGAGTCTGAAGCGGCGACGCTTTAGCGGAAAACATGGTCCGAAACGCACCGTTAAGCACGTTCCGGCTTCGCCCCGCAAGTTGTCCATTAACTCGGCGAAGGTTTTATTATAGCGACTTCTCTAATTTGTCACAGAGCAGACCGTTTGTCGCCAACCAACACCAACCCTCACTTTTTCAAAGCCCGGGACGTTTCCCGGTATCGCACCAGTCCAGCCGTAACGATCCTCGGGAGCGTCACATGTTAGGCCGCATCGGGGTTGCGCTCGCAGTCGGCTTGCTGAAACTGCTGGCCCTGATTCCATACGGCATCACGGCTCGTTTCGGCGATGCCCTCGGCTGGCTGCTTTATCAGATTCCGAGCCACCGGAAACGGATCGTGCACATCAACCTGAGCCTCTGCTTTCCGGAGTGGACGCCCGAACGCCGCGAAGAAGTCGCGCAAAAGCATTTCCGGCACGCAATCCGCAGCTACGTCGAGCGCAGCGTGCAATGGTTCGCCCCGGCTGAAAAGCTCGCCAAGCTGATCCAGGTGGAAAGCCAGGTCGATCTGCTGGACCCCGACATGCCGCCGACCTTGCTGCTCGGCTTTCACTTCGTCGCCATTGAAGCGGCCTCGGTCTGGATCAACCACGAACTGCACCGGACGTGCGGATCGCTGTACCAGCCCATGTCGAACAAGACGCTTGACGACGTCGCGAAGAAGCAGCGAGGCCGTTTCGACGCCGAAATGGCAAGCCGCGCCGACAGCGCCCGGATCGTGCTGCGGTGGCTGCGCGACCGCAAGCCCGTCATGCTCGGTGCCGATATGGACTACGGCATGCGCAATTCGACCTTCGTGCCGTTCTTCGGCGTCCAGGCGTGCACGCTTACCGCAGTCGGCCGGCTGGCCAAGACCGGCCATGCGCAGATCATGCCGTTCGTGGGCGAAGTCCTGCCGAACTACAAGGGCTACAAGCTCAAGGTCTTCAAGCCCTGGGACAACTACCCCACTGGCGACGACGATGCCGACGCGCGCCGCATGAACGCGTTCCTGGAGGAGCAGGTGCGCCTCATGCCCGAGCAGTACTACTGGGTACACAAGCGCTTCAAAACTCGGCCACCCGGCGAGCCGGGCTTTTACTGAGAATCCAGTATCAGGGAAACGGCTCGCGATTGCTGCATGAATCCGGGCTCACCCCCCATTCGGCCTAGTGCATGCGCAGCCTTCGCGTCACTTACAATAGCGGCATGAAACTCGAATTCACCAAAATGCACGGCGCGGGCAACGACTTTGTCGTGCTCGACGGCTACTCTAAACCGCTTTCGCTGAACGCAGCGCAGGTGCGCGCGCTCGCGGACCGTCACTTTGGCGTGGGCGCTGACCAGTTGCTGCTGGTTGAAAAGCCGGACATCGACGGCGTGGATTTCAAGTATCGAATCTTTAACTGCGATGGCGGCGAGGTCGAACATTGCGGCAACGGCGCGCGCTGTTTCGTGAAGTTTGTCCGTGACCGCGGCCTAACCAACAAGATGAGCGTCCGGGTGCAAGTGCAGCAAGGCGTAATCGTTTTGACAATGCAGGAAAACGGCGACGTCATGGTCGACATGGGGCGTCCCGAGTTCGAACCCCAGCGCGTGCCGTTCAATGCCGAAGGATTGCAAGGGCGCGCCGAAGGCGCGGATACCCTTTGGCCGCTCGACGTGCAAAGCGAAACCCGCTGGATTTCCACGGTTTCAATGGGCAATCCTCACGCCGTCCAGGTCGTCGCCGACGTCGAGACCGCGCCAGTGCCGACCGAAGGGCCGTTGATCGAACATCATGTGCGTTTTCCGAAGCGGGTGAACGCGGGGTTCATGCAAATCGAAAGCCGGACCGCAGTCAAGCTGCGAGTCTTCGAGCGTGGCGCGGGTGAAACGCTCGCCTGCGGTACGGGTGCGTGTGCAGCCGTTGCTGCGGGCATTCGCCGTGGGCTGCTTGACTCGCCGGTTCGGGTTCAGACGCATGGCGGCGTGCTCACCATCACCTGGGACGGCACGCGCGATCCGGACGCCGCGCTTTTCATGGCCGGCCCGGCCACCACCGTATTCGAAGGCGAGATCGAGCTTCCCGCTGACCTCGCCACAGCCGACTGACCGCCAGGAACCCGATGTTGCCCGATACCATGACCGAACGAGAAGTCGCCGATTACCTGCTCGCCAATCCGGATTTCTTCGCTGCGCACGCCGAGCTGCTGGGCACCATCCGCTTGTCCAATCCGCATGGCAAGTCGGCCGTGTCGCTGCAGGAACGGCAGATGGAAATGCTGCGCGACAAAAACAAGCAGATGGAGCGGCGGCTAGCCGAATTGCTGCGCTACGGACACGAGAACGACAGCATTGCTGCCAAGTTTCATCGGTGGACCATCCGGGTCATGTCCGAGCGCGATCCGCACGCTTTGCCGAAGACCATTCCCGCAGGCCTGTGCGAAATTTTCGACGTGCCGCAGGCGGCGCTGCGCGTGTGGGACGTGGCCGAGCCTTACGCACAGGCGGAGTTTGCCAGGACCACGAGCGCGGAAGTACGCACCTTCACCAGTAGCCTCGCCGCGCCGTATTGCGGCGCGAACACGGGATTCGAGGCGGCGCAATGGCTGACGTCGGCGAGTTCGGTATCGGTGGCTTCGGCGACCACAGATGGTGTCGTCGATACCGCGAACACCACCGAGTCCATCGCGCTGATTGCGCTGCGCGATCCGTTGGCCGGACCGGAAGCGCCCGCGTTCGGCTTGCTGGTCATGGGTTCGCCCGATCCGCGCCGTTTCCATGAAGGCATGGCAACCGACTTCCTTTCGCAGATCGGCACGCTCGGCAGCGCAGCGCTCAGCCGCTTGCTGCCCCACTGACATGAACGCCGATCCGGTCGCCGCCTATTTATCGATGCTCGAGCATGAGCGGCGTTTATCGGAACATACGCTGCGCGGCTACACGCATGAACTCGACGAGCTGAAAAAGCTCGCCAATGGCCGCGCGCTGGAATCCCTCATTGCAACGGACATGCGCGGCGCCGTGGCCCGCGCTCATGGGGGCGGCCTGTCGGCGCGTTCGATTGCGCATCGCTTATCGGTCTGGCGGGCGTTTTACCGATGGTTCGCCGAGCGCGTCGAAATGGCTGCGAATCCCGTCGCCACCGTGCGCGCGCCGAAACGCGCGAAAAGCCTGCCCAAAGCGCTTTCCGTGGATGACGCCAACGCTCTCATGGAAGCGCCTCACGCCGACACACCCGAAGCCTTGCGCGACCACGCCATACTTGAACTCTTCTATTCGTCCGGCTTGCGCCTGGCTGAACTGGTCGGGATCGACGTCCATTTCGTGCAATCCGATGGTTATTCGTCAGCAGGCTGGCTCGATCTGGCTAGCGCCGAAGTGAACGTGCTCGGCAAGGGCAACCGGCGGCGGTCGGTGCCCGTCGGGAGCAAGGCGATCACGGCCTTGCGTGCGTGGATCGAAGTGCGCGGACAATTCGTGAAGCTCGATCCCCATGCGCTGTTTTTATCAGTACGCGGCAACCGGATGACGCCGAATGTAGTGCGCGACCGGGTAAAACGCATGGCGCTGCAGGCGGGCGTCCCGTCCAATGTGCATCCGCACGTGCTGCGGCATTCATTCGCCACGCACGTGCTTCAATCCAGCGGCGACCTTCGCGCCGTGCAGGAACTCCTCGGGCACGCGAGCATTACCGCGACCCAGGTTTATACGTCTCTCGACTTTCAGCATCTGGCCCGCGTCTACGACCAGGCCCATCCTCGCGCCAAGAAGCGAGACTAGAGCAACGCTTCACCCCGGCTGTTACAGATCGCCAGGAACAACAAAGCGTGGCTGCGCCGTATCCGTCAGCGCGTTCACAAGAAGGTCGAATGAACACCATCACGCTGAAACCGGCGAAAGACAAGTCGCTCGCGCGCCGCCATCCGTGGATTTATGCGACCGCCATAGAACATGTGGAGGGCAAGCCCGCGCCCGGCGCGACCGTGCTGATCCGCTCGCACGAAGGCCGCTTCCTGGCCCGCGGGTCGTACAGCCCTGTGTCGCAGATTCGCGCGCGCGTATGGAGTTTCGATGAAAACGAGCCCATCGATCACGCGTTTTTCAAGCGGCGCGTACAACGGGCAATCGCTCACCGGCGAACCATGGTGCGTGATACCGGCGCCACGCGGCTGATCTTCGGCGAGGCGGACGGATTGCCGGGGTTGATCGTCGATTACTACATTGCCGACGATGAAACCCGTCGTGGCCAGCTCGTCTGCCAGTTCATGGCGACCGGCGTGGAAATGTGGAAGGACGCCATCGTTCAAGCACTGATCGGTGCGACCGGTTGCCCGAACGTCTACGAGCGATCGGATGTATCGATCCGGCAGAAAGAAGGCCTCGAACCCATCACCGGAGTATTGGCTGGCGACCCGCCGCCCGAAGCACTGACGATCGCAAACGAGGGCGGCGTGCGTTACTACGTGGACGTGAAACACGGCCATAAGACGGGCTTTTATATCGATCAACGCGACAACCGCGCGCTTGTTCGCGAATACGCAGCAGAGCGCGACGTACTCAACTGCTTTTGCTACACAGGCGGGTTTTCGCTTGCGGCGTTGAAAGGCGGGGCAAAACGAGTCGTATCGATCGATTCCTCCGGCGACGCGCTAGCCCTCGCGCAGCGCAATGTCACGGCGAACGGATTCGCCCCGGAGCGCGCCGAATGGCTCGACGCCGATGCCTTCAAGACCTTGCGTCGATTGCACGATGAAGGACAGCGCTTCGATCTGATCGTGCTCGACCCGCCAAAATTCGCGCCATCGCGGGACCATGTGGACCGGGCCGCGCGCGCCTACAAAGACATCAATCTCACCGGGTTCAAGCTGCTGCGCCCGGGCGGCCTGCTGTTCACGTATTCGTGCTCGGGCGCGATCGACGCCGATTTGTTCCAGAAGATCATCGCGGGCGCCGCAGCCGACGCGAAAGTCGACGCGCGCATCCTGAAACGCCTGGGCGCGGGCATCGATCACCCGCTTTTGACCGCGTTTCCTGAAGGGGAATACCTGAAAGGCCTATTGTTGCAAATCGAATGAGCGGCCATAGTTGATAGCTGGGTTGACAGTTCGGGAAGGCGCTGCAAAGCATCCTCTTGACAAGTATGTTCAAATAATTGGCTGACTGCGTGATTTCGAGGGCAATGACGCATCGCGCGACAACCGCGCCGCCCGGAACCACGCTGCACGAATAACCTTTGACTCCAGAGAACAGGCGACCATCATGATTCCCGTTACCATCCTGACCGGCTTTCTGGGCAGCGGCAAAACCACCCTGCTCAAGCGCATCCTGAACGACCAGCACGGCATGAAGATCGCCGTGATCGAGAACGAGTTCGGCGAAGAAAACATCGACAACGAGATCCTCGTCCAGGAAACGAACGAGCAGATCATCCAGATGAGCAACGGCTGCATCTGCTGCACCATTCGCGGCGATCTGGCGCGCGCGCTGGAAGACCTTGCGGATCGCAAGAAGGCCGGCACGCTGAATTTCGACCGCGTCGTGATCGAAACCACCGGCCTCGCGAATCCCGGCCCGGTTGCGCAGACGTTCTTCATGGACAACGCCATTGCCGACGCATTCCTGCTCGACGCCATCATCACGCTGGTCGACGCCAAGCACGCGAACCACCAGCTCGACGAACACGAAGTCGTGCAGCGTCAGGTGGGTTTCGCCGACCGTCTGTTCATCACGAAGTCGGATCTCGTCGATGCCGCCGCGCTCGAAGCCCTGAAGCACCGTCTCGTGCACATGAACCCGCGCGCGGCCATCAAGGTGGTGAATTTCGGCGATGCCGACATCAAGGAAATCTTCGACCTGCGCGGATTCAATCTGAATTCGAAGCTCGAAATCGACCCGGATTTCCTCGCGGAAGACGATCACGCTCATGACGAGCACGGGCACGACCACGGTCATGACCACGCCCACGACGACGATCACGACCACGCAACCTGCGGCCACGATCACAGCCATGACCACGAGCACGGCCACGCGAACCATCATCACGCGCATCACGACGACAAGATCAAGTCCTTCGTGTTTCGCAGCGACCGCGCGTTCGATCCGAACCGCCTCGAGGATTTCCTCGGCGGGATTCTGCAGATCTACGGCGAACGCCTGCTGCGCTACAAGGGCGTGCTGTATATGAAAGGCGTGGATCGCAAGGTCGTATTCCAGGGCGTGCACCAGATGATGGGCAGCGACCTCGCAGCGAAATGGCAGCCGATCGAGAAAAAGAACAGCAAGATGGTGTTTATCGGTATCGAGTTGCCGCAGGATCTGATCATCGACGGGCTTACCGCCTGCCTGGTCTGAGCCTCGCCGAACCAGCCTGGATGAGCCACGCGCGGAGCCGTATATCGGTTTCGCGCATTTTTTTCGCCTATCCACGCCAAAAGTGCCTTTTCCGGCACTTCTCTCGCTATTTCTCGCCCGTCGCGCACCCAATGTGACGCATCGGGACAGCTAAAATCCTTGGCGCCTGGACCACCCGGATTGCCGCCGGCGATTTTTGGCGACGACCACCGTTGCAATATGTGCTCGACCCACCAAGAACCATCGCTTTTTAAACGTCACCGCGTTATATTTTTGAGATATCGAACGAATCGGGCGAGCGTTTTGCGTGAGCCTCGTATGCCATGGCGATTCAGTTACAATACAGCCCCCACCGGACCAGCCCTGGATACGGTTTTGCCTGAAGTGTCAAGGGTTTGCCCGTAGCTGCGCCGGAAGTCCCGAGCGTGCCGTGCAAGCTAAAACGACGCTCAAAGGTAGCAGGGCAAGAAGGTGGAAGTGCTAGGTAAGTGTTGTTCCGAACATCGGATGGCGGGCGGTTCGCTTGAAAATCAATCCCAAGGGAATTGTCTGCAAGGCGCGTATTGCGCCGTGCAAGAAGCAGGCTTTGGCCTGACCGGTGGATGGAGTAGTTGTTGGCGAGTATCGCCGGAAGCCGGGAAATCCGGACAACGGCGGCGGCGAGCGCGGCGAGCGACCGCGAAGATGGCGAACGACATCGCCCCACATTGAAGAAGCAAGCCAGATGACGACGAATCGATTGTTGACCGAAGACGAAATCCTGAAGATGGGCGACAAGGATTACATGAACGGCGATCAACTCGCGTTCTTCAGGGTCCGACTGGAACAGTTGCAGGCCGATATTCTCAAGAATGCGGGCCAGACGACGGAAAACCTGCGGGAAACCGTCATCGTTCCGGACCCGGCGGACCGCGCGACGATCGAGGAAGAACATGCCCTCGAACTGCGTACCCGCGACCGTGAGCGCAAGCTGCTGAAGAAAGTGCAGCAGTCGCTCGCGCGCATCGAGTCCGGCGATTACGGCTGGTGCGAGGAAACCGGCGAACCGATCGGCATTCCGCGCCTGATCGCACGGCCGACGGCAACGCTCTCGCTCGAAGCGCAGGAACGACGCGAATTGCGCCAGAAGCTGTTCGGCGACTGATGCACATTGCCGGCACGCGCTGCGCCTGAAGCCGCGGCGGGAAACGCGCCGACTGCGAAATTGCTTCAGGCATCCGGGAAGCACTAAAAAGGCACACGAAAGGCACACGATAATTCGTGTGCCTTTTTGTTTTTGCGGGCGTCTTTTAACCATGGCAACGCTTATTCCATATGACGATCGGCCGGCAATGGCCATCGAATGCAAGATGCCGGCCGATGCGTCTTGATAATTCCCCCCACGCCCTAAAATGGACTGGACGCGCTCTTTTTGCGCGGGCGTGACGAGAGTCCGTCGAGCGCAACGCCGCACGCGCCCGGCCTCTTCCACGCTCCCAAGGATTCCCCGGCGGCGCAGCGCGCCCCTCAGCTTTCAAAGGAATGCACATGGAACAATTTCACGGCACGACGATCGTCTCCGTGCGACGCGACGGCAAGGTCGCCTTGGGCGGTGACGGCCAGGTGACGTTGGGCAATATCGTGATGAAAGGCGGCGCCAAGAAAGTGCGCCGCATCTATGGCGGCAAGGTGCTCGTCGGTTTCGCGGGCGGCACGGCCGATGCCTTTTCGCTCCTGGACCGCTTCGAAGCAAAGCTCGAGAAACACCAAGGGAACCTGACGCGTGCCGCCGTCGAACTCGCAAAGGACTGGCGCACCGACCGCATGTTGCGCCGGCTGGAAGCCATGCTGATTACCGCCGACGCAGAAACCACGCTGGTCATCACGGGCAACGGCGACGTGCTCGACCCGGAAAACGGCATCTGCGCGATCGGTTCAGGCGGCGCCTATGCACAGGCTGCGGCCCAGGCATTGACGGAAAACACCGAACTCTCTCCGCGCGAAATCGTCGAAAAAGCGCTGATCATCGCCGGCGACATGTGCATCTACACGAACCACAATCGCGTCATCGAGACGATCGAGTAACAGGACAAGGACCAACGATGACAACCATGACTCCCGCCGAGATCGTCTCGGAACTCGATAAACACATCATCGGCCAGGGCCGCGCGAAAAAGGCTGTTGCTGTTGCGTTGCGCAACCGGTGGCGCCGCCAGCAGGTCGCCGAGCCGTTGCGCCAGGAAATCACGCCGAAGAACATTTTGATGATAGGACCGACCGGCGTCGGCAAGACGGAAATCGCGCGGCGCCTCGCAAAACTCGCCGACGCGCCGTTCATCAAGATCGAAGCCACGAAGTTCACCGAAGTCGGTTACGTCGGCCGCGATGTGGACAGCATCGTGCGCGACCTGATCGAGATTTCAGTCAAGCAGACGCGTGAAACCGAGATGCGCAAAGTGCGTTCGCGGGCGGTCGACCGTGCCGAGGACCGGATCCTGGACATTCTTCTGCCGAGCGCGCGCCCCGTCGGTTTCGGTGCCGGCGAAACGCAGGACGACAGCGCGAACAGCACGCGCCAGACGTTCCGCAAGCGTCTGCGCGAAGGCTTGCTCGACGACAAGGAAGTCGAGATCGATGTCGAAGCGCCGCAAGCCAGCATGGACATCATGGGGCCGCCGGGCATGGAAGAGATGACGGACCAGATCCGTTCCATGTTCGCGAACATGGGCGGCGGCAAAAAGACGCAGCGTAAGGTGAAGGTCAAGGAAGCGCTGAAGCTGCTCACCGACGAAGAAGCCGGCAAGCTGCTGAACGACGAAGAGGTCAAGACGAAGGCCGTCCAGAACGTGGAGCAGAACGGCATCGTGTTCCTGGATGAGATCGACAAGATCGCGTCGCGCAGCGAAACGGGCGGCGCGGAAGTATCGCGTGCGGGCGTACAGCGCGATTTGTTGCCGCTGGTGGAAGGCACCACGATCAATACGAAATACGGGATGATCAAGACGGATCACATTCTGTTTATCGCAAGCGGCGCGTTCCATCTTTCGAAGCCGAGCGATCTGATTCCCGAGCTACAGGGACGTTTTCCGATCCGTGTTGAACTGGATTCGCTGTCGGTAGAAGATTTCGAAGCCATCCTGAATACGACCGATGCCAGCCTGGTCAAGCAGTACACGGCGCTGTTGGCTACGGAAGACGTGCATCTCGACTTCAGCGCGGAAGGCATTCGCCGGATGGCAGAAATTGCATTTTCAGTGAACGAGAAGACCGAGAATATCGGCGCGCGGCGGCTTTATACCGTGATTGAAAAGCTGCTGGAAGAAGTGTCGTTCGCGGCGGGCAACCATGCGGGACACCCGGTGCATATCGACGCGGCTTACGTCGATAAAGCGCTGAACGACGTAGCCGAAGACGAGGATTTGTCGCGCTACGTGCTGTAACTGCAACAAGAAAAGACGGCGCCGCGCCCTTTCGAACGTCGAAATGGCCCGGCGCTTTTTCATTGGCGCACGGGCTTTTTCGCCAGCTTTCTCTGCAGCGTGCGTCGATGCATGTTCAGCGCTCGCGCCGTGGCCGAGATGTTGCCGCTGTTCTCGGCCAGCACGCGCTGGATGTGCTCCCACTCCAGCCGCGCCACGGACAAGAGCGCCGGATGCTCGATGGCTTCCTCGGCCGTCTGCTCGCTTGCCTCTTCCTGCAGCGCCGACAAGATCGTCTCGACGTTCGCCGGCTTGGCCAGGTAATTATCCGCGCCATCTTTCACCGCCTGGACCGCTGTCGCGATGCTCGCATAACCCGTGAGCACGAGAATCCGCGCGTCGGGCTGCAGATCGCGCAATGGCGCGACGAGCGTCAGCCCGGAATCATTGCCGAGGTGCAGATCGACGGTGATCTGCCCGAACTTCTGCGTGTTGGCGAGACGCAATGCCGCAGCGGCGTCGTGCGCCTGATGCGGCGTATAGCCGCGCCGAGTCAGGCCGCGTGCGAGGATGCCCGCGAAGACTTCATCGTCGTCGATCACCAAAAAATTCTTGTCGCTCATGCTCTTTTCTCCGTGGAGACGGATGCCGCGATACCGCCGCGGCCCGTCCTTGCTGCTTTGTCACGCGATTCGGGGGCGCTTGTATCGGCGAGACGCAGGATTGCGTGCGTGCCGCGAGGGCTTGCCGCCGTCAGCTCGATCGACCCGCCGAGCCGCGCTGCCGCCGAGAATGCCAGATACAAGCCGACGCCGTGACCGCCTTGCGTGCTGTCGACCGGCGTCGCGCCGAGCGAGCCGCGCAGCCCGGCGGGAATGCCGGGGCCCTGGTCGCGTACATCGAATTGAATCACGGGCTCGCCAAGATGCCGCGCCGCCGATGTCGCGAGCGTCACTGAATTGCTGCTGGCCCGCGCCGCATTATCCAGCAGAATGGTCAGGATCTGGCCGACCGCGACCGGATCACTCAGGAATAGGCTCGCTCGCTTGTGCTCCTCGGCTTCGATCAGTTCGAAGCGCACGTGCGGGTGGCGCAAGCGCCATTGTTCGACAAACCCATGCAGCCAGTCATCCAGCGATTGCCGCGGCGCAGGTTCACTTGCGCGGCTGCGCAGGCGCGCGAGCGCCGACGTGCACAAGCCCATTTGCTGCTCGAGCAATTCGATGTCCGCCGCATACGGCGCGAGATGCGGATCGTGACGCGCCGAATCGCGGAGTTCCTCGCTGAGCATTGCAATGGTCGATAACGGCGTGCCGATTTCGTGCGCGACGGTCGCGGCCTGAACGCCGAGCGCAACGGCGCGTTCGTCGCGCAGCAGGCGCTCCTGGGCATCGGCCAGCGCGAAATCGCGCGCTCGCAACGCCCGCGACATCCGCGCGACGAACCACCCGATCAAACCCACGCTCACCATGAAGTTCACCCACAACCCGATCCGGAAATACTCGAACAGGTTCAGCGGATCTTCCATATTGAGCGGCACGTAGCTGACGGTGAGCAGCGCATAGCAAGCCACGGCGAACAACGCCAGCCAGACCGACAGATTCCACGGTAGCACCGCGGCCGCGATTGCCAGCGACGGCAGATACAACGTGACGAACGGGTTCGTCGCGCCGCCGCTCAGAAAAAGCAATGCGGACAACGCGCCGAGATCGACCCAGAGTTGTCCGAACAATTCGAGATTGGTCTCGGGCCGCGCGCGCATGACACGGGTCCACGTGATCGCGTTGAACATGACTTCGAGCGAAATGATGGTCAGCATTGCTGCCATCGGGAGATGCGCGCCGTAGAAAGTCTGAACGACCGCAATCGTCACCAGTTGACCGATGATCGCAAGGCTGCGAAGCCAGAAAAGGTGACCGAGATTGACGCGGCCCGTGGTCGTGATTCGATGCATTTCAGTAATCGTCGCGCTTAATTTCAGAATAGTCTAATGGCCGCGATCGATGATTTGCCGCACCATCGAATGTTGTCTCGTACAGGGCGGCCCGGCCGCACAATCATCTATGAATCGCAGCCAATCGTCCCGTCCCGACGCGCTTTTGAGCGAAACGCCACTCGTTCAAGACGCCGGCCAGGAATCCATTATCTCGCGCGTCCTGCCTGCCTATCTTGAGAACGCCAAAATCGCCGGTGCCCATGGCAACCAGGCTGAGCGATCCACGTGGCTGCATGCTGCCACGCTGCTCGAACCCGCGCGTGCGGAAACCGTGCTGGATCTCATCGACTCGTTGTTGAAGCAGAAGCGCCATGCCGAGGCCATCCAGCTTGGCGCGCAACTCGTCAATACGCATCCGCAACATGCGCTCGCGCTTTGGCATCTCGGCTACGCCCTTCAGCTCGCCAACCATCACGCAGACGCCATCCCGTTCTACGAGCGCGCACATGCAATCGATGCATCCGTCCCGACCCTGCGCAATAACCTGGCCGTCGCCTACGAAGTCACCGGCCGCGAATCCGATGCGCTGAAGCTTCTTGAAGAAGCCGTAGCCGCAAATTCTTCGGATATCGAGGCGTGGACGAATTTGACGCGGATGTATCCGCGCCGCCGGGAGCTGGAGCATGCACTCGCGGCGGGCAAGCGCGCGGTCCAGATCGATCCGGCGAACGCACTGGCATTGTCCAACTACAGCCTTGCGTTGAAAGAGGCGCAGCGCTGGGAAGAGGCGACTGAGGCCGCCAAGGCCGCGGCCGACATCGCGCCGCAAATGGCGCGACTTCCGTTCAACTTGTCCATTCTCGATCTCGTGCAGGGCAACTATGCGCGCGGTTGGGCCAATTTCGAAGCGCGTTGGGACGGGTCCAGCGAGTTGCGCAATTCATATCCCGAATTCAATGTGCCGCGCTGGAACGGAGAATCGTTGAAGGGCAAAACATTGCTGCTGTGGGGCGAACAGGGTTTCGGCGACGCGCTGCAGTTTTCACGCTTTGTCCCCATGCTGGCGAAGAAAGTGAACGCTCAAGGCGGCAATCTTGTTTGGGCGGCGTTCAAAGCCGTATATCCGCTGATGGCGCGCCTGGCGCCAAAGAACGTTGAATGCGTGCCACACGACAGCCCGCTGCCCGAGTTTGATTTTCATTTCCCGCTGCTGAGCCTGCCACTGCACTTCGGCATTGAAGAGGACACGATTCCGTCGAAAAAGGCCTATCTCGCAGCCGACGCCGACCTCGCCGCCGATTGGCGCACTGAGTTCGCCGCTGACAAACGTCTGCGCGTCGGCCTCGTATGGAGCGGCAACGAGAACCATCAGCGCAATATGTTCCGTAGCGTGGGTATGGACCGGTATGCGCAGGCGTTCAGGGGTATCGAAAACGTCGCGTTTTTCTCGCTGCAAAAAGATGCGTCGGGCGCGGTATCGACGGCTCGGGACGGCGGTTTCGAAATCGCCGATCGCACCGGAAAGTTTGAAACCTTCGACGACACCGCTGCGTTCATCGATTCACTGGATCTCGTGATCACCGTATGCACGAGCGTGGCGCATCTGGCAGCCGCGCTCGGCAAGCCGACTTGGATTTTGCTCGACGTCAATCCCCACTGGGTCTGGCAACTCGAACGCACGGATAGCCCGTGGTATCCGACAGCCAAGCTGTATCGGCAGCAAAACTTCGGGCAGTGGGAACCGGTCATGAGCGACGTCGCCCGCGATCTGGCATTGCTCGCGGCGACGCACACCGGCGCGGCGCCACGCAAGCGCATGGCGAAGAAAACCTCCGCGTAAGGCGTCTGGCGGGTTTCAGCCACGCGCAAACGGCGACTCGGGCAACCGGGTCGCCGTTTTATTTGTGCACGATGCGACCGATTTTCTCGCTCAAGCACGCGGGACAAAGACACGTCAGCCGAGGCTCCAAACGGTCGGCCGGCAAGACCGGCATCGATGCGCACCAGCATGTGGCATCGCCCGACTCGCTGCCGCAACGAAAATCCGCCCCGCAGCGCGCACAATGTTGCAATGCAGAGGATCCTGAACGCGTATCGGTCATGGTATCGAGGAGAATCGAGTGAAAGCGGTTTGGCAGCTCGCGCGAACAACCTGGTTTCATGCTCCCGCCCCACACTGGAGCGGCCACGCGCCCGTCTGCCCCCGTTGCGCAATTGCAATGGTGAATACAACGCCAAACGCCTGATGCAGCGCGTCAGTCCTGTACAATTCCGCCTGTTTAAACTGCTCTTCGCCCCATCGCCGCCATGTCCGAGCTTCCCGACCTTACGCAGATCGCGCCGACCCTGAAAGCCGAAATCCTGGCTGAGGCGTTGCCCTATATCAAGCAGTATCACGGCAAGACGATCGTGATCAAATACGGCGGCAACGCGATGACCGAGGAGCGCCTCAAACAGGGCTTCGCGCGCGACGTGATCCTGCTGAAGCTGGTCGGCATCAATCCGGTGATCGTGCACGGTGGCGGTCCGCAGATCGATCAGGCGCTCAAGAAAATCGGCAAGCAAGGCACGTTCATCCAGGGCATGCGCGTCACCGACGAAGAGACCATGGAAGTGGTCGAATGGGTGCTGGGCGGCGAAGTGCAGCAGGACATCGTCACGCTGATCAATCACTTCGGCGGCCAGGCGGTCGGACTGACAGGCAAGGACGGCGGCCTGATCCACGCACGCAAGCTGCAAATGCCGGATCGCGACAATCCGGGCGAATTCATCGATATCGGGCAGGTGGGCGAAGTCGAAGCCATCAATCCGGCCGTGGTGAAGGCGCTGCAGGACGACGCGTTCATTCCGGTGATCTCGCCGATCGGCTTCGGCGAAGACGGTCTGTCGTACAACATCAACGCGGACCTCGTTGCGGGCAAACTCGCCGTCGTGCTGAACGCCGAGAAGCTCGTCATGATGACCAACATTCCCGGCGTGATGGACAAGGAAGGCAACCTGCTGACCGATCTGTCCGCACGCGAGATCGACGCGCTTTTCGCCGATGGCACCATCTCCGGCGGCATGCTGCCGAAGATTTCATCGGCGCTGGATGCCGCTAAGAGCGGCGTGCGTTCGGTCCACATCATCGATGGGCGCATCGAGCATTCCGTGTTGCTCGAAATCCTGACCGAACAGCCGTTCGGGACCATGATCCGCTCGCATTGAGCGCGCAATCGCCACGCTCCATCAAGCGCCGCGTGAGCAAACGCGGCGCCCCCGTCTGGTTGTTCGATCTGGACAACACGCTGCATCACGCGTCGCACGAGATTTTTCCGGCGATCAATCGTGGGATGACGCAATACATCATTGACCGGCTGGGCGTTGATATCGACGAAGCCAATCGGCTTCGCACCGGCTATACCCAGCGATACGGCGCCACGCTGCTGGGCCTGATACGACATCATCAGATCGATGCCTCCGAGTTTCTGCACCTCGTGCATACGTTCACCGACCTGTCTTCAATGGTGCGCGCCGAACGCGGGTTGGCGCGGCTGTTGAACCGCCTGCCGGGTCGCAAGATCGTGTTGACCAACGGGCCTTCCGTTTATGCTCACGCCGTGCTGGCGGAACTCGGTATCGCGCGCTTGTTCGAGCGTGTGATTGCAATCGAAGACATGCAGGTGCGAGGCATGTGGCGTGCGAAGCCCGATGCGGGAATGTTGAGGCGCGCCATGCATCGTGCGGATGTCAGGCTCTCGGACGCCATCCTTGTCGAAGATACACGCGGTCATCTGAAGCGCTATAAACGCATGGGAATTCGCACGGTCTGGATCACCGGGCATTTGCCGGCGGTTCGCAATGCGAGCGACAGCGGCTTCCTGCGTTCCGCCGCGCGCGGCCGGCCGCACTATGTGGACCTGAAGATCCGGTCAATTCAAAAGCTCAGCACCGCGTCGCAAACGCTCGTTGGTCCGCGCCGCCGTTGAACTGGCCGCGCGGGACAGGTTTATTTTCAACAATCAGCGAGCCGACTGCGCTCTTTCGATCTGCCTGACTTCGGCCTGCGTGGGAAATTTATCCGGCGCAAGGCGCGTTGTCGCGGGAAAACAAAAGCGGTGATCGCTGAAATCGAAAGCCGCTTTCTCGAACTTGCTTAGAAACACCATGCCCAGCTTGGACGAGTCGCCAGGCATGGCCTCGTCGAATGCCAGCCCCTCGGCCGCGATGTTCGCCAGCGATCCCGGCTTCAGCTTCAGCAGAGAATGACTGGCCTGCGATCCGCCATTGCCCGGGGGAGAGTAGTTCACCTCAGCCGCAACGGCTCCGCCTTGCCGCAGACGTATGGCGTCTGCCTGCGACAGGACACCGCTCAGGCGCCCGAGCACAAGCGTGTCCAGGTCGAACCAGACCGGCTGACCACCGAGCACGATCTGTATGCCGGGCGCGCCGCTAAGCTGCGTCTCCATGGGCACGCACGTCAACTTCTCGCGCTTTTTGGCGAAGAATACCGAATCGAAGAGATACCCACGGACATCGCCCGCCTGGCGATCCCAGATCCAGTTCAGCGTTGCGATAGCCGGCGCGCCCAGCATGCCGTCAACCTGAACGCCGAGTAGCTTGGCAGTAGGTCCGTAATCCAGCGCGGCAATGATCTTGTCGGAAGGAATTTTCCAGTCCTGGCGGCTCATGGACACGCCGTCGTAGTAACCAATCTGACCGGTGAAACCTGTCCGGTCAAGAAACCATTCGCCGTTCTTTTCAAACGCAGCCCGGTCCCTGCTTGTCAGCGGCGTAAGGTCGCGTGCGGCGATGCCGGCGTCGACGGTGGTCGCGTTGTTTCCCGTCGCGAAGACCAGCTGGTATGTCGACGCGCCCGCCACGACCTTGACGAGCATCGGCAGGTTTGGCTCTTTTTGAATCGGAAAGATGACGACGGCATCGTCCTGCGGCGAACAGGCGCTCAGTAAAACGCCTGCCGCAATGACCACGGCCAGACGAAACCGGAGGGTGATGGATTTCGTATGCGAATGTGATTCGATCATGGCACTCGTCACGATTGGGCCGGTAGATGCAGCAACGGCGATCAAAGCAAAACGACGTGACCAGGCTGAGTGGGAGCTCACGTCGTGCAATGCAGATCAAGGCGTGGGCAAGGCGTCAGGCGCCGTTTGTGCCAGCGCGGAAAAGCAGAATCGATGCCGATCGAAGTCGAGAGCAATCTTCTCGAACTTGTAAAGAAAGCCGAGGCCGAGTCGAGCCGAGGCCACCCCGGTCTGCTGGAACACAAGCCCGTCCATGCTGAGGCTCGCCAGTGACACGGACTTCGTCTTGACCACAACGACCGGCTTCCCCTTTGCGTCGCGATCAGCGCCGGGTTTGTCGATTGTCATTTCGCCGGCCAACGCGCTCAAGTAACGCAGTGTCGCGATATCGCCGACCGAGAGTCCTCCGCTGGTATTGCCTATATATCCTGTGTCGATTGTCATGACGGCCGGATGGCCATCAATCTCTATCGATATGGCGGGCGTCCCTTCGGGAAGCGTGAGCATTGGCACGCACGTCATGCCTGTGCTCTCAGCGCGGAACATTTTCGAACTGAAGCGATAGCCTTCCAGCCTGCGGTCGCGGCGATTCAGTACCCAGTTGAGCGTGGAGAGGGTCGCGGCGCCCACTGCGCCGTCCACACGCGCACCCAGATCCATCGACCATTGTGTGAGCAACGGCAAGTCGATAGCCGGCGCGATGCCGCGGGAAGCCACGGCCCACTGCCCGTAACGGAGCGCAGGCGACTCGTAATAGCGAAGCGTGGCAGACCCCTCGAGCAAGGAAACGGACTTGCCGAGTGGTTCCCCGAATCGGGTCCAGGCTGACAACGCTGCGTCGCTCATGGGACGCAGATCGCGTGTTGCGGTGCGCGAATCGATGACGGTGTATGACGCACCCGTGTCGAAAACCAGCCGATACGTCCGTGCACCCGCTTCAACCGACATGAATATTGGCGTCTGACTGTCCTGAATGGGCACGATCGCGACGGGCTCGTCCGTCTTGCCACAGGCGGTGAGCAGCATGGCGGCCAGCGTTCCGGTCATCAGCCACGTTAGCACTGCGTTCTTGCGGCAGGAACGGGCGGCGAAGGGTACTGTCAAAGTCGATCCTTTGGCCCTGGATGATCTGCATTGCCCAATAAAGGCAAGATGCGCGAAACCTCGCGGATAACGGCGCGTTCATCGCAGACCGTGCCAGGATGCAGAGCAGTAACCCTATCCCCGGAAACTCCCTTTCCGAATCGGACGTTTCTTAGTATTGCAACCCGACAACATCGCGATCAGGGGCGCCGAGCGGCTCTTTCGGCTTTTTCCGATATAATCCTCCCCGTGCAACATGTTTCATCGCGCCGATTTGCTGACTCGATTGCGGGCGCGCGAACCCTGACCCGGTTCACTATAAATGCGGCTAAAGAGGTTGTCAGCCGCGCTGCTTGTCTTGATCCGCGCATCGCCGACGCCGTTTAGCCGCCCTTGTTTTCTCTAGGCGGATGAATGGAATCAATCGGTATCGTCACTCCCCGGACACTGCATTTCACCGAGCCGCTGCGCATGCAGAACGGCAGTCTGCTCGGCGATTACGATCTCGTCGTCGAAACCTACGGCACGCTCAACGCCGCACGCTCCAACGCCGTGCTGGTCTGTCACGCGCTCAACGCATCGCATCACGTGGCCGGTGTTTATGCCGATGACCCCAAGAACGTCGGCTGGTGGGACAACATGGTCGGCCCCGGCAAGCCGCTCGACACGAACAAGTTCTTTGTCATTGGCGTGAATAACCTGGGTTCGTGCTTCGGCTCGACCGGGCCGATGAGCATCAACGCCACCACCGGCAAGCCCTATGGTGCGAGCTTTCCCGTGGTCACCGTCGAGGACTGGGTTCACGCTCAGGCACGCGTGGCGGACCTGTACGGCATCGAAACATTCGCGGCCGTCATGGGCGGAAGTCTCGGCGGCATGCAGGCGCTCGCTTGGAGCATGATGTATCCGGCGCGCGTGGCGCATTGCATCGTGGTGGCATCGACACCGAAGCTGTCCGCGCAGAACATCGCGTTCAATGAAGTCGCGCGCTCGGCGATCCTTTCCGATCCCGACTTCCACGGCGGCGATTACTACGCGCACAACGTGAAGCCGCGCCGGGGCTTGCGCGTAGCGCGCATGATCGGGCACATCACGTATCTGTCGGATGACGACATGGCCGCGAAATTCGGCCGCGCGTTGCGCCGGGCGGAAGGCGCGCTGGACGCGTACAACTTCAATTTCGATGTCGAATTCGAAGTCGAGTCCTACCTCCGGTATCAAGGCGACAAATTCGCCGAATACTTCGATGCCAACACCTACCTGCTCATCACACGGGCGCTCGACTATTTCGATCCCGCCAAGGCCTTCGATGGCGACCTGACCAAATCGCTCGCGCACACGACGGCCAAATACCTGATTGCGAGTTTCTCGACCGACTGGCGGTTCGCGCCGGCGCGTTCGCGGGAACTCGTGAAAGCGCTGCTCGACCATAAACGCACGGTGAGCTACGCCGAAATCGATGCACCGCACGGCCACGACGCCTTCCTGCTCGACGACGCCCGCTATCACAACCTGATGCGCGCCTATTACGAACGCATTGCCGCCGAGGTGGGTGCATGAACCAAATCACGCTGGATTCACTTTCCCTGCGCTCGGACTTTCGGGCAATTGCGCGTTGGGTCGAGCCGAACTCGTCGGTGCTGGATCTGGGATGCGGCGACGGGTCGCTGCTCTCGCTCCTAAGCGAAGAACTCGATGTCACCGGCTACGGCATCGAAATCAATGACGCCGGCGTCCTTGCCTGCGCGCAAAAAGGCGTCAACGTCATCCAGCAGAATCTGGAAGACGGGCTGCGCCTTTTCGAGGACGGGAGCTTCGACTTCGCGATCCTTTCGCAGACCCTTCAAACCATCCACCAGACCGCCGCCATCCTGCGCGAAACCGTGCGCGTCGGGCGTGAATGCATCGTGTCGTTTCCGAACTTCGGTTACTGGCGGCACAGGCTGACCGTGCTGCAGGGGCGCATGCCGGTATCGAAGACCCTGCCTTATCAATGGCACAACACGCCGAACGTGCGTGTGCTGACCATCCAGGACTTCGAGGCGCTGGCGCCGGAAGTGGGTATCGAGATCCTCGATCGGGCCGTGCTGCATGGCGGGCAGTCGATCCGCTGGGGCGCGAACTGGCGTGGTAGCCTTGCGGTCTATCGCGTGAAGCGTAGCTGAACTGATCGCCTGTTCACCGCTTGGCGCATCGCCCACTGCATCACACTGATTTCATATGTCCAACTCGCCAAACGAGGCGCCCGCACTAACCGCTCACGAAGATCGCCCCGGCTGGCGTGCGTTTCTCAACAAACGCATGCTGATTTGCGTGTTTCTTGGCTTCACGTCGGGGTTGCCGCTTTTCACGCTCATCTACCTGGTCCAGGCGTGGTTGCGGACCGAAGGCGTGAATCTGAAGGAGATCGGCCTCTTTGCGCTGATCCAGTTCCCGTACACGTGGAAGTTCATCTGGGCGCCGCTGATGGACCGCTACGTGCCGCGGCTGCCCGGATGGCATCCGGGCCGGCGGCGCGGCTGGATGATCGTCACGCAACTGCTGGTCGGCGTGGCGATCGGAGCGCTCGGGTTCATCTCGCCGAAACAGGAAATCTGGACCGTCGCCGCGCTGACCGCGCTTGTCGCGTTTTTCGGGGCGAGCCAGGACATTGCCATTGATGCGTATCGCCGGGAACTTCTCGCCGATACCGAACAGGGCCTCGGCAACGCGGTCTTCGTGAACGCGTACAAGATCGCCGCGCTGATCCCAGGCTCGCTCGGACTGATCTTGGCGGACCATCTGCCGTGGTCCACGGTGTTCATGGTCACGGCGGCGTTCATGTTGCCGGGCGTCGTGCTGACGCTCGTGGTGAAAGAACCGGAAATACACGGCACGCCGCCCAAGAATCTGCGCGATGCGATCGTCGATCCGTTCAAGGAATTCATCGGGCGTGACGGCTGGCGCACGGCGCTGCTGATCCTCGGCTTCATCTTCCTGTACAAGCTCGGCGACTCGATGGCGACCACCCTGTCCACGTCGTTCTTCCTCGATATCGGCTTCAACAAGACGCAAATTGGTGTGATCGCCAAGACCGTGGCTTTCTGGGCGAGCATCGCGGGTGGAATCGTGGGCGGGATGTGGCTGGTGAAGATCGGTATCGGGCGCGGGTTGTGGATCTTCGGCGTGCTGCAGATCGTGTCCACGCTCGGCTTTGCGTGGCTGGCCAAGATCGGGCCGTCGCCTGTCGCGCTGGCCACGCTTTACGGCTTCGAGACTTTCGCGACCGGCCTGACCACGGCGGCGTTTGTTGCGTATATCGCGAGCACGACCGATCCGCGCTATACGGCCACGCAGTTTGCGCTCTTCACGAGCCTGGCTTCGGTGCCGCGCACGCTGGCGTCGGCATCGAGCGGCTTTATCGTGGCGCAGACGGGCTGGTTCGAGTACTTCATGGTCTGCGTGGCGTTGTCGATTCCCGGCATGTTACTGTTGCCGAAAATCGCGCCCTGGAGACTTGTCCGATGAAGGTGCACGCGTTCATCCGCGTCACGGCCTGCGCCATGACGCTTCAGGCCGGTGCGTCTTTCGCAGCGTCCGATGCAGTCTCGCAGCAGCCCTACTCCGCAGCGAGCGGCCAGATTCGCTTTGGCAATGCGGCGTTGTTCCGCAACCTGATTCCATCGGCGACACTCGAACAACAATCCGCCGATGAATATCAGCAGATACTCCATGAAGCCCAGCGCACGAAACATCTTCTCGGCGATGACAACCCGCTCGTCAAACGCGCCCGCGACATCGCGCATCGCGAGATCCCGTTTGCGCTGAAATGGAATGACCGCTCGAAGAACTGGAAATGGCAGATCAACGTGGTGCGATCGAACGAGATTCGCATGTATTGCCTGCCCGGCGGCAAGATCGTGATCTACAGCGGGTTGATCGAGCGGTTGCGGCTCAACGACAACGAGCTCGGCATGATGATCGGCCATGAAATTGCCCACGCGTTGCGCGAGCACGCGCGGGACCGGCTCGGGCGTCAGCAGGCCGCGCAATTGACCACGGGCACGATTCCGCCGCTGTTCGGTTTCGCCGATATCATTTCGGCTCCGTTAGGCATCGGCGAGCAATTGTTGGCCATGCGATACACGCCGGCGGATGAGACCGAGGCCGATGTGATCGGCAGCGAGATTGCATCCCGGGCGGGATACGATCCGCGCGCCGCCGTGACCTTGTGGAAAAAGATAGATTCGGCGACGAGGCGCACGCCGAACGGATTTATCTGGATGCATCCGTTTGGAGCCGATCGCGTGCACGACCTGATGAAGCGCCTGCCCGACATGATGCCGCTCTATGCCAAGGCGCTTGGCCTGACAGTCGACCAATTGCCGAACTATGCCGGGATGGGGCGCTTCAAGAAACCCAGATCGTAAAGGCGCCCCCTCCTCAAACCTTCCAGTCGTAATCGATGATCAGCGGCGCATGATCGCTGAACTTGATCTCGCGAAAGACTGAAGTCGCCGCCGCTGTATCGGCCACGCCTTTCGTAGCGATCTGGTAATCGATCCGCCACCCGACGTTCTTGGCATAGGCCTGTCCGCGATTGCTCCACCACGTGTATTGCTCAGGACGCTGGTCGAGCGTCCTGAATACATCGACGTAGGATTTTTCATCGAACAGTTGGGTGAGCCATGCGCGCTCTTCCGGCAGGCAACCGGAATTCTTCTGGTTGCTCTTCCAGTTCTTGATATCTATTTCCTTGTGCACGATGTTCACGTCGCCGCACAGAATCACTTCGCGCGTCGCCGCGAGTTGCTCCAGGTGCGGCATGAATTCAGCCATGAACCGATACTTCGCCTGCTGCCGTTCCTCGCCGCTGGAACCGGACGGCACATACACGGAAATAACCGATAGATCTCCAAAGCGCGCCTCGACATAACGCCCTTCAGGATCGAATTCCTCGCTCCCAAAACCGATGATCACATCATCCGGTTTGTGCTTCGTATAAAGCCCGGCACCCGAATAACCCTTCTTCACGGCATGCTGGAAATAACCCTGGAAACCGTGCGGCGCCAGAAACTCCGGCGTCAGGTCGTCCTGCGAGCATTTGATTTCCTGCACGCATACAACGTCTGCGTCCTGTTGACCGAACCAGTCGAAGAACCCTTTCCTCGCGGCTGATCGAATACCGTTCAAATTGGCGGTGATGACACGAAACATGAAACATCCTTATAAATTGTTTATTACTCGACCTTGATCCCTTTCAGCGATTCCTCCGCCGGCGGATATTCGAGTTTCAAACTCTGCATGGTGCGCGTGATCAATTCGGCGACCATGACGTTACGGTGCGGTTTCGAATCAGCGGGAATGACATACCACGGCGCAAACTCGGTCGATGTCGCGCCCAAGGCGTCCGCATAGGCTTGCTGATAGTCGTCCCACTGCTTGCGCGCTTCCAGATCGGACGGATCGAATTTCCAGTGCTTTTCCGGATTATCGATACGCGCCTGCAACCGCTCTTTCTGCTCGTCCTTCGATATATGCAGGAAGCATTTCACGATCGTCGTGCCGCTGTCGGCGAGGAGCGCTTCGAAGTTGCGGATATGCGCGTAACGGCGCTCGCATTCGTCTTTATCGATTTGCTCGAGCACGCGCGGCACGAGCACGTCTTCGTACTGGCTGCGATTGAAAACGGTCAGCTCGCCCGCGGCCGGCGCCTGGGAATGAACCCGCCAGAGAAAGTCGTGCGCGGCCTCGATTTCGGAAGGCGCCTTGAACGGCACGATCCGCAAACCGAGCGGATCGACGTCCTGGAAAATGCCGCGAATGGTGCCGTCCTTGCCGCTTGTATCCATGCCTTGCAGGATCAGCAGGACGCGTTGCTTGCGCTGTGTGTGGAGTTTGTCCTGCAATCCGTCGAGTGCTGCGTTCAACGCGCTCAAACGCGCACGATCGTCGTCTTTCGAGCCGGAGGAGAACGGCTTCGACGCTGTGTCGATGGAAGCGAGATCAAACGTTTTGATCTTCTTGCCGTCGAAATACGGCACGCGGTAATCGTCCAGATCAGGTTTCTTGGCCACGCGCGTGCTCCCGCTCGTCGACATTCATAAAATAAAGGGTTGCTGCCAGACCAGACCAGCAGCAACCCGCGAGTACCTCAGCCGTCAGACACCGGCCTGCACATCAAGAGGATAATTTCTTCTTCAAAAGCTCGTTGACCTGCTGCGGATTCGCCTTGCCCTTGGTCGCTTTCATTGCCTGACCGATCAGCGCGTTGAACGCCTTTTCCTTGCCGGAGCGGTATTCATCGACCGACTTCTGGTTCGCAGCCATCACCTCGTCAATGATCGCTTCCAGCGCGCCCGTATCCGAGATCTGCTTCAGCCCCTTCGCTTCAATGATCCGGTCAGCCGCCGCGTCGTCGGTGGCCTTCTCTTCCCAGATCGCCTGGAAGATATCCTTGGCGATCTTGTTCGAAATGGTGCCGTCCGCGATGCGCTGAATCACGAGCGCGAGCTGCGCGGGCGAGACAGGCGAGCTGGCAATGTCCAGCGACTCACGATTCAGTTGCGACGACACTTCGCCCATCAGCCAGTTGGCCGCGAGCTTGGCGTTTGCGGAGCCGACTTTCGAGACCACGTTCTCGAAATAAGCCGACATGCCCTGCGACGACGTCAGCCCCACCGCGTCGTACTGCGTCAAACCATATTGCTCGACAAAACGCGTTTGCATCGCTTCCGGCAACTCCGGAAGTTCGCTGCGAACACGCGCGATCCACGCTTCGTCGATAGCGAGCGGCATCAGATCCGGATCAGGGAAATACCGGTAATCGTGCGCGTCTTCCTTGCTGCGCATTGAACGCGTCTCACGTTTATCCGGATCGTATAAACGCGTTTCCTGCACGACCGTACCGCCGTCTTCGATCAACTCGATCTGGCGGCGCACTTCGTACTGGATCGCTTCTTCGAGAAACCGGAACGAGTTTAGGTTCTTGATCTCGGCGCGCGTGCCAAACTCAACCTGGCCGACCGGCCGCACCGAGACGTTCGCGTCGCAACGGAACGAACCTTCCTGCATGTTGCCGTCGCAAATGCCGAGCCATTGCACGAGCGTGTGCAGGCTCTTCGCGTACGCCACGGCTTCCGCCGCACTGCGCATTTCCGGCTCCGTCACGATCTCGAGCAGCGGCGTGCCGGCACGATTCAAGTCGATACCCGTCATGCCCGCAAAATCTTCGTGCAGCGACTTGCCGGCGTCTTCCTCCAGATGCGCACGCGTCAGGTTGACGGTTTTATCGTACGCGGCCTTGCCGGTTTTTTCGTTCGCCGGAACGTGGATCGTGACGCTGCCGCCTTGCACGACCGGAATCTCGAACTGGCTGATCTGATAGCCCTTCGGCAGATCGGGATAGAAATAGTTTTTGCGGGCGAAAATGCTGCGCGGCGCGATGGTCGCGCCAATCGCAAGACCCAGCCGAATCGCACGTTCAACAGCGCCGCGATTCATCACGGGCAACGAACCGGGCAACGCCAGGTCGACAGCACAGGCTTGCGTGTTCGGCTCCGCGCCGAACTGCGTGGCCGCGCCCGAGAAAATCTTCGAGACCGTCGACAACTGCGCGTGCGTCTCAAGACCGATAACGACTTCCCACTGCATAACTCAGACTCCTGCGGGTGATTGCACATGCCAGTCGGTCGCGCGCTGAAACGCGTCGGCGACCTGCAGCAACCGGGCTTCGTTGAAATAGTTGCCGATGATCTGCAAGCCGACCGGCCGCGTGGCATGCGCGCTGCCCGCAGCACCGAAGCCGCAGGGCACGCTCATGCCCGGCAAGCCGGCGAGACTGATCGACAACGTGTAGATATCGGCGAGATACATCTGGACGGGATCATCGGCTTTCTCGCCGAGATTCCATGCAACGGAGGGTGCGACCGGTCCCATGATCACATCGCAGTGGTTGAACGCTTCCTGGAAATCCTGCGCGATGATGCGGCGGATCTTCTGCGCCTGGACGTAATACGCGTCGTAATAGCCGTGCGACAACACGTACGCGCCGACCAGGATCCGGCGCTTCACTTCCGGTCCGAAACCCTCGGCGCGCGACTTCTTGTACATATCGAGAAGATCGGTGTATTCGGCTGCGCGATGGCCGTAACGCACGCCGTCGAACCGCGACAGATTCGACGATGCCTCCGCCGGCGCGATGATGTAGTACACGGGAATCGACAACTCGGTCTTCGGCAGCGATACCTCGACGAGCGTCGCGCCGAGCGCTTCATATTGCTTCAACGCCGCGTCCACCGCGCTGCGAACTTCAGCGCTCAAGCCTTCGCCAAAAAATTCCTTCGGCAAACCGATGCGCAATCCCGCCAGCGGCCTGGCCGCATCATGACCGGACCAGGGCTGGCCGAGGTAACGCGTGTAGTCTTCGTCCTCGCGCTCGAGGCTGGTCGAATCGCGCGGATCAAACGATGCAATCGCGTTGAGCAACACGCCGCAATCCGCGGCGCTGCGAGCCATGGGCCCGCCCTGATCCAGCGACGAAGCGAACGCGATCATGCCGTAACGCGAAACACGCCCGTACGTGGGTTTGATTCCCGTAACGCCCGTGAACGATGCAGGCTGGCGAATCGAGCCGCCCGTGTCCGTGCCGGTAGCGGCGGGCGCGAGCCGCGCGGCGACCGCTGCAGCCGAGCCACCCGACGATCCGCCCGGAACCGCTTTCAGGTCCCACGGATTCTTGACCGGACCGAAGTACGAATTCTCGTTCGACGAACCCATTGCGAATTCGTCCATATTCGTTTTGCCGAGCGTCACCACGCCCGCGCTCTTCAAGCGGTCGACGACGGTGGCGTCGAAGGGGCTCTTGTAGTTCTCGAGCATCTTCGATCCCGCCGTCGAGCTCCATCCGCGCGTGACGAACACGTCCTTGTGCGCGATGGGCAAACCCGTCAGCGGACCCGCTTTGCCTTGGGCAATGCGCGCATCCGCTGCTTTCGCCTGCTCGAGGGTAAGTTCATGATCGACGCTGATAAAGGCGTTGAGATCCTTCGCTGCGTCGATGCGCTGCAGGAACACCTGCGCGAGTTCGACCGCGGAAATGGTTTTTGCGTCAAGTGCCGCGCGCAGTTCGGTCAAGCTTTTCTGATGCATTGCGTTTTTCCTGATAGACGCCATGTGCCGCGTCTTTTAGTTTTCGTGCGGTGCTGCGCTGCCATTGCTGTGCCAGCGGGCCGCTTGTTCAATCACTATTGCATCACTATTCGATCACTTTCGGCACGAGATACAAGCCGTCGCGCACGGCAGGCGCAGGCCGTTGGAACTCTTCGCGGTTTACATGCTCTGTAACAGCATCGTTTCGCAAACGCAGTTCGACTTGCTGGATTTGTTCGATCGGGTGAGCAAGCGGTTCGATTCCCGTGGTGTCTACAGCTTGCATCTGCTCCACGAGACCGAAGAAATCGTTCAGGCGCGCGAAGGTGGGTTCGGCCTCGTGTTCGGGCAATTCCAGCCGCGCGAGGTGCGCAATGCGTTTTACATCGGTCAGGGTCAGAGACATTCGTTTCACCGGTCTATTTATGCGACTTTCGCGCAACAAACAGCGCGACTTCAATTCGAGATAAGGAGCCTTAGAAAGCAGGCCTGACGATGGCAAAATGTACCGTCCTTTTCCTTCGAATACCCCAAAATTATAAGGTATCATTACGCGTTCGACCCAAATCCGGATCGACTTGCCAGCGGCCTTTTCTTAGTTACAGATTTTTCGGAAAAGTGTGCGCCTGGTTTGCTTGCATCCTCCGGTAGATTTTCTTCGCAGCTTTGCAATGTTCGCGACCAATTGGGTCCGGCTGCAGGCTGTCAATTTTTTCCGCTGCCGTCCTTTGGCGCTCGAAGCGAGGCACGGCTCCCAGCGAGACAGGATTTTTGAATGTTCGGTTTTTTGCGCAGCTACTTTTCAAACGATCTGGCGATTGATCTCGGCACCGCCAACACGCTGATTTACATGCGCGGCAAGGGTATCGTTCTTGACGAGCCATCGGTGGTTTCCATCCGCCAGGAAGGCGGTCCGAATGGCAAGAAGACCATTCAGGCTGTCGGCCGCGAGGCCAAGCAGATGCTCGGCAAGGTGCCGGGCAATATCGAAGCTATCCGGCCCATGAAAGACGGCGTTATCGCCGACTTCACGGTCACCGAGCAGATGATCAAGCAGTTCATCAAGACGGCTCACGAGTCGCGCATGTTCTCGCCTTCGCCGCGCATCATCATTTGCGTACCGTGCGGTTCGACCCAGGTCGAGCGCCGCGCGATCAAGGAAGCGGCTCATGGCGCAGGCGCATCGCAGGTCTACCTGATCGAAGAACCCATGGCTGCTGCGATTGGCGCCGGCCTGCCGGTTTCGGAAGCGACCGGCTCCATGGTTGTCGACATCGGCGGCGGCACGACCGAAGTGGGCGTGATCTCGCTTGGCGGTATCGTGTACAAGGGTTCGGTGCGCGTGGGCGGCGACAAGTTCGACGAAGCCATCGTCAATTACATTCGCCGTAACTATGGCATGCTGATCGGCGAGCAAACGGCTGAAGCCATCAAGAAGGAAATCGGTTCGGCTTTCCCGGGCTCCGAAGTCAAGGAGATGGAAGTCAAGGGCCGTAATCTTTCCGAAGGCATTCCGCGCAGCTTCACCATTTCGAGCAATGAAATTCTCGAAGCGCTGACCGATCCGCTGAACCAGATCGTTTCGTCGGTGAAGATTGCGCTGGAACAGACGCCGCCTGAACTGGGCGCTGACATTGCCGAACGCGGCATGATGCTCACCGGCGGTGGCGCGTTGCTGCGCGATCTCGACCGGCTGCTTGCAGAAGAGACCGGCCTGCCGGTGCTCGTTGCTGAAGATCCGCTGACGTGTGTCGTACGCGGTTCGGGCATGGCGCTCGAACGCATGGACAAGCTCGGCAGCATCTTCTCCTACGAGTAAGCCTTGACGCCTTTTACGAAGGCGTCAACAACACGCACTCGCTCAATGAAACAACTGCGACGTGCGCGAGGGTTGCGACTTGCGCAAGCGTTCACGTGGCCCGGCCCAATGTGGCTCCGGGCCGCAACGCACTGCGCTGGGCAGGGCCGCTACTTCACGCGGACCCGCAGCATCGATTTAACTGCTCACGCCCTCGGCGCCGACCATGGAATACAGTCCGCCGCCACTCTTTAAGCAAGGTCCATCCGCTCTCGCGAGATTGATCTTCTTCGTGGTGCTTGCAATCGCCCTTTTGATCTCCGACGCGCGTTTCAACACGCTCGAGATCGTGCGTGGCGTGCTGGGCGCGGGGTTATACCCGTTGCAGCGCGCAGCGCTCGTACCGCGCGATATCTTCATGGGCGCCGCCGACCTGGCCGTGACCAGCGCAACCCTGCGCACCGAAAACTCGAAGTTGAAAGAAAAGAACCTGGAGTTGTCTGTAAAAGCGGGCGACGCATCCCAGCTCAACGCCGAGAACGCCCATTTGCGCTCGCTTCTTCAGCTTCAGGCGCGCGCCGTCACGCAAACCACTCCCGTAGAAGTGCAATACGACACACGCGATCCGTTCACACAGAAAGTCGTGATTGGCAAAGGCTCGCAGCAGGGCATCCAGGACGGCGCGCCAGTAGTCAACGAAGATGGCGTGATCGGCCAGATTACCCGCGTGTTCCCGCTGCAATCCGAAGTGACGCTGCTCTCCGACAAGGACCAGGCCGTTCCTGTGCAGATCGTGCGTACCGGTTTGCGCAGCGTGATCTATGGCACGCCGAAGGGCGACACGCTGGACCTGCGTTTCGTACCCATCAGCGCGGACGTCCAGACCGGCGACGAACTCGTGACCAGCGGCCTGGACGGAATCTATCCGCCGGGCTTGCCGGTGGCGAAAGTCGTGCGCGTCGATAAACAAGCCGATACCGCGTTCGCCCGCGTCGTCTGCCTGCCCATTGCGCCGGTGCGCGGCGCGCGCCAGTTGCTCGTGCTGCATTACGAGATCAACCAGCCGCCGAATCCTGAAGAGATCGAAGCCGCGGCCGCCGCAAAGGAAGCGAAGGAAAACAAGGGCAGGAAGAAGGCAGCGCCTGCGAAGAGCGCGAGCGCGCCCGCCGCGCCCCCGGCTGCAGCGGCGGCAACGCCCGCCGCGCCGGCATCCGCCGCTGAAGCAGCGAAGCCGGCATCTGCCGTCACCGCGAAAAAGCCTGAGCACGCGGCATCGAACAGATCCGGGCACGCCCGGCGAGAACCCGCCGCCAGGCCCGCGCCCGGAGCAACGCCATGAGCCGCCCGCAATACATCCTGCAGCCGGTCAATCCGTACTTCATCACGTTCAGCCTGGCCGCCGCGTTCCTGCTGAACCTGATGCCGTGGGGCCGGATGGCCGGCGTGCCTGATTTTGTGGCCGTTGTCCTGCTTTTCTGGAACGTTCACCAGCCGCGGCGTGTCGGAATGGGCATCGCGTTTTTGCTTGGCATGTTGATGGACGTTCACAATGCGAGTCTGCTCGGCGAGCACGCGCTTGCGTATACGTTGTTGTCGTATGGCGCCATCACCATTCACAGGCGCGTATTGTGGATGTCGTTGCCGGTGCAGACGTTCGTGGTCGCACCGCTCCTGATCGGCGCGCAGATCGTTCCGTTCGTGATTCGCCTGCTGACCGGCGCGGCGTTTCCCGGCTGGAGCTATCTGGTCGATGGATTCGTGGAAGCCATTTTGTGGCCGCTCGCGAGTTTCCTGCTGCTGATTCCGCAGCGCCGCGCCACCGATCCCGACGACACACGTCCCATTTGAGTTGCCAGTTGATTCAAGCGCCTGGCGGCGTGCCGGTTAAGCCGCACGCCACAGTCGCCACATACGCGGTCCCCGCGAAGATTGCATGACCGAATTTCAGAACGCCGAACAACAGTTATCGAAGTTTCGCCTGCGCGTGGCAGCCGCCGGCTTGTTCGTGTTCGTCTGCTTCGGGCTGATCGGCGTGCGGTTCCTGTATCTGCAAGTCTGGCATTTCAGCAAGTACTCACTGCAGGCCGATGAAAACCGTATCTCGGTTGCGCCTATCGTGCCGAATCGCGGAATCATTACCGACCGCAACGGCGTCGTGCTGGCAAAGAATTATTCGGCTTACACGCTGGAAATCACGCCATCGAAGATCAACACCACGCTAGACGATGAAATCGACCGCATCGCGACCGTGATTCCCGTCGACGCACGCGACCGCCGGCGCTTCAAGAAGCTGCTGGAAGACTCGAAGAACTTCGAGAGCCTGCCCATCCGGACCCGTCTCACCGACGAAGAAGTCGCCCAGTTCACCGCGCAGCGTTTCCGCTTCCCGGGCGTGGAAGTGCGTGCGCGGCTGTTCCGCCAATATCCGCTCGGACCGACGGCGGCGCACGTGATCGGGTATATCGGGCGGATTTCGCAGCGCGATCAGGAGCGTATCGACGCCGCAAGCGACCAGAACGACGCCGACACCGATCACTACGATCCGCGTCTGGACGCGAACAACTACAAGGGCTCCGATTACATGGGCAAGATCGGTGTCGAGCAAAGCTACGAGACCGAGTTGCACGGGCTGACGGGTTTCGAGGAAGTGGAAGTGACGGCGGGCGGACGCCCCGTGCGCACCATGTCGCGCACGCAGGCCACGCCGGGGAACAACCTGGTGTTGTCGCTGGATATCGGCTTGCAGCAGGTCGCCGAGCAGGCGTTCGCGGGCAAGCGCGGCGCGCTGGTAGCCATCGAGCCATCGACTGGCGATGTGCTCGCGTTTGTGTCGGCGCCGAGTTTCGATCCGAATTCGTTTGTGGACGGCATCGATCAGCAGACCTGGGACTCGCTCAACAATTCGCCCGATCATCCGTTGTTGAACCGTCCGCTGCACGGCACGTATCCGCCGGGTTCGACCTACAAGCCGTTCATGGCGCTCGCCGCGCTGACGCTGCACAAGCGCACGCCGGGCTGGGGTTTCCAGGACCCGGGCTCGTACACGTTCGGCGGCCACACCTTCCGCAACGACGTGCGCGCGGGTCAGGGCTGGGTCGACATGAACCGCGCGATCGTGGTCTCCAACGACACGTATTTCTACATGCTTGCGCACGATCTCGGCGTGAACGCGATGGCCGGTTTCATGAAGCCGTGGGGCTTCGGACAGATCACGGGTATCGACATCAACGGCGAAGCGCGCGGCATCCTTCCATCGACGGATTGGAAGAAGAAGGCGTATCGCAAGCCCGAACAGCAGCGCTGGTATGAAGGCGAGACGATCAGCCTGGGTATTGGACAGGGCTACAACTCGTTCACCATCCTGCAGCTCGCGCACGCCACGGCGACGCTTGCGAATGACGGCGTAGTCATGAAGCCGCATCTGGTGAAGGAAGTCGAGAATCCGATCACGAAGGCCGTGCGTCTCACAGTGCGCGCGCCGAGCGACAAGATTGCGGTGAGGCAGGCGGACGTCGACTTCATCAAGCGCGCAATGGAAGGCGTGGTCACGAACGGCACCGCGGTCAAGATCTTCCGCGGCGCTCAGTATGTGTCGGCTGGCAAGACCGGCACGGCGCAGGTTTATTCGTTGCAAGGCGCGAACTACTCGGGCCACGCGACGGCCGAGCACTTGCGAGACCACGCGTTGTATATCGCGTTTGCGCCGGCAGAGCATCCGACCATTGCGATTGCGCTGATCGTCGAAAACGGCGGCTGGGGTGCGGAAGCCGCTGGTCCAATTGCGCGCAAAGTGCTCGACTATTACCTCGTCGACCGGTTGAAGCCGGGTGCGGAAGCGGCGGCGGTGGCTGCGGCGGCATCGGCCACGGAAGGCGCGACAGCGCCCGTGATCGGCGGCTCGCAATCGGCGGTCGATGCGGCATTGCCGGCATCGGTGGTGGCTGCATCGCCTGCGTTCAATCCCGCGGCGGCCTCCGCGCCGGTGGCAGGAGCATCGGGTGCGGCGGAGGCATCGGCGGCTCAGCCAGCCTCTTCGGCTTCAGCCGCTTCTCCTGCTTCATCTGCCGATGCAGGCAGCGCAGCCTCGGCCGCAGCGCCGGCCGTGCCCGCATCGCCGGCGCAAATAATGTTGCGCGCGCTGGCCACGCCTCGCGCGCCCATTGTCCCCGTTGCAGCGGAAATGCCGCGAGCCACTGGCAAGGAAGGCAACGGAAAAGAGAAGGCGCCGGCATTGAACGCAAAGGAAGCCCGCAAAGCGCCTGCGCCCGTGCCGCCCAGGACACCCGCGCCGCCGAAGGAACCCGCGCCCACGGCTGCGACTCCCCGTAACAACGGCAAGAACCCCATTCAAACGTTGACGCCGTCCGGCGGCATCGACGAGTAAAGAAGGAGAACCGCCATGCAAGCGATGCAGTTCGACAAGCGCGCCTGGATGGACCGCACGAAGCGCATGTTTGCGGGTTTCGACAAACCCCTCGCGCTGATTGTGTTCCTGCTGCTGTGTGTTGGAATCGTGACGCTGTATAGCGCGAGTCTCGACGTGCCCGGGCGCGTCGAGGACCAGTTGCGCAACATCATGCTGACGTTCTGCCTGATGTGGATCCTTGCCAACGTCCCGCCGCCCACGCTGATGCGTTTTGCCGTGCCGCTTTATACGTTCGGCATGGCTTTGCTGATTGCGGTCGCCACGTTCGGCCTCACGCGAAAAGGCGCGAAACGCTGGCTGAACGTGGGCGTGGTGATCCAGCCGTCCGAAATCATGAAGATCGCGATGCCGCTCATGCTCGCGTGGTATTTCCAGCGGCGTGAAGGCCAGATCCGCTGGTGGGATTACGTCGTCGGGTTTCTGATCCTGGTGCTGCCGGTGGCGATCATCGCAAAGCAGCCCGATTTGGGAACGGCGGTGCTCGTGTTCGCGGCTGGACTTTTTGTCATCTACTTCGCGGGTCTGAGTTTCAAGCTGATCGTGCCGGTGCTGGTTGCAGCGGTGCTGGTGGTCGCGAGTATCGGCGTGTTCCAGGAACGCATCTGCCAGCCGGAAGTGAACTGGCCTTTGATGCACGACTACCAGAAGCATCGGATCTGTACGCTGCTCGATCCGACCTCTGACCCGCTCGGCAAGGGCTTTCACACCATCCAGGCCGTGATCGCGATCGGTTCAGGCGGGACGTTCGGCAAAGGTTGGCTCAAGGGCACGCAGGCGCATCTGGAATTCATTCCGGAGAAACATACCGACTTTATTTTCGCGGTGTTTTCGGAGGAGTTCGGGCTTGCCGGCGGACTCGTGCTGCTCTTTCTTTATATGGCGCTGATTGCGCGCGGGTTGTTCATTGCGGCGAACGGCGCGACGTTGTTTGGCCGGTTATTGGCGGGATCGCTGACCATGGCGTTCTTCACGTATGCATTCGTGAACATCGGGATGGTGAGCGGGATCTTGCCGGTGGTCGGCGTGCCGCTGCCGTTCATGAGTTATGGCGGAACGGCGCTGACCACGCTCGGCGTCGCGGTCGGACTGATCATGAGCGTGTCGCGACAGAAGCGGCTGATGAAGGGATAAAGCGTCTGGACTCAAGAAGGCCCGCGATTCGATCGACGATCATCGCGGGCTTTTTTGTTTATTGTGGCCGTTCCTGGGAAAGCTCGGCGCTTAGTTGCTGGTACTTCAGCTTCGCTGCCGGATCGCCTTGAGCCGCTGCCGCCGCGTAATACGCACGCGCGACATTGATGTTCTTCTGCACGCCGTCGCCGCCGCGTTCATAGAACGATCCCGCCACGTATTGCGCGGTCATGTCGCCGCCTTCGGCTGCTTTCTTGTACCAGGCGAAGGCCTGGGCGTTGTCGCGCGGGGTGCCGCGGCCATCGAGAAATTGGTTCGCCAGCGCCAGTTCCGCCTGCACGTGTCCCTGGCTCGCCGCCCGCAAAAACCAGCGATGCGCCTCAGCCGGATCACGATCCACGAACTGGCCATCGTCGAACATCTTGCCGTACACGAACTGCGCCTGGGTCATGTCGGCGTCGGCGGCCTTGCGCAGCCATTTCTTGCCTTCGGGGACATCGGCGGGACCGCCCTCGCCGTTGACCAGCATCATCGCGTAATTGAATTCCGCGAGACGGCTGCCCTTCTTCGCCGCGCGAAGAAACTCCGAGCGCGCGGCGCCAAAATTGCCCGCGTTGTAATCGGCGACGGCGTTTTGCGTGGCCATGTCGCTGCCCTTCACCGTTTGTGCGTTTGCTGCGCCGTACGTCAGCAATAACGCGACGGAAACTGCGCCCAATAATCCGGGTTTCATGCCCTCGCCTCCTGCAACGCCTGGCGCGTCGCCTTCAATAACCAGCTCACATCCGATGACAACGCAATCACCTTCACGCCCGCCTCCGCGTACTGCCGCGCGCTCGCGGAATCGAGCGCGAAAATGCCACTCGCGATACCCGCGTTCTTCGCGGTATCGATGATCTTCGTGATCGCCGCCTGCACGTCAGGATGTTTCGAATCGCCGAGATGCCCGAGGCTCGCAGCCAGATCCGCCGGCCCGATAAACAGGCAATCGACGCCCGGCGTCGCGGCAATCGCTTCGACATTCGCGAGCGCCAGTTCCGACTCGATCTGCACGATCGTCGATATCTGCGCGTTCGCCGTCGTCACATAATCTCGACGAACGCCGTAAGCCGCCGCGCGCACCATGCCTGCAGCGCCGCGCAGACCATCGCGTGCCTCGCCGTCTGGATACTGCGTAAGACGCATGGCGTGTTGCGCTTCTTCCGCCGTCTCCACGTTCGGGAACATCAGCGTGCGCGCGCCGGCATCGAGTACGCGCTTGACCAGCCAGCCGTCGTGCGCCGGCACGCGGACAATCGGTTCGGTCGGAAGATGCGCTGCGGCAATCGCGCGGAGTTGCGCGACGACGTCCTGGCTGTCGTTCGGAGAATGCTCCATGTCGATGCAAAGCCAGTCGAAGCCCGCATGCGCAAGCGCTTCGGCAATGTCGGCGCTGCCCATCGACAGCCACATGCCATACAACGTGCCGTGCTCGCTGAAACGCTGCTTGAGGAGATTCGTGTAGGTGCTCATGGCGTGATCCTCGCTGGATCGGCCTTGAACGTGGCGGAAGGGTTCGCTGGCATGTCTCGCTCCATTAGCATGTCGCCGGGATGCGCCGCAGCAAAACGTGCGGCCCACTCAACATTCTTTAACGATCATACCGTGACAAAAGCGAAGCCGCGGAGCGCGGAAAGCCGGCGTCAGACGCCTTCGACGTCCGCCCAGCAATTCGGTGTTTCGTACAGCCGGATGCGCTTGAGCTTCAGGTTGACGCCGTAGTGCGCGTCGTAGACGCCAGAGAGAATCCGGAACGCCTCGGCGGCGAGATTTTCGACCGTTGGAATACGGTCGAGCACGACGGTCTTGTGATCGGCCATTTGCTCGAGAAAACCGCGCACGATTTCATCGCGTGCGTACACGATAAACGCGTGGTCCCACTTGTTGACGAGATGCTCCATGGCGAGCGCTTTGACATCGGCGAAATCCATCACCATGCCGCGATCCGGCGCGCCTTCCGTTTCGACTAGCTCACCCTGCAGCGTGATTTCCAGCACATACCGATGGCCGTGCAGATTCCGGCACTGGCTGCGGTGATCGGGGATGCGGTGGCCCGCATCGAATTCGAGTTTTCGGGTAATCGTCTGCACGTCGGCTCAGCTTGGGTGATTCGCGTTAGGGGATGTTCAGGTACTTGTGCGTCTGCATGGACAGACGCCATTGCGGATGCCGCTTGCACCAGTCGATAGCGAGCTTCGTGTTGATGTCGCGCGACGGACCGTCCATGGGCTGCACGAGGAAATACTCGAAGTCGAGCTTCGCGTAATCGGCGAGCGGCTGGTTGTCCTGCGGCACGACGACTTTAAGCTCGTTGCCCTTCGTCACGACCAGCGGCGCACCGGCTTTCGGGCTCACGCAAATCCAGTCGATGGTATCCAGCACCGGCATCGACCCATTCGTTTCGATAGCCATCTCAAAGCCCGCGGCATGCAGTGCGTCCACGAAAGGCTGGTCGATTTGCAACATGGGCTCGCCACCCGTGCAGACCACGAACTTGTGCGCTTCGCCTTCCGGCCATTGCGACGAAATCATCGCGACGAGATCAGCCGGCGTCTTGTATTTGCCGCCGTTCTCGCCATCCGTGCCGACGAAATCCGTATCGCAAAACTGGCACACCGCCTCCGCGCGATCTTCCTCGCGGCCCGACCACAGGTTGCATCCGGCGAAGCGGCAAAACACGGCCGGGCGCCCGGCATTCGCGCCTTCGCCCTGCAACGTGTAGAAGATTTCCTTTACTGCATACGTCATGATCAGACTGGTTCCGTGGTGACTTGCTCACCCGATTGATAGGCTTCGAAGCCGCGCTTGCGCAGCTTGCACGCCGGGCACTGGCCGCAGCCGAAGCCCCACGCGTGCAACTCGGCACGCTCGCCTAGATAGCATGTATGCGTCTCGACGCGTACCAGCTCCACGAGCGACTCGCCACCGAGCACTTCGGCCAGGCGCCAGGTGTCGGCCTTATCGAGCCACATCAGCGGCGTTTCGAGCAGGAAGCGGCTGTCCATGCCGAGATTGAGTGCGACTTGCAGCGCCTTCATGGTGTCGTCGCGGCAATCGGGGTAGCCGGAGAAATCCGTCTCGCACATGCCGCCGACCAGCACCTTCAACCCGCGCCTGTACGCAATGGCTGCCGCGATCGTCATGAACATCAGGTTGCGGCCGGGCACGAAGGTGTTGGGCAAGCCGTTCGCCGTCGCTTCGATTTCGATCTCGCGCGTCATGGCGGTGTCGCTGATGGCGCCGAGCACGGACAGGTCGATCATGTGGTCTTCGCCAAGCCGGTCGGCCCACTTCGGGAACTGCTTTTTCAGCGATGCCCGGAAGCCTTCCCGGCATTCGAGTTCCACACGATGCCGCTGCCCATAGTCGAACCCGAGCGTCTCGACGGTTGTGAAGCGGTCGAGCGCCCAGGCAAGGCATGTGGCCGAATCCTGGCCGCCGGAAAACAGCACCAGTGCGCTGTCTTTAGCGTCTGTCCGAGTCACCATGAAACTCCTGGTTGGTTTTGCACGATCTGGCCAACAATCAAATTCATTGTTGCAATGTTAGCCAAGTCTTTGAAGAACCAAGGATTTTAGCATGGCGCCGTTTTTACGCACTGTTCGCGGCGCAATGGAAAAGGCCCGGAAACCTTTCGGCTTCCGGGCCTTTCTTGCAACTGTGGTGGCCTGGGACGGAATCGAACCATCGACACGCGGATTTTCAATTCGATTCCACGCCTTTACAATTCCGAAGCCGACCGCAAAACCCATTAAAATCAGATACTTAACCGAAATCAACCGCAATCGGGCGCAATCACTTTCTATTAGCAGTGTCAGAAAAGTGTCAGACGCGACCCAGAGCAGATTATAGCAATACCGACCTATTCAGGGCTTGCGTCCGAAGGTTTCCGCAGACAAAAGCATTTGGCACCCCGTTCATCCCCCTCCGACGCGTCTATACGGGAAATCTCAAACCCATCACGAGGTTCACCCATGCCGCAATTTCCCACGCCCGTCAATCCAATGTCCGTTACACCGCTTCTTGGCAAGCAGGAACTCTGCGAGCGCCTCACCGTGTCGGAGCGGACCATCGAAAACATGGTCAAGGCGGGCAGTTTTCCGCCACCGGTCCGCGTAGGCAAACATGTCTTCTGGTCGGAGGCTGCAGTTCGTCGGTGGCAGGAAAGACTGTTCGCTGCCCAAGAGAACTGGAGCCCATATCCCACCGCAACTAGTAGACGGGTCTCTGCCCCGTGATTTTGGGCGTGTCGTCCGGCAGGTCTCACTTAGTTGCACGTTCTGGTCCTTAAGAAAACGCTCCGTCGGAAACCGGAGCGGGGGACGTCGAAGCGCGCTCCTGCTCACTGTCACTCGAGTATATGTTCGGGTTAAGTCTTAATCCGCCGCATTCGGCACACGGCGGGAAAATTGGTTTGGATTGAGGGCAGTTGCTGAGATGGAGGGCATGGCCAACATCTGTACAGCGCGAAACTGCCTGCTCGTTGCGGATACAGCGCCTCGCCCTGTGGCATTGTCCATGCCCCACAATTCAAGCCAACCTGACTATCAATGTTTCGAATCTAAGCTTGGATAGCGGGAGATACTAGGACATTGCTTCACGGTTGCCAGCAGACGATTCTATTTATTAAAACGGTTCGAGACCTGCGCGAGCAGCCGGCCTGAGCAAGTCGACCGCCAGCGATGAATCGTCGAAATTCACGCGAAAGCGGACTGCAGAGATGGGGCTTCCTTCGGGTATCACCACGACAGGCACCTTGTCGGCAGCAAGAACGCGTAAGTTGGCTTCCGCGAAGGCTACGTCAAATCTCATCTCTGACGCCTCGGACACGGCGCTACCGACGGCGCTGAATACGTTTCGGACTAACTTCGTTCGCATCTCCGGGCTCAAAATAGTTTGGAGAGAACCTACTAGGTCGGAAATTGACCTGCCACTCGGTACCCGGCGAAGTCTGAGCGAGGCTATCTTAACGGGCAACTCGCTCCGACGAAGTTGCTCGTATGAGAACTCGTGATTGCGCTCCTCTCGCTCGGTGGCTTTAACTTCAACGAAGTGCCCCGGGAACGCGAAATCGAATCGGTCTGTTGCGGCCTCATGCCACGCGGCCACTGCTGCTCGTGGGTCCACGGCGACGGACATAAGCCATAGTTCAGCCCATAGACCCGCAATCGCTCGAGAGGAGGGCAATGACAAGGCGCTCATCAGTTCCACGAATTGACGAACAACTCTTTCGATGTCGGATGCTGAGGGCGCTTCCGAAAGCGCGGCGAGTAGTGCTTCCGCGGCCATGCAAAACGGCTCCGCCAGCGCAAGGTCGTCGCCACGTAGCGACACGACCACGAAGTGGCCCTCCTCGACGCTCGACGAGGTGCGTACACGAAAGCGAATACCGAATTCAACCGCGACATGTTGTAAGCTAATCGGCGGACGTTGCAGTTCCGTCGACGAGGAGCACGACAGCAAGATAACTGGGCTCTCTCCAGCCCCTACAGAGACATAGTCATGCGCGCGGCCCGGAACGACAGCGGCACGGAGCGTTCCGTCTCCTGACGGCGCCGCTGCTAACGCCTCGTGGTATGCGTCGTACAGTTTTCCCTGCATATCAGAGTTCTTCTATAACGCAATCTTTCGCGACTGGCGCGGGAAGGCGCACCGAAAACCATGGCACACAGTCAGCGACGCTCACGTCGACCTTCGCATCCGGCTTGAGCTTCAGGCTTCTCAGATGAAGCGTGACCCGGCCCGGGGTGTAAAGAGCTCTGTCGCCAACGTAGTTGAGGTCTGCGAGCGACGCTGCTCCCTTGGGGCTCTCGCCGACGAAGAGATTATTTATCTTTCCGTCGTCCGTTAATGAACGTCCCGTGAGGCCGATGGTACTGAGATTACCGACCAGGATGACGTCGACAAGCATTGGTCCATTGGCCTCGTCTTGTTTAACCTCGTCTCGATGTTTAACAAGCGAAAGCGCCGTAGCTGCGACGTCCGTCGAGTCATCAAGGCTGCGAATGCGCACATCGAGCAGGAAGTCCAACACTTCATCAACGAGTACGCCTTCAATCAAGATGTTGCGCTGCGAGTCGCGGCGCATGTCCTTGAACCTGGGTCGCTGCGCCGCGTCGACAGCACCGTACGCCAGCTTCCATGCGGCGGCCTTCCGCTCGAATAGGTCCCGGTTATACAAAACCGCATCTGCATCGAAGTACATCGAACCGGGGACTATCCAACCTTCGTCCATCTCGACGGATACAACACGTCGCCCAATAACCGATTTCCGAGTCGGGCTTAGAGCACGGTTCAAGATGAAGTCGCGCTTCCATTCTTGAAGCGGTTTTCCCCGGTGCGCAACGAGGGCCTTTCGAATAAATTCCTCAGACTCAACGTAGCTCTCGAAAGCTTCGATAACATCTCCGAGAAGGAACACTCGACAAAGCCCTTCATAAGACTTCTTGTAACCTAGGAAGCGCGCGCGCTGCTGCAGCGTGTCCGCATTAGATGAGGCCGACCGTGGCATGTACGTTATGGTGAGGCCCTCGACCGTAAAACCACGGTCGAGCTTCTGCCCTCCCACAAGAATCCAGTACGGCCATTCATTCCATCGAACCTCGCGCTGACCGTCCGCGTTGGAGTTCACCTTCACAACCTTGAGTTCACTGAACACGTCGGGCAGCGCATCTACGAGTGCCTCAAACGGCTCAAGCGAGGGAAATGTACTCTGTAGTTCTTCGTAGTTCTCGCGGAGGCTCCGTTCAAGTTCACTTCGAACGGCACTCCCCTTGGGCTGCTCTAGAAAGTCCCGCCAGTGCTCAAGAAGGCCATCGAGCCACTGTTTGTAATCCGTGTGAGGCGCGGTCCGCTGAGAGGGGTGCACCATCATGGAGCGATTGCCCTTGCCTCTCGTGACATTGTGGTGAGCCGCCCCAAGAAGGAAGAGTTGCAGCGCTTGCTGCAGGGTCTGCGGTGCCTCCGTTAAGGGGTTCTGCACGGTTGGGACCTGCAGAGAGGGAATCTCGAAGCAGAGGGGCTTTTCCTCACTGAAGAAATCGCGCCCTCCGACATAGCCCTCGCCGGAAGAGACCAACTCAGCAAATGATGGGCTAAGGACGTCGGCAACGGCGATGAGTAAATTCGCCTGAGGCGTTGCGGTGTACTGTAAGTAACTGTGATGAGGAATTACGGCCCTCAATTCGAGGATTCGCCTGTATGTCGTGCTGAGTTCGCTCGAGCCGGTCTTGGCATTCTTGCCGGCTTTCGCATTCAGTCCGGCCTGGTCGCTCTCGTCGTCGATGATAAGCACAGGAACGCCGGTAAGGTCGACACGCTCCAGCACTTCTCGCAAGTTCTTGAGCCGTTGATGCTGCTTCAAGACCGTAATCAAAAGAGAGCGTTTGACGGTTCCAGGCACGCCACCGCGACTACCACGCCAGTTGCGCAGCACCTTCTCCATCTCTGCCTCATGGCCGCTTTTGAGTTCTGGATTTTCGAACTTGCGCCAGTCATGCTGGATTTCGCTCATGCCCAAATCGACAGTCAGGCGGTCTTCCGACTGACCCTTTAGGGCCACTGCAGTTCCCGCCAGCAGAATTACCGCTCCGTATCCGTTGTCCCTGGCCAGGGCCGTTACAGTGGTGAAAGAGAGGGTCTTACCGGACTGCACATAGCCCACAACGAGGCCCGCGTCTTGACCGGATGCATCAGAAGGCGGTACGCAGCGTCCTAGAATCGTCGCAGCCTCCGTCACCACGCGCTCCATGGCGTCGGCGTCTGGTGCGCCTCGCTGCTTGAGCTTACGTTCCACAAACTCGCGAGTGAACGGTCCTACAATTGGAGTCCAGCGCGTGCCAAGGCTGCCGCCGCCCAGGCGTTCGACGATAATGTTGTTCATGGCTATGGGGCCGCGAATGTCTCGCGAAGAAGCTTGTTAAGGTGGTACAGGAAGAACTGGGACTTGCCCCCAGCCTCTGTGCTAAGCGCCGCTGCCAGTGCGGCTGCACTGGCGAATCGAACAAACACTTCGATGTTTTCATTACTCGCGCCTGCGAAGCGTTCGACGAAGGGATGAACGAGCGAAACGTCAACTTGGACGTAGCGCCGTCGCCCCCCATCCGCCGCCGGCTGAGTAGCATCACCAACCCTTAACCAATCGCTTATGGTCGGGTCAGTGCTCGCCTTAATAGTCAGGTTCCAGGTGGTAGTAGAGACACGTACCTCCACCGTGCGCTCGAACCCAGAGAGCGAAGGCACATCAATCACCGGCGGCACAGCAGGCGGGGTGGCCGGATGCTCGGTCTCTTCCTCAAGCACTGCCGCGAGTTCACGCTCGACAACGTCTGCGACCTTGTTAGCCGCTCTTTCGGCCACATCGTCAAGGGTACGTTTGTGCTGCTTGGCGCGATAGCCCTCTGCTTGGTCGAGCAGGTTCATCGGTGCCTGTTTGAGTTCTTCCTTCAACAACTCGAGAAAGAGCTCCTCGTGCTCTTCCCAGCGAAACCCATCCTTCGTGTGACTAACTTCGAATCCAGAGAGGTGAAGTTCGCCAAACAATCGCTGGAACGTATAACTGTTACCTTTTCCAAAAATCGGCTCCGGGCGATACGACTCGTCGGCACTCCCTTCAATTAGTCTGCCGCGGCGAAAGAGCGCGAAGCCGGCGTGAGTAGTCGAGCCAGTTTCCCGCAGGGCAGCAAAGCCGCTTACGCGGTGCTCTCCACCCAAATCCATCTCAATGTGCTTGCGCCATTCAATCGAGGAGGCCGCAGGCTCGCGATACGGCGGCGCCACTAGCACCGCCGTCTCCTCAAACACAAGTTCTTCGCGTCCGAAGACGAGCGTTAGTGTCTGGTCACGCAGAAAGGTACGATAGATGCTTGCGAGGTGTTCCTTAATCTTGCCGATGGTGCGCTTTTTGGGCACGTGGCAAAGGTCCGTCAACTCAAGGACCGTGTAGTGCCTTGTTGGCTGAGATGGCACCTCGAAGATGGACAGTTCTTCAATTCGGTCTTCGACGATTTCGTCAATGTCGAACCGAACTACGCGCTCGACATCTTCGCCGACGGCCTTTGTGCGAACACTCCACTTCTTGGCGAACCAACAAGCCGCGCTTTTCATCCCCATGCCAAATTCCGACAAGCCATCGCGGTGGGGCGGAACATGAGCTGGCCGGAAGGCGCGCGGAAAGTCTGGCAAAGGGATGCCAGCTGCGTTGTCAGTGATGGTGATTCGTCCCGCTCCTTCAGGGTCGATGGTCACTGTCACGCGAAGCGCAGCATCATCACCGTCAACTTGCTGCAAGAGTTCCCGGTTGCTGATAAAGCTTTGAATGGAATTATCTACGAACTCGGCTAGCGCGAACCATGGACGGTAGTTCAAATGCCGCAGCACCGAGAGGATATTAACCTCGGGCCGAATATTGACCTTGTTGATGGGCGTTGTCATGCAAGGACAACTCGACGAGACTCCGGGTTTACCCGCAAAGAACGCGAAACAATAAGATTTGAAGCAATGCTGCCCACGACATTAGCATTGACGGCATTACCGAGCGCTTCAAATGCGCGCGTGCGCTTCTCGGGTAGTACCAAGTCGTCGAGGCTTTGCAGTGCTGCGCACTCTCGCGGTGTCATATACCGCTTCTCCCAGCCAATAATGGGAACCTGGGTTTCTGTCATTGCTATAAGACTAGGGGCCGTGGTTGGCCTCTTGACTCGAACGCCAGACGCACGAAACTGAATCACATAGCGCCAAATGTCACGTTCGCCGCCCTTTATGTTCCACTCAAATTTCTGCAAGCTGGAGGGAAATAGCAAAATTTTGGGAAGCCAAGGTTCTATCCACTTGCGGTTTGAGAGGTAAAACTCGCGGTTTTGTCGAATAAAGTTCTGCTTCCATTTTGGGAACTCTAATTGCTCGGTCCGAGCGTGGCTAGGCAGCGCGGCCCAGCGGTCTTCCGGTGCAAGCTGCTTCAATTGGATACCATGCGAGCCGCGATATTTTGTTAGTCCACGAGTACCCTTCTCGCTAAGAATGGCGAAGGGCGTGCCCTCCTCATATGGGTAATCCGCTCCAAACTCCATGGACCAGATGGGAAACGAGGGCAGGTCGATGGAGGCTGCGCTGCGCTTCAGAAAATCGTCCCACGCGAGAAGACACTGCTCGACTTGGTTCGACAGGCGCTTTGCGTCTGGGGGCTGATGCTCGAGGACCGTTTTTATGTTGGTTGGTTTGTTGGTCGGCACGGGCCATTTGAACTCAGCTAGCCCCTTGCGCGCGCCCACAATATAAACGCGCTCGCGAATTTGGGGGATTCCGAACTGGTGAGGCGACAAGCGTTGAGCGTCTACTGAGTAGCCCAGGCCCGTGAGAATTTCCTTGATGCGCAAGAACGTTTTGCCTCCGTCGTGCTGCAACAAATTCGGGACGTTCTCAAGTATGAAATACTGTGGTGCCTTTGCCTTGATGATGGCCGCGACGTTGAAGAACAGGTCTCCTTGGCGAGTGCACTCGAACCCGAGTTGTTCCCCAGCCTTCGAAAAGGGCTGACACGGAAATCCCGCGCAAAGCACATCGTGGTCGGGCACCGATGTCGGCTTCACCTCGCGGATGTCACCCGCCGGCTTGACTCCGAAGTTCTCGAAGTACAGGGCTTGTAGATGCGGCTGCCACTCTGCCGCGAACACGCAGCCGCCTCCAAGCCTGTCTAGCGCTACGTGAAACCCCCCCAGTCCCGCAAAAAGGTCAACAAACTTAAATTTCTTCTTATGCACTCTGCCCCCCCGTGTGGCCGACACGAGCCGGAGTTTGTTCGCCGGATTTCGACCTGACTGTTTGTAAGGCGACTACAACCCAAATTATTGTATAAATATACAGTATGAGGTTGAATTTGTCCCGTGCGGAGCACGTCCATCAATTTTCGAACATTCTCCCGTTCCGCCCCTCGCTCACGCGATGCCACGGAGACAGGAATATTGAAGACCGCATACTCTTCAGATACAAATCAGCTCTCCCTACTCGTCCACATTGTCCGACCATGGGAACGCAAATAGGTGAAGCCGGAGATTACAGCGGCCCACTTTTCTCCGCCCTTCTCCCACGCAGTGCGGCCCAAAATTCTTATGGACCAAATCGCTTCAAAGCGTGAAACGTTCTGCTTCCAAGACTGAACGAAAGGGCATGAGTTCTGGCGAGACCTCTAAAAGCTTTTTGGGCTCGATTACCAAGCCGTACACATGCACATCTAGCCCGTCCTCCGGCAGTGCGGTGTGAACGTGGATACCAATCCCACGCAAAGCGTCGCGAATGTCACCGTTCCGCTGGGTAAGCGCGATGGACGGCGCCCCGTGCTCGAAGCCGTAGTTAATTTCCGCGAGCAGTTCTGAGACAGACATGTCATCAAGGCCTGGTCTCAGTGCGCAGATGAGTATCCGTGCGCTTTCCCGCACCTGCGAAATGGCAGCGGTGTCCAAGACATCCCGCGTCGCCTCCGATGACTTTGACTGTTCCTGCCGCAACTCGGAAACCTCAGTACCCGCGACCAGTCTTAAATGCACAAACATCCCTCAATTAATCGCCCGCCAAAGGCCATGCATTCTATCTTGCCTAACAGAATGCGGAAGCAAACCCTGGCGCCACCGCCAGTGACACCCCGCGGACATTTCGGTCATGCGCTTGGCCTTTCTAGACGACCGGCGACGCTGCGCGGCGGTTGCCCGCGACAATACCCGGAACACCTGGCTCGGCGGCCAAGATTATCACGGCGTGCGCTCGAAATCGCGCGTGCCATTTCGCATGGTTACACGCAGTAGCTGCTGCCGACTGCTTCCACAGTTCTACTGCCCCCGAAATAAGTCGTGGGGAGCGGATGCGCTATCAGAACATCCCGCACCGTCGAGCCTATACGTTCGTGCAGGAGGCGTTCCTGCGCAAGGACAAAAAGAGGATGAGATGCAGAGAACCGAAATGCTTTACTGCCCGATGATGGGTGTACGTGGGCCCCTACCCAACACAGCAAAAGCTTGGCGTGAGCAACATCGACACACGCTTTGGGTATTTAATCCATGGACAGGCCACCAGCGCACGCTGGATGATGTGCAGGAAGACCCCGACGGCAAGCTGCTGCTTCCACCAGGGGAGAAGCTGACAGCAGAGTGGGACCGCCACATGCAGAATGTTTTGAGAGCCGCAGGAGCTTTTAATCTATTTAGGCGGGCCGGTTGGGTTACCAGGCTCGACGCTCAGCGACTCGTGGTCGATTTGCGCAAGGAAGGGAAAGCCTTGACCTTTAGGTTAACTCAACCGAAAGACGAGAAGCGGTACTACCAGTTGTTACACCGCGAGGCCATACGAATTATATTTGGGTAACACTCAAGCCCGCTACAAGCGGGCTTTTCCCATCGACTGTAGGAGTTGTATACCAGGCGGCAGTAGGCGTCTATCTCTATCCAAGGGTAGTGACTTGAGCGGGTCCCGTGGAGCCGTGAAAGCGAAAAACCTACCTTTCTCCCCTCGACGACTCAAGGTTCAACCGGGCTCAGAACAGCCACCAGACGTATGCTTTCCGGAGGCTCTCTTGGTCAGCGACATTTGAGTGGGAGCGTGGTGTCAGTCAAACCCGAAGCGTCCCGTGCCATAGACGTTTCCATTGAAATCGAACGGTGTGTTCTCAATCATCGGCATGCCGGTCGCCGTGTTGACGGTCAGGTAGTACCCGGCTTGCGATATCGTTGGAAAGCGGTCGCCTTCGTCCTCGTACTCAAACGGGCTATCGACGACAGCGGTCGATGCAACAGCAACACTACCCGTTAAGCCTGTGGACTTCTCCCGTTTCTTGATGAACGGCGCGAGGTTCTTGGTTTGTTCGCAGTATGCGCAGATGAATTTCAGGCGCTCGTTCAATTCTTGAAAACTGTACGCATGCCGCATGAACTCATTCTTCCTTTCCGTAGGAATGTCACGACAGTAGATGACCAAAATTCCGAAGTCGCACGTCGCCTTCAAAACGACCTCGACTGTCACTTCTTCGGGTTTTAGGCCCAACCGGTTAACAAGAAGTTTTGTGAAAGCATAGCGGCCTCGGTCGAGGTCCTCTTCTTTCAGGCGCCTATGAAAGATGGCATCCGACAGTGTGCGCTTAAGCCAATGAAACAGAAGATAGTAGATACCGAAACCGAACAATGCGACGCCGAAGCCGAAGCGCTGGGCGACCGTGATGTATGTTGCAATCGGTATTGCAAATACGCCAATCCGGAGTACCGCCTGGCAACGCAGATGGCCGTTCGGGCACTTTGGCACCCGCACTGTCTTCCAGTATTCTTCGTTCTGCTTGCGACTGTACAAATCCGCCGCCTTTCTGAGCAAGTCGCTGTCAAAAATCGTCTTCAGCACGTCAATGCGCTGGCGTCCCGCCGCATCAGTTTTTGTGTCGTTCATGGTGTCGGTATTGTCAATACTTGTCTGCGAAAAGACTATCAGCGCAATACCGTTTCAGTTGCAATTATCGTTAAAAATTTTATTTTCTGTGCACCCTGTTCATTTGAAATGGGCCTATTGTCAAGCGATTACCTTTAATCACTTCCCTTAATCACCTAATGATTGATACTGTTGCAGGAGGTCGATAAGGCTCGCCAACGATACCCGGAAGTGCCGCGCTCGTGAGCGGGGTGGTTGGCTCGATAGGTTACGAATCAACTGCCGCATGAGGCGTGCACTCACTGGAGAAAACCCAAACATGAATGAAAGCAATCGGGCCGCACTTATCGCGGCCTTAGCGTGTTCGGACATTATCGGCAGCATTGCTCAACTGCGGAATTGGCTGATGAAAGCGGCACCGGGTGAGCCGCAAGCCCTGCTATGCGAGACGTTTGAAGCATCCCTTCGCCCCAGGCTGATACTCCTCATGCGCGACCTGCTTTCGCATTATCCTTATACGATTCTGGGCGCGCCGGTGCTGCTGCTTGCGCAGCCCGACAGCGCCGCTTGCCGGAGGCAGATGACACAGCTATCGCTCCCGTTTCCAACGCCGGACACCGCGCAACCATGCGCCGACCTGCACTTCCTGGGTTGGCTACCGATGGCCGCGCTCCTGCCGGTAGCCTTGCCCTTCCGCCCGGAGCACCATTCAGTCGTGGTACCTTGGTTCAGGCCTACTGCAGTGATAGCCATGTTCCGCAGCCAACCGAGCGTGTTTGACATCGACAACATCGAGTTGCCCAGCCAGTGGTGGGGTGAGCTTTTCCGTCCCACAGCGGGCAACATAAGACTTACGTCGCACGTGCTGATGCCCTACCCGGATGCATTAGAGGCGGCCCGAGTGTTGCATGCCGCTGCCAATGCTGAAGCGCTGCCGGAGCAAGGCCCCTTCTTATCAGATGCGGCATGGCATTGGGCACACAGCGAAGGCGTGCGGTTTCATGAAACCTACCGACATACGTATTCCGACGAGATTTGAGTCCACGCCCACAGCGAGAGTACTCAAGTGGTTGTCACAAGTCATGGCAATCACCGCGCTTTAATTTCTCGCATTCCTCGAAAACTAATGTGTGCAGTGCGGAGAAATTGCAGCAAAAATCTGAATGCCGAGTAGACACACAATCATGCTGGTAACACGAACGTATACTCAGAGCAGTCATGTGACTGCTTGATATGGATACGTGACCTCATGCAAGTACTATTCACCCCCAATACCCTCGCCACTGCTGTCGGCCTCGCGACGCAGACCATCTATAACCGGCACTCGTCCGGCGGCGATTTGCCACCGTGCATCAAGCTCGGACGCTTGCTCCGATTCCGACAGGCCGACGTAGACGCGTGGCTGACGAGTCGGTGCGCTCCTGACGGTAAGCAACCCGCGCCGGTAGAAACAGCCGCACCGAAGCGTCGCGGCAGGCCTACCAAAGCCGAGCAGGTGGCCGCCCGCCACCCTCATTGAGCGATACCTCATCGCGCCCCCATGACTACGCCCCGGCAGCAACCGGGGCGGGGGCGCCAAAGCGCACCTGTACTTACAACCAATCGAGTATAGGCGCGGGACAAATCGCAACCCGCCGCATGTCAGCCCGCGGAGGAAATATTTTTGAACTGAGGACAGCTATATCTGGCTGAAGCGGCACACACATCAGGTGTGCCATGTGTTCTGTTTCACCGACTCTATCTCGCCGTCATTTCCGCACCGCAACGTCCGCCTCCCCCTTCGCTGAACTTGTCAGAAAGAACGGAACAAGTGCGACGTTGCCCTCCAAGAAGCGTCGGAGACAAGCTCGAAAGAAAGTGCTGCGAGCCATCAAGGAGCAGAAAAGATATGCTAAGAATGCCAAACTGCGTGCGGTGGCATTGACGCTGACATTCGCGAGGGATGCGGCATTCTCGTCACGGCACATCAGTGATTTGCTCGCGCTGGTTCGCCAGGCGCTGAAACGCCGCGGATATACCTTGCCCTACACCTGGGTACTTGAGCGCGGCAGTAGGCTCCACTACCACCTGGTACTCTGGCTGCCTCGTGACTTTGACTTCAACAAGGAAAAGCTGGAGAAATGGTGGCCATGGGGTGTCACGCACATCCAAAGCTGCCGGCGCGTCCAGGCCTGGGGGCACTACATGGCCAAATTCGAATGCATGGAGGTCATGCCGAAGGGCGCCCACGTTTTCGGAATCGGAGGTCTCGATGAACTTGGGAAGGCGGCCGTGCAGCGCGCTGCGCTACCACGGTGGATGCAGACGCTACTGCCAGTAGGCACCCGCGTTCGCCGTTTCGCCGGTGGCGGTTGGACCGACACAGAGACCGGAGAAGTTCACCGGTCACCTTACCGATGGACGCCCCACGGATGCGTCTTGCTCGACACTATCGCACCTACATAGATGACGAGTCTCGAGCTTGCCGGGGTGTGCCGTCACGCAGTCTTTCCTGCGGATACCCCATCGCCGAGAGGTATTCGACCGTGCCGTCGGGCGCTCTCAAAGCGTAAGGCCTTCCAAAACTGTCACGTAAGGCTTGAGTGCAGGACAAGCTTTTAACAGTTTCCTCGGCTCGATGACCACGCCGAAGACCGCGACGTCAACATCGAACTGCGGCAACGCGCTTTGCATATGGATGCCGATGCTTCGAAGCATGCGTCGAATGTCACCATTTCGCGGTACTGAAATCCTCGAAGGCACGTCATCATCATGGTTCCTGTCCGCTTCGGCGAGCAACTCAGTTACGGTCAAATTATCGAGCCCGGGGCGCAGCATAACAATGACACTGCGCGCTGCCGCCTCCATGTTCGCAGCATCGACACCTGCTGGCTTCGGAATAGGTCCGGTTGCCGAATGCAAATTCTGTTGCTTATCCTTCGCGACATCGGTCCCTGCAACAAGTCTCAAATGCCTCAAAATCTATGCTCCTTTCGCTGACGTAATTTCAATGCCTCGCGTTACCAAACTGATACGCGGCCCCGCGAATTGACTCTATACCAGTGTCGCAATATGCGCTAACGGCAAAATGGCCAAGAAGTTAATATCAATGGCACTCAATTTGTCGTTTTGTTTCACGACCATCCGAGCTGCTGTGTGCCACCCTTGTCGTCATCGCCTTCTCCGCCGCCCAATCACGGAGCGAGAACTCTATGTGGAGTTTCTTGGTACACGAGCACATGTTGCTAAGTTCTAAGGCTGTATCTATCCAACAAACGATGGTTTTCTGGACACGGCCAAATCATCCCAATCTCGCTGCCTTATACGCCTATGGATGTGCACGAATGCATCCAGCAATCAACGTCCACTAAAGGGTAACGCTATGGCAATTATTGGATACGCTCGTGTCAGCACCTGTGAGCAGACCCTCGACCTGCAGCGCGACGCGTTGAAGGCCGCTGAAGCAGCTAGCATCTACGAAGATAGGGCGAGCGGCAAGACAGTTGACAGACCGGAGCTCATGCAGTGCCTGAAGGCGCTCCGCAAGGGCGACACCCTGGTCGTGTGGAGATTGGACCGGCTGGGTCGAAACCTAAAGGACCTCATTCGTATCGTCAACGACCTCGAAGTGCATGGCGTCAAGTTCAAGTCGCTGAAGGAATCCGTCGATACAAATGGCCCCGCAGGCAAGCTTGTCTTCCATCTGTTTGCGGCGTTAGCTCAATTTGAGCGTGAGCTTCTGAGAGAGCGTACTTTTGCAGGCCTTGAAGCTGCCAGGGCCCGCGGCCGGAGCGGAGGACGACCTCAAATATTGGACCTGAAGCAGCGCAAAGCTGCTCTGACGATGATGAAGAACCGGGACATGTCGGTCGCTGAAATCAGTCGACAGTTCAACGTATCTCGCTCGACCCTTTACAACTTGCGGGCCTCCAACAAGAACGACAGTGCCTAAGCGTTCCAATAGCAGAAAGGCAGCACGGCTATCTCCTCCCTTTCGACATCGGCGGTGTCAGCATCAAGCCACCGCCAAGTTATTTGCGTCCAGCCAGACTTTTGATAGTAAAACAATCGCTGGCAGGCGTTAGATACCATAGAATCCACCGCAAACAGCAATAATTCTAACGATGCCACCGTACGCATGAGCGACCTGAGAACCTATCCGAAACGAGCCACTGACCCGCTCGGACGCTACTACACATCCCAGTGCGCGAGCGAAGCACTTATATCCCATCTCCGCGCATCGACACCCTCCAAGATTGTCGACCTCGGCAGCGGAGACGGTGCTCTATCAGCTGCCGCGCGAAACGCGTGGAGCAGGGCCGAAATCATCACGGTGGACATTGACCGGTCGCCATCACATCGATTGCACGCTTCTCAGGGGACAAAACCTGTCCGGCATCACCACTTCGCATATGATGCCCTTAGAGTTGACCTTCCCGAACTGCTTGGGTGCTCGGTCAGTCGACCTGATATCGCGATATGCAACCCGCCTTTTATAAAACCAAAATGGCAAAAGGGGTTCGCTGCCGTGATGGAGGACGCCAATTTGAGTGGAGCTTACGGCTGTCTGCGCGATACCACAGCTGACATACTGTTTCTCGCTCAAAACCTCAGGCTTTTGAGAAAGCACGGCAAGGTTGGCATTATCGTTCCAGACGGAATTATAACCGGGAAAAAACATTCTGGATTACGTCGTGAACTGGCGACAAGCCATACCATTGAGTCCGTGACACGCCTGCCTCGTACGGCTTTTAACGGAACAGACGCTCAGGCCTTTATTTTGACCATAACGAAAGGCAAGCCTACTGTCGACATGATATTGCTTAATGAAATTGATTTAGACGGAGCGCTAAGCACGCCGGTTTTTGTGGCGGCCGAGGAAGCACAAGCTCGCCTCGACTATGGCTACTATGCACTGCGACAAAAGCAAAAGCCGTCAATTTCAACGCTCGGTGAATTGTCCATCGCCATTCTCCGGGGACGCGTGTCGTCAAGTAAGAGAATACAGGGGTCCTCCCGATACTTTCACACGACCGATTTCCCAGTCGACGCTGCGCGGTTAAGCTTCGCGATTCCAAAGCAGTTCCGGGTTGACGGAAATGAATTGGACGACTGCACGGCAAGAACGGGTGATATCTTGCTAGCACGCGTCGGCCGAAATTTGGAAGAGAAGGTTTGTTTGGTGTCATCTGGAACCGCGCCAATAACAGATTGCGTCTATATAATTCGTCCCCGAGCCGAAAATCGCAATAAAATCATAAATAGCCTCATGTCCGGTGTCGGCAGACGGTGGCTGCAGGAGCTTGCACATGGGGTTGGTGCTCGCCAGTTACCCAAAACAGATTTAATAAAGCTTCCTATTTAAAAAATGGCCGAAAAAATCATTGATGATGCAGATTATCGAGATGCCCTTGAGCAACGTGCGGACTATATTCCGTTTGACGAAATTCTCGATGAAACAGCGGCTGAAGGTGAAAATTTTGTCAATGCATTTCATGAACTGACAAATAAATCACTCAGAACTCTGGTTGGTCCGCGCGGCTGCGGAAAAACTCATTTGATGCGCTACACGTGGGCTCGTTGCCTGGAAGATGTCAGCAAACCGTTCGCGGTATATGTGTCATTCAATCGCTATTTTCGCCTTGAACCGCTGCGGACGTCACGCCCGAACCCGACGGAGCTGTTTCACTCATGGGCATTGGCGCTCATTTGTTTGGGGACCTACGAGGCCGCAGTCAACTGGCAAACGCCAAAGCCGTACTTGGATGAAATCCTCGAATCCTTTAGCCTAACTAGAAAGGGCTTGGTTTCGCTCGCGGCTCGCCTCGAAAGAGGCCAGCCACTGTCTTTAGAAGAGGCGGACGTATCCGCCGCTCTTTCGGTCAGCGCAGTGAAGGCGCTTGTCGACCAGATACGTCAAACTACCGAAAGAAAATTTTGCGTATTGTTGCTGGATGACGCTGCGCTAACGTTGACGCCTGATTATCTCATCGATTTTTTGGACATCGTTCGCGCATTAAAATCCCAAAGTATTGCCCCGAAAGCATCGGTATATCCGGGCACCACGGAATACAGCCCGCGGTTTCATTCCGGGCAGGACTCCCTGCCGGTTTTAGTCTGGCATCCTGTTGATGCAGATAATTACGCTCACGTTATGGGAGCGATTGCCAGTAAACGCATTCCGCAACTTGACACAATACCCGGCGATATTGTGGAACTTTTCAAGTACGCGTCGTTCGGTGTACCACGTGCTTTTCTGTCAATGCTTTGGGATTTCAAGCGGCGTAAATTTAAAACAACCCAGCGGGGCGTCAATATAATTGTCCAAGAATACTTGGACTTGCGGATGGCCGAATATCGTTCGTTATCAAAAAAAGTACCGAAATTTGCAACAATCATCCGTTATGGTGAAGAACTGCTTTCGGAGATGGCCCTCGCCGTTAAGGAGGCGAATGAAACAGCACTGGAACAAGGATTGAAGCAAGTGAGCGTCGGTGTGATAAAGGACGATATCACTCCTCTCGTAAAGCGAATGTTCGACCTATTAGTCGAGGCCGGTTTAGTATACGAACAGGGCGAAATTAAACACGGGTCGCCCGCCAGGATATACACACGGTTCGTTCCGCACACGGCAGCTTTATTAGGAATTCGAGCATTTTCCAAAGGCCAAACCGGGTCCGGCGCTAAGCAAATTGTCAATGCCATCCAGAGTCGTTCCGTAAAGCACCCAATTCGCAAAAAACTTAAACTGCTGTCTCCAGAGTCCGTAGCTGGACTCCGTGTTGACCTTCCAGAGTGCACAGTATGTCAAACACCTCGCCTTACCGAGGACCAGAAATTCTGCCATAACTGCGGAAGTCAGCTAATATCACCGTCGACATTTTCGGAATGCTGCAAGATTATCATTAAGGATGTGCCGGGTTTGACGGAATGGCAACGGGAACGCATCACAGCATCTCTACCCAAATTTAAAACGATTGGCGATTACCTCGCCAAGCAGGACCCCAGCGCTGAACTTTTGACTATTTATGGTATTGGAAAGAAGCGAAGCGCGAAAATCATTGATGTGTTGGACGGGTTTATCGACGAGTTTCTATCATGACTAAAGATAATGCCGTTGCGGTGCGCGGGGACTATGAGGCCATCACAAGCCCCCAAGCGCTTACAGACCGACTAGACACTTCTAAATTTTTCGACCCGAGCCATTTAGCCGACAAGCTATCACCTGTCGACCAATACATTCGAAATACAAATGCTGTCAATCTAGTCTGGCTAAGGGAGCAGGAAATCTCTCCGGAGCTTGCTTCCATCGCGCTATTGGGCTACATGTCGGCAGTTGAGAGTTATATGCGCGCCCTAATACGCGCACTTATCAACGTGGATGCCACGTGCAAAGAGATTGTAGAGGCCAAATCAATCTCATTCGCTGCTGCTCTTCACCATAGAAAAGAGATTTTGCCGGAGGCCCTGCTTGAAGACATTTCATTTGCGGGACCCGAAAATATCAAGAAGACCATTAGCGCTTTTCTTGGATTGCCGTCCCAATTCCCGAGCATGGAAGCTTTTTTTGCCGAATTCGAAAAAATAAGTCAATTGCGCCATTGCTGTACTCATCGGTTTGGCAAACTAGGCACCAAGAATGCAATGGCGCTGGGATTATCAGCGCATACGCAGTTTCTTGAGAAGCCCCTGAAGCTGTCGAAAAAAGACTTGGAAACAGCGGCGGATATCTTGAGAAATTTTGTGAAAAATTTGAATAATATTATTTTCAGAGGAATTTTGGACAGGAGTGTGATTGGCGGTAAAACGACCGGCACTCCAATCAATATCACCAAGATAGACTGGACGTGGTCGTACGATGCAGACAAGGCGACATTCTCCAAATATTATAAAATTTTCGCGACCACCTCCGACGCTCTGCCGTCACCGAAGAAGGCGGAACTTTACGAACGGTTTGCATCCGTTTTTCGCCCAAAACCTATTCAGCGAAAACCTGTTATTCCGTCCGCTGTGCTCACGGGCACTTCAGATAAGCAGGCTGGAGATGGCGAAACCACGGCGCCTATGCCGCCCCAAGTGGAGCCTGCGAAACCGCCTTTTGTTACGTGAGCCTAGGATTGGCGAATTCTTGCTGTGGCAACGACTGCGCAGCGAAGGTCAATAGCGCGCAGTGCTCCTCACATAGCGCTGGGCGCGAGCTAAAAGGGGGCGACAGGCCCCGCGGCCCGTCCGAGACAACGGGCCGCGCACCCGCAGGGCGATGCAGGCCGCACGGCCGGAGTCGCAGGCCGGCGCCCACGCCGGACTGTGCCCTTGGGGGGGGCCGCGGATGGGGCACACCGCCAGGTGTGAGGCGCCCCAGCGCCGACCCGTTCGTGGGGGGGCGATAGCCCCACGGCCCCGACCGCGGTCGGGAAACCGGGCTGCAAGGGAAGTCTCCCGTAGGGAGGCCGCTCAAACACAGTTTGAGCGCCGCTGCAGGCCGGTTTCCCGAGCGCAGCGAGGGGCCGCAGGGAGTCGGCCCCCTAGGGCCGAGTACCGGGTAGGGCGTCCAGCCCGTTAAGCCCGGTACGTGCTCCCGCAAGGACGGCAACGCCGCCCGCGCAGCGCCAAAGGCGCGAAGAGAAGCAGCAAAACCACGGAGATTTGGTGTTAAGCCAACCGGCGCCGGCGCTCAACCAGCAACTGCTACGGCGGCAAAAGCTATGCGCTCCATGTCGGAGAGCAGCAGCCCGCTAACCAAAGTCGATGTTCCTACACGTGGAGCTATGCGAAAGCACATGTGCGCCAACGGCGCACGCTAACGTCGGAGAGGTCAAGTGGGCCAGTGCATGTCGGTGCGCAAACTGCGCTCGACGGCTGCCGGTTATCGCATCTCCCCGAAGTCGGCGAGGCAAGCGAAGCTGCAAGAATTCAAATCGCGCGCTCGAAGCTATACCGATGGAGCATGAACCTTCGGAGGTGTGATGGACAAGCGCAGGACGGGGCAACACTATCGCGAGACGACACTGCGTGCGCTGTCGTGGCTCGGCTACGCGAGCACAAGGCAACTTGCCAAGATGCTGCACGGGCGCTGCACTGAGAGCACACGCAAGATGACCGGCAGGACACTGCGTTGGCTCCACGAACGTGGCTACATCGTCACTCGTCGCGACGAAAACAGCGTCGCCGGCGAGTTGCTCGCCGCGATAACTGCCGCAGGCGCTACCAAGCTCGCAGAGGTCGGCGAGCCTCTGCCTTCCGGCAAGGCCCACGCGCGCGACTGGCTACGCCACGCTCACAGCCATCGCACGATGTGCAACAGCGTGTTCGCCGCGCTGTATCACCGGTCCCCAGATGCGGAGCCTTGGTCGGAACTCGAAGTGCGCGCTAATATGGCTCCGCTCTGCTCGTTCGAATTCAGGCTGAATGGTCAACAACAGTCCGCGCTGTCGGACTTCGCGGTACATATCAAAGTGCCGGACTTGGTGGTGCAGACCGGCAACGACATCGAGTGGGTCGAGGTCGAGAATTCATGGCGCAGTGACAAGGACCTCAAGAAGATGGTGGACTGCATGCGCGCCATGTTCTCGCGTCCGGGCGGCGAGATTGCTCGGGTACAATTCGTCATCGCGGCGCCGGGTGCGAAAACCATCGGACGACGGTTGCGGAGCGCTTTTACTGTTCCGCCAGAATACATATTACCGACTGGGCAACGAGAAGTGGACAAGCGCATCCTTGCTCAGCACGTCGTCATCTCAATGCTCGACCATGAGTCGCTCGAACTGACGCCTGTTGCGTTCTAAGGCACCCGTGCCTCTTCAGCGCAAGCTGTCGGGTCGGGGGCATGTGATATCGCCCCACGGCACCGGCCAACGGAACCGACCTCCCTTTGTTCAGGCGCGGTCCCGTACCCTTAAGCGACCTTGCGCGTAAAATCGGCTCGAATCACATTCCCCGCGGTGCCAGGAGGCGCAGGTTCACTGGGCGGCGATTTTTCTTCGATTCCATGGCCGATGTCTTCGAGCAGTTTTGCCCTATAGCCGGCTGGTGACCGCCCCACGTCCGGCTCCTCTCCGTGCATCATCTGTACGACATCGTCGGCGTTGATATTGATGTATCGCATTGCCATGCTAACCGTCTTGTGTCCGGTAATATGCATGATGACAGGAAGGTTGCCTTTGAACTGATGCGAGTAACGGGTAGCCGCGGTGTGGCGCAGGTCATGAAGACCGACATTCGTCACGCCGCTTTGCTTGCAGGCAACGCTCCATGCTTTTTTAATCGCCTCGTAGGTGGTCGGGAATATCCCGCTCTCATCCGCAACCGCACCCGCCTTCTTTTTCAGTTCCTCAAGCAGCGCAATGGCTCCGGGGTTAAGCGACACATCCCGCTTTCCCGTCTTACCGTCCCTCAGGCAAAGCACGCGGCGAGACCAATTGACGTCCCCCCATTTCGCGTAGGACAGGGGTTCGCAAGAGCGCATCGCAGTTTCGAGCATGAGGCAAACCAGCGGAAGGACGTAGTCGTTGCCGTATTTAGCTAACTCCTTCGCGACCAATTTCCATTCGTCATTTGTCAGCACGCGGTCACGGCATTATCAACGGGCGGAGCTGTGACATCGCTGGCTGGGTTGAGTTGCGGGTTTTTCCAGTGCCAGACGCGCCGAGCGTGGCTGAAAAGCCGTCGCAACTCAGCGCGCTCATGGTCAATTGTGGCGGCCCCTGCCCCATCGCTCATCATGGTGTCGATGAGTTCCTGCACCTGATACGTGGTCACATCGGCCATTGGCGTCGCGGCAAGACGTGCCCTCACCTCGTCGGCCCGCAATGTCTGGCGGGACTGTGCCACCCGGTGCGCCTTAAGACTGTTAATGATGAGACGCTCGTCCTCGCGAACGAGCAATACGTTCCAGCAACGCTGGCTGTCGGCCGCCGAGCTTTCGTCTTTCTCGAGGTGGATGACGGGAAGTCCGAGCGTGCGGAGATAACGATTAATACGGTCCTTGTCCTGGCGGGCGCCCTTTAGGAATGGCAGCCGCTGTAGTGCGTAGTCGGAGAGCGCGACAGCCAGCGGTGTCCTGAATGGACCCAGTCCGGCAGCCTGGGATGCCCCGGTGTACTCGTGCTTGATGCCCACCATGGCCGCCTTGGCAGCGGCGGCGGTACGAAATCCGGAGCGGTAGATATCTTGGCCACGCACGCGCAGGCGAAACGCCCACCCCGCGCCTTCTTGAAATGCCTTAGCCATGCTGGACCTCCGCACCTGAACTTTGATGGAAGGCGCTGTGCTGGGATAGATGCTTCATTGCAACTCCTGTAGTTGTGGAGTTGCGGTATAGGCGCACGGAGAGAGGATGACGGCCCGAAAACCGCAATGAGGCGCAAAAAAATTGCATTCAGCGCATTCATGCGCCGTCCAAGCCCCTCAAGACCGTCAGAAAACTGACAGAAAAAGCAAAAAGCCCAGCGCGAGGCTGGGCTAAGTGCTTGATTCTTTTGGTGGCCTGGGACGGAATCGAACCATCGACACGCGGATTTTCAATCCGCTGCTCTACCAACTGAGCTACCGGGCCACGAAGAACGAAAGTATATCAAAGGGGATTATGTCGCTCAAGACCTTTTAGCGATTTTTTTGATGAAACGATCGCCAAGGCCTTGCTCAGCATGCCCTTCAGGCTTCGCTCTTGTTCTTGCCAAGGTCCACGCCGAGCTGTTTGAGCTTGCGGTAAAGGTGCGTGCGCTCCAGTCCCGTTTTCTCCGCCACACGCGTCATGCTGCCATTTTCACGCGCAAGGTGATACTCGAAATACGCGCGTTCGAAGGCATCGCGTGCATCGCGTAACGGGATGTCGAAGGAGATGGACGCCGTCGCACCCACGGGATTCGCCGCCGGACTTGCGCCCACGCCGTTGCTGTCGCCACCCGACAGGTTCAGCGACGACGCCACCGGCAAAACCGCCGAAGCCGGTACCGCCGAGCCGCTCGCCGGCAAGGGCGGCCGCGCCGCGGCTGCCGCTACTGGCGCCGGCGCATTGCCACGCGAAAGTCCCTGCTCGACCGCCTTCAGCAGCTTCTGCAAGGCGATCGGTTTCTCCAGGAAGTTGAGCGCGCCGATCTTCGTGGCCTCAACAGCCGTATCGATGGTCGCGTGGCCCGACATCATGATCACCGGCATGGTGAGCTTGCCCTGCGCCGCCCATTCTTTGAGGAGCGTCACGCCGTCGGTATCGGGCATCCAGATGTCGAGCAGCACAAGGTCCGGCGCCTGTCGCAACCGGTACTCCCGCGCATGCTGCGCATTCTCCGCCGTCTCCACCACGTGACCTTCGTCGCTCAGGATTTCCGAGAGCAATTCCCGGATTCCCATTTCGTCGTCTACCACCAGGATGGTTGCCATTTACGCTGCCCTTGTCTGCACTAATGCTTTTGTCGTTCCGTGACCCGCCGCCGCCGAGGGCGCCGATGCGCCCGGTTCGGCGGTATCGTCCGCGAGTTGCAGGAACAGAATCGATATCTGCGCGCCTTCGATCACGTCGGCAGTCTTCGAACGATTGCGGATGTCAATGCGAGCGCCATGCTCATCGACGATCTTCTTCACCGTTGCAAGACCCAGACCCGTGCCCTTTGCCTTCGTAGTGACATAAGGTTCGAATGCGCGCGAGAGAATTCGCGCTGGAAAACCAGGACCGTTATCCGATACCGTCAGCCGCACCGCCACGCGGGCATGTCCGGACGCATCGGGGTCGCCATATTCTACTGTCTTCGTTTCGAGCTGCACGCGCGGCACGGGAACATCGGCGACCGCGTCCTGCGCGTTTTGCAGAAGGTTGTGGATCACCTGCCGCAGTTGCGTGGCGTCGCCGCGAATCACAGGCAGCTTTGTCAGCTCGACATTGATCGGGCTCTTGCCCTCTTCAATGCCATACAACGTCAGCACTTCAGCCACGAGGTCGTTGAGCTGCAGGTTGCCGAGCACCGCCGGCGGCGTGCGCGCGTATTCGCGGAAATCGTCGACCATCTGCTTCATGGCCTGAACCTGATTCACGATGGTCGTGGCACCGCGTCTGAGCACATCGGCGTCGGCGGGCGCGAGTTTATCGGCGAGTTTCATTTGCAAGCGTTCCGCCGAGAGCTGGATCGGTGTGAGCGGATTCTTGATCTCGTGCGCAAGACGCCGCGCGACTTCACCCCATGCCACCGAACGCTGCGCCGAGATGACGTCGGAGATGTCATCGAACACGACTACGTAGCCGGTGGTTTCGGCGTCGTCGGTATCACTTTCGGTCAATGTCAGCAACTGCGTCCCGCGTACCAGCAAGGTCAGCGGATCGGTTTCGCCCGGTACGGGCACCGCGAGCTGCTGCTGCCAGTGGCCACGGTCGCCGATCGGCCGGCCGCTGCCGCTAGCGGCTGCATCGCGATCAGCGAACGCCTTGCGCACCATCGCGCCGAACTCGGCAAGCACGCCGATCTGCTCGAGCGGCAGATTCAGCGATCCGTTGAACGGCTGCCGGAAAATACGTTCGGCGCCACGATTGGCCGTGGTCAGGCGGAACTGCCGGTCGAACACGAATACGCCAGCCGTCAGGTTCGCAAGAATGCTTTCGAGATACGCCTTCGAATGCTCGAGTGCGATCCGGTTGTTCTCGACCGCCGCGCGCGCCTCGGACAATTGCCGCGTCATGGCGTTGAACGACTGCGTGAGAAAGCCGAGTTCATCGCGCGATTTCACTTCACGCTTGGGCGTGTAGTCGCCCTCCGCCACCTCCTTCGTGCCTTGCGCCAGCAAGAACAACGGCCGCGCGAGCTGATTGCCGAGGGCGAGCGCGAGCATCATCGCAATGAACGTGGCGAGAAACAGCGCCAGCGTCAGCGTGCCGATATACATCTTGCGCAAACCGGTGCGCCCGAGCGCCTTCTCCTGATATTCGCGATACGCGCGCTGCACGGCGTCGGCGTTGCGTGCGAGCGCGGTGCTCACCGGCTGTTCGATTTGCAGGAAGCGCTCGGCCGGCTGCAGTTCGGTCGTCGAACTATCGGGGATCTTCACGATCACGCGCAGCCTCAGCGCGCCCTTGGGCCCGGTCAGGCTCGAGTCGCCATCGACCTCGCCTTCAATGGCGCCGTATGGATGGCCGCGCGCCTGGTTGAGTTGCAACGGGCTTGGCAAGTTGTCGGGCACGAGCGCAGCGAAATTGCTCGATGCCTGCGCGATCACGCGGACATCGGGCGCCGTACCCGAGCCGCCGCGCGCGGGTTCGACGATGGTCGCGTCCTGCACGTTGAACTGATCGCGCAGCCGCAGCAACGTGAGCGTGAGACTGGTGGGGTCCGCGCTGGCAAGCTGGTCGCTCATCAGGCGGCCTTTGTTCTGCAGGTCCGACAGCGATGCATCGAGCATGCCGCGCCCGAGATTCAGGCCGGAAGTAAGCGCGGTTTCCACGTTCACATCGAACCATGATTCGATGCTTCGCGACACGAACTGATACGACACCACGTAGATGATCCCGCCCGGCACGACGCCCACGAGCGCGAAGATGAACGCGAGTTTCGCCAGCAGCCGTGTGCCGAATTTCCCCTGCCGCACGCGCGTGACAATGATCAGCACGAGTCCGATCACGATCAGGATCAGCACCACCGCGACCGCGAGATTCGCCGCGTAGAGCCACTGATAATAGCGGTCGAAGAACTCGGTGTTCGCGCTGGCGAGCGCCAGCATGACGAGCAGCAAGATGGCCGTGAGCGCGACCGTGACCACCAGCGCGCGGACCACGATGCTCGTCATGTTCGTGCGGCGCAATGGCCGGCGGCGGAGCTTATTTAGCATTGGGCGCCGCCGTGAAAGTGAACCGCTTCCAATCGGAAGAAAGATTCCAGTCGCGGTTATTGACCGCGTCGATCTGGAACGGCTTGGGCATCAGCGCGATGTCCAGTTGCATGCGTACCGACGCACTATATGTCTCGCCGGGTTGCACTTGATTACGATCGATTACATGCCACGATGTGACGTGCTTGATCACCGCGAGCGCTTCGGCAAGCGTGGCGAAACCAAGCTGCAAACCACCCGTCGACACCCGATACTCGCGTGTCAACGGCTGAAACGACAGCCGGATGCTTTGCGAGACGCTGACCGGCTCTTCATCGAACCAGTACCAGCGCGGCCGCGACAGATCGAAATCGGTCGTGAAATAGAGCGGCACGCCCTTGTTCACGGCGTCTTCCAGGCTGCTGTTGAGGTCGAAATCGAAACGGGCGTCGAGACTCCACCCCGTACCGTCGGCCTGCAGCGACGCGCGCTGCACGGCAATAGGATCAGCCTGCGCGGCCTCGACCGGCAGAAACGACAGCGCGAGACTCAACACGAGGCTCAACGCGAGGCTCAACAGCCAAGCCGGCACAGTCTGGCCGGCGAGCGCGCGTCGAAGCGGAAAAAAGCGTTTGATCGTCACCGTTTCTGAAAGCGCGCGTAGAAGAATCCGTCGTGGTCCGCAAAGGCTCCCGTGTCCCGCTTCGATGTTGAATGGGTACGTTGCGCCTCGCCTGAATTGTCCGTCAGCGAGTTCGTGACCGGGTCCGGTGAATCTTGCAAGCGAGCCGTGCCAGCATGGCTCGCTGTCGGCAATAATTGCCCCGGCGCGTCCAATCGTACCGCATCTTCGTGCACCTCTCCAAACCACTGCGCCTGCAACTCGCCTTCTTCCGGGAAGATCGAGCACGTAACGTAGAGCAACTCGCCACCGGTGGCGACCAGTGGCCAGAGCGCGGCGAGGATGCGGCGCTGTTCCCCGACGAGCGCGGCAATGTCCGATGGACGCCGCAACCAGCGAATATCCGGATGACGCCGCACGATGCCCGATGCCGAGCACGGCACGTCGGCAAGAATGCGGTCGAACGGATCGCCGTCGGACCAGCCGGCAGTGTTGCCCGCATCGCCTACGCGAATCTCGGCCTGCACTTTCAGGCGCTGCAGGTTTTCGCCAATGCGTCTGGCGCGGCCCGCGTCGCTTTCGACCGCGATCAGCTCGACGTTCGCCAGTTCCAGCACGTGACCCGTCTTGCCGCCGGGCGCCGCGCACGCATCAAGGACGCGCATGCCGTCGCGCACATCCAGCAATTGCGCGGCGAGTTGCGCGCCGGCGTCCTGGACGGAGACGACGCCGTCGGCGAAACCGGGGATCTTGTCGACGGACATCGGCGTTTTCAGGCGCACTGCGTGAAGGCCGGCGGCTTCGGCTTCGATCTGCTCGGCCTTCAGGAGATCGAGATATTGCTCCACGCTCATGCGCCGCGCGTTCACACGAAGCGTGAGCGGGCCTTGCCGGTTGCCGGCGTCGAGAATGTCCTCCCACTCGTCCGGCTGGGCGCGCTTCACTGCATCGATCCACCATGCCGGGTAATTGAAGCGCGCGACCGGATCGCGCCGGACTTCCGCCAGCATCGCCTCGCGCTCGCGCAGGAACGTGCGCAGGACGGCGTTGACCAGACCCTTTGCAAACGCAAACTCGCGCCGCGCCGCGATGGCGTTGACGGCCTGATCGACCACGGTGAATGGCGTGTAAGCGGCGTGGGCTTCGTCATCGACGAGCAGTGCAAACGCACACGCCATCACATTCGATACATGTGGCGGTGGCGCCTTGCGCACCAGTTTGGCCGACAACGCGTCGGCGACCGCGAGGCGCCGCAACGTGCGATAAGCAATATCTTGCGTCGCGCCGCGCGACACAGCCACGTGCGTGGCAGCGATCACGGTTTGCAACGCGGCGGGCAGCGCCGAACCGCCGCGCACGGCGCCGACGGCTTGCGCGGCGGCATCGAGCGCGAACGCGAGCGAATCGGGAGCAAGGTGAAGCGTGGCGAGGCGTGCGTCGGAGGACGCCCGGCTGCTATCCGCCGATGATACGGTGCGGCGTCGGGAAGGCTTTTCGGTCATGTCGAGGCAAAGGCGTTCGAGCCGGCCGATGCCGGTCCGCGCAAACGAAGCATTGTAGCCCGGGAGGCGAAGCGGCCCGGGATCGGAGCGGTAGCGCTGGCCGAACAGACAAGGCTCGAGGTTTTCTCGGCTCGAAAAAAACGAGCTCATTGCCGAGTTTTTCGCAATGAGCCCGATCGGTTGCTTCTAAAAGTCCCGGCGCGCGTCACTCCATCCGGCCGGTCCGCGCCATCTCCATCAACCGCGCGACACGCTCTTCCGTGGCCGGGTGCGTGGAAAACAGATTGGCGATCCCGCCGCCCGCCAGCGGATTCATGATCATCATCTGCGCAGTGGCGGGATGTTGCTCGGCCGTGGGAAACGGTGTGCCCGACGCATACGCATGGATCTTCTCGAGCGCGCTCGCCAGCGCCTGGGGATCGCCGGAGATCTGCGCGCCGCCGCGATCGGCTTCGAATTCACGCGCCCGCGATATCGCCATCTGGATCAGCGCGCCGGCTATTGGCGCAAGAATCGCGACCGCAATACTCGCGATCGGATTCGACGGACGTCCTTCCGAATCGCGGCCGCCAAAGAACATCGCGAAGTTGGCAAGTGCCGAAATCGCGCCGGCCATGGTCGCCGATACCGTCGAAATCAGGATGTCCCGATGCTTCACGTGCGCAAGTTCGTGCGCCATCACGCCGCGCAGTTCGCGCTCGGACAGCACGCGCAGGATGCCCGTGGTCGCGGCAACTGCCGCGTGTTCCGGGTTGCGGCCGGTGGCGAACGCGTTAGGCGCGGCTTCGTCGATGAGATACACCTTCGGCATGGGCAACTGCGCCCGAGTCGCCAGTTCGCGCACCATCCGGTAAAACTGCGGCGCGGTGGCTTCGTCGACTTCCTGTGCGTTGTACATCTTCAGCACGAGCTTGTCGGAAAACCAGTACGAGAAAAAATTCATCGCGAGAGCGACGACCAGCGCGAGCGCCATACCTTTGCTGCCGCCGATCATTCCACCAATCACGACAAAAAGGGCCGTGATCGCTGCCATCAGCATCGCGGTTTTGACCCAATTGAACATTTCTTGAACTCCTTACCCAGATATCAATGCGCGTATAGCGCGATCGGCCATGTCGGCCCATTTGCCTGACCGAATCGATCGATCATGTACTGTAAGCAAAATGTTAGATAAGGGCATTGCTGAATAATTCAATTATCGGTGGCAACGAATGCGCATCCGGGCAGGAAGAAGACACGGGGCCGCTACGTAAGTTACCGGCCGCAGCGACTTCAGGCGCCCGGCGCGACTTCGCGAAGCTCGAAGCGCTGTCCTTTAACAATAGGCGATCCAGCGAGGAAATCGCGCACCGGCAGGCGTTTGCCGCCCGGTTTTTGCAGTTGCGTGACGCGCAACGCGCCCTGACCGCAAGCCACGATTACCCCTTCTGCGCCACTATCCACGATCACGCCTGCGTCTTCGTTCGCTTCGAACTCAATGGGTTCGGCCGCCCAGATCTTCACCGCGACGCCGTCGATGGTTCCAAACGCACCGGGAAACGGATCGAACGCGCGAATCTGCCGCGCCAGCATGCTCGCCGGCCGACGCCAGTCGAGCGCGGCTTCATGCTTCGCGATCTTTTCAGCGTAGGTCGCGCCGTCTTGCGGCTGGGGTGTGGAGGGCAGCGAGCCGTTGCGTTCGAGATCGCGCAGGGCATCGACTACGAGATCCGCGCCCAGTTTCGCCATGTGGTCATGCAGCGTCGCTGTCGTGTCTTGCGGCGAGATGGCGATCCGCCCTTCGCGGATCATCGCGCCCGTGTCGAGACCGGCATCCATTTGCATGAGGGTGATGCCTGTTTCAGCGTCACCCGCTTCAATCGCCCGATGAATGGGCGCCGCGCCACGCCAGCGCGGCAACAACGATCCGTGGATATTGATTGCGCCGAGCGGCGGAATGTCGAGCACTTCCTGCGGCAGGATCAGCCCGTAGGCTGCAACCACCATGACGTCGTGCGGCGTGTTTTTCAGCCGTTCGATAGCCGCAGCCGCTTCTTCCGGGTACTTGCCGTTGCGGCGCAAGGACGTAGGCTGGACGACTTCAAGAGCATGCTCGAGTGCAAAGCGCTTCACAGGACTCGTGGCGAGCTTCATGCCGCGCCCGGCGGGCCGGTCAGGTTGAGTCAGCACGAGTGGCACCTGGAAACCGGCAGCGTGAATGGCGGCCAGCGCGGCGGCCGCAAATTCAGGCGTTCCTGCAAACACGACACGCAGCGATTGAGTCATCGATTCACCAACCTGCAAAATTCCACATCGAACTTCGTGAACCGGCGCGTCACAGCGCCTTTTCGAGCTTTTTCATCTTGCCGCGAATCCGCGTCTGCTTGAGCGACGACAGGTATTCAACAAATACACGTCCCATCAGGTGATCCATTTCGTGCTGGATGCACACCGCGAGCAGACCGTCGCAGTCGATCTCGAACGTCTCGCCCTTCTCGTTCAGCGCCCGCACGCGCACCTGCTCCGGCCGCTCGACAAAGTCGTAGATGCCCGGCACGGACAGGCAACCTTCCTCGTGGTCCTTCTTCTCGTCGCTCGACCAGATGATTTCAGGGTTGATGAACGCCTGAAGCTGGTCGTGCGTGTCCGAGACGTCGATCACGATCACGCGTTCATGCGCGTCAACCTGGGTCGCGGCAAGGCCGACGCCCGGCGCCGCGTACATGGTTTCGGCCATGTCCGCGACGAGCTTGCGAATCCGGTCATCGACGACTTCTACGGGTTTTGCGACCTTGTGGAGCCGCTTGTCCGGGTAGGTGAGTATGTGTAGCAGAGCCATGATTCAGATTATCGATGCACGCCGCAGCGCGCGATAGTCGGCCATTCGGCCAGGTTGTAAAAGATTGCCGGTATCGAGAAGATGATTGGGCTGAATCCTGTCGATTCAATGCCGGTTCAGCGCCGCGGATCTTGCGGCAACGCCTTGCCCCTGCGTCTTCCAATGTGCCCGCTCGGTCAAGCTTTTCTATTTCGGTATGTGAAAATTTTAACATGACGCCTTTCCTGTTGCCGACGACCGCCGCTGCGCCCCGCTTGGGCGTAACTGATCCGAACTATGTTTCGGCCTGGCTGCGCATTGCGAATGCAGGCGGCTTGCAGCCCATCGCGTTGCGCGCGTTGCTCGCGGAATTTGGCAGTCCGCACGCGGTGCTGGACCAGTCGTTCGGGGCGCTGGCAGCCATCGCAGGGGAGAAAGCGGCGCGAGCGGTCGTCGCGCCGCCGCCATCTTCAGAACTCGGCACCTTCGACGAATGCCTTGGTCGGACGCTGGAATGGGCGTCCATCGAAGGGAATTCGATCGTCACGCTCGCCGATACCGCGTACCCGCCGGCGCTCCTGACCATGCCCGATCCGCCGCCCTTGCTATATGTAAAGGGACGGCTCGATTTGTTGCAATCGCGCGCTGTTGCCATTGTCGGCAGCCGGAGCGCAACGCCCCAAGGTATTGAAGACGCGAACCGGTTCGCGCACGCGCTTTCCAATGCTGGCCTCGCGGTCGTATCGGGACTTGCGCTCGGTATCGATGCTGCCGCGCATCGGGGCGGCATGAGCGGCACGGGCGGGACGATCGCGGTCATCGGGACGGGCGCGGATCTGGTTTATCCGTCATCGCACCACGCGCTGGCGCACGAAATCGCGGCAAACGGCACGATTGTCTCTGAGTGGCCGCTCGGCACGCCGGCCCGGTCTGCGAATTTCCCGCAGCGCAACCGGCTCATCGCCGGGCTTTCGAGCGGCGTATTCATTGTCGAAGCCGCGATGCGCTCGGGATCGCTGATCACAGCTCGACTCGCGAACGAAATGGGGCGTGACGTCTTCGCCCTGCCCGGATCGGTCCACGCGCCGCTTGCGCGCGGGTGTCATCGGATGATCAAGCAGGGAGCAAAACTGGTCGAAACGCCGGAGGACATTCTCGAAGAGTTCGGTTTCAAGATAGAAACGGAACCGGACGTCGCGTCGAAGGGACGCAAACGCGGCAAGGCGCGTGTTGCCAAAGACCCCGGCGAGCGGGAAGCGGCTGAAGGCGAGTTTGCGCTGGCGCTACAAAGCCCCCGGGTCAGCCGGCCGGCGACGGCGTCGTGGGCATCGGCGAAAGTCGAAGATCCCGACGCCGCCCGTCTGCTCGATGCCCTGGGCCATTCTCCGGCCACGCTTGAAATTCTTGCTGAACGGACCGAAATGGATGGCGCCACCCTGCAAAGCCTGTTGCTGCAACTTGAAATGTCAGGGCGAATCGGTGCATTGCCTGGCGGCCGATTTACCCGCCTCGAACGCTGATCTTCTGACGTCATGCTACATTCGCCACAAAATCAGACATTTGCTACGTCGCATCAAATCTTCACGCCGCTCAGGAAAGGACCGTAAGGAAACATGCCCGCGCTGAACCTCGACACCGACGCCAACCGGATTGCCGAGCGCATGGCAAGCGCCGGCACACTGCTCGTTGCGTGCCTGTGCGCCGAGTGGTGCGGGACCTGCCGGGATTATCGGGAGGGGTTCGACAAGCTTGCCGATGCTCATCCGGACATCTGCTTCGCATGGATCGATATTGAAAACCAGGCGGACCGGTTCGACGATCTCGATGTGGAGAACTTCCCGACCATATTGATCGAGGACGCTGTTACCACGCGGTTTTTTGGCACGGTTTTGCCGCAAACGTCCATCGTTGCAAGGATGTTGACGGACTTGAGCACATTGCCGGGCATGGCTGGCGCGCCAAAAATACGTCCTGCGCTGCTCGCCGCGTAGACCAAGTTCAGACAAGCGCACTCACCAGCTGAAACGCCTCAGGCGGTTGCATCACGAAGCGCCCACATTCACCGTCCGGCAGCCCGCGTTTCGCTAAATGCCAAACCGCGCGCCGCACGCCATATGCTATAAAGCGGACGTTAACGAGCCCGAACCACGGTGGCGCAAGCCGCTGTTACCCGGCCTCATGCCAGTCCCTAACTAGAATCGAGTCATGTCCAAAGCCCTGATCATTGCTGAAAAGCCTTCTGTCGCGAACGACATCGCGCGCGCTTTGGGCGGTTTCGCGAAGCATGACGAATATTACGAGAGCGACGACTACGTGCTGTCGTCGGCGGTGGGCCATCTGCTGGAAATCGCCGCGCCCGAGGAATACGAGGTCAAGCGCGGCAAGTGGAGTTTCGCCAATCTGCCGGTGATTCCGCCACATTTCGACCTGAATCCAATCGCAAAAAGCGAATCGCGCCTGAAGGTGCTGACCAAGCTGCTCAAGCGCAAGGACATCGACCGCCTGATCAACGCCTGCGACGCCGGGCGCGAAGGCGAGCTGATTTTCCGCCTGATCGCGCAGCACGCGAAGGCCAAGCAGCCGGTGCAGCGCCTGTGGCTGCAATCCATGACGGCCGGTTCCATCCGCGATGGTTTCGCAAATCTGCGCAGCGACGCTGACATGCAGCCTCTCGCCGATGCCGCCCGTTGCCGCTCCGAGGCAGACTGGCTGGTCGGCATCAACGGCACGCGCGCAATGACCGCGTTCAACAGCAAGGGCGGCGGTTTCTTCCTGACGACCGTTGGCCGCGTCCAGACGCCAACGTTGTCTATTGTCGTGGAACGCGAAGAAAAGATTCGCCGCTTCGTGCCGCGCGACTATTGGGAAGTGCGCGCCGAGTTCGTTGCGGCGAAGGGAATCTACGAAGGGCGCTGGTTCGACCCGAAGTTCAAGCGCGTCGAGGGCGACCCCGAGCAGCGCGATTCACGTCTGTGGGCGCTGCCTGCGGCGGAATCGATCGTTGCGGCTTGTCGCGGCAAGACCGGCACAGTGACGGAAGAAGCGAAGCCGTCCACGCAGATGTCGCCCTTGCTGTTCGACTTGACCAGCCTGCAGCGCGAGGCCAACGGCCGTTTCGGTTTTTCGGCGAAGAACACGCTCGGCCTGGCGCAGGCGCTGTATGAAAAGCACAAGGTGCTGACCTACCCGCGTACCGACGCGCGCGCGCTGCCGGAGGATTACATTCCGACGGTTAAAGACACGCTCGCCATGCTGAAGGAAAGCAACAACTACTTGCCGCACGCAAAGCAGGTGCTCGACAAGGGCTGGGTGAAGCCGAACAAGCGCATCTTCGATAACTCCAAGATCAGCGATCACTTCGCCATCATCCCGACGCTGCAGGCGCCGAAGGCGCTATCGGAGCCGGAGCAGAAGCTGTACGACCTCGTCGTGAAGCGCTTCCTGGCGGTGTTTTTCCCGGCGGCGGAATACCTGGTGACCACGCGGATCACCGAAGTCGCGGGGCATCACTTCAAGACCGAAGGCAAGGTTCTTGTCGAACCGGGCTGGTTGCAAGTCTATGGCAAGGAAGTGGGCGGCGAAGAAGCCAACCTCGTGCAAGTGCAGAAGGACGAGAAGGTCGACGTCGAAAAGGTCGCGGCGCATGGTCTCGTGACGAAACCGCCCGCCCGATACAACGAAGCATCGTTGCTTTCGGCCATGGAAGGCGCCGGCAAGCTCATTGAAGACGAGGAGTTGCGCGAGGCAATGGCCGCGAAGGGGCTGGGAACGCCGGCTACGCGTGCGGCGGTCATCGAAGGGCTGTTGGGCGAGAAGTACATGGTGCGCGAGGGCCGCGAGCTGATTCCGACGGCCAAGGCGTTCCAGTTGATGACCTTGCTGCGTGGCCTGGGCGTCGAGGAACTGACCGCACCGGAGCTGACTGGCGAGTGGGAGCACAAGCTGTCGCAGATGGAACGCGGCAAGCTCCCGCGCGACGAGTTCATGCAGGAAATCGCGCGCATGACACAGACCATCGTGAAGCGCGCGAAGGAATACGATTCGGACACGATTCCCGGCGACTATGCGACGCTGGAGACGCCGTGCCCGAATTGCGGCAGTCAGATCAAGGAGAACTATCGGCGATTCGCTTGTACGAAGTGCGAATTCTCGATGTCGAAGATCCCCGGCGGACGCCAGTTCGAGATCCCTGAAGTCGAGCAGTTGATCAAGGACAAGACCATCGGGCCGTTGTCGGGTTTTCGCAGCAAGATGGGACGGCCGTTCTCGGCAATCCTGAAGCTGGGGTTCGACGACGAAATCAAGAACTGGAAGCTCGAGTTCGACTTCGGTCAGGATTCAGGCGGCGAAGACGGCGAGCCGGTGGATTTCTCGGAGCAGACGCCCGTTGGCGCATGCCCGAAGTGTCAGTCGAAGGTCTACGAGCACGGCATGAGCTATATCTGCGAGAACTCGGTCGCAAATCCGAAGACCTGCGATTTCCGCTCGGGCAAGGTGATCCTGCAGCAGGAAATGTCGCGCGAGCAGATGACGAAGTTGCTCGAGGAAGGACGCACGGACCTGCTGACGGGCTTCAAGTCGTCGCGTACGGGTCGGAACTTCAAAGCGTTCCTCGTGAAGCAGCCGGACGGCAAGATCGGCTTCGAGTTCGAGAAGAAGGAACCGAAGCCGGGTGCGAAGACCGCTGTCAAACGCGGTGCGGCGGCTGCAGCGCCGGAGGCAGAAGACGAAGGTGATGGCGACGTAGCAGTCGCGGCAAAGAAAACGACCGTGAAGGTTGCGGCGAAGAAAGCGCCCGCAAAGAAGGCTGCGGCCAAGAAGGCGCCGCCCCGGAAGACCGCGAGTTAGGTTGTCAGAAGGCCTGTGTAATGAAAAAAAGCCCGCGATTCGCTCGCGGGCTTTTTGCTTTCCGGCATTGTCGAACGTATGACGCTTGCCATGTCAGAACGGCGACGGCATTGAAAGTGGCGAGCGCGTGCGCGGCTTGACCGGCTTGCTGCTGGGCTTGCTGTCATCGGCGGGGGCTGTGGTGGGACGCGAGTCGTAACGCTCGCCGCCTTCCGCTTCAGCGTAGGCCGCGTGCGCGACCAGAGGCTCGCTGTCGGCGTCGTTGATGGCGGGAGAACCCGGCTGCAACGCGCCGTCCTTCGCCCATTGCTCGCCAAGCTGATGATTCGGCGTCTTGCTGAAATGCTCGACCAGGTGATCGATGAACGTCCGCACCTTCGCCGGCAAGTGACGACGGCTCGGATACGCCACGTTGATCTCGACCTGCGGCAGCCGGTAGTCGCCCAGAAGCCTGACCAGCTTGCCGCGCGTGGTGTCGTTGCCGATCAGGTAGCTCGGCAAGATCGCAATGCCCATGCCGAGCAGGGCGAACTGGCGCAGCATCTCGGTATTGTTCGCAACGATGACGTTCGTCGGCCGCACGCGAACTTCGCCTTCCGGACCGGTGAACACGCGTTCATCGCCGAAATACTCCGATGGCAGGCTCAGCGACGGATGGTCAGCCAGATCTTCAGGCCGCGCCGGCACGCCATGCTTTTCGAGATACGCGGGCGTTGCGCAGACGGTCAGGCAGCCGGTCGTCAGGCGCCGCGTGACGATGCTCGCGCTGCGCATCTGGCGCGCGATCACAATGCCCACGTCGAAACCTTCTTCCACGAGATCGACCTGCCGGTCGACCAGTGTCACGTCGGGCACAACCTTCGGATAGCGTTGCGCGTACGTCTGCAGCACGGGCGCGAGATTGTGAAGCCCGAATACGACCGGTGCGACGATTCGTAGCGATCCGACCGGCTCGTGGTTGCGTGCCACGACCATCTGCTCGACGTCTTCGAGCTCATCGAGAATCTGCCGCGCACGTTCCAAGTACACCTGCCCCGACTCGGTCAGCGACAGGCTGCGCGTGGTGCGGTTGAGCAAACGGGTGCCAAGCCGCCCTTCCAGATCCGCGATATGGCGCGTCGCCACGGCGTTGGAGATATCCATTGCGCCGGCTGCGCGAGCGAAACTGCCAAGATCCGCCACTCGGACGAATACTTTCATCGACTGCAAATGATCCATGAGACTACTCCTGCTGCTAGACGGCCTCTTTTAAATTCCTGAAGCAATTCGGAATTATCCTAGGACTCGCGTTTTCGTGCAGAAGTTGCCGGAAATTCAACTTTTTCCGACAAAAGATTTCGACTTTACCAAGCAGTAAGGTGAAAGAGAATGGATTGTTGCTGCTAATAGAACGTGACGGCGGTCCAAACAGGTGCACGCTAATTCTGAAAAGCTGGCTCAGGCAATTTTGACGCAGTAGAGCGGGTGAATGAAGGCGCGCCGACTTTACGGCGCGTCGTCATTGATTATGTTTAGTTCCGTCACTAATCCCGTCTGACGAATATTACGCCGAGAGCCGTTCTTCAATCCCACGCTTGGTTTCAGCGAGTTTTGAAGGAAGCCCCTGCGCAAGTTTTTTGAACAATTCGTCGTGTAGTTGCAACTCTTCACGCCACGCAGCGCCCTCCACGGAGATCACGCGCTCGAAATGTTCACGCGAAAAGTCGAGCTCGCCCCAGCTGATGTCGTCGTATCGCGGCGAAAGTCCGACCGCGTGTTCTTCGCCGTTCGTGGTGCCTTCCAGACGCCCGACGATCCACGTCAGCACCCGCATGTTGTCGCCGAAACCCGGCCACACGAATTTGCCATCCGCGGCTTTGCGGAACCAGTTGACGCAGAAAAACTTCGGCAACTTCGCGTCGAGCTGTTCCAGCCGTTCGCCCATCTTCAGCCAGTGCCCGAAATACTCGCTCATGTTGTAGCCGCAAAACGGCAGCATGGCGAAGGGATCGCGCCGCACCACGCCTTGCTGACCGGCTGCGGCGGCCGTGGTTTCCGAGCCCATGGTCGCGGCCATGTAGACGCCCTCGTTCCAGTTGCGCGCCTCGGTGACGAGCGGCACGGTGTCTGAACGGCGGCCGCCGAAGATGAACGCATCGATAGCCACGCCCGCCGGATTCTCCCAATCGGCATCAATCGATGGACACTGCGACGCCGGCGCCGTGAAGCGCGCGTTCGGATGCGCCGCCTTCGTGCCGGATTCGGGCGTCCAGTCCTTGCCCTGCCAGTCGATCAGATGCGCGGGCGGCGTGTCGGTCATGCCTTCCCACCAGATATCGCCGTCGTCCGTGAGCGCCACGTTCGTGAAGATGACGTTTTCCTTGAGCATCGCCATGGCGTTGAAGTTGGTCTTTTCGCTCGTGCCCGGGGCCACGCCGAAATAACCGGCTTCGGGGTTGATCGCGTAGAGGCGGCCGTCGCGGCCGGGTTTGATCCACGCAATGTCGTCGCCAATGGTCGATACCTTCCAGCCCGACATATCCTGCGGCGGGATCAGCATGGCGAAGTTGGTCTTGCCGCACGCCGAAGGAAAGGCCGCCGCAACGTGATATTTACGTCCTTCCGGCGACGTCACCCCGAGGATCAGCATGTGCTCGGCAAGCCAGCCTTCGTCGCGGCCCATCGTCGATGCAATTCGCAGCGCGAAGCATTTCTTCCCCAGCAGCGCGTTGCCCCCGTACCCCGAACCGAAGCTCCAGATCTCGCGGCTTTCCGGAAAATGGACGATGTATTTCGTGTCGTTGCAAGGCCACGGAACGTCCTTCTGTCCAGCCTGCAACGGCGCGCCGACCGAATGCACGCACGGCACGAACTCGCCGTCCGTGCCCAATACGCCGTACACCGCGCTGCCCATGCGCGTCATGATGCGCATGTTCGTGACCACATAGGGGCTGTCGGTCAGCTCCACGCCAATATGCGCGATCGGTGAGCCGAGCGGTCCCATCGAAAACGGGACGACGTACAGGGTGCGGCCACGCATGCAGCCATCGAACAGGCCGTTCAGCGTGCCGCGCATCTCCTTCGGGTCGATCCAGTTGTTCGTGGGACCCGCTTCTTCCGGGCGCGCCGAACAGATGTAGGTGCGGTCCTCGACACGGGCGACATCGGACGGATCGGAGCACGCCAGATAAGAGTTTGGCCGCCTGGCCGGGTTGAGGCGCTTGAGCGTGCCGGCATCGACCATTTGCTGCGATAGCCGATCGTATTCCGCCTCCGACCCGTCGCACCATTCGATCCGGTCCGGCCTGGTCAGCGCCGCGACCTGCTCCACCCAGTCGATGAGTTTCCGGTTCTTGACATAGGCCGGCGCGGCATCACCGGTCAGGTTTTGGTCCACAACTGCAGGCTGGTTCATCGAGCACACTCCGTTCTGATAGAGAAAACGGTTGCAACCCGCCGGCGCTGCTCGCGAGAGGCGCATTTCGCGTCGCCGGAAACACGTGCGGCGGAACTCACGCACGGACGGCGACACAAACCAAGGCATGCGTCGGGAGTTGACGGGTCTGGCGACGACTGCCGTCTGAATCGCGGCTTGCGTCGGCACGGAACAAACTGTTAAAAAGAGATAAGAATGTCTCCATCGATTGCCGGTGTTCCGGCTTGTGCGATGCTGAAAGCGCAATGAGCGGCTGGCCAAGTGGCTAAACTGCCCGTTTCGCTTTCAAAGATGCTTTCCATATTCGTTTAATCGCCTGCTGGCGGGTAGTGAAAAGAGCAGTAACACCAGCAGCTTAGCAAGACACGATGCCCACATTTCGGCGAATTTGTACGTAATTACCCGAACTTAGCTCGTCGTTTCCTGTCCATCTTCGAATTTCTGCAGCACGTTTGATGCCCATCAAAAGCCAATCCATGCCAATTAAAATTGCCATCCTCGACGACTACCAAGACGCCGTTCGTAAGCTTGATTGCTTCAATCTGCTCGCAGATCATGAAGTCAAAGTATTCAATAACACGGTGCGCGGGCTCGGACAGTTGGCTAGCAGACTCTCGGAAGTCGAAGCCCTGGTTTTGATCCGGGAGCGCACCCGGATCAGTTCACAATTGCTCGATAAACTGCCGCGCCTGCGCATGATCAGCCAGACCGGCAAGGTGGGGGGTCATATCGAACTTGACGCCTGTACTGAGCGCGGTATCGCCGTGTTGGAGGGCTCGGGCTCGCCCATCGCGCCAGCAGAGCTCACGTGGGCGCTGATCATGGCGGCGCAGCGGCGCATACCGCAGTACGTCGCGAACCTGAAACAAGGCGCGTGGCAGCAGTCCGGGCTGAAAACGTCCGCGTTGCCGTCGAACTTCGGTCTCGGACAAGTCCTGCGCGGCCAGACACTCGGCATATGGGGATACGGGAAGATCGGCCAGTTGCTTGCCGGTTACGGCAAGGCGTTCGGCATGAAGGTGATGATGTGGGGCCGGGAGAACTCGCAGGCGACGGCGCGCGCAGACGGCGTCGACGTCGCGGAAAGCCGCGAGGCGCTGTTCGAGCAAAGCGACGTGCTGTCGCTGCATCTGCGTCTCAACGACGAAACCCGCGGCATCGTCACCGCCGCCGACCTGATGCGCATGAAGCCGACCGCGCTGTTCGTGAACACGAGCCGCGCCGAGTTGCTCGAGGAAAACGCGTTGCTCAACGCGCTGCATCACAATCGGCCGGGGATGGTTGCTATCGATGTCTATGAAAGCGAGCCGATCCTGCAGGGCTACAGCCTGCTGCGCATGGAAAACGTGATTTGCACGCCGCACATCGGCTACGTGGAGCGCGAGAGCTACGAGTTGTATTTCTCGGCGGCGTTCAAGAACATCCTCGCCTTCGATGCCGGCGACACCTCGAGCGTCGCCAATCCCGAAGCGCTGGTGGGCGGCCGCCGGCGATAACTCAGATCGTCGATATTCCGATGGACGGCTCGCATCGGACGGGGAAGTTGACCGAGTTCGCGAGGAAGCAGAACGCATGCGCTTCTTCGTGCAAACGCTCGGCCAGCTTCACGTCGCCGCCTGCGCCAATCGACACTTGCGGGCGCAACACGACATCTGTGAAACGGCCGCTTCCCTGCTTCGTTTCTTCCATCGTGCCGATAGGATCATCCAGATAACCCGTCACCACGATGCCGTTCACCGAGCAAAGGTGCAGGTACCAAAGCATGTGGCATGACGAAAGTGATGCCACGAACAGCTCTTCCGGATTGTGGCGCGTGGCGTCGCCGCGAAACGCCGGATCGCTCGATCCTTCAATGGCCGGCTTGTTTGCGGCACGGATCAGATGATCGCGCGAATAGGCGTCATAGCTCGACGTGCCTGAACCCTGATCGCCGGTCCAGGCAACTTGCAGCGTGTACTTATGCTGTTTGGCCATACGATGAAGCTCCCGTTCAGAGTTGCGCCGCCGCGCTCAGCACTTCGGGCAAACGCATGAGAAATTGCTCGCCATCGGCGCGGCCGAGATCGTACGCCGGCCGCATCAGCGCCGGACTCGTATAGTCCCACGAAGAAATTGGCACCTTCCGCGACGGCTGCACATAGACGCGGCGCTGGTCGCGGTTCTCGCCGTGCTCCACCACGAACATGCGCGGGCGCGGATACACGCGCGTCACCATCACCAGCACCAGTCCTGGCGATGCATCCAGCGCACCTACCGGCACGTTGTCGACCATGCCGCCGTCCAGAACAGGCCGGCCGTTGCGCCGCAATACCGGCGTAAAAGGCGGCGTGCTCGACGACTGCAGGATCAGATCGGCGAGATCCTCGACCGTCGCGCACTCTTGCGCGCGCACGAATTCCGGATGGAAACCCAGCGCTTGCCCGAGCGTCGGATGCAGCTTCTTGCGCACGTATTTTTCGATGTTATAGGCAATCAGCCCCGCCGCCACGGCGCTCCGTGCGCCGAGCCAGCGCGGCAAATGCGACACGCCGATACGAATCTCCGGCGCATCCTTCAGCGATGCAAACTCGGCGCCATAGATATCCAGCAACGCCTGCCGGTATATCCGATAGTGCGGGAACACCGATTCCCCGCGCAGCAAATTGCCCCAATACGCGTTCTTCGAATTGTCGCGCAGCACGTGCGAGTAGTAGTCCATCACCCATTCCGAGTGATTCGTGTACAGCATGCACGCGGTCGCCGCGCCAGCCGAAATGCTGGTGATGACGCGCGGACGCAGCTTGAGTTCCGGCTGGACGACGTCCCAGAAACCGGCTTGCCACCAGCAGCGGTTGCCGCCGCCGGCGAATACGACTTGATCGAACATGAGTTTTTTAGGCGATGAGCATGACAGTGGTGGTGGCGTGCGCGGCGAGCGCGCCGGTTTCATCGTGGAGTTCGATTGCGCCGAAAACCAGATTGCGCCCGCGACGCAAGATGGTTGCGGTGACCAGGACATCGCCGGATTTCACCGGGCGCAGGAAACTTGTGGTCAGGGAAACAGTGGTCATGGGCTGGAAACCGCCATGCGCGTGGGAGATGGCGACGATCATGGCGGTGTCCGCCGCAGCCATGAAGACCTGGCCGCAGATCACGCCGCCCGCGTGGCGCAGTTTGTCAGCGTGCGGCAAGCGCAACGTGACGCTCGCGTCCAAAATGCTTTCCGGCGATAAACCCAGATCGCGGATCCACGGCGCGAAGGTGGAATCGAGCAAGGCGCTGATAGCGGAATGGTCCATGATGCCGAGGTGTTTTTTAGCACGGCCGTTCGCCGCAGGAACGCCATGATAACGGTTCCCGCCATCGTTTTTTGAGACGTTCGATGAACCGATACGCCATGTTCGATACTGCTTTGCGGCGTCATTGGGAGAGAATTTCGGATTTTGTCGCACCGGCAGTTGCATAACCCGAGAAAACGTCGCTATAATTCGGATTCAGTTTTTCGGGGCGTTAGCTCAGCTGGTAGAGCAGCGGACTCTTAATCCGTAGGTCGACAGTTCGAATCTGTCACGCCCCACCACTTACCTTTGGGTAGGAAAATCAAGCACTTGCGCGTTCGCGCCGGTGCTTTTTTTTCGTCCGTCGGAAGCGCACGCGGCGCCAAAAACTGGCCTTTGCCGGAAATCTACCGGAGTTCGAGAATCCAGACCAAGCGTTTATTAACGACCTCTGGAGTTTTGAAATGGCATACATCAGCCAACGCGGCGCATACTGGCGCGCCGAGATTCGTCGACGCGGGTACAAGCCGGCCTATCGTACGTTTGATACGAAGCAGCAGGCCCAACAATGGGCTCGGCGTATCGAAGGCGACATGGACTCGGGCGCGCACCTCGACCGCTCTGAATCGGAACGGACGACATTGCGCGACGCGCTGGAAAGATACCGCCGTGACATTGTTCCTGAAAAACGCCACCCGTATCAAGAAAACCGCCGCATAGACCGCTGGCTCGACCATGACCTGTCCTATCGAACGCTCGCAAGCCTGCGCGGAACCGATTTCGCTAAGTATCGCGATGACCGTCGTAGTGCGGGTCGAGCTGAAAACACGATCAGGCTAGAGCTGCAGATTGTTAGTCACCTGTTCGAGATCGCGCGCAAGGAGTGGGGCATGGAGAGCCTGCTTAATCCCATGAACAATATTCGGAAACCGTCGGGAAGTAATGCCAGAGATCGCAGGCTGCGCCCAGGCGAGTTCGACACGCTTCACGCTCTGCTCTCTTCAAGCGGAAATCGCTGGGCCGCATCGGCGTTCGAGCTCGCAATCGAAACAAGCCTGCGCCAAAGTGCATTGTTTAGCATCCGTTGGGAATGGCTAGATTTGCCAAATCGTTTGATCAAGTTCCCGCCGCAGGCTCGCGGGGCCGATAACAAAAGCGTGCCTGCTGTCCTGCCACTTTCGCGTAGGGCAGTTGATGTCTTACGGAATATGGCTGCGATTTCCGAAGGGCTTGAGGAAAGGCTTGCACGTTCGCACTTCGGCCCCGCTAACGCTAACGCTTCCGCACTCAAGGGCAGGGTTTTCGGTACGACAACCAATGCCGTTCTTTGCGCATGGAAGAAAGCGATCAAAAGCGCGAGCTCCTTAGATCCAGAGGTTAAGACACTCCGGTGGCACGATCTTAGGCACGAAGCAGCATCGCGATTTTTCGAAAAGGGATTACACCCGATGGAAGTCGCTTCAATCACCGGACATCGAAGCATGCAAATGCTGAAGCGCTATACGCATCTGAAGCCCGAAAGCCTGCTAGAAAAGCTAGGGTGACAGCGACACAATCGAGGTAGGTCTCATCGAACCTCGGTTGATACAAATCCGTCATGCCCGCCGAAAAATCAAGTCTTGCGAATCACCATAAACAATTGGGCCGAGTTAGCCCAACTGGCATCAAATTCGAGTCGGCCCTCGCCGATGAGGTTTAGGCCTGAGCACAAAAATACCCTGTTGGAGCCAGAGCGGACATCGTATTGATAAAACACGTTATCAACGGTTCTGTTTACTCGCGAGGTGTCCAGTGTCACCATTAATGGAAATTACGTCGTTGAATCTAAGGCGATTTTTCAGAACAGGTGGCACTGCGCGACGAGCACGTGCCAAATTAAGTGAAATTTCCGTCGAGCAATGCCGCAGTAGGTGAAAAAATATTGCGTTCTTATCGGCGCGCTCGCAACCTGTCGCCGGTGGCCTGGCCGTCGGCGTTCAGCGACGGGCAAGGATCGGCCAGGAGCTGTCATTCGCGTCGACAAGCGTTGAACATCTGAGTGACCGTTCCTCACCGAACAACGGACGCACGGCAAGGGAGGGAATCAACTCTCGGCTAATTTTGGCTATAGTGCTTTTCGTTTCTTAGAAACGAGATTTGTCTCTTAATCGAAGCGGGCACGATCCCGAAATACAAAATGAGCCGTCTACCCAAAAGAGGTTCCCGGTCGCCTCGTCAAAGTGTCGGTGAGGGGGTGAAGGCTTCGTGGAATAATCCGGAAATTGCTCGCGCGCGTGGCGAACATCATGCTGCCGAGGTCACTGTAGATGGCATAACTACCCGATACAAGAGCGTGGCCCATGCGGCGCGCACGCTCGGTCTCGACGGCCTGCAGGAAACACGGCACATCCGCTTTCGGGGCGAACTGAAAGAGCGGCATGCTGCGAGTGCGGGCGCGACTCATGTGTGGACGGGGGACGACGGCAAACAGTACATCTTCCGGCTGGTCGACAAGGGCAGGAGTGAAAGTCAGCGCTCTACCAATCACCGTCCGGTCGAAGCAGTCTGGGACGTCTGCGGTCGTCACATAGATTTTTCCCAGCCGGAGGTGCCCCCGTCGGTCAAGGAACAGATTTACAGTGAATGCGCAGCGCTCGGCGTTGTGAGAGGCACGGCGGTAACGCAGACATCCTCTTTCATCAAGTTCAAGGGCGACCGGGAAGCTGCCCAAGTTCACGCTCGCAGCTGGCCGTCAAACCAGACTAAAACTGATGAAGCCGAGCGCGATGACGACGATGTCGATGACACCACCTTTGACGATCTGCATGACCGCGGTGAAATCGGCAGCGACAATGCTAAACAGCAGATTCGGACCGTGAAACAGTATAAGCGCCGTGCGGACACCCGGAAGGCCGTGCTCGCGCGCACCGAACGATGTGAGCGCGATGGGTGCGGTGAAAAGCAGCGCTTTGCAGGCTTTCTAGAAGTCCATCATATCCTCGGGGTCAGGAACGGTGACCGCCCGTGGAACTGTGTAGCCATCTGCCCGAATTGCCATACAGAAGCACATTACAGCCCGGACAAGGAAAACCTTAACCAGGAACTGCTGGACTATGCGTCGCGGTTCAGACGATAAACAGGCAAATTTCGTTTGCTAGTCGCGCTGATGATGCGGCCAGTTGAGCGCACGGCTCTTCCAATTTGATGGTATTGGCGCCAGAAACAAAAGCGTCATCAACCGCCGCATCGTCCAACGCATGGCCTCCCGAAGCCCAAATGCACACGCGTGACATGCATTTTATTTTTTCAGCTTGATGCGCCGGCGCGCGGTTTGAGCGCAGGTGCCGGGAGCCGGCAGTGCGGCCAAGAGCTGCTGAGAGCGCGTGGAGGCCTACATTTGCGATGAGAGAGGTGCCGTGCGGCTCCGTTCGGCCATGAAGAGTCATTCGCTTTTGTCGTCCAACGGACCGTAGAAGGCGGCTGCCCGCGATAAGCGGCCACTCGAGCATCGCTCGTATCCAGCGTACAAAGATCCGGGTTTATCCGAAACAAACCCTGCCGTGTTAACAGCGAATTTGAGCGGTCAACAATGTGCCTTGAATACCCACGCTCAGTCAACTATGCTCAAGCAGCCAATGGTCCGTGCAAAAGCAAAAAACTGTGCTCTCTTCAGGAGAATATCGTGGTGGCAAAGAAAGCTAAGACTGCCGTCAAAAAAGGAAAGGCTCCGGTGAAGAAAGGTAAATCTTCATCTCCACAGTTAGCTGACGTTTCTGAGGCTGATATTCTGAAGGATTTAACCTGGAAAGTAATCGAGCAACACAACCTACCGAAAGGGGCTGTCACTCGCCTACTAAAGGAAAACAATATTGACGAACGGGTAATTGAAGAAGTGGTCCACAGACTGGTTCCATATGGTCACACTCCAGTTGAACGATAATTTGCGATGATTGGATAACCGAGGACACTATGGAGCAACTTGTCGCCGCGTACAAACGGCTGGTCCAAGGAAAAAGCGACTTTTACACTTGGGCAAACACAAGAAACGGGATCAATCTATGGATTGATGGGCACGACGCCTTATCAAGCATAGATGCCACGGGCGTGGCTAGGTATGCTGCTGCCCTGAGCGACATACATCGTAATCGAGGCAGAGCGTCAAAGATTTGCCGAGAAAATCTCAATTTATATCTCGAGTCGTTCGATGATTTTATTAGTGTGTTCAAAGGCCGCGAAGAGTTTTTCTTTCCAGCGTTAGCACTTGGCCTATGCGTCGTGGACGCATGTGGGAGTGCGCCGATACAAGAAAAATCGGCTCCAGCCCACGAAATCATCAACGACTCGCTTATGATGCTGTTGAGTCGAACTTATCGAGCGGCGCGGTTCACTAGCTATAACGACGGCGTAACGTTGACCATATCGCACCGCCAGGAAGAAGACTACTTTTTTCCTGAATTGCGTAGGATCCGATTTGGAATTGATTATTTCTTGCCCGGAGATGTTAGCAAGATACAGCACTACAACGTCAATCATGACGTGTTTCACATTGTTCTATTTGCGGACGCATATCTTCCCTTTAACTCGGAACGCGGTGAGCAAACAGGATTGCTTGTTAATGCAGAAGAATTCTGTTGTGGAGTCGATTTAATTGTAATTAACGAACTGAAGCGTCACAAAATTGACCTGCATGTATTGAAGGAGTTCAGAGGCATAGACCCAAAGTTTCAAAATGAGACATCAGTTTCAGTTGCAGAGCGCGTTGCATCGTCCGTCGATATGATTCAGGCTTACCAGTCGTTCTTAAAGAAGAAAGCACAAGATGTGCTTGCAGCCCTCTCACCAAGCTCCCGAACGGTGCCGATCGGTAGCTATAAAACGGTAGAAGACCTACATGGATGGATCAGTGAGATTGCCATCCACAAGCATGTTTCGGGAACCATCAAGCTTACGGAAAGGAATGAGAACGCGATTTTTCGTGAGCAAACGGCGTCGCTAAAACCAGACAGAAAACATTTGGCCAATCTACGTAGCGCAATAACTTTTGCTTGGGATGGAAAGGCTTTACCGCTGGGCCTCACGTGTCCATCACTTTCAGAGAAAAAGCGAACACTGTCGCTCGTAACAAACTCAAGAAGGTCCGCGCTCTATGAAAGAGCATTTGCCGAAGCAAAAATAAAAAATAATTTTTCGATCCCGGTCAGATACGCTGTTTCATAGACTTACGGTCTGCTTGTAAATTTTTTATGTATGCCTATCAGGCGATTCGCACTCATGTTCCATGCCTAGGGAAATATTCTCTCGAACCATTTCCCAGGAGGACGTTCGGTGATCCAGCTATTCAGAACGCATTTTTCGGACGTGCGCGCACCCCTGAGGGAGTTGTGGTCGTTAAGCTAGCAAATCCCGCAAACCCACTTTCGAACGAATCGATCAAGAGAGAATGGAACCTCCTGAGGAGCTTCGATCATCCCAACATTGTCCACGCTCTCGATTTTGGAACGCACAAATTTGAATTTATCAATGGCGAGCGGCGTAAATGTCATTTCATTGTCTTGGAAGATTGTGGGCCCGACATTCATTCGTTGGTACTCAGTGGAGAGCAGCTGATTAAATGGAGTCAGGTAAAAACTATAATTGCAAACGTCGCTTCGGCTCTTGAATGCCTGCGGTACAGCCGAATCAATCATCGAGACCTAAATCCCACGAACATATGTTTTAAAGACGGAAGGGCGAGATTGATAGATTTTGGATTGGCGAAAAATGACAAAAACTCGATTGACCTCTCAATATATTATTCAGCATATTCTGCTCCTGAGTTAAAAACGAATTTCGCCTCAGATCTATTCTCTCTCGGTGCGATAGCTTGGTTTCTCACCTGTGAAGGCTCTCATCTTGAAATGGCTTTTTCAGAAAGACGAAAGCCACCAATTTTTAAAGCGATAGTTAAAGAAAAAGATAAGCATGGGCTTTTGCGTCTGTTTTCTCTATGTTTGACGGCTGATAATGTTGGTCGCCAGAAAAGCTTCAAGAAGATAATAGACATATGTTACTCGCTCTAACGATAGTCGACCCGAAATAACTCCACAGATTTCATGCCATGTGACTGTGTGTTCGATCGGCAATATCCAGCGGTTAAATGGTGCCGAGGTTTCGTCAGATGATTTTCGCGATCGAGTGATATGGTTAGCGCTCGCCAATAAGCGAATGTCTCGTAGTCTCATCCAAGCTGACGTCGACGGTTACCTAATTGGTAGGCAGCTTTGGGTCGAGCTTGTGTGAAAACACGCTGATCGCCTAAACTGGATTAACTCATTCAGCATGGGTGACCGGATGAAGCGATTCATAGAAGGTGAAGATCGAAAGCAGGTGACTCTGCTTCCAGAATGCCTCGATGACTTTGTTGCCGAGGACAACCCGGTCAGGACTATCGAGGCGTTTGTAGAAGAGCTTGACCTCGCATCACTGGGCTTCGATGGAGCAATGCCGTCGACTACAGGCCGCCCGTCCTATCATCCAGCAGTGCTGCTGAAGATCTATATCTACGGCTACCTGAACCGGGTTCAATCGAGCCGTCGCCTGGAACGCGAATGCCAACGCAATGTTGAGTTGATGTGGCTGACGGGCCGATTGGCTCCAGACTTCAAGACCATAGCCGACTTTCGTCGTGACAACGGCGTCGGCATTCGCAACGTGTGTCGCCGCTTCGTGATGCTCTGCCGTGAGCTGAAGCTGTTCTCGCAAGCGCTAGTCGCCATTGACGGCAGCAAGTTTAAGGCAGTAAATACGCGGGATCGCAACTTCACCGAGGGTAAGGTCGACAAGCGCCAGAAGCAGATCGAGGAGAGCATCCAGCGTTATCTAAACGCGCTGGAGACTGCCGATCGTACGCAACCCGCGGAGCTCGAAGCGAAGACAACTCGATTGCAAGATAAGATCGCGCGCTTACGCGAGCAGATGCGGATCCTCGATGAGATCAAGGAACAACTCAAGACGCAGCCTGATGGCCAACTCTCGATGACTGATCCCGACGCGCGCTCCATGGCGACGAGCGGCAAGGGCTCGGGAATGGTGGGCTACAACGTGCAGGTGGCCGTTGACGCCAAACACCATCTCATCGTGGCTCACGAGGTCACAAACTCTGGCAGTGACCGAGCACAGCTTAGCCCCATGGCAAAAGCTGCGCGCGACGCGATGGGTAAGAAAAGGCTGCGGGCAGTCGCCGATCGTGGCTACTACACCGGAACTCAGATCAAGGAGTGCGCGGATGCGGGGATTGCGGTCATGCTGCCGAAACCGACGACATCGAGCGCTAAACATCATGGTCGGTTCGATCGGTCAGACTTCGTCTACATTGTCCGGGACGACGAATACAAATGCCCTGCTGGTCAGCGTGCAATTTACCGCTTCACTGGAGAGGAACACGGAATGCAACTGCGCCGCTACTGGAGCAGCGCGTGTCCGCAGTGCCCAATGAAATCCAAATGCACACCAAGTTCTTATCGGCGGATTACCCGCTGGGAACATGAGTCTGTGCTGGAAGGCGTTCAACGTCGGTTGGACAAAACGCCAGACGCAATGAAGATACGCAGGCGAACCGTAGAGCATGTCTTCGAAACGTTCAAGCACTGGATGGGCTATACGCACTTCCTGACGCGCCGGCTGCCCAATGTAGGTACCGAGATGACTTTAAACGTACTCGCCTACAATCTCACGCGAGTGCTGAGAATCCTAGGCTTCAAGAAGACAATGAAGGCGATGCGGCTAGTGGGTGCGTGAGCACCCGCAGGTCCCGAACTAAAGCCCTTAGACTCGCCTGGAACGCATCAGAGAGGCTCACCTTCTCGTCGGCATCGTGATAGCTGCGAAGGCAGTTAAACGCGCCGCTGGGGTCGGCATCACGCGTCGCATTGTAATGCCATCGGGTTTCCACACGGCCTGGGTCGGTAAGGGACAGTGACGGACGGCTGGGTCCTCGCAGATCGGCTTGGCCGCCCCGATTATTTCACTAACTGTGGCAGCCGTTTTCCACTTACATGGCACAGTTTTCACTAACGGTGGCAAACGACACGAGAGGCTTTGGCGCCCCCGTCCATTTTCACCAGTGAAAATTTGGCTGCTCTGCTCGTTCTCCGGCAAGAGGTCCTTCGCCGACCACGATCAACATCAGCCGCTGCTGTAAGCTGTGGTTCCACAGCAAACGGCGACACGTGGACTACCGCCGCTGCAAAATCTAAAAAAATCTGTCCGGCGATTTGATGAAGAAAATTATCGAGTTGAGCGCAAACGAGGCTGCGTCGTACTTTTTGAAGGGCAGCAGTTACTTTAATGGCGATTTTCCTAACTACATAAGCTTTCAACCGATCCTGGAATCCGTGTCAGCGCTATTAAAGGGCAACACGTATCACAGCTTTATGGCGGAGGCGGTAAAGCCCGACGATCTTTCGGACGTAAATTACAGCTTTGTAGCAAACAAAGATGGACGGCTGGCTTGGCGACCGTATGAGCTGCTGCATCCGGCCGTCTACGTGTCACTCGTCAACGTCATCTGTCTGGCAGAAAATTGGCAGACGATTTCAGAACGATTTGCGGCTTTCCGCAAAGCGCGCGTCATATGTTGCAGCGTGCCCGCCGTTTCCTCTGACCAGCAATCTGATCAGGCCACGCAGGTACATTCATGGTGGCAAGAAGTTGAGCAGCAATCGCTTTGTTATTCGTTGGAGTTCAGCCATGTCCTTCATACCGACGTTACCGACTGCTACGGGTCGCTCTATACCCATAGCATCGCTTGGGCGTTGCATGGTCTCGAATTAGCCAAGGCGAGCAAGGGAAAGAAAAAATTGCTTGGCGAGAGGATCGACAGTCACATCCGCGCTGGGCGCTACGGCCAAACCAACGGCATATCGCAAGGCTCCGTGCTGATGGACTTCATTGCAGAACTCGTCCTCGGATATGTCGACGAGTTGATCACTGCAGAACTGGAAGAGTCTGACGATTTCCAGATTTTGCGTTACCGCGACGACTATCGCGTTTTCACAAACAGCGACCAGCGGGCCGAAGAAATCCTTAAGGTCATCAGCGATCAGCTGAGATCGGTAGGAATGCGTCTGGGCGTCGCGAAGACGTTTTCCAGCACGAACGTTATCGAAGGATCGATCAAACCCGACAAGCTGGCGGGCATCGACTTGCAAGACCTAGGAAAAACAAATGCGAAAACACTTCAAAAGCAGCTCCTTCGCCTCCACTCGTTTGGCAGAAGATTCCCCAACAGCGGGGCACTTCGCCGACTAGTTGGTGACCTTCACACCAAAGTAATCAAGGAGAAGGTTGCACCCGATGACCTGACAGTGCAGGTTGCAATCGCGACAGACATCGCCGTCGTTTCGCCCCAAACCTTTCCCGCAATAGCTGGCATCCTCAGCCACTTAATTTCCTTGCAGAGTGCAGCCGATAAAACGATCTTGTGGGAGAAGGTGTATAAAAAAATGAGCAAGGTACCTTATAACGGATATCTTCAAGTGTGGCTTCAGCGGGTTACAAAGCCGAAAGCAGTTGGCGTTGAATACCTAAGCGATGAGCCGATATGCAAGATCGTCAATGGTGACAAGGTTGACCTCTGGAATAACGCCTGGATCTCGTCTGCCGAATTGAAGGCGGCCTTGGACACTTCCAAAATAGTCTTGAAAGATGCCCATGATTCTCCCGAGGTGATGACACCGAGCGAGGTAGAACTGTTTAAGCAGAATGCTTGGTCGTACTAGCAAACAATGCTGAGTGGGACTTGTTCGACCGGTGGCACATAGAAAAGCATTTGCGAAGTTGCTAGCGAAGCCAGAATTCGTATTGCTGGCATCGGCCTCGGCTAGGTTTAGTTTGCCTCAAGCAGATCAACGCAGCCCAACGGCGAATCCCGGCTGACCAACGCAAGGGCGAGATTGGCCTTGGCAACTAGCTCAAGCGGTTTCAAGTTTTGGACATAGTGCCCGTGCGTGATGCGATCCATACCTGCACCCGCGAGCTTGGCTACAGTGCGCAAGCTCGCAGTGAGGGCGACGCTATCGAGACGAGCGCCATGAAGAATAAGGTTTCGTTGGCGGTAAAGCCGGTGAAACGACTCCGCTATCGCATCCCGAATCGTTTGTAACTCGGGATTCGGATTCTTGAGAAGCTTTTCTAACCGGGCAACAGCTGCCCGGTCGGTAATGCCTGGCATTTCAGGCATACCGCCATCAATGATCATTTTTGCTAAAACCCGGCATCGCTCACGATTGGTGTGGATTCCGGCAAGCGCCCTACATTGCTCGGGATGCTCGCGCTCGGCGCGATAGGACAGCGCTGTTAGTTCGGCGCGGGGGAATGAGCAGGTCACTAACGTCGCAAGGTTGTCCGCAGCTGACGCCCGATCGCTAGGGTCGGCAAGCAACCCTTCAATCGCTCCCCAGCCGCCTGCTACGGCCGCCGGTGGCGAGCTTTCTTCGAGGTGGGCCATCAACTCGAGTGCTGCATCGACACTTTGGCTAGCGTCTGTCGAAAAAACTTGGTCGGCGCGAAACAGTTCCTCGATTCCCACGCCACGAGACGCTTCCCGAAGTGATACAGGCGCGCCACTTCCTTTAACCCATAGGTTGGGTAGACGATTTAGAGGTTCCCCGGTCGCGAGAAGGGCGCGAGCAGCATACCGATCAGATTCGTTGCGAGCCGCTTGGGCAGCGCCGATGGCATCTCTGGCTTGAACCTTCAAGATCATTGCTACTGGCGAGCGTACGCCGGACGTCGTAAACCCGTGCTCTTTCAGCCAGCTAGTAATGGCGGCGCCCCGAAGCCATGATGGCGGTAACCCATTCAGTGCTTTTGGGGTGGTGCCGAAAGCCAACAAAACCTCAAATTCTCGACGAGGGTTGCGTGCCACTTCAGCGTGCAGCGCTTCGCAAAGTTGCGGAAGGGTAATCTCCTCTGGCGCGTCCAACCGGGCCTTCACAAAATCGTGAAAATATTGACCGGAAAAACCTGCGTCGAGTAGATGAGCTCCGACACTGCGAGCGAAATGCTCAACGGCAAACCTGTTGGCTGCGACAGCAGCGCTCCAACGGGCCAGGTAATCTGCGGATACGCGGGTTGATAGCTCTCGGATCCCATAGTGAGCCGCCCCGTCAGCGCGCGGGATGTGCTGAAGCTGCTGACGCAAAAATAGCCTTTCAGCATCACTGAACGCTGGATGAACGCCGACTCGTTTCTGCAAAGAGGAGACCATCCGTTTGATCGCACCCTCACTCAGATGCCCTTGTCTCATCGCAGCGCAGCTTTCGTAGAGCTCATCCATAGCCAGTAGGACGCCAACGCCCCAGAGTGAGCGGTACCAAGGCTTACGCTCAGACAGGAACTCTAGCAATCGGATGACAGCAACTTTTTCGGTGGGATTGACAAATTTGAGCATTCGGCATATTATGCCAGCTCGGCCAATAGCAGTGTTGGTCTACAGGCTAGGCGGGCGCGACCCAATTTGAAGCGACAGTTCTGAACTGTTTAATCTAAGCGGCTCAAGCCCCCATTTATTGAAAAGGCCCTGCGCACCGCGCAGGGCCTTTTTGTTTCCAAGTCATTCTTAAGAAGCCATTCTCTAGCGTTGCCTCCTATTGCCGAGCGTACGACAACCTGGGCGATATCGGGATCAGGACTGAGGGCGAGCCGGGTTGCCGGAAAATGAGGCGGATAGCCCGCATGTTGTGAAAAATACGCAACATGTTGCCTGTTATCTATGCGCTGCCTGACGCTCGTCGGTTGAGCGAACGTGCCGAGGGCACCTGAGGGCACCTGATCTGTGCCTGACTTGGCAAGTCGTGCTGATTTGCGAAAGCCCAAACATGGCGCTACCGTTGTGACGAAGATCCGAGCGCGTTGAACTGCCCGCCTAGCATAACGGCGCCGTGCTGGCTGAAGCGCACATACCGCTCTTCACGATCGCAACGGGTCCAATGTATTGCATTGAAGGCAGTCCCGAGCGCGGTTCAGCAGAAAGACCAGTCCACGCGAATTTTCTAGCGGTAAATGTCGGCGATGACTCAAAATTCGGAAAGACCGGCAAGGGATCATAAGCGGACGCCGGCTTGAAGATCATCCCGCCGAAGTAGTGCGGCGGAGTGGTGCAGCGCCGCTGTGGGGATTTTCCGCAGCGGAAGTGGCGGCCGCTGCGCTTGGCGATGGTCAGCGACTTCCATCACTGCTCTAACCACGTAGTTGACCGGTGCTTCATCCAAAAAGTGGCCGACGTGCGCTTCAAAGCCTGGAGGCATAGCGCCGGTTGCAAGGGTGTGCTCCAGCATTTCCGCCGAAAGAACGCCCTTGTAACTCACGCTTGCTGTGTTCGCACCCATGCGCAACGCGCTCGCACCCTTCTTTGCAGATGTGACGGGACTTTCGAAGGTCAGACCGAGCACGCTCAATATTTTGTTAAGCCGTTCGAAGCCAAGATCGGCGACCGCGCAATTTTCCAAACCCTGCACGGTGCGCCGCGATATGCCGCTTAGTGCTGCAAGGCGCTCTTGAGTAAGGCCAAGCGCGATCCTGCGGGCGCGAATTGTGTTGCCGACTGATCTGAGCGTAATCATAGTTAATCTCCGAATTCAGGACAGACAACAAAGCGCCAATGCGCAAAATTTTGCGCTTTCACTCGGAGGGAGTTTTGGCAGCGCCAACCCGGTAGATGCGCCTGACAACAAAGTCTGGAGGCGCTCCAACACCAAAGGCATCATCTGCGGGGAGTTCGCAGTCGGGTACGTGCTTATCAACAGGCCGAGTACGTTCAGCGCGCCCCGGCCGCTTTTCGGCTGTCCATCCATGCCAGCCAGCCAAGACGATAGGCACGTGCATCCACAAGCGCATGATGTTCGCGAGGATCGATCTGGTGGTGTGCTGCGACGGTGCTGTCGTAGACCGTCGAATCAATCAGTGGGCGTAAATCAAAGTAACTCACTGCGAGATTGGAGACGCATGGAGCACCGAGCAAATCCAGCAGAAAGCGGAAATCGACCGCCGAATCACAGGCGGCTTGAACGGAACGCGGCGCCTCATCCAACCAGGCGCGTAGTTCGGCACGTGCCTGCACATATGCGTACTGCGGTCCGCCAAGCAAAGGGAGCACCTTGTTCCGGACAAACTCCGTGCAGTCTTCCGCCTGCCAGGTATCGGTAAGTTCGATATAAAACTCTCGGTGCCCGTCTTCGGCAACCAAAGCAAGGCTTATTAGCTTGGGATTCGGTTGGCCAAGCCCCGTGTACTCGGTGTCCAGGAACAGCAGCATGCATTGATCCTCTATTTTTGCGGTGTCCTAGATTTGCTAAATGCCCTTCGTCCGATCGATGCTAGAACGTCGTTCGTCGGCCCACATAAGTGGTTTGAAATATCGACGTTGCCACCAAGGCTTTCGTTTGCAACACGTCTACGGCTGGACGGGTAATCAGTCTCGCCGAGGCTCAAGATTTATAGGGAATTCATCCACTCAATGCTGAGAGTTTTACGGACCAAATCACCACGAACTCACTGACAAATTCGCTTACAAGTTCACTTACACATTCACTGACAAATGCAGACAAAACTTCAGGACAGGATGCCAGGTGTACGTACAAACTTAAAGTTTGCCCGTCCACGCGGTGTGCACGCTAGGTCGCTTCGCGCCCGTCGCCCTCTCCCCTCTGGGACCTCTGGGGGATACTCAGGGCTTCGCCCCGAGACCCGGCTTCGCCGCTCAGGCACTATCGAGATGGTAGTTCAGCCGGGCACGAGCCGTACGGCGAAAAATTGGACGCATGCGCACAGCGGCAAAATGCCCCGCCACCGCGTCGCGCGATCAATCCTGAGTAGCGCAAAGCGCCAGCTCCCAGCGATGGAAAGAAGTGTCCTCTTCCGACTTGCACAATGCACCTGCATACTCTGAACCTCCAGGTATCTGAACCTCAAGCCCACGGACCAAATGAGTACCTTCGATAGCACTAAACGCCTATTGCCGGAAATTTTGGCAGACATCGTGAAAGGCAAGATTCAATTGCCCGATTTCCAGCGCGGCTGGGTGTGGGACGATGACCACATTCGCAGCCTGCTGGTGAGTGTCGCGCGCTCCTTCCCAGTGGGCGCTGTGATGCTGTTGGAAACGGGAGGCGAAGCCCGCTTCCAACTCCGAGCGGTCGAGGGCATTGCGCTGCCTGGAGGCAAGGGTGAGGCGGAGCTGCTGATCCTTGACGGGCAGCAACGGCTTACTACTCTGACCCAGGTGCTGGCCTTGAAATCGGCCGTCAAGACGCACACCGACAAAGGCAAAGCGATAGAGCGCCATTACTACTGGCACATCCCCACAGCCTTGGAGGGTGCCGACAGGCTCGACGATGCCATTCTGGCCCTAGAGCCCGATCGCATCCTGCGGTCCAATTTTGGACGCGACATAGTTTTGGACCTGAGCAGCCCGGTCAAGGAGTGCACGCAACTGTATTTTCCTTGCGATCAAATTCTCAATTCCGATGCGTGGGAAGAAGCACTACAAGAACACGCACCTGACCACTTCGCCCTGTATATGCGGTTTCGCAAAGAGGTGCTTGGGGCCTTTCGTAACTACCAACTGCCGGTAATCCAGCTTCATAAGGCCACCTCGAAGGAAGCAGTGTGCTTGGTGTTCGAGAAGGTCAACACCGGCGGCGTACCGCTCAATGTGTTCGAGCTGATGACGGCAACCTACGCAGCGGATGGCTACAACCTGCGGGACGATTGGTATGGCAGCAAGCAACGTAATGTGCCGTCGAGACAGGAGCGTCTCTGCAAAGAGCCGGTGCTGCGGCAAGTGGAGACAACGGACTTCTTGCAGGCAGTGACGATGCTACACACCCTGGAGAAGCGTCAAGCTGACCTCGCGGCTGGAAAGAGGGACAAACAGGTGGCGCCTGTGAGTGCCAAGCGGGTAGCGATTCTGGCCCTTGAGTTGCCGGATTACCAAAAATGGGCGAATCCGGTGGAGCAGGGTTTCATGCTCTTGGCCAAATTCCTGCGTAAGGAGCATGTGAGGGATCCGCGTGAGCTGCCTTATCGGACGCAGCTGGCGCCTTTGGCTGCTGTGCTGACGCTTCTGAAAGAGCGCTGGCTAGAGCCGATGATCCATGCAAAGCTGTCGCGCTGGTATTGGTGCGGCGTGCTGGGGGAGCTCTACGGTGGCGCCGTAGAGACGCGCATCGCAAACGACGTGGATGAGCTGCTGACGTGGGTGGAGGATGAGAGCGCTGTGCCGCGGACGGTCGTGGAGGCGACCTTCAGTCCCGACCGACTGGACCGTCTGTTCTCGCGTTTAAGTGCGGCCTACAAGGGCATCAACATGTTGGTGTTGCGTGACGGGGCGGAAGACTTTTTTTGGAAGGCCAAGATTGAGGAGCTGGACCAAGAAGATATAGCGCTCGATATTCACCACATCTTTCCGCAAGATTGGTGCGAAAAGCAGAGGATCAAGCGTGCTACTTACAATGCCATCGTCAACAAGACACCGATTTCATATAAGGCTAACCGAATGATCGGTGGGTCGGCACCCTCGGTGTACCTGCGCAAACTGCAAGAACACAAGCAAGTACAGTTGCCGAATGAGGCAATGGATGTGTTGCTATCCAGTCACCGCATCGATGCGAAGGCACTACGTGCAGATGACTTCAGTGCGTTCTATCAAGCGCGAAAAGCTGCGCTACTGGCACTGATTGAGGCGGCGATGGGTAAAGCTTCAATGGGCAGCGCGACTACGGATACAGCTGCTGCGAATGACGATGAGGATTTGGCAGAAATGGCGTAGGCATGAAGCCATCGGGGGAACCTGTCAGACAGCCTTCGCTTTACGGGCGTCCATCCATGCGAGCCAGCCGCGGCGATACGCACGCGCGTCGGTCAACGTGTGATGAATTCGATTATCCGTCTGGCAACACCCGGTCACGATGCGATCGTAAATTGTCGTGTCGATTAAGGGGCGCAGATCGAAATAGCGCGGAGCCAGGTTGGGCGGCCGTGATGTGCCGAGCAGCTCGAGTAAGAAGCGCCAATCATTGTCCGAGTCGCACGCTACTTGCACATCGCGGGGCGCTTCTGCAAACCACGCTTGCAGATCGATGCGTGCGTGCTCAACGGTAGATTGAGGCCCTTTTAAAAGCGGCAGCACAGCACGCTTCACGAACTCATTGCAATCATCGAGCAACCAAGTGTCCGTCAGCTCAGCATAGAACTCGCGCTGGCCATCTTCCGCCACGAGTGCGAGGCTGATGAGTTTCGGGTTTGTCTGACCAAGGCCCGTATATTCAGTATCGAGAAACACCAGCATCGCTTGGCACTCCTTCTGGTGTTGGCTAGGTCAAATTGCCTGCGAGCGCGGCGACCACCCTCTTCATCTGCTCATCCGAAACGCGCGATGCGCCGGCGACACCATTGCGCCACACATCTGATGCTCGAATAGCAAGTTGGGCATTGACTGGTTTGCGATTGCACGCCATCACAAGCAGCTTGATCATGACTTCGAACCCCGGCGCGCTATCGTGACCCGCTGAGGCTGATAACCGGTCTCCCTCAACGCGCAGCTGAGCAACCGCGCGGCGGGCCTCCAACAACTCGGCGCGCAGGGTTTGCATTTGATGCTTTGCATCGTCACTTTTCGTTACTGTTGCGTTAATCAAGGAAGCCTGCTTTCGCTGATGATAGGCCGCCTGCCGCTGCGCATTGGTCATCGCGTCCGGCTTTAGCGGTCGCCCAGGACCTCGCTTGACCTCCTCCTTCCCTGGTTTAGCAGTTTTATTATTCGAAACGTGACGCATATTCGCCTCGATGTCGACGAACCTATTTTCTTTTATATGTAACGAATATTCAATGCGCCAATCATGGACAACGCCATCATGACCACTAGTGACCTCCCACAGCGGCCCGACGATCGGCGGATTCTCGACCAGTGTGCGGTGCTCGGGCTATCCTTCCTGCAAGCGGTGCAACTGGCGAACGCCGCCTATCCGCGTGACCCGCAATCGCTGCTGCGCGTGCTAAATCTGGATTTTTCGACCTACGAGCCAATGCCACATCGCATCCGAAAGTCCTGGCTACGAATGGCCGCTCAAACTTCCAGCGTGAGCTGTCGCGGCACGTTGACGGAAGACGCATTGCTCGAAATTTTGTCGAGCGGGATTGTGCCTGCCGATTTCGAAGCTCATGTCGGGCATTTCCTTGATGAAGCACCGATTGACTATGTCGTGTTTAGCATCGCGGAGGTCGCGCAGAAAAAACAAACGTCAATTCAATTAGTTTGGGATATCGTCGCTCAGCTTGCAAACCGGTATAGCGAGCGTCGGCAGTCGTTGTGGGCAACATTCGCCTGCACGGTTCATCCCCCTGCCCACGGATAAATCGCAGCCCCCTTTGCCTCCGCGTCGGCGCTCAGCCGGCCCAGATCTCCCAATTGCTCGCGTAGTAGCTCTGGTTACACGATGCGCAAAGGCGCTTTTCTTCCCCTACAAGGTTCACTTTTCGGGCAGGCATGGTGCCGCATAGCTCGCAGGGCATGACGACGTCTTCCGGCCTTCGACCCGCCTCAAATAGCCCGTCTACGTGATCAGCGCTCAATCGTAGCGGTAGCGTCATATGGATCCCTAAATAGTTATTGGAAAAATTGCACGCCGCTCTTCTCCGGTAGCGGTCAATTTGCTAGAAAAGCGCCGGCTGCCGCTCCGACGCAATCTGCACGACTTTGAACTTGGCGAGGCGCTTGCGTGCTTCCGCCAAGTCGTGCAACACCTGTCGCTGCAGCCACGTCTCTGCCCCACCCCCAAACGCCAAGTCCAGTCGCAACGCCATTTCGGGTGAGATACCGGCCTTACCGCTCAACAGATTTGTCAACGCTTGGCGGCTGACACCCAGCACACGTGCGCCTTCAGTCACGGATAATTCAAACCGTTCAAGGCAGTTTTGGCGAACCAGCGCGCCAGGATGAGAAAAATCGGGATCAGACATGAAGACACAATATCGCGTGATCGTCTTATCGTCAATAGACAAGCGACACTTGTCTTTAACTTGCGCGGGGCAACGCGAATTCGCCACGGTGAAATAACTAATCGGTGACGCGACGATATTCCTCTTCCGTTTGGGGCCGGCGAAATGGTCTGTTCTGATAGTAATCGCGCAGCAGCGGACGCCGTTGATCCTCAAGCATCTGTGCGATGGCTCCCGGTTCAAGGGCGAGCAAACCTAGCCAGCCCTCTGTGTTCCGAAGGGACATTTCCGCGCTGTGCTTTACGCACGATCATTGGCTCCTATTCCCTATTCTGGCGTGACCCGCATCTTTAAAAGTGATGTGCGTGGATTGGTGTTCTTTCTGCACCCATTTTTCTTCCGCGGTAAGTCGTTTTGTACGGGTCTCGGGGCGAAGCCCTGAGTATCCCCAGGAGGGGCGTCGGCGACGGCCGCGAAGCGACCTAGCCGCTGCCCCGATGTGGCGGCAAACTTTTAGTGTGTGGCCACAGCTGGCATCCTGTCCTGAAGGTTTGTCTACATTTGTCAGTGAATGTGTAAGCGAACTCGTAAGCGGTTTTGTTGGTAACGTCGTTGCAAGTCGGTAAGTGTTCTCCGTGCCTATACGAAGCATCACTTCATCGAAACAATCAACAACGGAGTGACAAAAGTACCGTACGGGTAGGTATTCCGATGGTGCGAATAAAGAAGCATCGTTGCAATTTATGCACTAAACGCTGCATTTGAAAATGGCAACGAAGAAAAACGAATTAATCGATAAGCAAGCCATCGTCCGCGCGATTGAAATCACCGTACTGACTGCGAGCGCTGATGACTACATATACCGTGCCCTATTCCGCTGGCTTGCGCGCTCGTTCAGCAGACCTTTGGGCATCGCGAAGTATGACAAATTGTGGGCATAGACTTTTCGCCCTTGAAACCCCTGTCCGGTATGGCTCCGCTCACCCTGGAAGGTGACAAATTGTGGGCATACCTTTTTTGCCCTCGAAACGCGCGCGGACTTCGCTTCGCAAGCCGCGAAAGCTGACAGATTCCGAGCTGTACTTTTGACGAGGTTGACGGCCAATGTTGACGCGTAGAGGGCGCCGTCGTCGGTGGCGTGGCGGAACACGTCGCTCGAAAGCATGGCAACCGATCTGACTGTCGGCTGTCGGGAGGCAGCAGACATTCCGGCTAGAGACCGGTTTCTAGGTGTCACTGGGCGGTGGCATAACCAAGGGGAGCTTTGGTTTGCGACTTTCAGCTTCGACAACAACAGGCAACCTCTCTGCAGATTGGGTAATGACGGCAACCGTGACCCATTTACAGAACATAGTGTGACGGTCGGTCATCGGACACTTCCAGCGCGCACAGAAATTTTGAACCGATGGCTCAGGCAAAGATGCCACTGCGCTTCCATGTTCGTATCTTTTTGATGCAATAACGGGGTTTTTTTGATAAATTATCGAGATCTTTCCATCTCAGCGCCGCTACCCCACCATGGAAGCTGATCCGACAGCCCAACTACCCCAATCCCACCGGGACCGGCTCAAGCACATCGAGCTGCGGTTGCGCTTCCTCGGGGAGGTTCGTCGTCCCGACTTGATGCAGCGTTTCGGCATTCAGTCGGCAGCTGCCTCGCGGGACCTGGCGCTGTACAAGGAGCTGGCACCGGACAACATTGATTACGAAAGCCGTGGCAAGCGCTACCTCCTGGGTGCTAGGTTCGCGCCGCTGTTTCCTGTGCCATCCGCTCAAGTCCTGGGCTGGCTGGCTGAGCAATTGGGCGATGCCACTGCGCCATCGTCTGATGCGCTGCTGCCATGCCTCATGCCCGCCAGGATCTCTTACCCTGGGTTAGACACCTTAGGCTGCGTCACGCGTGCCATCCACATGGGGCAGGTTCTCAACATCTGCTTTCACTCGGTGAGCAATGGAGCGTCGTCGCGTGACATCGTGCCTTTTGCGCTGCTGGACACCGGGCTGCGCTGGCATGTCAGAGCGTTTGACCGAAAGTCGCAGACCTTCCGTGACTTTGTCCTGACCCGCATCAGCAAGCCGATACCGAAGCTTGGCGAAGAGCCATCGCGCCATGAGCTACCGGAGCAGGACGTTCAATGGACACGGATCGTCGAACTGGACCTAGTGCCGCACCCGGATCAACCACATCCAGAAGTCACACTGATGGACTACGACATGCCCGGCGGCGTGTTGCGTCTCAAACTGCGAGCCGCGCTGGCTGGCTATGCCCTTCGCAAGTGGAGCGTGGACTGCTCTCCACAACACAGCTTGCGCGGACCCGAATACCGACTCTGGCTAAAAGACCACCTCGCTTTGTACGGCGTTGAAACAGCCATCCTGGCACCGGGCTACCCCAACAACAAAGGCAGCGTGACATGACCGAGCGCTACCGGCTGTCATTCACGACCGGCGGACTCTTTCTCCAAGAGGCCCCCATGGTCGCTGCCTGCTATTTACAGTTGGGTGATTGGGTGGCGACGCGCGCTCAGCTGCGGGACGAAAACCTCCTTCAGGTACGCACTGCTGCAGCAGCCACCCGCATCAGCAAGGAAGTCACCGCACGCCTGCAAGAACTGAGCTCTGAAGAACTGTCGGCGCTGCTGGACATGAGCCTTCGTGACCAAGCGAACTTGCTCTGGGTGGCCGTCTGCCGGCGCTACCCCTTCATTCGAGAGTTCGCCACGGAGGTGCTTCGAGAGCACTTTTTGGTGCTACGCCGCCGATTGGCGTTCACCGACTTCGACAGCTTTCTCAACAGCAAGGCGCTTTGGCATGCCGAGCTTGACGACATCTCTCGGTCAACACAGCTGAAGTTGCGGCAGAACCTGTTTCGCATGCTGCGCGAGGCTGATCTCTTGTCAGATCAGTACGAGATCCACCCAGCGCAACTCAGTCCCTATCTCGCTCACATCCTGGCCCGGCAGGGACGGCAAGCTTTCTTGGTCTTTCCGGCCACGGACAACGACATTCAACGATGGCTTCAATGAACCCGAAAATCAGCCACCAACCACTCGCCAACCGCTTTGAGCACCTGATCCAGGTGATCGGTGGCGAGCGCTTCTTGCAGATGCGTGGGCTGAACAATGATCTGCCCTTCTACGTCTGCGAGTTCCGGGCCGGCGAAGCCTTTGAGATGCAGCGGATGCAACGCCAGCTCATCCGCTCTCTGGCCAATCTTCAGGTGACCTGCTTGGGTGGTCGCGGGGTCAAGGTGCTGGAGATCAATCTGTATGACCTCTGCATCGAACTGCTGCAAGCACGTGGGGGCAGCAGCGATGGCAGTCGGCTCTGGGATGAAGTCCTGGCGCTAGAGTCGGACGTGGAAAAGGACAGCCTGCTCGAACTGCTGCAGAACGTCCTCGGCATCGAGGACTACCTGATCCCCGCCATTGGCGGGCGCCTGCGGCATGCCAATTTCGACGTGCTGTTCCTGACCGGCATTGGGGAAGTTTTTCCCTACATACGATCGCATAACGTGCTCAACAACCTGCAAAGCACTGCGAAAGACAAGCCCACCGTGATGTTCTTTCCTGGCGAGTACCGCCATTCGCTGGAGCAAGGGGCATCGCTGGAGCTTTTCGGGCTGTTGCACGACGACAAGTACTACCGCGCTTTCAACATCTTCGAGACCCAGGTTTGAGGAGGGACCCCATGGAACTCAACCGCATTTTCAAGCAGCCCGTCAGTCGCCCCATAGAAGGCGTCATCAAGGCCGACGACGAGTCGAGTCTGTACGTGGAGCTGAACGAGTACGTGCTGACAGACGAGGTCGCCAAGCGGCTGGAACACTTTCTGGATGCGTACAACGACTACCACGGTGCGAATGGTGTCTGGGTCTCCGGCTTCTTCGGTTCGGGTAAGTCGCACCTCCTGAAGATGCTGGCCTTGATCCTGGAGAACCGCAGCATCGATGCCAGCACGGCACTCGACATTTTTTTGCCCAAAATCCCCAGAGAGGACGAGCTGCTGCGCGCCGCTCTGAAAAAGGCTGTTGCCATCCCCTCCAAGAGCCTTCTGTTCAACATCGACCAGAAGGCCGACATTATCAGCAAGAGCCAGACCGACGCCTTGCTTTCGGTGTTTGTCAAAGTCTTCAACGAGATGTGCGGCTACTTCGGCAAGCAAGGCTACATCGCCCACTTTGAGCGAGACCTCGACAGCCGAAACCAGCTGGATGCCTTCAAGGCCAGCTATCAGCAGCACGCTAACAAGCCCTGGGAACGCGGCCGAGAGCAGGCATTGCTGGAGTCGGGCAACATCGCCCGAGCCTATGCGGAAATCACGGGTGAAGACCCGGCATTGGTCAAAGGCATTCTGGACAAGTACCGCACGCAGTACAGCGTGTCCATCGAAGACTTCAGCGAGCAAGTAAAGGCTTGGCTGGACAAGAAGCCGGCCAACTTCCGCCTCAACTTCTTCGTGGACGAGGTGGGGCAGTACGTCGCCGAAAACACCAAGCTGATGACCAACCTGCAGACGGTCGCAGAGAGCTTGGCGACCAAATGCCAAGGCCGCGCCTGGATCATCGTCACCGCCCAAGAGGACATGAACTCCGTCCTGGGTGACATGACCAAGCAGCAAAGCAACGACTTCTCGAGGATCCAAGCCCGCTTTGCAAACCGGCTCAAGCTCACCAGCTCTGACGTGGCCGAAGTAATCCAGAAGCGCCTGCTCACCAAAAACGAGATCGGTGTCGAACTGCTGGCCACCACCTACGAACAGCAGTTCAACAATTTCAAGACCCTGTTCGAGTTCGCCGACGGCGGCCAGCAGTACACGAACTTCCGCGATGCGGAGCATTTCACGTACTGCTACCCCTTCGTGCCCTACCAATTCCCGCTGTTCCAGGCTGCCATCCGGGGCCTCTCTCAGCACAACGGCTTTGAAGGCAAGGCCAACTCCGTGGGCGAGCGCTCCATGCTCGGCGTGTTTCGGGATGTGGCCATTGCGATTGACCAGGAGCCGGTCGGTCAATTGGCGACTTTCGACCGCATGTTCGAAGGCATCCGTGGTGCACTCAAAAGTGCCATTCAGAGCGCTATCAACAATGCGGAACGCCACCTCGGAGACCCCTATGCCGTGCGCGTGCTCAAGGCGCTCTTCTTGGTCAAGTACGTCAAGGAGTTCAAGTCCACGCTGCGCAACCTTAGCGTGCTGATGTTGGAACGCTTCGGCGATGACCTGCCCGCACAGCGCAAGCGCCTAGAGGCCGCACTCAACCTGCTGGAGCAGCAGACCTACATCCAGCGCAATGGCGACGTTTACGAGTACTTGACCGACGAGGAAAAAGACGTCGAAGAGGAAATCAAGAACACCGAAGTGGAGAGCGCAGACATCCTGAAAGAGCTGGAGGCCCTGCTGTTCGATGGCGTCATCAAGCAGCGCAAGATCCGGCACAGCAACGGCCAGGACTACGCCTACACCCGCAAGATGGATGACCGTGCGCTGAGCCGTGAGCACGAACTGGCCATCCACATCGTCACGCCACTCTCGGACAACTTCGACAACATCACCTTGCAGCGGATGCAAAGCATGGGCCGCGATGAGCTGCGCGTCGTACTGCCGGCCGATGTGCGCTTCATGCAAGACCTGACAATGTACAAGCGAACCGAGAAGTACATTCGCCAGAACAGCAACACGCCCCAAGAGGCCGTCAAACGCATCCTGGATGCCAAGGGCTTCCAGAACACCGAGCGCCTGAATGACTTTCAAGTGCGTGCCAAGGCGTTGCTGGGCAAGGCGACACTCATCATCAATGCGGCGGATGTGGATGTCAGCACCGGAGAGGGCCAGACGCGGGTCCTCAAAGGGTTTGAGCACCTGCTGCAGACGACATATCCGAACCTGCGCATGCTGCGCGATGTACCGTTCAACGAGGCAGACATCGGCAAGCACCTGCGCATGATGGTAGACGGGCTGATCGCCAACGACGCCATCAGCTTCACCGAGCCCGAGCAAGAGTTGCTGGCATTCATTCAAGGCAACGCACGGGGCGGCGTACGCACCACCGTCAAGAGTTTGATCGAGCGTTTCGAGCGCAAGAACTATGGCTGGTATTACGCCGCCATCCTGTGCAACCTGGCGCTGCTGTGCGCACGTGGCAAGGTCGAGGTGCGGCAGGACAGCAACTCGCTGGAGCGCGATGCGCTGGAGCGCAGCCTGCGCAACACCAATGCCCACGCGTCACTGGTGCTGGAACCCCAGGTGGAATTTAGCGCCTCGCAGGTGCGCGCTCTCAAGGATTTCTTCGCCGACTTCTTTGACAAGCCGGCCAGCAGCAACGAGGCACGAGCACTCGCTCGCGAGACCATCGACGCGCTGAAAGAGTTGGAGATCGAACTGGCTGCCCTGCATGGCCAGAAAGCGCAATTGCCGTTCTTGAGCGTGCTCACGCCGGTGCTGGCCACCTTGAAGGACGTCGCCAGCAAGAACCCCAATTGGTTCCTGACCGACCTTGCCCGCGCCGAAGACGCGCTGCTCGACACCAAGGAAAACATCCTCGATCCGCTGCGTCGCTTCATGAACAGCCCGCAGCGTGCCATTTTCGAGCAAGCTCGTGCGCTGATGGCCGAGCAAGAAGACAACTTCGCCTATGTCGATGCGGCAGAAGTCGAGGTCGTGCGCGGTCTCCTGACCGACAGCAAGCCCTGGCAAGGCAACCGGCTGCAGCAGCTCAAGCCGCAGTTGGATGCGCTGGAACAAGTCATTGCACAGCAGCTAGCCAGCGAACGGGATGCCGCCGCCCACCGCCTAGCGGAGCTGGAACAGCGGCTGCGTGCGACCGACGAGTTTGGTCGCATCCCCCCGGCGCGTCAGTCGCAGCTGACAGAGCCCTTCTCAGATGCCCGCCGTGCGCTGCAGAGCCAAAAGCGCATCGCCATGATTCGCGACCAACTGCGGCACTTCGAAGAATCCCGGTTCTCTCAGCTCCTGGTGCAACTGGAGCAGTGGGCCAAATCCGCATCGCCTGCGACCACCCCAGCGGTGACTCCTGCCCCGCCGGAGCCCAAGGTGGTGCCTGCCCGCACCATCCGAGTCGATTACGCCAAGGCCTGGCTGACCAGCGAGGGCGAGCTTGACGACTACCTGAACAAACAGCGTGAAGCCTGGCTGAAGGAAATCCTGGCCGGCAACCGCGTGCAGATTTGAGCCCGGCCATGGATACCAGCAAACTCAAAAAATTCGCCCAGTTCGCCCGCCGCACCTTGGGCGACCAAGTCAGCGCCAAGCTGGCCTTGGTGCTGTCTGAAGGCAGTGCGGCGGGGCGCGAGAGCGCAGCAGCCGTCAAGAAGCTGGAAGAGGCCATCAAGGACCACGGCAAGGAATGGGTTTCGGAGCGGGTGGCCTACATCTGGTTCAACCGCTTTTGCGCACTGCGCTTCATGGACGTGAACCGCTACACGCGCATCGGCATCATCTCCCCCGCCGAAGGCCAGTTCCAGCCCGAGATCCTGCTGGAAGCCAAGATGGGCCACATCGACGAAGAAATGGTGCCGGCCAAGACACAGCAGCTCATTGCCGACCTGCTGGCTGGCAAGAGCCCCAGCCATGATCCACAAGGCGAGGCCTACCGCTTGCTGGTGGTGGCGGCATGCAACGCCTGGCACCAGGCCATGCCCTTGTTGTTCGAGCGCATCGACGACTACACCGAGTTGCTGATGCCCGAGGACCTGCTCTCGGGCAACTCCGTCCTCGCCTACACCCGCGAGGCGATGACCCCGGACGCCTGCCAGGACGTGGAGGTCATCGGCTGGCTGTACCAGTTCTATATCTCCGAGAAGAAGGATGCCGTCTTCGAGGGGCTGAAGAAGAACCAGAAGATCACCCCGGAAAACATCCCGGCCGCCACCCAGCTGTTCACCCCGCATTGGATCGTTCGTTACCTGGTAGACAACTCGCTCGGGCGCCTATGGCTGCTCAACCGCCCCAGCTCCAAGCTCGCCGAGCAGATGGCTTACTACATCCCGCCCGAGAAGCTGGAGACCGACTTCCTGCGTATCAGCAGGCCCGAAGACATCAAGGTCTGCGACCCTGCCTGCGGCTCGGGCCACATGCTCACGTACGCCTTCGACCTGCTCTATGCCATCTACGAAGAAGAAGGCTACAACGCCGCAGAGATCCCCGAAAAGATCCTGACGCACAACCTCTATGGTATTGAACTGGACGAGCGTGCAGGTGAATTGGCCGCCTTCGCCTTGACCATGAAGGCCCGTGCTCGTCAGCGCCGTTTCTTCAACAAGCGCATCAGGCCCAACATCACGGTGCTGGAGAAGGTCAGCTTCAGCCGCGAAGAGCTGGACGAGTACTTGGGCCACGTGGGCCGCGACCTGTTCACCTATGACCTGCGCGAAAAGCTACAGCAGTTCAGCGAGGCCGACAACTTCGGCTCACTGATCAATCCCAAGGTCGGCAATGTGGCCGATGTGCTGGCCACGCTCGAAGCCAAGGACATGGCCGGCAACCTCTTCCTGGCCGAGACGCACCGGCGCGTGCTCAGCGTGCTGCGCATGGCCGAAGCCCTGAGCCCACGCTATGCCGTAGTAGTGGCCAACCCGCCCTACATGGGCGGCAAAGGGATGAACGGGCGGCTGAGCGCCTGGGCCAAGCAGAACTTCCCCAACAGCAAGTCCGACCTGTTCGCGATGTTCATCGAGCGCGGCTTTGATCTGACCCCGAAGTACGGCTACAGCGCCATGGTCACCATGCAAAGCTGGATGTTCCTGTCGTCTTATGAAGCGTTACGGAAGCGCATCCTCAGCGAGACATCGATTGAATGCATGGCACACATGGCCAACATGGTCATGGGTATCGCGTTTGGAACAGCAGCAACTGTGCTCAAGAAAGGCGGCAGTCCTGAAACCCGTGGTGCTTATTGCTATGTCGAGTATGAGGACATTGGCGAAGGTAACAAGCCAATCGAGTTCCCACCTCGCAATGAGCGAAATCTCAATGCTGCTAAGCGGCAGGGGGCTGCATGATCACCCACCTACAGCTTAAGAACTTCACCGCCTTCACCGAGTTGGCCATTGACTTCTCGCCTGGCATCAACATCATCATTGGCGAGAACGGCACCGGCAAGACTCAGTTGCTAAAGGCCATGCTCGCCATGAGTGGAGCCGATGCCCAGGCGGAGCGGGCCGATGAGAGATTGGCCCGCAAGCTGTGTCGCCTGTATCAGCCACTCAGCGGGAAAGTGGGCGAACTGCGCCGTGCAGGCACGCGAGGCGATGCGCGGCTGAGCGCGACCTTCGCATCCAACCTGTCCATCGCCGCAAAGTTCAACGGCAGCGCCGAAGTGGTTAGGGTCACGCTGCCAACAGTCGGCAAGCTTCTTCCCGCCACTTTCATTCCGACCAAGGAGGTGTTGTCGCTGGTGCGTGGCCTGACAGCAGATCAACCGGACTTGCCCACAATCGAGCGCATCTTCGACGATGGTTATTTGGATCTCGCGCGCCAGCTGGCAAAGGCAGGTGCCAACGACTTGAACGCCAAGGTTCAACTCGACCCGAAGTTCGCCAGCATCGTGCCCCGCCTCGCCAACCTGATCGGCGGTCAATATCTGCTGGAGAAAGGCCGCTTCGTGTTCGAGCCGGGTCGCTACGAGGAGAAAGACGCCGCCTCCCGCAGCAGGGCAAAGCACGCGCAGATGTACCAAGACAGCACAGAATGGAGGTTCGTGCCCAGCAGCAAACGCCGCTTTTCCAGCGGCATGACGGCCGAAGGCTTCCGGAAGATCGGCGTGCTGCAGCGCCTGCTCAGCAACGGCAGACTCAACCCCGGCACCACCGGCCCATTGCTGTGGGACGAGCCTGAATCCAATCTCAACCCCAAGCTGATGAGGGATCTGGTGCAGGTCCTGCTCGAACTCGCCCGCAACGGGCAGCAAATCATTCTCGCCACGCACGACTATGTGCTGCTTAAGTGGTTTGACCTGCTGATGGAGAAGGGAAAGGGGGATCAGGTGCGGTTCTTCAGTCTCTATCGCGACGCATCAACAAACGATGTCAAGTCATCAGCGACCAATGACTACCTGCATATTGCGCCCAACCCCATTGATGACGCGTTCGGCTTTCTCATCAATCAGGAAATCGAGAACGACATGGGAGGATTAGGGAAATGAAAATCGTTGTCGCTGACGGCTTTGAATTTCGCTTCTCTGACGCGATAGACGCTTATGTATTTGATGAAAAGGATAGTAGTAAACCTACTTTTCATGGGGCGCCCATGAAGGGTGTCGATATCGTTGCTGAATTTGATGATGCGTACGTTTACGTCGAACTCAAAGACTATGACGACCCATCCGCTTATAACGTAGCAAGGGCCGCTAATGAGGATGAGCGAAAGGGCCGGCAGGATAGTTTTAAGTGGCTCAAAAACTATCTGAAGTACAAATTCAGGGATTCGCATCTTTATCGTTATGCCGAGGGAAAGGTTGACAAACCTGTTCACTACATTTGCGTCCTAACATTCGATAACGCGTTGAATAGCAGGATGCTGAACGAGCTAAAGCGAGAGCTACCCGTCGGCAAGAAGCCCACGCGTTGGACCCAAGCGCTGGCGAAAAGCTGTCAGGTTGTAAATCTGGCTAAGTGGAATGAAGTTTTCCCAAAATGGCCCGCAGCTCGACTTGCACAAGCGCCGGCTGCTCCTGCAGAGGTGGTTGCATGATTACTTGCATCCGCATGCCATATAAGAAAAGCTGGGAGCCCGACCTGCTGCGGGTCAAAGGCGGCATAATCGACTGCTGCGTGATCGGCGAGATCGACGTGCAGGCGCTGCGCCAGTTCCAAAGCAGCTACCGCTCACTGGCCCAGCCGTTCAAGCCGGTGCCAGAAGGATTTGAAATTGATTTTGGTTGCACGGTGTTGCCGGCGGGAGAGAAAGAATGAGTGAGAACCAGAGTAGCCGTGACCCGGGTATGCAGAAGTACTTTTTTCGGGCTTCGGCAGAGAATTTTAAGAAAATTCCTGGGCAGCTGATCGGATATTGGGCAACAGAAGAGATTCTTTTCGCCTTTGAAAGCGCGCCAAAATTGGGTGAGAAGGTGATCTTTCGGAAGGGAATGGTTACCGCAGACAATGCGTTATTCATCCGAAACTGGCAAGAAGTTTCCTTGATGGAAATCGGGTTGAATTTTCCAGATCGAAATTCAGCTAAATTATCCGAAAGGAGATGGTTTCCCTACACCAAGGGTGGCGAGTTTAGAAAATGGTATGGCAATAATAATTTCGTTGTTAATTGGGAAAATGACGGATCAATTTTGCAGACTAAGCGACATCACACGGATGATCGTGTCGCTGCGACAAACTTTAACTTGGACTTTATTTTCAGAGAAGGTGCGACGTACTCCAGCATTAGTTCAAGCTCATTCTCCATTAGATACACCCCTATAGGGTTTCTATATGACCAAAAAGGGGCGCCAGTTTTCTCTGGGACTAAGGATAATCTCAGTTATGCAGTTTCGTTGCTAAATAGTCGAACTTCAAAAAAAATATTGGATATTCTCTGTCCAACAATGGATTTCAATTCCGGAAGCCTGGCAGAACTCCCATCGTTAGCGCAGTCCGAGCTGCAGAAAAAAATTGATGCCACTTTTCAGTGTCTCATCGATGCTTCAAGGATTGATTGGAATTCCTCTGAAATGTCTTGGGACTTCTCCTGTCTCCCTCTACTGCATCCCGTCCACCGCCAGCCCACGCTGAAGGCCAGTTATCAGAAGCTCCGCACCCACTGGCGCGAGATGACGCTGGGAATGCAGCGCCAGGAAGAAGAAAACAACCGCATCTTCATTGACGCCTACGGCCTGCAAGACGAGCTTACGCCCGAGGTACCGCTTAACGAGATCACGCTCACCTGCAACCCGCATTACCGCTACGGCGGCGACAAGAGCGAAGAAGAGCTGGAAACCCTGCTGCTGGCCGACACCATGCGCGAGCTGGTGAGTTATGCCGTGGGCTGCATGCTGGGCCGCTACAGCCTGGACAAGCCAGGGCTGATCCTGGCTAACCAGGGCGAGACGCTGGCCGACTATGTGGCCCAGGTGCCGCAGCCCAGCTTCCCGGCGGATGACGACAACGTGATTCCGGTGCTAGATGATGACTGGTTTGCTGATGACATCACCCTGCGCTTCCGCCAGTTCCTGCGCGTGGCCTTTGCTGAGGCGCACTACGAAGACAACCTGGCCTTCATCGAACAGGCGCTGAACGTGAAGGGCAAGCGCAACTACAGCCTGCGCGACTACTTCCTGAGCGAGTTCTATGCCGACCATGTGAAGCGCTACAAGAAGCGCCCCATCTACTGGCTGTTCAGCAGCCCCAAGGGCAGCTTCAATGCGCTGATTTACATGCACCGCTACCGCCCGGACACGGTGAGCGTGTTGCTGAAATACCTGCGCGACTACCGCGAAAAGCTCGTCACCGAGAAGGAGCGCCAAGCCTCGGCGAGCATCAACCCCGCCACCAGTCAGGGCGACAAGACGCGCGCGCTGAAGGAAGTGGACCGCCTGGCCAAGGTGCTGGCCGAGCTGGAGGAATACGAGCGCAATGTGCTCTACCCGCTGGCCACCGAGCAAATCGCCATCGACCTGGATGACGGGGTGAAGGTGAACTACCTGAAGTTCGGCGCGGCGCTCAAGAAGATCACCGGGTTGGATGCGAAGGAAGAGGATTGAGCATGAGCCAGCCACCTTTGCCTGCGCCAACACCCCAACAGGCCCCGGCCTTGCCGGTCGACTATGCCCCGCTGCTAAGCGCGCTGAAGGAGCGCGTTCGGACTGCGCAGTACGCGGCGCTGAAGGCCGTCAACACCGAGCTGGTGGGCTTGTACTGGGATATCGGACGCATGCTGGTGGGGCGGCAACTCGATGCGGCCCACGGGACAGCGCTGGCGGAGCAACTGGCGGAGGATTTGCAGGCGGAGTTTCCGGGCATTGCCGGGTTCTCGCGGCGCAATATCTTCTGCATGCGCGAGTTCTATCTGCTGTACCGCGATGACGAGCGAGTGCAACAACTGAGCGCACAAATCGGCCAGACCCACAATCTGGTGATTTTTCAGCGCTGCAAGAACCCGTCGATCGGCATCATCTTATGCAAGGAAAAGAGCCGCACCATTGTGGAATACGCCCTGCACGATGCCAACAAGCCCATCGGCGTGGCTACCTACCAGATCACCAGCACGCGACCGCAAGACCTGGCCGGGCAACTGCTTCCGCCCGAGCCCATTGCCGCCCTGCTGGAAGGAATCGAGAAATGAGCAATGCCAAGATCCAGCAAGCGCTGGGCAACCTGTTTGACAAGCAACGCATCGTGTTTTGGTACGACACGCGGCGCGAGTTTCGTGCCGACTTCGAGGCGCTGAGCCTGCCCGGCGTGGAAAGGATCGAACTGGTCAACAACGAGTTCGGCGTGAAGTACCGCGTGCTGCGCGAGCAACCCGAGCAGAAATTTCTGCTGTTCAAGGACGGCCCGGAGCCCGAATACCTGGCGAACTGGCTGCTGGATGTCCAGTTGGCCAGCGGCAGCACCTTCCGCACCGATCAGGTGGCCTTGTGGCTGGCCGAACTGGAGCTGGGGCCGGATACCTACCCCTTGCTTGATGCGCATCTGGCCTTCTTCGAGGCCGCCAAACGCCGCGAAAAGCTCAAGACCCTGCTGGAACCCAGCGAGAGCGACAGCGCCTTGCGCAAGAAGATGCTGGCCGTTTGCGTGGGCAACGATGACCCGCGACTCGATGTCATGGTGGAGGCCCTGCTGGCAGAGCTGGCTAGCGGCGCCGAGACGAAATGGAAGCTGATCGAGCGCAGCGGCCTGCATGCGCACTTCTGGGAGCTGATGAAGCGGGCCTACGGCTACGTCAGCGAACACCCGGGTCTGCAAGACTTCGTGATCGAGCTGTTCAAGAGCTGTTTCCTGAGTGAGGTGGATGCCGGGTACAAGCCACGGCTGACATCGGACGCGAAGGTCTTCATCCAGCGCTGGAAAGACAGTCGCTCACATGCGCAAGCCTTCGAGACCCTTTCAGAGCAGTGCGCGAACCTCTTGCAGGTCGAAGACCTGCTGCAAGGACTGTCGTACCGCACGCTGATGCCGGTGGATGAGTTTGAAGCCATCGACCGCAAGATCCTGAGCGAGCTGGTGCGCGAGGTTTCCGCGCGCACGGTCAGTGCCCAAGAGGTCGAGCAATGGGTGCGGCAGCGCCGTCGAGGGCACTGGTTCGACCGCTATCAGCATCTTTACCAAGCCATTGAGCATGCTGCGCAATTCATGCAGACGCTGGAGTTGACGCAGCTGGAGATGGACTCGCTGGCCGACGGCATTCACAAGTACACGCAGAGCTGGTTCCGGCTGGATCAGCGCTACCGCAAGTTCATCTTCCATGCGCGCGAGTCGGGCCAGGCGTCGCTGCTGCAAGCACTGAGCCAGCAGGTGGAGAGCCTGTACACCAACAATTTCCTGTCGCACTTGAACGTGCGCTGGCAGCGCTTCGTGGACGTCTGCCAGCAGTGGGATGCCGCACCTGTGGTGAGCCAAGCCGACTTCTTCGATCGGTTCGTGCAGCCCGCTCTGACCCGAAAGGGCAAAGTGTGTGTACTGATCTCAGATGCCTTCCGCTATGAGGTGGGTGAGGAACTGCAAAGCCTGATCCGGCGGGAAGACCGCTTTGACGCTGAGCTGGCACCAGCCCTGTCTTGCTTGCCCAGCTACACCCAGTTGGGGATGGCCTCGCTGCTGCCGCACAAGACACTACAGATCGTGGAGGATGACAGTGGTGAAGTGGCGGCTGATGGCATCAGCGCCACCGGCACCGCCAACCGCGCCCGCATCCTAGCGCAGACCGTGGCTGCATCCACCGCCGTGCTGGCGAAAGATTTGCTGGCCATGGGCAAGGAGGATTCGCGGGCCTTGGTGCGCGACCATGATGTGGTGTATGTCTATCACAACCTGATCGACAAGACGGGCGATACGCGGGATAGCGAAGAGCGCGTTTTCGGCGCCGCTGAAGAAACGCTGGAAGAGCTGCTGCGGGTGATTAAAAAGCTGGCCAACGCCAATGCCAGCAATATCGTGGTCACGGCTGATCATGGATTCATCTACCAACACCACCCGTTGCAGGACAGCGACTTCCTCAGCACCGAGCCCAGCGGTGACGAGATCCTGTACGCCGACCGGCGCTTTGTGCTGGGGCGCGGCCTGCGCGAACACAGCAGCTTCAAAACCTTTCAGCCGCAACAGTTGGGCTTGGCAGGCAGCCTGCAGGTGCAGATCCCCAAGTCGATCAATCGCCTCCGCCTGCAGGGCTCGGGCAGTCGTTTCGTGCACGGTGGTGCCACCTTGCAGGAAGTGGTGATCCCTGTCATCAGCATTAACAAGAAGCGCCAGAGTGACGTGGGCAAGGTGGAGGTGGAGTTGATCGGCGGTGGCGGCAAGACCATCACGACGGGGCAGCTGGCCGTAGTGCTGTATCAGGCCGAACCGGTGACCGACAAACGACAACCACGACGCTTGCGAGTTGGCCTGTACGCACTAGGGGGCGAAGGCGAGGCGATCTCGGACGTGCAAGAACTGAGCTTCGACATGGCGTCCAGTAACCCGCGTGAGCGTGAGGTTGCTGTGCGCTTCATCCTCAGCCGCAAGGCGGATGACTACAACAACCAACAGGTCGAGCTGCGCATGGACGAACCGGTGCACGGCACATCCCACCACACGCGCTACCAGTCAGCGCGATACACGATCCGTCGCTCGTTCACCAGCGAATTTGACTTCTGATACATGGCGAGGGGGCACTGATGAGCCAACTGGACGACAAGATCAATCAACACTTTGCCGGACTGGTGGTTCGCAAGGACCTGGTCAAGGTGGTGAAGGGCAACGCCATCGTGCCCACCTACGTGCTGGAGTACCTCCTGGGCCAGTATTGCGCGACCAACGACGAGGCCACCATCCACGCGGGCATCGACACGGTACGTGAGATCCTGCGCAAGCACTATGTGCATCGCAATGAAGCCGGGCTGGTGCGCTCCACCATCAAGGAAAAAGGCCGGCACAAGGTCATCGACCGCATCAGTGTGGCGCTGAATGACAAGTCCGATGCTTACGAAGCTGAGTTTGCGAACCTGGGCATCAAGAAGGTCATTATCGACTCCGCCACAGTGAAGGCGCACCCTAAGCTGCTGGTGGGTGGCGTGTGGTGCATCGCCGACCTGGAGTACATGTTCACGGAGGACAAGAACGCGACGCCATGGGTGCTGGCATCCATCAAGCCAATTCAGCTCTCGCACTTCGACTTCGACGGTTACCTGGCAGCGCGCAAACAGTTCAGCACGGAGGAGTGGATTGATCTGCTCATCCAAAGCGTTGGCTTCAATCCGCAGATGTTCGGCAAGCGCAACAAGCTCAGCCAACTGGTGCGTCTGATTCCTTTCTGCGAGCGCAACTTCAACCTGATCGAGCTGGGCCCCAAGGGTACGGGCAAGTCGCACATCTTCTCCGAGTTTTCACCGCACGGCATTCTGATCTCAGGCGGTGAAGTGACAGTGCCCAAGCTGTTCGTCCACAACGGCACGGGCAAATTGGGCCTGGTGGGCTATTGGGACGTGGTGGCCTTCGATGAGTTCGCCGGCAAGCAAAAGCGCGTAGACAAGGCACTGGTGGACATCATGAAGAACTATATGGCGAACAAGTCGTTCTCGCGCGGTGTGGAAACGCTCGGCGCAGAGGCCAGCATGGTCTTCGTAGGCAACACCGACCACACGGTTCCCTACATGCTCAAGCATTCGGACTTGTTCGACCCACTGCCCGAGAAGTTCCATGACTCGGCCTTCCTGGACCGCATCCACAGCTACATCCCAGGCTGGGAAGTGGATGTGATTCGAGGGGAAATGTTCTCTAGCGGCTACGGCTTCGTCGTGGACTACCTGGCGGAGATCCTGCGCGCGCTTCGCAACCACGATTTCTCTGACCGCTACAAGGAGCACTTCAGACTGTCTGACAACATCTCGACGCGTGACCGCGATGGCATCAACAAGACCTTCTCGGGCTTGATGAAGGTCATTTACCCTCATGGTGAGGCGAGCGCGGAGGAGATCGAAGCGTTGCTGCGGGCCGCGATCGAAGGGAGAAAGCGGGTCAAGGACCAACTGCTGCGGATCGACTCCACCTACCCAACCGTTCGGTTCACCTACGTCGACCAGCAAGGCAAAGAGCATGCCGGGACGACACTGGAGGAGGAGGAGTATCCAACGGCCTACCACCAGCGCATCGAAGCAAAAGCTTCGGCCGATCCGACCTCAGCAATGGATGCGGCCATTCAAGTCGCGGCCACTCCAGCAGCAACATCGGCAACAGCGAAGACCATTGCTCCACTCGCACCTGTAGCCCCGGCCGCTAACACGCTGAAAGAACACCACTTGGTGTTCCAAGAGAACCAGCACGGCGTGGCGTTCGACAAGTTGTTCGGCCCCTACCTGGCAGGCGCGAAGCGGATCATCGTGACTGACCCCTACCTGCGCATGTTCCACCAGCAACGCAATCTGATGGAGCTTCTGGAGACGATCAGCCGCAATTCCAAACCTGAGGATGAAGTGGCTGTGCACATCGTGACGGTTAAAGACGAATTCAGCGGGGACCGGCAGACCGAAAACTTCGAGAAGATGGCTGCGGCATGCACATCCGTCGGCATCCAGTTTTCTTGGGTCTACGACACCTCCGGCACCAAGCACGACCGCGACATCACGACGGACCATGGCTGGAAGATCGTGCTCAGCCGTGGACTCGATGTGTTTCAGCGCTGCGAGCTGAACGATGCCTTCAGCTTCGCCAATCGCATGCAGCAGCACCGACAGTGCAAGGAGTTCAACGTCACGTTCGTGAAATTGCAGTGAAGCGGAGATTGGTCGCGTCCAGTGACCGCTGATAGTCTGAAAACCTAAGCTCGCGTGGTCAGTGTTGGCATCAGTGCCAGTCAGGCCAGGCGGGGTATCGCGACCATGCCAGCCATGCCATGCCCTGGCCGCATGCCGACGGTCGTTTGGGCGACTGGGTATCTACTCTGTCGGCTGGGAACGCCAAGGACGCGCCGACGTGCGAAACTTCTTGGAGATCCGTTTTACGTTGAAAGTTGTCGAAGGGAGCCGCGCTAGTAGGTCAAACCGCGGCATCGGATTGATGTGCGACCGTCGTCCGCGTTTTTTTGGACTGTCTCTTCTCCGACGGCTTTCTTGCCAGTTTTGGACATCGGAAGATTGGCGGCCGAACGTCGGTTAAGGCCGATGAACCGCCATCAACTTTGGCAGGTTCAGTGACCGCTTTGGGTGTGCTACCGACGCTCGAATGTCCAACCGCGTCGTCAAGTGAACGTCGCTTTCTGGCCGAGGGTGTGTGGAAACTCCGTTTTTGCTGCTGAGAGCGAGTTTTGCCGGTCAGGCCGATCAAGTTTGATTCGTCGAGCGTGCATGAGTCGAACGTCGCGAACGGCGAGATAGCCCTTCAGGGCATCAAGTGCCGGCCATCTTCATCGCCTTTATTGCCCCGGCCACTCCAAGTATGTTCATGATCCGCTTCAGGTTATAGGCCTATAGGCCAGCACCTGAAGACTCATTTCGGTGCTGACCCGGCCGAGCGTTCGGGTCAGGAAATGTGTGGCCCCCATCCAGTGCTTCAGCGTTCCGAACACGTGCTCGACAGTACCTCGGCGGATCATCATCGCGTCGGGTTTGCGGTCAAGCCGCCGCTGCATAGCCTCAAGTATATGTTCGTGGTCCCATCGTCGGATGCGGCGGTAGTCGCTCGGCGAACATCGTTCCTTGAGATGGCAACGCGGGCATGCGCTAGTCCAGTACACCTGCAGATTCATGTAATGCTCAACGGTCATGAATCGAAGAATTGCGCGCTCACCGGCGGGGCATCGATACTCATCGTTTCTTGCAACGTAGACGAAGTCGCGCTTGGTAAAGAGTCCTTTCTTCCTCGATGCCGAGGT